>Ga0209066_10004856_pt1 | contig 14417 bp, 13 predicted proteins | sample All_14_2_FD_187198 | JGI IMG/M metagenome (GOLD analysis project Ga0209066, IMG submission 187198) | Freshwater microbial communities in response to fracking from Pennsylvania, USA - Allegheny Zone_MetaG_DW_15 (SPAdes) (version 2) ...
GGTGCGGAACGGCACCTCCTTCATGAAGTGCATGCCCATCATCATCATGCGGGCGACCCAGAAGAACAGGATGTCCCAGCCGGTGACGAGCGTGCTGGTCGGATAGTACTTCGCCAGTTCGGCCGTCTGGTCCGGCCAGCCCAGGGTCGAGAATGGCCACAGGGCGGAGCTGAACCAGGTGTCCAGCACGTCGGGATCGCGTTCCAGCGCGACGTCCTTGCCGTAATGGGCCCTTGCCTCGGTTTTCGCCTCCTCCTCGGAGAGCGCCACGAAGACCTTCTTGTCCGGCCCGTACCAGGCCGGAATCTGGTGGCCCCACCAGAGCTGGCGCGACACGCACCAGGGCTCGATGTTCTCCATCCAGCGGAAGAAATCCTCGCGTCCGCGCTCGGGCACGAACTTCACGCGCCCGTCGCGCGCCGCCGCCAGCGGCGCCTCCGCCAGCTTCCTGGCATCGGCATACCACTGCTCGGTGAGGTACGGCTCGACCGGCACGCCGCCGCGATCGCCGTACGGCACGGCGTGCGTATGCGGCTCGATTTTCTCGACGAGGCCGAGTTCCTCCATCTCCGCGACGACGACCTTGCGGGCCTCGAACCGGTCGAGACCGCGATATTTCTCCGGCGCCCTGTCGTTCACGCGGGCGAACTTGTCGAAGATGTTGATGGCTTCAAGATTGTGCCGGCGACCCACCTCGAAATCGTTGAAGTCATGGGCCGGCGTGATCTTGACGGCGCCAGAACCCTTCTCCGGATCCGAATACTCATCACCCACGATGGCGATCCGGCGGCCGACCAGCGGCAGCACCGCATGCTTGCCGATCAGGTGCTTCCATTTGGGATCGTCGGGATGCACGGCGATGCCGGTGTCGCCCAGCATCGTCTCGGGTCGCGTCGTGGCGACCACGATGAACTCGTCGGGACTCCCGTCGATCGGATACTTGAAGTACCAGAGATGGCCCTTCACCTCGCGCGACTCGACCTCGAGGTCGGAGATCGCGGTCAGCATCTTGGGATCCCAGTTGACCAGCCGCAGGTCCTTGTAGATCAGGCCTTCCCGGTACAATTCGACGAACACCTTGAGGACGGCCTTGGACAGGCCCTCGTCCATGGTGAAGCGCTCGCGACTCCAGTCGCAGGAGGCGCCGAGACGTCGGAGCTGGCTCGTGATCGTGCCGCCCGAATAGGCTTTCCACTCCCAGACCCTGGCGAGGAACTCGTCGCGGTTCAGCAGCTTCTTGTTGGCGTCCGTCCGGCTCGCACCCTCGACCGCGAGACCGATCCCCTCCTGCTCGAGGTTACGGACGACCACCATCTGCGTGGCGATGCCCGCATGGTCGGTACCGGGCTGCCACAGGACGTCGTCGCCCTTCATGCGGCGCCAGCGGATCAGCACGTCCTGCAGCGTGTTGTCGAGCGCATGGCCCATGTGCAGGCTGCCCGTGACGTTGGGCGGCGGGATGACGATGCAGTAAGGTTGCTTCGGCAACTCGGGATGGGCGCGGAAGGCTCCCGCGTTCTCCCATTCCGGATAGCGCCGGGCCTCGATTTCCTTGGGGTCGTAGGTCTTGTCGAGCATTTTCTGGCCTTGAACGAAAAACGCCACGGTTGCGACACCGTGGCGATGAATGAGGGTGGCGCCTGGGGTCAGCGGCGGGTCAGCCGCGCGATCTCGCGTTCGACGTAGCGTTCGACCATCGGCGGCAGGTTGGTGTCCAGCCACTCCTTGAGCATCGGCCGCAGCATCTCCTTCACCAGGTCCTCGATGGTCTGGCCGCCGACCGACGGGCCGGGATCGGTCGCCGCCGGCGGCGGCACACTGTCCTGCACCGCCTGGTTCAGGCGCGCAAAAGCCGAACTGGTGGCCCCCGCCACGCCGGCGCCGACGAGCATCTCGGCCGGAGTCGCCCTGGCGGCCGGCGTCTCGCTGGCAGCGTTATCAGTCGCAGGCTGCGGCATCTCGGCCGCGTTCACGGGATCGATCCGCGGCATCGCGGCGGGCTGTTCGTTCGGCATCGACTTCGGTTCTTCCACGATCTCGGTAAGCAGGAGCACGTCGTCGCGCGGCGCGCCGGGCGGCGCCGACGGCAACACGGGGGGTATCACGGGAGGGCGCTCGCCGGGCCCGGCGTTCGCGCCTCGCAGGCCGCCGACCTGGGCGCGGGCCTCGTCATCCGAAATGATCTTTCGGATGGACGCCAGAATATCGTCCATCGAGGGGTCCTGGTTGGGACCACTCCTGGCGCCGCTCATTTGCCGCTGCTCCCCATCGGGGCGGCTCCGGCCACGCCGGCCGGCGAGGTGGACGGCGGAATGTTGCCCGTACCGGACTCGCCGCTGCTTCCCCAGCCGATCCAGCGGGAGCCGACGTCCTTGTAGTAGCGCTCCTCGTCGTAATACTCGACCGGCAGCGCCAGCGTTCGGGCCGTCAGGCGCCCGATACCGGCCAGCACGCCATAGTACGCGACCTGAACGTCGTGGCGCGCCTGGATCAGGTTGACCTGCGAATTGAGCAGTTCCTGCTCGGCGTTCAACACGTCCAGGGTGGTGCGCGAACCGACCAGCGCTTCCTGGCGCACGCCGTTCAACGCGACTTCGTTGGCGCGCACCTGCGATTCGAAGGAGGTGACACGCGAGCGCGACGAATCGAGCTGGCGCCAGGCACGGATGACATTCTCCGCCACGGCCCGCCGGGCGCTGTCGAGCTCGTTGCGGCGCTGCCCGACCAGTTCTCGTGCGGACCGGATCCGCGACCATTCGCTGCCGTTCTGGAAGATCGGGATCGTCGCCTGCAGGCGGACGGCGTAGTTGTAGTACCTGTCGTTGGGGACCTGCAGCTCGAACTGCTGCTGCAGCGCGCCGACCAGGTTGACCTGCGGCAGCAGATCGCCGACCGCCGAATTCACGCCGTAGTTGGCGGCCGTGATGCGGTGCGCGGCGGTGACCGCTCGCGGGCCGGCATCCATCGCCAGGGCAATCGCCTCCTCCTCCGACGACGGCAATCCGCCGACCAGGGGAATTTCACCCAGCTTTCCCGGCTTCTTGCCGATCGTGCGCTGGAACGCGGCTTCGGCGATGCGGACCTGGGTCTCGGCCTGGACGAGGTCCGCCTTGGCCAGTTCGAGCCGCGCCTCGGACTGCGACACGTCGGTGATGGTGAGTTCGCCGACCCGGAAGCGTTCGCGGGTGGCGTCGAGCTGCTGCACCAGCACCCGCACGTTGTTGCGACGGGCATCTGCGATACCGATGTTCTGCACCAGGTCGGCATACGAGGTGACGGCCGACAGAAGCACGTTCTGCTCGGTCTCCGCGAGCTGCGCCCGCTGTGCCTGGATGTTGGACTGGGCCTGCTTGGTCTCCGCGATCGTCTTGCCGCCACGGAAGATCGGCTGGACCATCTGCAGGGTCGTGAACTTGCCGTTCAGTGCGTAGAACGTGGGCGCCGAGCGGACCGAGTAGGAGTCCTGCTCCACCTTGTTGTATTCGACGTTCAGGGTCACGCGCGGGCGCCAGTTGGCGACCGCCTGGGACAGCGTCTCGTCGGTCTGCCGAAGGATCGCGCGGCTGGCCAGAAGATCGGGGTTGCTGTTGTAGGTCGTGGACAATGCCTCGATCAGGCTCTGCGACCACGCGCTGGAAGCGCCCCCGAGCCCCATCGCCAGGACGCACGCAGCCGCGGTGCGGGCATGCCTCAAACCGGGCCGGATACGCATTGCTCTACCCTCATCTTTGGACGGCACCCTAGCATCAGGCGGAACACGATGGGTAGCCCTCGGCATCGGAAAGACCTGGTGGCGTCAGAAGGTAAAACGCGCGGGCCGCTCGAAGCCCGGTAGCAACGGGGTGCCCGCGTCGAACAGCGGCCGCCCCGACACGACTCCACCCTGCTTCACGAAGAGATGCGCGACCCCGAGGGCACCGCTCGGATCGGCGATGACGGTCGCCAGACGCCCGCCTTCGCCGAGCTGGTCGGCAATGGCCTTGGGAATTTCCGGCACCGCCCCTTCGATCAGGATGATGTCGTAGGGACCGGACGCCGCCACACCCTGCTCGGCTTGACCGGCGACCTGCTGGACTCCGGACACACCAAGCTCCTGCAGCGTCTTCGCGCCCGCGGCGGCGAGGGCCGCATCGGTCTCGACGGCCACCACCGACTTGGTCAGCCGCGCCAGAATGGCCGCCCCGTAGCCCAACCCGGCAGCTGCAACCAGGGCCTTGTCCTCCGCCCGCGGCTGCAGCACCTGAATGAGGCGCGCCAGAACCATGGGTTCCATCATGAAGCGGCCATTGCCCAACGGCACATCGTCGTCGGCATAGGCGACCGATCGCAGCCCCTCGGGAAGGAAGCGCTCGCGGGGCAGGTCCCCGAGTGCCGCCAGCAGCCCGGCATCGTTGACCCGGTTGGGCCGGAGCTGCCCGTCCACCATATTGCGTCGCGCGAGCGCGAAATCCGTCATAGGCTGCCCCCTAGATGTAGCGGTGCTATATAGGCGGCGGCGGACGAAAGCGTCAAAGGCCTCGCCGTCGCGCCCGGCTTGACCGGTCCGTCACACCATGAGTATAGCACCGCGCGCTTTCGTGCGGCCCGGTAGCAAAGCGGCTATGCAGAGGACTGCAAATCCTTCCAGGCCGGTTCGACTCCGGCCCGGGCCTCCACGAATGCACAAGCAACAGGTCTTGCATGAGCCGACACGCTCTGTCACAAGACCGCGCCTCGCGGCAGAGTTACCGCCGTCGCGACGAGTTCATTCCGGAGTAGCTCAGCGGTAGAGCAGGCGACTGTTAATCGCCCGGCCGTAGGTTCGATTCCTACCTCCGGAGCCAATTGGGGGCCGTTCTCGCAAGGGAGCGGCCCCTTTTCGCTTGTGGAGTGCACGTCATGCCTTCGGTCGCGCTACCCGGTGAAAAGGCCGAACTGCTCGAACGGACGGTAGCCTTCCAGGGCTATTTCCGCCTCGCCCGCTACCGCTTCCGCCACAGCCTCTACCAGGGCGGCATGAGCGGGGCGTTCGACCGCGAGGTCTTCGAGCGCGGCCAGGCGGCCGCCGTGCTGCCCTACGATCCGGGCCGCGACGAGGTCGTGCTGATTCGCCAGTTCCGCGCCGGCACCTTCGCCGCCGGCCGCCATCCGTGGTGCTGGGAGATCGTGGCCGGCATGATCGAGGAAGGCGAGACGCCGGAGGACGTGGCCCGCCGCGAGGCGATCGAGGAGGCCGCGGTCGAGATCCGCGATCTCGTGCCGCTCTACAGCCTCGTGCTGAGCCCCGGCGCGTGTTCGGAAACCTGCAACATCTTCCTCGGGCGGATCGATTCCAGCGGAATCGGCGGCGTCCACGGGCTCGCCACCGAGCACGAGGACATCCTCGTGAAGACGATGCCGTTCGCCGACGCGCTCACCCTCCTCGCCCGCGACGAGATCGACAATTCGGCAGCCGTGATCGCGCTGCAATGGCTGGCGCTTCACCGCGACGAACTGCGCAATCGCTGGCGCTGAAGCGGCAACCCTATTCGTAGAGAAAGCCGACCGGCCTGCCCTGGGTCCGCTGGGGCCGCGCTTCCTTGCGGGTGATGATGCGGCCGGCCAGCCCGTCGATCTCGTCCCGCTGGGCCGCCGTCCAGCGGCAGAGATCGTCCATTCCCTTCAGCAGGCCGAGCCGGAGAAGCTGGGTATTCTCCCCCAGCCCGACGAGCGTCGCCGAACGCTGGCCGGCGGTGACCGAATCTCCCGTCGCGAGTTCGAACCGCTTGCCCGCCCCGTCCTTGAATTCGGCCGTGCCGCGAATGACGCGGTACACCACGACCTCGCCCGCGCCGAGTCCGGTGAGGTCGGCGGCGCCGGCGCTGCTCTTCGGCAGCAGCGACTGGCCCTGCGGATCCGTGGCGATGATGTGGCCGGTGACCAGATGGCCGCTCGGCGCCTCGATACCGAGGTCGCGGACGTGAACTTGCATCGGCGATTGCACGATGCCCTCCGGCAACGGACGGTACAGCGCATCCAGCGCCAGGGGATCCTGGAACCAGAAGCTCGCGGCGCGGGGGCGGTCGTGGAACGGATGGCTCCAGGCCAGGCGCGGTGTCTCGGCCTCGTCGATCTCGTCGGAATGCACCACCGTCGGGTTGGGGAAGGTCGTCGGCTCGGTAATGAAGGCCTCGATGAACTTTCCCGAATAGCCCATGGAGAGCGGATCGGGCACGACCGTTTGCGGCGTCTTCAGGTTTGCGTCCGTGGGAAGCCCGGACCAGCTGTAGGAACTCTGGCGGTGCACGATCGCGCTTTGCAGGATCAGCGCACCCGGGCCGACATGATGCAGCAGCCCGTCGTAATCGAAGGTGAACAGGCCCGAAGTCACCAGCACGAGTTGGAAGCCGCCCGGGGGCAGGTGAAGATGGAAATCGGTCGGCCCGGCATCCGGCCGGTAGATTGGCAGGTTGGTCGCCACCTCCTGCAGCAGGAAGGCCTCGTTGTTGGCGTGGAAGCCGTTCAGCACCCGGTTGTAGAGCGCCTGCGGCCGATAGATCGGATCGTATGTGGCATCGCCGTCCCGGTCGATCGCCACGAAATCCTGGTGATTGAGGCGGATGGGATCGCCGTTCGGATGAACGAGGCTCGCCCAGTTCGAATGAAGAGCGGCATGCGCGGTCATGGGAGCTTCCAATCTGGGCCCTGCAGGGCGCAGCAGCCCGCAACGGACCATGCGAATTCCGGGCCAACCATGCCGCCCAACGGTATGCTGCGGTTGCGATCCCCCCTGCTCCCTGTCTACGGTCGCGCCGGGGGCGACGCAGGGTCAGCAGAGCGAGTAGGTCATGAACGTCCGGTCGGGTTTCATCGATAGCATCGGCAACACGCCGCTGATCAAGCTGCGCGCCGCGTCCGAAGCGACGGGCTGCAACATCTACGGCAAGGCCGAGTTCCTCAACCCGGGCGGGTCGGTGAAGGACCGCGCCGCGCTCGCCATCATCGAGGATGCGGAGAAGAGCGGGAAACTCCGCCCGGGCGGCGTGATCGTCGAGGGCACGGCCGGCAACACCGGGATCGGGATCGCGCTGGTGGCCAACGCCCGCGGCTATCGCTCGGTGATCGTGATGCCGGAGACCCAGAGCCAGGAAAAGAAGGACATGCTGCGCCTGTGCGGCGCCGACCTTCGCCTCGTCCCGGCCGCGCCCTACTCCAACCCCAACAACTACGTCCGCTTCTCCGGCGCACTGGCCGACGAACTGGCGGCCAAGGAACCCAATGGGGCGGTCTGGGCGAACCAGTTCGACAATACGGCCAACCGGGACGGCCATTACCGCACGACGGGGCCGGAGATCTGGGACCAGACCGACGGCACGGTCGATGGCTTCACCTGTGCCGTCGGCAGCGGCGGCACCCTGGCCGGCGTGGCGCGTGCGCTGAAGGAGCGCAACCCCGAGATCAGGATCGCGCTCAGCGATCCCATGGGCTCGGCGCTGTTCAACTGGGTCGCCAAGGGCGAGCTCAAGGCCGAGGGCAACTCGGTTACCGAGGGTATCGGACAGGGGCGTGTCACGGCCAATCTGGAAGGCACGCCGATCGACAGCGCCTACCAGATCACCGACGAGGAGGCCCTGCCCGTCCTGTTCGACCTGATCGAGCATGAAGGCCTGGTGCTGGGCGGCTCGTCGGCGATCAACGTCGTGGGCGCGATGCGGCTCGCCCGCGAGCTGGGCCCGGGCAAGACCATCGTCACCATCCTGTGCGACGGCGGCAGCCGTTACCAGTCGAAGCTCTTCAATCCGGCGTTCCTGCGCGAGAAGAACCTGCCGCTGCCGCGCTGGATGGCGTGAGCGCATCCGCATGAGCCGGGTCGTCGTCTGCGGCAGCCTCAACATGGACGTCGTCGTGCAGAGCGCGCGACGTCCCGCCCCCGGCGAGACGATCCTGGGCGCGGAAGTCTGCTTCCTGCCCGGCGGCAAGGGCCTCAACCAGGCGATCGCCTCGGCCCGCCTCGGCGTGCCCACGGCGATGGTCGGCGCGGTCGGCGACGATGCGTTCGCCAACAGCCTGCGCGGCTTCCTGGCCGACAACGACGTCGACAGCACCGGCGTGACCGAGGTCGACGGACCGGCGACCGGCGTGGCGCTGATCCAGGTGGCGGAAGGCGACAATGCGATCACCGTCGCCTCGGGCGCGAACATGCACTTTGCGGCCTCCATGCTGCACGACGAGCCACGCCGCGACGAGGTGTGGGTCGCGCAGTTCGAGACGCCGCTCGCCGCCACACAGGAGATCCTGGCGCGCGCCCACGCGGCCGGCGCCCGCACCGTCCTCAACCTTGCGCCGTACACGGACCATCCGGCCGAGCTGCTGCAGTCGGTCGACGTTGCGGTGCTCAACGAGATCGAACTTGCCCAGGCGACCGGGACCCGGCTCGACGCCTCGAGCTCGACCGACGACGTCGTCGCGGCGTGCAACGTCCTGCGCGAACGCGGTGCACGCGCCGTCATCGCCACCCTGGGTCCGCGCGGCGCGGTCGTCGTCACCGCGACGGGCGTCGACGCGATCCCCGCCGTCCGGACGAAGGTCGTCGACACGACCGGCGCCGGCGACTGCTTCGTGGGTGCCCTCGCCGCGCGCCTGGCGGCTGGCGTGACACCGTTGGAGGCCGCGCGCTTTGCGAGTGCCGCCGCCTCCTGCTCCGTCGAGCGTCTCGGCGCGGCACCCGCCATGCCGACCGGCGACGAAGTTGCGGCCCGTCTGGCGAAGGCCTAAATCCCCGTCATGGTCGAAGAACTCTTCAGGCAGGACGCCTACATCAAGGAAACCGACGCCACCGTGACCGCGGTCGAGGAGCGCGGCGTGCGGCTGGACCGTTCGATCTTCTATCCGACGGGCGGCGGACAGCCCGGCGACACCGGCCTGCTGCGTTGGGATGGCGGCGAGGCGAAGGTCGTCGACACTCTGAAGGCCGAGGGCGGCGACGTGCTGCACGTTCTCGCACCCGATGCACCTCGGCCCGCGGTCGGCACGAAGGTCCATGCGACCCTCGACTGGGAGCGCCGCCACCTGCACATGCGCATGCACACCGCGCTGCACGTGATGTCGGCCGTCATCAAGGGCAACGTCACCGGCGGCCAGGTCGGCGTCGACAAGAGCCGCCTCGACTTCAACCTCGAGGGTGAAGTCCCGACCAAGGAATGGGTCACCGAGGAGGTCAACAAGCTGATCGCCCTCGACCGCCCGGTGACGCAGCAATGGGTCACCGACGAGGAGCTGACCTCACGCCCCGAGCTCGTGAAGACGATGAGCGTTCGGCCGCCGATGGGCGCGGGCCGCGTCCGCCTCCTGTCGATCGAGGGCGTCGACCTGCAGGCCTGCGGCGGCACCCACGTCGCCCGCTGCGGCGAGATCGGCCGGGTCGAGTGCATCAAGATCGAGAACAAGGGAAAGATGAACCGGCGCTTCATCATCGCGCTGGCTTAGGAGAACTCACGATGGATTACGCAAGGCCCGACGCCCTCGTCAGCACCGACTGGCTCGCCGCCCGACTCGATGCACCGGACGTGCGCGTCGTCGATGGCTCGTTCTACCTGCCGGCCCAGAAGCGCGACCCCAAGGCCGAGTTCATGAATCAGCACATTCCGGGCGCGGTGTTCTTCGACATCGACGAGATCGCCGACACGACCAGCCCGCTGCCGCACATGCTGCCACCGCCGGAGAAATTCTCGGCCCGCGTCCGCAAGCTCGGGCTCGGCGACGGCAACAAGATCGTGATCTACGACACCACGCCGATGACCGGCGCCTGCCGCGTGTGGTGGATGTTCCGCGCCATGGGCTACAAGGACGTGTCGGTCCTGAACGGCGGCCTGCCGAAGTGGATGAGCGAGGGCCACCCGGTCACCGACGATCCGACGCCGCCGCGCGAGCGCCACTTCACGTCGCGCCTGAACAACGCACTGGTTCGCTCCGTCGACGACGTGCTGGGCCTGATCGAAAGCAAGCGCGAGCAGATCGTCGATGCCCGCGCCGCCGCCCGCTTCCGCGGCGAGGCGCCCGAACCTCGCGCCGGCCTGCGCGGCGGTCACATGCCGGGCGCCTTCAACCTCCCCTACAACGAGCTGCTCGATCCCGCGACCGGCACGATGCTGCCGGCCGACAAGCTCGCGGCCCGCATTGCGGCGTCCGGCATCGATCCCACGAAAAAGGTTACGGCGAGCTGCGGCTCCGGCGTCACCGCCTGCGTCATTGCGCTGGCCCTCTACCTCACCGGTTCTCCAGAGGCCGCGGTCTACGACGGTTCGTGGACCGAATGGGGCGGACGCGCCGACACACCGATCGTCACCGGCCCGTGACCTCCCTTCAACGCCTTGTCATAGTCGAGTCATGACCTCCAAGAAGACCTACACCCGCCCCGACACCGTTCTGGCCGTCTCCGGCCGCGACCCGGACAACAATTTCGGCATCGTCAATCCGCCGGTCTATCACGCGTCGACGATCCTCTCGCCGACCATGGACAAGTTCGAGAACCGGATCCCGTTCGAGGGTTTCGGCTATGGCCGCAACGGCACGCCGACGCAGAAGGCCCTGGAAGACGCCGTCGCCGCCATCGAGGGCGCACATCGCTCGATCGCTGTGCAGTCGGGACTGGCCGCCGTGACCGGCGCGATCGTGGGCTTCCTGAAGACCGGCGATCACATGCTGGTGACCGACAATGCCTACGGTCCGGCGCGCCGCTTCGCCAACACGACGCTGAAGGGCTTCGGTGTCGAGACGACCTACTTCGACCCGATGATCGGCGCCGAGGGCATCGCCAAGCTGATGCGGCCGAACACCAAGGTCCTCTATCTCGAGGCGCCCGGCTCGCAGACCTTCGAGGTCCAGGACGTCGCCGGCATGGCCGCAGTCGCCAAGAAGGCCGGCGCGACCGTGATGATCGACAATACCTGGGCGACGCCGCTCTACTTCAAGCCGTTCGACCATGGCTGCGACATCTCCATCCACGCCGGCACCAAGTACATCGTCGGCCACTCGGACGCGATGATGGGGATAATCTCCTGCGCCACGCGCGAGATGTTCGAGATCGCCAAGACCGCCTGCCAGTCGTTCGGCTTCCACGCCGCGCCGGACGATTGCTATCTGGCACTGCGCGGCCTGCGCACCATGGGCGTGCGCCTGCGCCACCACGAGAAGAGCGGCCTCGAGATCGCCCACTGGCTGAAGACCCGGCCCGAAGTCGACAAGGTTCTGCATCCGGCCCTGCCGGACTGCCCCGGCCACGAGAACTGGAAGAAGCAGTTCCAAGGCTCCTCGGGCCTGTTCTCGTTCACCCTGCGCGACGGCATCAAGCGTCCCGCCGTGGCCGCCATGCTCGACGGCATGGACATCTTCGGCATGGGTGCGAGTTGGGGCGGCTACGAGAGCCTGATGATCCCCGCCCATCCCGACCAGTACCGCACCGCCGTGCCGTGGCCCGAGGGCAAGCAGCTCCTGCGCGTCCACATTGGCCTGGAAGACGTCGAGGACCTGAAGACCGACCTGGCCGAAGGCTTCGAACGTCTCAACCGAGCGCACAACGCCTGACTTCCGGCTTGGTTAACAATCGGTCATGCGACTGGCGTTGAAATCATTTCAAAGCCAGAAGCGTGATTTCTGCTGCTATCCTTTTCTATCTGCTATTGGGACCGCCCTTAGCGAAATAAATCCGCCGATGGGATTAGCCCAATAGGTGCGATTGCGTTCTCCAGGTTCGCAGCTGAAGGCGGACGGCAGTCGGAAGCCGTACCGTCGCCAACATCGACTCACCAGCTGTGCTGGCCGAAAAGGCGCCTACTCCGAGTCCAAGGACGGTAGCCACACAAGCGATCACGTTACCGTCCGGCGTCCAGATGAGAAAACTACGATTCAATGCCTATGAGGGACTTGACTCTTGGACTCCCGCAAAGACATAGCGCCGGTCGGCAGGAGAATACGTCGCAATTGCCCATAAACCATCGTCATTTGTAATTCTCAGATTACGTCTGATCGTTCCCTTGCTCTTCGATCCCTCTATCCGAGTTTTGGGTTGAACGGCCGGCAACTCTTCCACATCAAACTCGCCCTTCTTCCAGCGAAGCATCAAGAAACATTGGGAATCGGAAACCCCGCTAAACTTCACTCGCAAGAAAACATCCAACTGCTCTTCGGAGCCATTGTTCTCAAGCAGGAGGAACTGGGCTGAAACTGTTCCCTCGAATTTCCCCTTGGGCAGCGGCTCGGGCGCCGCCCTCAGCATAGCTTTCCAAGCGTCTTCTTCGAACCAACGAAGTCCCTCGATGTCGTAACCGTCTTTGCGCAAGTTTCCGCTAAACTTCCGATTGAATCCAAACTTCATCCACTCTTCCACTTTGTCTATCACGACACACCTCCCCCTTTAGTACGGCAGAATCCTAAGTCTACTTACAACTCAAGGTAAGTGTATCCGAGTGTCGAAATTGTACCAGAGAGAATCGTGACTGTTGATGACGGCAAGGTGCCTGATCAAGCTGATAAATGCTTCACTGTTGAAATCGAACACGTCGAATAGCCAACGGAGCGGCCGGATCAGGAGCTCGAAGCTAGACTCCAACCCACTCGACCAATTTTTACTCAGGCAGAAAGACGTTCGCGTCACCATACTTCTGACGATTTGTGGCTACTGCTTGATTTAAAATGCCTATATTTGCAGAAAGCCCTTTTCCTTCGGCCGCTGTAATTCCAAGAGTCTGCAGAAACAAGCTGCGGTCTACAAATCCTAGGAATGTCTCCAGTTTCCCTTCTAAGAACTGCTGCAAGCTCGCAAGCGTGGCAATAGCGCTTCTGTCGTAACGCTCAAAGTGAGTTGCGGATTTCTTCGCCGCGGATTGAGAAGTAATTGTTGCTCCACCATTGTCTGTGAAATAGACACCAAACTCCTTGACATTATTGTTGTTACGCAATTGTACGGTGAAATTGCCACCGCTGTATCGATCCCATTGGCCAAGAACCACATCCAAAGTCAGCGCGATAGATAGTTCGCGAGCAATAGCCAATTGATCACGGTAGTGCTCTTTGTACGCTACGATTTTATCGGCGCGCGGCATTGGTTGACTGGCTCTAAGATAATTGAAAAGCACACTTCGCGTCGCCGAATCGTCAATAGCGACCGTGTCATCCAATTTCTTCTCATTGAATGCGCCGGCCAGCGCGTTTGGGCTTTTCTCCATCAAGTCCAATATTAGCTTTCTGTTCTGGAGTCTTGCCGGACTATTCTGGCAATGGTCATTGAGGAGATGTTTAAACTCAGAAATAGCCCGCGAACGTAAAGTATGAGGTGTAGCTTTTCTGACAACCTCTTCCTTTTTCAGAACTCTTGCCACATTAAAATAAGCCACCTGCGTCGTCGGATTTCCCGTTTGCGTTGAGCTCGGAGGGAAGAAAGTTCCGATGCGCTTATCCTCCATTCGGACCTCCAGAGCGCAGGAAGTCGAACCCGTAGTATCTGGGTAAATTACGCTTGGCTGCTCAAAATCGATGGATGCGATCCAAGATAGCCAACCTGCACTAGCTTGATTGGCTGGTAGTTGTTGCGCTTGGGCACGAATCCCGTTGGAGTGGCAGACCAAGCCTAAAATGATGAGCTGAACGGTTGCAAGACCGACAGACCTGCTGATCAGTGAACGCCACCTTAGCATGATCCGATCCTATCGTTTTGATTCGATCTTCTGCAATTCCTCAAGCACCTCTGCTAGGCTGCCAGCTGGCATTACCAAGCAAGCCACATCTGCACTTCCCGATGGAAATATGAACTTGAAGTCCAGATAGACCTCTTTAGCTGTCGCAGTAACGACAAGACGATTTGAATACAGTGGTACGCTAGAACCATCGAGCTCTTGGCTAGCGTTGTCAGGCTGAAATTTCATACCCATTCCTGTCTCCTGTGTCTTTGAGTTGTGCAGCAATAGAGTAACAAGTCATTCACGGTACATGCAACTTTTGAATGCGATTGAACGTCCAGTTATTCCCTATTTGGCAAATCGCATGTGTGGGACACGCTTGTGCAGCCACATTCTCAAGACAATATGAAGAGCGCGCAGGCGTTTATCGGAGTGTTTGCCGTGACTATGGTTCAACGCCTCGGTTCAGTCCGTCGGCGGCCAGCTAAGATCGACTTCTTTGATTGGCTGTGCGTGATTGAGGGGCCGCATCGCTCGTAGGGGCTGAAAGCAAAGCGCTAGCCCCGTATAAGATCCAGCAAAGGTTGAATCTTTGGCAGTCACACCTCTCGACGTTAGTCCACGCATGCGCCACCACCACGAGCCTCCGTCGGGCTAGGTGTGAGCTTTCAATAGGTTGTCCATCCGGCTCCGGCCAAGGAAGCTGATGTTGTCGAGACGTCAACGTTCCTTCGAGGGAGAGCCGAATGGACATCCATAAGAATGCCCGCCTGACGCCACACGGTC
>Ga0209066_10004857_pt1 | contig 14416 bp, 10 predicted proteins | sample All_14_2_FD_187198 | JGI IMG/M metagenome (GOLD analysis project Ga0209066, IMG submission 187198) | Freshwater microbial communities in response to fracking from Pennsylvania, USA - Allegheny Zone_MetaG_DW_15 (SPAdes) (version 2) ...
CTTGCTGGCCACCCAGCCCGGAGCCCCACGCCCCACCTTGCTGCTGGTGGACGGATCCAGCTACCTGTACCGCGCCTTCCACGCCATGCCCGACCTGCGGGCGGTGCCAGGCGATCCTGCCAGCCCACCCACCGGGGCCATCCGCGGCATGGTGAACATGCTGCAAAGCCTGCGCAAAGAGGTGCCCGCGCAACACGTGGCCTGTGTGTTCGACGCCTCTGGCCCCACCTTCCGCGACGACCTTTACCCCGACTACAAGGCCCACCGCGCGCCCATGCCAGATGACCTGCGGGCACAGATCGGGCCCATCCACGAGGTGGTGCGCTTGCTGGGCTGGACGGTGCTGAACGTGCCCGGCGTGGAGGCCGACGACGTCATCGGCACCCTGGCGCGTGCGGGCGAGGCGCAGGGGTTTGACGTGGTCATTTCCAGCGGCGACAAAGACTTGGCCCAGTTGGTCACACCCCACATCACCATCATCGACACCATGAACGGCAAGCGCCGCGATTTGGCGGGTGTGGAGGCCGAATTTGGCGTGCCCGCCAGCCTGATGATCGACTACCAGACCCTGGTGGGCGACGCGGTGGACAACGTGCCGGGCGTGCCCAAGGTGGGGCCCAAAACCGCTGCCAAGTGGCTGCAAGAGTTCGGCAGCCTCGATGCGCTGGTGGCCCGCGCGGGTGAGATCAAAGGCGTGGCCGGTGAGAACCTGCGCAACGCCCTGGGCTGGCTGCCCACCGGGCGCACCCTGGTCACCATCAAAACCGATTGCGACCTGAACGGATTTGTGCCCGGCTTGCCCAGTCTGGATTCCATAGCTGTCAGCGCAGAACAGACAAGCGATCTGGCCGATTTTTATGCCAAATTTGGCTTCAAAGGTTTGGCCCAGGCCGCCGCCGCCCGCCTGGGCGCTGCCGCGTCAGCGCCCACCGATGCCGCATCCGCCGCCTTGGCGCGAGGTGAAAGCGGTGACTTGTTTGCCGACGTCCCTGAGCCCGCGGTCGCCACGCCCAGCACCCTGGTGTGCGACACCGTGCTCGACTGGCCCACCTTCGACACCTGGCTTGCCAAGGTGCAGGTCGCCGAACTCACCGCGCTGGACACCGAAACCACCTCGCTCAACGACATGGTGGCCGAGGTGGTGGGCATCAGCCTGTGCGTAGCGCCCGGCCACGCGGCTTATATCCCGGTGGGCCACGATGGCCCCGATGCCCCTGTGCAGCTGCCCCGCGACGAGGTGCTGGCCCGCCTGAAGCCCTGGCTGGAAAACCCTGCGGCGAAGAAGCTGGGCCAACACGTCAAATACGACCGGCATGTGCTGGCCAACCACGGCATCGAAGTGCAGGGCTACGCCCACGACACCATGCTGCAAAGCTATGTGCTGGAGGTGCACAAGCCCCACGGCTTGAGCAGCCTGGCCGAGCGCCACCTGGGCCGCAGCGGCATCACCTACGAAGACCTGTGTGGCAAGGGCGCACACCAGATTCCGTTCGCGCAGGTGGACGTGGCCAAGGCCGCTGAGTATTCGTGCGAAGACGCCGACCAGACCCTGGCCGTGCACCAGGTGTTGTGGCCCCGCTTGCAGGCCGATGAGAAGCTGCGCTTCGTGTACGAACTGGAAATCGCCAGCAGCGAAGCGCTGTACCGCGTCGAGCGCAACGGCGTGCTGATCGACGCGCCCACGCTGGCCGCCCAGAGCCACGAGCTGAGCCAGCGCATCCTTCAGCTGGAAACCGAGGCCTACGAGATTGCGGGGCAGCCGTTCAACCTGGCGTCCCCGAAGCAGCTGGGCGAGATTTTCTTTGACAAGCTGGGCCTGCCCGTCATCAAGAAAACCGCCACCGGTGCCCGCAGCACAGACGAAGAGGTGCTGGAAAAACTGGCCGAAGACTACCCGCTGCCCGCCAAGCTGCTGGAGCACCGCAGTCTGTCCAAGCTCAAGGGTACCTACACCGACAAGCTGGCCCAATTGGCCCTGCCGAGCACGGGCCGGGTGCACACCCATTACGCCCAGGCCGTTGCCGTGACGGGGCGGCTGAGCAGCAACGACCCCAACCTGCAGAACATTCCCGTGCGCACGCCAGAAGGCCGCCGCGTGCGCGAGGCCTTTGTGGCCCCGGCGGGTTGCCTGATTGCCAGCGCCGACTACAGCCAGATCGAGCTGCGCATCATGGCCCACCTCAGCGGCGACGCGGCTTTGCTCAAGGCCTTTGCCGAAGGGCTGGACGTGCACCGCGCCACAGCCGCCGAGGTGTTTGGCATTGGGGTGGACCAGGTCAGCAGTGAGCAGCGCCGTTACGCCAAAGTCATCAACTTTGGCCTCATTTATGGCATGAGCAACTTTGGCTTGGCCAAGGCGCTGGGCATTGACAACACCGCAGCCAAAAACTACATCCAGCGCTACTTCGAGCGGTTTGCGGGCGTCAAGCGGTACATGGACGACACCCGGGCCCAGGCCAAGGCACAAGGCTATGTGGAAACCGTGTTTGGCCGCCGCCTGTACCTGCCCGAAATCAACAGCCCCAACGGTCCGCGTCGGGCGGGTGCCGAGCGCGCCGCCATCAACGCGCCCATGCAAGGCACGGCAGCCGATCTCATCAAACTCAGCATGGTGGCCGTGCAACGGGCGCTGGACGCCGAGCAGCGCGCCACCCAGATGATCATGCAGGTGCACGACGAACTGGTGTTCGAGGTGCCGGAATCAGAGGTGGACTGGGTGCGCACCGAGGTGCCCCGCCTGATGGCCGCTGTGGCGGTGCTGAGGGTGCCGTTGCTGGCCGAGGTGGGGGTGGGCCCCAACTGGGAAAAAGCCCACTGAATTTGGGAATGAAAAAGCCCGCCAGCGCAAGGCTGGCGGGCGAAAGCAGCTATCAATATGAAAAAATGGTCAGAGCTTGAAGGCGCTGACCACTTCGGTCAGTTGACGGGCTTGCTCCTGCAGCGAGGCCGCCGCTGCTGAGGCCTCTTCCACCAGCGCCGCGTTTTGCTGCGTCACGCCATCCATCAGCGCCACGGCCTGGTTGATTTGCGAAATGCCTTCCGATTGCTCGTGGCTGCTGCTGGCGATGTCCCGCATCAGCGCGGTCACCCGCTCGATGCTGGTCACGATTTCCTTCATCGTGTCCCCCGCTTCGTCCACCTGCTGGGTGCCGCTGGTGACCTTGCTCACCGAGTCGTCGATCAGGGTTTTGATTTCTTTGGCGGCGGTGGACGAACGCTGCGCCAGGCTGCGCACCTCAGACGCCACTACCGCAAAGCCCCGGCCCTGTTCGCCCGCGCGGGCGGCTTCCACGGCAGCGTTGAGCGCCAGGATGTTGGTCTGGAAGGCGATGCTGTCGATCACGGCAATGATGTCCACGATCTTGCGCGAACTGGTGTTGATCTCGTCCATGGTGTGCACCACCTGGCCCACCACCGTGCCACCTTTGACCGCCACACCCGAGGCCTCTTCGGCCATGCGGTTGGCTTGCACGGCGTTTTCGGCGTTGAGTTTGACCGTGCTGTTGAGCTGTTCGGTGGCGGCGGCGGTTTCTTCCAGGGAACTGGCCTGCTGCTCGGTGCGTCCCGACAGATCCAGCGTGCCTGAGGCCACCTGGCTGGCGGCGCTGGCGATGGAGTCCGCGCCCGAGATCACCTTGGAGATGAGCTGCCGCAAATTGCCCTGCATGGTGTCCATCTGGCGCAACAGGTGGGCGATCTCGTCTCCCCCGTCGGTGGCAATGGCGTGGCGCAGGTCGCCCTGCGCGATGGCGCTGGCGGTCTCGTCGGCGTTGGCAAAGCCCTTGGACATGCGGCGCAGCGTGGTCAGCATGAACAGCGTCATGGGCAAAGCGCCCAGCAGCACGATGGCGGCAAAAATCCATTTGCTGCGCTCGTAGCGGGCGTCGGCATCGGCGGTTTCGGCCTGGGCTTTGACCGACTGGAACTTCACCAGATCCGACATCACCTTTTCAAAGGCCGCGCCCTCAGTCCGCCCGGCTGCCAGGAAGAACGCCATGGTGGCGGGGCTGAAGTCCCCTTTCTTGATCGCAGCCATCACCTCGTCGCGTTTGGCCTGCCAGGCCTTGCGGGCGCTCATCAACTGCTCAATGAGGGCCTTTTCCTCAGCGTCCATTTCCCTTTCCATGACGGTTTTCTGGGCGGCATCGTTGTCGGCCTTGAGCTTGGCGATGTTGTCCAGGTGCATGTCGATGGGGTGGCCGTGGATGGCCAGCAAGGGCGAGTCGGGCGAATGCTGGAACATCAGCAGCATTTCCATGCGGTTGATCAGGTAACCCCTGCGCATCTGCGCCACGGCAACAGCGGCCGACATGCGGTTGTCGTGCACGTATTGCAACGAGTCCCGGGCCGTTTGCATGCCGGTGAACCCGGTGACCATGGCCACGATGAACACCAGCCAATACACCACCACCACCGCCCACACCCTCTGGGTGAGCTTGAATTTGTCAAACATCCAATGTCCTTGCCTTGCGTTGTCCCAACAAGAGGCAGGCGGCGCGTGGCGCCGACACCTTCCCACGAGCCGCTCAGAATATCATTCGCTCGACCCTGACGGGTTGAGAGATATCACCCACGTGGCATTTGGTGTGGCCCATGGGACTGCCATACTGGCGAGGCCCGTCTTCCGGGCGGTTTACGGAAAGGTCATCCAGATGAAAGGCATTGTGTTCACCGAGTTTGTCGACATGGTCGATGCCCGGTTTTCGGCGGACATGGTGGACGACATCATTGACGACGCCGTTTTGCCCAGTGGCGGGGCTTACACCGCGGTGGGCACCTACGACCACGCGGAGCTGGTGGCCCTGGTGTCGGCCCTGTCCCGTCGCACAGGGGTGGCGGTGCCCGATCTGGTCCGGGCGTTTGGCCGTCACCTGTTCGGGCGCTTTCATGCGGGCTACCCCCGGTTTTTCGAAGGCTTGACGGGCGCAGTGCCGTTTCTGGCAGGCATCGAAGACGTGATCCACGCCGAGGTGCTCAAGCTGTACCCCGATGCCCAGCTCCCCCGTTTCGAGTGCACCGTGTTGCCCGATGGGCTGGCCATGGTCTATCGCTCGCCCCGCCATTTCGATGACTTGGCTCTGGGGCTCATCGAGGGGGCGGTGGCCCACTGGGGCGGGGGCTATGCCATTGCCCGCGAGGACGTGGGCGAGGGCACCCGCTTCACCCTCACCCGTTTGTGACGATTTGGTGGGGCCCAGCTTGAGCGAAACACCCAATCCCCCGCCTCCGGTGCCGTCCCCTGGCTCGGACGCCCTGGCCGCGTTGGAGTCCCGCTACAAAGCGCGGTTGGCGCGCGAGCGCAGCGCGCGTCAGCAGGCGGAGAAGTTGCTGGAGGACCGGAGCTTGGCCCTGTACCAGGCCATTCAGGCGTTGCAGGCCTCGGCCGATGGGTTGGAGCAGCAGGTTCAGGAGCGCACGCAGGCTCTGAGGGCCGCGTTGGCGGCAGCCGAGGCGGCCACCGTGTCCAAAAGCCGCTTTCTGGCAACGATGAGCCACGAAATCCGCACGCCCATGAACGGCATTCTGGGTCTGACGGAGCTGCTGCTGCACACGCCACTGAGTCCTGAGCAGGCCAGCCATGCCCACACCATCCAACGCTCCGGTCAGGCGCTGCTGGTGCTGCTGAATGACATTCTCGATTTCTCCAAGATCGAGGCCGGGCAACTCCATCTGGAGCGTGTGCCCATTGGCGTTGCCGACGAGCTGCGCCACGCCATGGCCGTGCTGGAGCCCCAGGCGCAGACCAAGGGACTGGCTTTTGTGCATACCGTGGACCCTGGCGTGCCCACGCAGGTGTGGGGCGATGCCGTCCGCCTGCGCCAGGTGCTGCTCAATCTGCTGGGCAATGCGGTCAAGTTCACCGCGCGTGGGCAGGTCAGCGCCCGCCTGTCGGTCAGCCCGGCACAACCGGATTGGCTGAGGGTCAGCGTGACCGACACCGGCATTGGCGTGTCACCCGATGCCCGTGAGCGGATCTTCGAGCCGTTCGTCCAAGCCGACAACTCTGTCACACGCCAGTTCGGCGGGACAGGGTTGGGCCTGGTCATTTCCCGCCGGATCGTCGAACTGATGGGCGGCCGCCTGTGGGTGGACAGCCAGCCGGGGCGTGGCAGCACATTCAGCTTTGAGTGGCCTGTGCAGGTCGCATCGGTGGTCGCCCCCACCCTCATGGCCCTCAATGCCCCCGTGGCGAAGGCTCCGCCAGTGGTGGCCACCGGGCCGTCCTTGTCTGAGGTGGCCGTGCTGCTGGTGGAAGACCACCCAGTGAACCGCCAGTTGGCCCTGGCCCAGCTCAAGACCTTGGGCTTGGCGGGGGTCGATGTGGCCGTGGACGGCGAGCAGGCTTTGGAGCGGGTGCGCCACAAGGTCTACGACCTGGTGTTGATGGACATGCAAATGCCCCGGCTCGATGGATTGGCCGCCACCCGGGCACTGCGCCGGTTGCCACTGCCTTCGCAGCCATGGATCGTCGCCATGACCGCCAATGCGTTCGATGAGGACCGGCGGGCTTGTCTGGACGCTGGCATGAACGACTTTCTGTCCAAACCTGTCAACGTCACGGCTTTGCGCGGGGCTTTCGCACGTTGGCTGGAAAGCCGTTAGGATTTGCCCGCCCCCGACCGAAGGGGTGTCTGGGCGGGTGGGCCACGCAGCTGGCCGGTTCCCGTGCCGTTTTGACCACAACACCACCACAGGAGATGCCACCGTGCTGAAAACAGATCAAGTGTCCGACCTGAAGGCCCTCGTGCCTGGCCAGTCCACCGAGCACGGTGCCACACGGCGCACGGCCCTCAAAGCGGCGCTGGGGGCCGGCTACGCGGCCTCGGTGTCGCCCGTCATGGCGCAGACCGCCATCCAAACCTCGGCCGAGGGGCTGACGGTGGGTGAAGTCACCATCGACGTCAACGGTTTTGCCATGCCCGCTTACCGGGCGGCCCCGGCGGGCAAAACCCATTTGCCGGTGGTGCTGGTGCTGTCTGAAATTTTCGGGGTGCATGAGTACATCGCCGACACGGCCCGCCGCTTTGCCAAGGCAGGCTACCTGGCCATCGCGCCCGAACTGTTCGTGCGCCAGGGCGATGCGCAGGGCTACTCCGAAATGGCCAAACTGATCGCCGAGGTCATTTCCAAGGTGCCCGATGCCCAAGTCCTGGCCGATCTCGATGCCACCGTGGCCTGGGCAGGCGCCAACGGCGGCGATCTGAAAAAAGTGGGCATCACCGGGTTCTGCTGGGGGGGGCGCCAGACTTGGCTGTACGCCGCGCACAGCAAGCACATCAAAGCCGGTGTGGCTTGGTATGGCCGTCTGACGGGGCAGACCAATGCCCTCAGCCCCAAACACCCCCTGCACGTGGCGGCCCAACTCAACGGTCCGGTGCTGGGTCTCTATGGCGCGGACGACACCGGCATTCCAGTCAACACCGTGGCCGCCATGCAGGAGGCGCTGGCCTCGGGCTCCCCGGCAGCGAAGGCGTCCACCTTTGTGCTGTATCCCGATGCTCCCCACGCCTTCCACGCGGACTACCGCCCCAGTTACCGCAAAGGCCCGGCCGAAGACGGCTGGCGGCGTGCGCTGGCCTGGTTCAAAGCGCACGGCGTGGCTTGAGGGTGCGGTTTGCCCAGTCAGGCGTTGGCTTGGCAAGCTACACTTCTCCACACAAAAAAAACCGCCGGAGTCCGGCGGTTTTTTTATGGATTTTCAGTTTTCGTCGCTTGACCGTATTCAACTGTTTGCTATGACGCTTGTTTTGATATTGCTGGGCACCGTGGCCGCCGGTGTGGGCAGTGTGTGGGTGGCGGCGGCGCTGAGCTTTGCCATGCTGGCGCGGTACACCGCCCACATGCTCAGCTTGGCGGCAGGTGCCTTGCTGGCCACGGCGTTCATGCACCTGTTGCCTGAGGCGTTCGAGTCTGCCGCCGGGGCGCACGACCTGTTTGCATTGCTGCTGGGTGGGCTGGTGTTTTTCTTTTTGCTCGACAAGGCCGAGCTGTATCACCACGGGCACGAACACAGCCATCCGGCACATGACCCTGCGCATCACCACGGGCACGAGCATGGCCATCACGGCCACGCGCAGCCCGAACGCATGGGCGGCGGTTGGGCGGTGCTGGCGGGTGACAGCGTGCACGCGTTTGGCGACGGCATTCTGATCGCGTCGGCCTTTCTGGCCGACTGGCAACTGGGCCTGGTGACGGCGCTGGCGGTGCTGGCGCACGAGGTGCCCCACCACATGGGCGATCTGGTGGTGTTGCGCCACACCGTGGGCACGCAACGCGCCGCGTTGGTGAAGGTGTCGCTGGCGGGGACGGTCACGGCCATCGGCGGGCTGGTGGGCCACTTTCTGGTCAGCGAACTGCAAGAGCAACTGCCCTATTTTCTGGTGGTCGCATCGAGCAGCTTCATCTATGTGGCGCTGGCGGACCTGATTCCCCAATTGCAAAAACGCCTCAACCTGGCCGACACACTGGCACAGCTGGCCTGGTTGCTGGTGGGCATGGGGCTGGTCATGGGGGTCAGCGGCCTGGCCCACTGACCACCGGCGCGGGACGCGGTCGGTCAGCCTTTTTCCACCGGCAGGCCGGGTATGTTGCTCCACTCGCTCCAGCTGCCCGCGTACAGCGCCTGGCGGCCCAGACCGGCCAGTTCCATGGCCAGCAGATTGGGTACCGCACTCACGCCGCTGCCGCAGTGGTGCACCACGCTGGCGGGGTCGCGGCCGGCGAGCAGGGCTTCGAACTCCTGGCGCAAGGTGGCGGCGGGTTTGAACAGGCCGTCGGCCCCCAAATTGGCCGAAAAGGGGCGGTTCAGCGCACCGGGAATGTGGCCTGCGATCGGGTCCAGCGGCTCCACCTCGCCCCGGTAGCGTGCTGCTGCCCTTGCATCCAGCACGGTTTGGCCTGGTTGGCCCAGGCGGCTGTGCACCGTGGCGGTGTCGGTCAGCGCAGCGGCCGAGGGGCGCAATTCAAAGAGCCGGGGCGCAGGGCTGTCTGCGGGGCCATGGGTCACGGCTTTACCGACCGCTGTCCAGGCTTGCAGGCCCCCGTCGAGCACGGCCACGGCATCGTGGCCGCACCATTTCAGCATCCACCACAGGCGACCGGCGTAGTTCACGCCGTTGCGGTCGTACACCACCACCTGGTGGCGGTTGTCCACCCCCACGCTGCCCAGCCAATGGGCAAACGCTTCGCGCGTGGGCAAGGGGTGGCGTCCGCCGGATGCTGCGGTGCCTGCGGCCGCACTGCCACCGTGAGCGGACAGATGCTGGTCCAGGTTGGCGTGGGTGGCTCCGGGGATGTGCGCTTCTTCGAACTGTTGCGGCCCCAGGGCTGGGTTCATCAAATCGCAGGTGCAGTCGAACACGCGAACCGCCGATGGATCGGTGGCCATCAGGTGGGCCAGCTCGGGTACAGAAATCAGGGTCGTGAACATGGTGGTGTGGGGCAGAGGGTCAGCCGGAGTGGTCTTCCGGAGGGGTTTGCGGTGCGGTGCGGGCCCGCAGCAGCGTGGCGGTGACGCCACTGGCAATGATGAGGGCCATGCCCAACCAGCCGATCAGCGGCAGGTCGTCGTTGAAGATCACGATGCTGTAGATGCCCGCGAACACGATGCCCATGTACTGCAGGTTCGCCACCAGCAAGGTGGCCCCGCTGGCGTAGGCGCGGGTCATGCACAGCTGGCCCAGCACCGCGAGCAGCCCGATGGGCAACATCCACAGGACTTGCGGCCACACCCAGTTGCTGGTGCCGCCCCATGCCAGTCCCACCGCACCGACCAGCGTGGCCCCGGCAGAGAAATAGAACACCGTGCGGCTTTCGGGCTCGCCTGCGCGCGACAGGGCCGACACCTGCAAATACGCGAGGGCTGAAAACACACCGGACAGCAACCCGATCAGTCCGCCCAGCAACTGGTCGCTGGCGACCGTGGGCCGCAGCATCAGCGCCACACCGCCGAACCCGGCCAGCACCGACAGCACCAGCGGGCCTTGGCCTTTCAGGGCTTCGCCCTGTCGCTGCATCAGCAGCGCGCCACCCACCAGAAAGGCCGCGATCCAGACGCTGCTCATGTAGTTCAGCGTCATGGCCGTGGCCAGGGGCAGAGCGGCAATGGAAAAAAACCAGGTGGTCAGCGCGGTGGTGCCAACCACGCTGCGCCACAGGTGCATGGCCGGTACAGGGGTGGCGAGGGACACGCGGCGCACCCGCATGACCCCCGCCATGAACAGCAGTCCGATCAAGCCGCGGTAGAACACCACTTCAAAGCTGTTGAAGTGTGCCGAGGCAAACTTGATGCACACCCCCATGGTGGCAAACAGCAGCGAGGCCAACAGCATCCACAAAGCTTGCATTTTTCAGATGCTTTTTTGGCTTCCGACGCAATACCAGATTGCGCAGTCAGCTATGGTTATGCAATTTTCCCCATGCGCTGGCGGTACCACTCGTGAAAGTGCTGCATGCCATCTTCCATCGGGCTCTGGTAGGGGCCCACTTCGTTGTCGCCACGGGCCAACAGGGCTTTGCGGCCTGCGTCCATGCGCTCGCCGATTTCGTCGTCTTCGATGCAGGTTTCCATGTAGGCCGCACGTTGGGCCTCCACAAAACCGCGCTCGAAGGCGGCGATGTCTTCGGGGTAGTAGAACTCGACCATGTTCAGGGTCTGGTTCACGCTGACGGGGTACAGGGTGGACACGGTCAGTACGTGCGGGTACCACTCCACCATGATATGGGGGTAGTAAGTCAGCCAGATGGCTCCGTGGTCGGGGGTTTTGCCCTCGCGGTAGGCCATGAGCTGCTGGTGCCATTGCTGGTAAACAGGGCTGCCCGCCTTGCCCATGAGGTTTTGCACACCCACGGTCTGCACCGAGAACTCGGGCTTGAACTCCCAGGTCAGGTCGTTGCAAGTGACGAAGTTGCCCAAGCCAGGGTGGAAGGGCACAACGTGGTAATCCTCCAGGTACACCTCGATGAAGGTTTTCCAGTTGTAGTTGCAGGTGTGCATCTCCACATGGTCCAGCACCATCCCGTCGAAGTTGAGGGCGGCACGTGGGCCCATGCCTGCCAGGTCGGCCTCGATGTCTCGGCCGTTGTCTTCGAACAGCATGCCGTTCCACTCGCGCAGCGGGTACTTTTTCAGGTCGAGGCAGGGGTCATGCGCAAAATGCGGGGCCCCGATGAGCTCACCCAGTTTGCCCAAGCCTGAGCCACCGCTGTAGGTCCAACGGTGCAGCGGGCACACGATGTTGCCCGCCGCGCTGCCCGATTGGGTGTGGCCCAGGTTGCCCCTGCCCTTGAGCATCACGGCCTGGCGGTGGCGGCAGATGTTGGACACCAGTTCCACTCCGGTGGCCGTGCGCACCAGTGCGCGGCCTTCGCCCTCCTGAGGCAGGGCGTAGTAGTCCCCCACATTGGGAACTGCGTTGGTGTGCCCCACATAGCGGGGCCCGCGCTGAAAGATGGTCTCCAGTTCGCGCCGGAACAGCGCCTCGTCAAAATAGCTGGAAACTGGAAGTTGGCTTGTGGCCTGCTGCAGTTGAAGACTCAAATCAGACATGAAGGTCCTGACCTAAAGACTCCCCCTATGAAGGGGCAGGGTAAGCGCATCGCGAAATTCGGATTGGCGCGGGAGGGTGGAAAGAGGAATGCCTTGGTGCAACCCCGACAGGGTGAAAAAGGGGGCGTAGTGTACCCGGCCACGGGCAAGAGGGTCCACCGCTAAAATCCGCCGACCCATTTTCAAACCCATGCCCAAAACCAAATCCCCTGACACGGCCTCCGCAGCCGACGCCCTGTCCATCACCTACGAGGAAGCTGTTCAGGAATTGGAGCAGTTGGTGGCCCGCCTCGACGCAGGGCAATTGCCCCTGGACCAAGTGCTTTCCCAATACCAGCGTGGTGCCGCCTTGCTTGCCCATTGCCGCGACCGGCTGCAAGCCGTGGAGAACCAGATCAAAGTGCTCGAAGCGGGCGAACTGAAACCGTGGATGGCCGATTGATGAACACTTCTTCCCTCAACACCGCGCAGTGGATGGCGGCTCACATGCACGCGGTGGAGCAGGCCTTGTCTGACTGGGTGTGTGCCGATGTGCCCGCCGGACTGGGCGACGCCATGCGTTACGCGGTGCTTGACGGCGGCAAACGCCTGCGGCCATTGCTGGTGCTGGCGGCCAGCGAGTCGGCGGGTGCGGCGGTGCTGCCCCGTGGCGCGGCCATGCGCGCAGCGTGTGCCGTGGAGCTGATCCACGCCTACTCCCTCGTGCACGACGACATGCCCTGCATGGACAACGATGTGCTGCGCCGTGGCAAGCCCACGGTTCATGTGCAATACGGCCAGGCCCAGGCATTGCTGACCGGGGATGCCTTGCAGGCGCTGGCGTTTGAGTTGCTGGTGCCAGGGGACGGCAGCGTGGACGACGCACTGGCCGCACAGCTGTGCCGCCGTTTGGCCCTGGCAGCTGGCGGGCAAGGCATGGCCGGAGGTCAGGCGATTGACTTGGCCAGTGTGGGCCTGGCACTGAACCAGTCCGAGCTGGAGCACATGCATCGCCTGAAGACGGGCGCCCTGTTGCAAGGTTGCGTGTTGATGGGGGCGGCCTGCGGCCAAGTGCCGCCCCGGGCATTGCCCCACTTGGCCGACTACGGTCACCGGCTGGGTCTGGCGTTTCAAGTGGTAGACGATGTGTTGGACGTGGTGTCTGACACCGCGACTTTGGGCAAAACCGCTGGCAAGGACGCCGACCAGGACAAACCCACGTTTGTCAGTCTGCTGGGGCTGGAAAAAGCGCAGACTTATGCCAACGACTTGTTGACCCAGGCACAGGCCGCGCTGGTGCGCAGCGAGTTGCCCAATGTGGCTCCTCTGCATGCCCTGGCCGATCTGGTGGGTGGCCGTCGTCACTGACCCCCTGCGAACCGCCAAAACCGATGGACCGCGTCCGAAGCGCGGCGTGACCCACATGACTTCACTTTTGAACCGCATTGAACAGCCTGCCGATTTGCGGGGGCTGGCCAAAGCGCAATTGCCCGCATTGGCCGGGGAGCTGCGCCAGTTCGTCATCGACAGCGTCTCTCGCACCGGCGGGCACCTCAGCTCCAACTTGGGAACGGTGGAGCTGACGATTGCGCTTCACTACGTCTTCAACACCCCCCACGACCGTATCGTGTGGGACGTGGGCCATCAGACTTACCCGCACAAAATCCTGACCGGTCGGCGTGACCGCATGCACACCTTGCGCCAGCTGGGAGGGATCAGCGGGTTTCCCAAACGCGACGAAAGCGAGTACGACACCTTCGGCACTGCGCATTCTTCCACTTCGATCTCTGCCGCACTGGGCATGGCGGTGGCAGCCAAACAGAAAGGCGAACATCGCCACAGCATCGCCGTCATTGGCGACGGCGCCATGACGGCCGGTATGGCGTTCGAGGCCTTGAACAACGCAGGCGTCCAGGATGTGCCCCTGCTGGTGGTCCTGAACGACAACGACATGTCCATCTCCCCCCCGGTGGGGGCGCTGAACCGCTATTTGGCGCAGCTGATGAGCGGGCAGTTTTACGCCGCAGCCAAGCAAGTGGGCAAGCAGGTGCTCAAAAACGCCCCACCGCTGTTCGAACTGGCCAAGCGACTGGAAGAACACGCCAAAGGCATGGTGGTGCCGGCCACGCTGTTTGAGAAATTCGGCTTCAACTACGTGGGCCCGATCGATGGACACGACCTGGGCAGCCTGATTCCCACGTTGGAAAACCTCAGGCACCTGAAGGGCCCACAGTTTCTGCACGTGGTCACCAAGAAGGGCCAGGGCTACAAGCTGGCCGAGGCCGATCCCGTGGCTTACCACGGTCCGGGCAAGTTTGACCCTGCGGTGGGCCTTGTCAAAAGCCCTGCCCCTGCCAAGCCGACGTTCACCCAAGTGTTTGGGCAATGGCTGTGCGACATGGCTGCTCAGGACGAGCGGTTGGTGGGCATCACGCCGGCGATGCGAGAGGGTTCCGGGTTGGTGGAGTTCGAACGCCGCTTTCCCGACCGGTACCACGACGTGGGCATTGCGGAGCAGCATGCCGTGACCTTTGCGGCCGGACTGGCTTGCGAAGGCCTCAAGCCCGTGGTGGCCATCTACTCCACTTTTCTTCAGCGTGGCTATGACCAGCTCATCCACGACGTGGCACTGCAAAACCTGCCCGTGCTGTTCGCCCTGGATCGGGCCGGCCTGGTGGGGGCCGATGGGGCCACCCATGCGGGCGCCTATGACATCGCCTACTTGCGTTGCATTCCCAACATGGCGGTGGCCTGCCCCGCAGACGAGGCCGAGTGCCGCGCTTTGCTGACCACGGCGTTTGAGCAGAACCATCCCGTGGCGGTTCGCTATCCCCGTGGCAGCGGTTCCGGCGTGGTTGTTCCCTCCCACCTGGAGGGGCTGCCGTACGG
>Ga0209066_10004859_pt1 | contig 14415 bp, 15 predicted proteins | sample All_14_2_FD_187198 | JGI IMG/M metagenome (GOLD analysis project Ga0209066, IMG submission 187198) | Freshwater microbial communities in response to fracking from Pennsylvania, USA - Allegheny Zone_MetaG_DW_15 (SPAdes) (version 2) ...
CAATCCTCGGTGGTGGAATCGCCGTCTGCAGATGCAACCGCCCGACCGTTCGACATCGTCAGATCCCGACCAACAGGTGCTAGGGGCAGAGTCATAGCACGGAGTCGACATGGCGAGCCGATCACCCGGGACTGCCCCGAGTTCAGTTGACTCGCGGGGTGTGAATTTCAGGCCGCGGTTGCGACTGGTGTGTGGAGCAGTTCGAACTCTATCGGGGTGAGCCTGCCGAGGGCGCGTTGGCGCCGGCGGCGGTGGTAGGTCCGCTCGATCCAGATGACGATCGCCATCCGGAGTTCGGCGCGGGTTGTCCAGCGTCGTCGGTCCAGGACGTTGCGTTGCAACAGGGCGAAGAACGACTCCATGGCTGCGTTGTCTCCGCAGGCACCGACACGGCCCATCGATCCGTGTAATCCGTTGTGTGACAGCGCGTGGACGAACTTTCGCGATCGAAACTGGCTACCCCTGTCGGAGTGGACAATCGCCGCAACCGGTGAGCGCAGCGCCACAGCGTGGTCCAGCGCCGCCACGGCCAACGACGACTTCATTCGGGAGTCGATCGAGTAGCCGACAATCCGGTTGGAGTAGACGTCTTTGATGGCGCAGAGGTAGAGCTTGCCTTCATCGGTGCGGTGCTCGGTGATGTCGGCCAGCCAGACCTGGTTGGGAGCGTGGGCGCTGAACTGACGTTGCACGAGGTCGTCATGCACGGGCGGCCCGGATCGGCGGTTCAGCCCTCGCTTCTTGGCGAAGATCGACCAGATCCGTTCCTGGGAACACAGCCGTGCGACACGGTTCTCGCTGGCGGTGATCCCGCGCCCAGGCAACTCATCAGCGATGAACCGGTACCCGAAAGCGGGATCATCAGCGTGGATCTCGCGAGCCGCGTTGATCAGGTGCGCGTCGTCCCAATCCCGCTGTGACAGCGGTGCTTTGCGCCACTTGTAGAACGCCTGGGTGGAGAATCCCAGGACCCGGCAGGTCACCGTGACGGGCACGCCGTCAGCGGCAAGGTCAAGGACCAGCGGGTACATCATTTTGGGTTGGCGTCCCGGGACAGATAGCCGACCGCGCGGCGCATCACCTCGGCCTCTTGCTCGAGGAGTTTGATCCGCTTGTGTGCTTCGCGCAGCTGCGCGGCCATGTCCTCAGCATCGGCCGCTGAGGCGGGCTTACCGCGGCCATCCTCACGATCAGCGATCTTGAGCCAGCGGTGCAGGCAAGCCTCCGATATGCCGAAGTCCTTCGCGATCTGGCGCAGCGGCGCCTCGCCCTTGCGGGCCACCGCGATGACGTCGGCACGGAACTCGGCAGGAAACGGTGTCGGCACGAGGTTGATCCTTCCAGCAAGGACGAATCCTCACAGGTCAGGAGTCAACCAAACTGGGGGCAGTCCCCCCTTCAGTCAACGGAGGGTCGAACTCCGTCAGGGGGCCATCCTTCGAGGCCGTCTTCTAGCGGCACGTGCAAGGACCGCAGCAGCGCTGAGAACAATCTCCAATTCCCGATCGCGGCGACGAGTTCGACGAGGACGGCCGGGTCCCCGTGCAACGCGCGCTGACACTCAGCCCAGGTTTCATCCGAGATGGTGCCGTCACGCAACGTCTCGTCTGTCGCCGCCAGTACCGCCCGCTCGGCTTCGCCGAAGTGGCCGGCGTTCTGCCAGTCGCGCACCCCGAGCAGGTCGCGTTCGGGCACATCGAGCAAGCGGGCAACCCTCCAGTGTTGCGTCCACTCATAGACCGAATCAGTGACCCAGCCGATTCGCATGATGATCAGCTCCCGTAGCCGCGCATCCAGCGCGCCTTTCCACAGCAACGCCTCCAGCATTCCATGCAATGCGACGGCTACAGGGGGCTGATGAAGCGCGATCCTGAAAACAGACAGTTCAGCCATGGCGTCCGGAATCCCGCATTGAGCGGCGCGCTCGCGGGCATCTGTCAGGGCAAGCATGTCAACCCGGCTTTGGCTGCTCACGGTGGATCCTTCCGGTTGGGCGCTAGTTGGCGCTGTCAGGCGATCGGCACAAAGACGTTGTGCAGAGCGGGGACCCGGTCCGGCTCGTTGCCGGCCAGAAGGTCGAGCAGCCCGGGCAGGCCGGCGAAACCGGTGATCTCGCGGTGCAATTCTTCGAAGGGCCAACGCCTAGAGACCAGCAGCTCGATGGCGCTCTGGTAGGCGGGGTAGTCGACCCCCAACGAACCGAAGATGCGTAGTTCCTTGAATACGAGCAGGTCTGGCTCGAAGCCCGGCGCTCCGCCGCCGCCGCGTGTGCCCGCGACCACCACGCGTCCGCCGGGCTGCGCGAGTGCGACGGCGTCCGCGAATGCGGCTGGCGCCTTCGCGGTGACGTCGACGACGACATCTGCGAGCCGGCCGGTCGCCATTTGCAGGGCCTGCGCCGGGTCGTCTTCGGTGACGTCGATGGTCAGGTCCACGCCGAACTGGTGGGCTGCGGCTAGCCGAGTTCGGTCGCGAGGGCCGACCCCGGTCATCGCGACGAATGCCGCTCCGGCCTCCTTGGCGGCTACGGCAGCACAAATCCCGCGGATCCCTGGTCCGAGGACCGCGACGACGTCGCCCGGGCTTGTCTCGGGCAACATGGCAGCCCATTTGATCCCTGCCCCAAGCGGATTGAACAACGTCGCGACGATCGGGTCGAGTCCGTCCGGGACCGGCAACGGCATGGAATCGAACGGCAGATGCAGGTGGGTTGCATAGCCTCCCCACAGGCCGGGCGGGATGTTCACGTCGACGAAGCCGAACATGGTGGCGAGGCCGTTGCTCGAGCACCTGCGATACTCGCCGCGGCCGCACGAGTCGCACTCCCGACACGATCGGAACACCTCGACGGCGACTCGCTGACCCACCGAGACGCCCCAACGCTCGCGCGCGGCGTCACCGATTCCCTCGATGACGCCGATGATCTCGTGTCCGGGGATGAAGGCGAACCCCGTCGGCAGGTGTCCGCTGAACTGCTCGTGGTCGGTTCCGCAGAGCCCGCACGCCTCGATCCGCAGGAGACCGGACTCGTCGTCGATGCGCGGCACCGGAAGATGCCGCCGTTCAAGGGTGCGCGGCTTGGTCAGCACGAGCGCGTCGGCGTTCACGACAGTTCGAATTCGACGTGTCCGTCCGCCTGCCGCACGGCGACTTGGTGTCCGACGCACATGTCTCGTGACATTGCCACCGCCACCTCGGCATCGTCACTGCGCGCCGCGACGCGGCGGCCGTCGGTCATGCGCGCGAAAATCGGCACCCAGGAGGGGCCTTGGTCACGGTCGTGCACGACGGTGTATCCATCTATGGTCGCCTCTCCGGATGCGTCGGCGGGAGAAGCGACCGGGAGGGAGGTGCCGTCGATCGCAGACTGCGCATCGGCCATGTCCGGAGTCTGCCATCCCGTTGGCGGTGGAGTCGCCGACCACAGACCCAGCGAGTGCTTTGTGATGTACCAGCCCAGTCCGGACACGAGCCCGACGGCGTCCGGGTCGCTCCTGCAGCGTCGCACCATCTCGACGATCGAATGGCTGACATAGTTGTTACCCGGCCCTCCGTGGTAGGGCAGTCCGCCGGTCACCGTGAACCCGCGGTCATCCGCCGGGTCGAGATCCAAGGCGTCGATCGCCGCCTCGACCGCGGAAGGAAAGCAAGAGTAGAAATCAAACCATCTAATGTCGTCGATGTGAAGTCCACTGGCCGCCAATACCGCCTTGCCGGCGGCCCTTATTCCGGCGGAACGACCCAGATCAGGCCGCTGAACCGGGAAATACACGTCGTTGCATGTGGCCGACGACCACGGGAAGACCCAACGATCACTGGGCACTCCGAGTTCCTCGGCGACTTCGGCGGCCATGATCACGAAAGCGGCAGCCATATCCACGGCGATGATGCTGTTGAGCAGCTTCGGATACGGCTCGCACACCATCCGGTTAGCCGGGGAGACCGTGCTGAGCTCGTCTGCGCTACGGGCACGCGGAAACCAGGCCTGCTCGAGATGTCGGGACGCCTCAACCGTGAACGGAGCCATCAAGTCACCCAGCCAGCGGCGCTGTTCGTCGAATGTGCGGCCTGATCGGGCCGCGATCGCGGATTCGAAGATCGGGTACACCTCGTGCGGCCAATGTAACCCGGCGCCCACCTCGGCTTCGCTCAGTCCCGGGCGGGTGTCACCGAGTGACTCGTCCTGTGCTGCGATGGGTTTGGGCTCCAAAAGTGCGCTACCGGATGCGACTTTGCGTGCTGACGCGCCGCTTTCCGCTCCGACGATCAGAGCCGCGTCGCTGACGCCGCGCCAAATGCGGCGGCCGAGGACCTCGACCAGATACTGGGGGGTGTTGCCGCCGACCGGACAACTGATGCGATGATCCGGCGTCAGCCCAGTCGCTTCGGCAATCCTCGACGCGGGGTTGTCGCGTGGGATCATCAAGATTCCGGGCGTCGCCACGGTATCGATGCGATGCCCGATCGCGGCCGAAGCATCATGCAGCGCTCGACGCGCGGCCTCGGCGGCCAAATCGATGGGATCGACGGTGCCTTCACCGCGATGTGTCAGTTCACCGACGCCGACGACAACCGGAGTGCGTGGTGGGATGGCCAACGGTCAGATCACGCTCATCGTCGAGGTCTTCTATGCGACACGACTGCGATATTGTCACATCCGTTTCCATGCGACAACCGCGGGTGTTCGACAGAGCGAGTCCCTTGACAGGGCATACTCGTACCCGTGACGAAGAGATCGTTGCGGCGGGGCGACGCGACTCCTGGGCGAAACCGCGATATGGCGCGCGATCGCCTACTCGACGCCGCCGAAACGTGCCTGCAAGGCAAGGGGCTGTCGGGCACCACGATGGAGGATATCGCCAGGCATGCGGGCGTATCGCGCGCCACGGTCTATCGCTACTTCGCTAGTCGCGAATCCGTCGTATCCGGTGTCATCGTCCGCGCAGCGGAACGCTACCTGCACCGCACCAGCGGACGGATCTTGGCGCACACCGACTTGGGCTCTGCCATATTGGACTTCGTTGCAGTCACGGTGCGCGCGGCACGCCGCGAACCGATAATCGGCATGCTCTTCGCCAGCGACGATGAACTCGCCGGCGTGGGACTGGCCGAGGGAACGTCGGTGGCGCTGTTCGAACTCGTCGCCGAGTTTCTGCGACCCGTGTTCGCCGCACACTGGCATCAACTCGAAGCCGGCGTTTCGGTCGATGACGCCGCCGAATGGATTTTGCGCATCATCCTCAGCTTGCTCGCGGTTCGCGGCCCCCGGCACCGCAGCCCCGAAGGAATCGATGCTTTCTTGCGCCGATTCCTGCTTCCCGCGCTACTGGCCGACACTCACAGTTGCATTGCTGCGACAACTGCGGAGTAGTGTCTCAGCGATGGCATCGGTATCGCTGAACGAAACGAGGCGCTGACCATGGACTTCCCCCAGTTCAACAAGCAAATAGCCGAGGAGCTCCAGCACGCGGGGGGAACCTCGGGAGGGCTCGCCAAGTACTTGGACTTCCGCCACATCGAGTTCTCCGCCGGGAGACTGGTAGTGGAAATGGACGCCCGAGCCGATTTGTTGACTCCTTTCGGCACTCTGCATGGCGGATGCCTGTCAGCGATGGTCGACCACTGCTTGGGCGTGGTGTTCTATCCGGTGATCCCACCTGGGTCATGGGTGGCCACAACCGAATTCAAACTGAACCTCCTACGTCCGGTGTCCAGTGGAGTCTGCGTTGCGGTCGCCGACATCATCGCGCTGGGGAAGCGTAGCGGCGTCGCCAGGATCGACATCACCAATACGGGACGCCCGGTATGCGCCGCACAGGGAACAGTGACCGTCGTCGCCCAGAGCGCCTCGTGATCCGGTCGCGGAACGAGAACGCTGCCCAAGGCGACCATCGAGGACACAGCAAATGACCTCAACGTTCGAGCGCGTCCGCAACGAAGACGGAACCGCCCTTGCAGCCGATGTCTACCGACACGAATCCGCCCGCGCGGTCGTCATACTGCTGCACGGCGGTGGACAGAACCGCCATGCCTGGGCGACTACGGCGCGCCGCTTACACGCGCGCGGGTATACCGTCGTCGCTTACGACGCCCGCGGTCACGGCGACAGCGAGTGGGACCCCGATGGTCGATACGATCTCGACCGACTTGCATCCGACCTGCTGTCGATTCGCCGATATGCCAGCGATGGCCGCCCGCCAGCTGTCGTTGGCGCATCCTTGGGCGGCATGACGGTGTTGGGAACGCATTTGGTGGCGCCTGCCGATCTGTGGGGAGCCGTCGTACTGGTCGACATAACTCCGCGAATGGAGTTTCACGGAGCACGCCGCGTCGTGTCTTTCATGGGCGCCCATCCCGACGGATTCGATACGCTCGACGCGGCCGCGGACGTCATTGCCCAGTACAACCGGCATCGCGCTCGGCCCAAGAACTTGGACGGTCTCCGAAAGGTCTTGCAGCAGCGCGACGACGGTCGGTGGATCTGGCGATGGGATCCGGCGTTCATAGCTTCCAACTTCGAGTTCCTGCAGGGCGACCCAGCAACTGGTGCCAAAGAATTCGGCGCCATAAGCGACCTTCTCATCGAAGGGGCCCGCCGCGTGCGAGCACCAACGCTTCTCATTCGCGGCGTTCACTCCGACGTGACGTCGCAGCAGTCGGTCGAGGAGTTCCTCGAAGTCGTACCGCACGCCGAGGCTGTCGACGTTTCGGGCACGGGCCACATGGTTGCGGGCGACGACAACGACGCCTTCACTTCGGCAGTCGCAGATTTTCTCGACCGCACGCTGAACGACTCGTCGGACTGAGCGTCTTTCAGGGCCCTGCGATGGCCGCGGCCCGGCCACTCTGGTTCGTTGTCGAGGTGTCAGAACTACCTCCATGAACGGAACCCCGGCGGCGCAGTATCGGCGCATCCGAAGGCAGCGATGCCAAACCGTATGGTTCGACCATCGCCTGGGCCGAATTATCATTCGAACCGAAGCATTTTGCTGGTGGGCGCTGTCCAGGTCGGATCGAGCGGTCGGAGTTCTCCGAACCAGTGCCCGCACACCTTGACGAACACACCCGCCGCCGGGGCGACCCGGATCAGATCGGCGCTGCTGTTGGGATCTTGGAGTCAGTCGACGGCCGGGGGCGAGTCCAGAGGACAGCCTACTGCTATCCAGGCTTCAGCTTCGGTATGCGGGAGGCGGGCGGGCATATCCGGCGCCCGATTCGACCACCTCGTCAGAGCGGCGGGCGTTCCTTCGCATGAGCAGTTCCGGAAACTTCGTGGCCGAAACGATCGAGAAAGTCGTCTATTGCGGCCAGGGCGGTGCTGATCGTTCCTCGCAATGGGGCTGCTCCGGCCGCGAAGGCCGCAAACAAGGTTATTGCGAGCAGACAACTCATGCCTCCGCCTTCCTCTTCACGCGCATCCGTTCGCCGTGGCCCACAGCAATGCCTCGTTCGGCTGCTGAAATGGTAAAACGTGGCTCACCGCTCCTTAACAGCGTAGATACCCGGATCCGCGATCGGTATGTCTCGAAGGGTCGAACCTGCGGGCGTCTGTTGTCTCGCAAAGACAAGTAATCGAGTACGGTCGCAGCTGTGCTTGATTCATCCGAAGTTCAAGACACCCCCGGTCACGCGGTTCATCACCTATTCCGAGACCTCGGCGACCTCGTCAGAGAATTGCCCGAGTCCATACATGGCCTTCTGATTGAGCAAGTTGCCGAACTCGCTGCCGATCAACAGCTCAAAGAGCTACTGAGTGACACCGTCGCCGCGAACGTAGACACTTGGTTCTCCGTCGTCCGTCACTCGATCCCGTTCGACCGCATGGAGTCACCGACGGCCGCCCTTGAACACGCCCGGAGGATGGCGCAACGCGAGGTACCCGTCAACGCGCTGCTGCGGGCATACAGGCTCGGGCACCAGTATGGATTGAACCTCATCATCGCTGGCCTTCGGAGCGCGGACCTACCGCCCGAGGAGAAATTGGCGCTCATTGAACACATCACCCGTGTGTCTTTCCGCTACATCGACTGGATGTCTGAGCAGGTCTTGGAGACATATCAGACTGAACGCGCGGAGTGGGACGAGCGCCGACGAAGTTTGCGTGCACAAGCCATTCGAGACATCCTCAACGGACGCGACGTAGACCTGACCGAAGCGTCGTCGGCTATGAGGTACTTCTTGGGCGCAACGCATGTGGCTCTCATGGTATGGCTCGACCGAGATGCGGGCGCCGACACCGACGAGTTCATCGCCATGGAGCGCTTCATGCAACACGCGGTCTCCGCCACTGGAGCGAAGCAATCGGTCTACTTCTCCATCGACCGCCTCGTCGGATGCGCATGGATGACGGTTCACCGCCCGTCGGACTATTTATCGCAGCTGCGCGACTTCGTCCGGGCTCAACCTGACGGCCCAAGACTTTCCGTCGGTGAACCACTTCCGGGGATTGAAGGCTTCCGCCGCACCTACCGACAGGCTGAGCAGGCCCGTGTGGTCGCGGTGGCAGCCGACGGCTCCTCACGGCACCGGATCGTCGCTGCACGAGATCCCGGTGTGGCCCTGGCCTCGATGCTGATGACCGATGACGCGACTCTGAAGGAATGGATTTACGATGTGCTGGGCCCGTTGGCTCAGAACACTGCATCGGACCAGCGTCTACGAGACACGTTGAGGGTGTTCTTGCGTGCCGGTTCCAGCTTCAAAGCCGCCGCCAACGAATTGCAGATACACGCCAATACCGTCAAGTATCGCGTAAATCGAGCACTCGAGCGCCGCGGTCGCCCGATCGCCGCGGAACGATTAGACGTCGAGGTCGCCCTACTGATGTGCTATTGGCTCGGCGAAGTAGCACTGAACCCAACACAAGCCTTGGGGCGGTCCTAGTCGTTCGTGTCCCGCGAACGCCCTTGCTGCGTAACTGTGCCGTCTACTGACGAACACGCCGAATCTGAGGATGGTCAGCGCGACGATCCGGCGCCGCCCGGCCTGATAATCCGAGTTCGATTCATGTTTCGACGCTGCCGCGGGGCTCTGCTGCGGGCAGGCTGATCGAGTGGAGTCGTCGATCGCCGCCGTACGGAGCTGAAGCAACCCATTCACCGAAGCTCATCGACGTCAGACACGCTCAAGCACCCATCGCGCAAGGCGACAGGCGAGTCGTGGCGCAGGTTGCGACTTGTCGGCCCAGACAACCAGGAGGCATAAGCCTTGATCCACCGATGAGCTGTCGTGGCTGAGGCTGGAATGGTTTGGTGGTCGCTTGCTGGCTGTGAGCAGGGGGTATCGGCTGGTCTGTCCAGCTTTTTCCTGTGTGCTCCGGTCGTGGCCTTTCGGCGGATTGGTCAGGTGGGGGCGGTTGCTGGCGGGCTGTGGCCGATGGTGTTGCGCCACAATCGGAGCCAGTGCGTCGCCCACGGCCAGTGGGCTGGTAGGTGCAGGATGGGTCGGCGTTGGGGGCGGGCCAGTCGGGCCGGGATGGTGATGAGGCGTCGGCGCAGGGTGGCGCCGCGAGCCACCGCGTGTGCACCGCCGGCCAGGATGCCGGCGGCGCGCTGCAGGTTGTGGGCGATGGCCGCGCACAGTATCCAGGCAGAGTTCGCCCCGAAACGTCCCGAGGGCATGTGGGCCAGGGGTCCGTCGATGAGGTCGGCGAACACGGTTTCGATGATCGCGTGGCGGCGGTGAGTGATGTCAGCGACGTCGACGGGTTCGTCGGTGTCGGTGAAGAACGGGTGATATCGCCAGACCGGGAACAGGGCGTCGGGGTATCGGGCGTCTTTGACCCGGCGCACGATCAACCGTGCCGTGATCGGAGTCTTCGTGGAACTGAAAGCGGTGCAGGTGGTTTCGGCGACTTCGGCATCGGAGATCCAGGCACCGGTGTCGGGATCGCGGCGGGATAGCACACCGGGATCCACGCGGTGTCATTGATGTCGGCGATGGCCGCGACGACTGCGGCGGTCTTGGTCAGCACCAGCGAGAACCGGGCACCGGCGCGGCGGCAGGCGGTGACCACGCTGCTGTTGCCGTAGGCCGAGTCGCCGCGCACCAGGATGCGCCCGGTGACACCGGCGCCGCGGGCGGTGGCGACGGCTTGGGCGATCATGCGGGCCGCGCCTTTGCCCGAGTTGGTCTTGCCCGCCCGCAGTCGTGCTCCGGTGATCACCGGAGCGCAGTGTTCGGTGCTGATGGTGGTCACCAACGGGGAAAGACCCTTGCGCAGGATCTGCTTGCCGGCGATTTTGGTGTGGCCGTAGCTCGCACCTTGTTTGGCCTGGCCGTAGACCGGGCGCAGCAGTGAGTCGATGTCGATGAACACCCGCCCGTCGGCGCCGGGCAACAGATCGACACGCTCGCACAGAGCGCCCACGTGCTCACTGAGCACCGACTCCAGTTGCCGGGCATGGCCGAAGGTGAACTCCCGCAACAAGGTTCCGATGGTCGACGGGGCGTACACCTCGCCGAACAGGGTCTTCATCCCGCCGCTACGAACTACGTCGAGGTCGTCGATGCTGTCCGCGCCGGTGCACATCCCGGCGATCAGCGTGGTCAGCTTCGGCGACGGATTGGCCGCACCGGACTTGACCCGCTCGCAGCTGAACCGAACTTTGTCGGCCAATGACGATGACAGTCCGGTCTGCTCGGCAAGGGCCATCACCGGTACCAGGCCTGCGCACGACACCAGACGCTCATCATCGAAGACCGCCGACGATGCGGCGAACCTATGGGACACTTGCACCGGAAGTGCCTTTCCGAGTTGTGCCGATAAGTGCGTAGAGAACACTCATCATCGCAGCTCAGAGGGCACTTTCCTCATTCCGACACCCCACGACCAGCCAATTCATCGGTGGATCGAGGATAAGAACATCCGACAAGTGGCGCGCGTGGTCTTGCCACGCGCTAGACGTTAGCGACGATTAACATCTTCAGCTATTTGCAGCGGCGACCGTGGCTACTCGTCGTGACAACACTTCCCAAACCCGCGCTCCGCCTCCGGTGTCGTGCCTCAGCGCTGGACGACGCCGCCCTCGACGCCGGTGAATCGCTTGCGCAGCTCGGTCTTGAGGAGCTTGCCGGTGGCGTTGCGGGGCAGCTCGGGAAGGAGGTGCACTTCGCGGGGGCACTTGAAATGCGCCAGCCGTTCGCGGCACCAGGCGATCAGTTCGTCGGCGCTGGGTTCCTGCTCGGCGGCTGGGTCGGCCACCACCACCGCGACGACGCGCTCACCCCACTTGTCGTCCGGACCGCCGACCACCGCGGCGTCGAGCACACCGGGGTGACGGAACAGCACCTGCTCGACCTCGATGGGGTAGACATTTTCCCCGCCCGAGATGATCATGTCCTTCTTGCGGTCGACGAGCGTGATGTAGCCGTCGGCGTCGATCCGGCCGAGGTCGCCGGTGTGGAACCAGCCGCCCCGGAAGGCCTCGGCGGTGGTCGCCGGCTTCATCCAGTACCCGACGAACACGTTGGGTCCGCGCACCAGGAGTTCGCCGACGGTGTCGGCCGGGACGTCCCGGTCGTCGGCGTCCACGATGCGGGCATCGACGTGCATGGCGACCCGGCCGATTGATCCGGCCCGCGTCGTGATGTTGGCGGCGTCCAAGACCGAGACCATGGGTGCAGTCTCGGTCATCCCAAATCCCTCGGTGAAGGGGACGCCACGTTGCTGCATGAAGTCGATGACAGTCAGCGGCATCGGTGCGCCGCCGCCCATGGCCAGACGCAACGCGGAGAGATCGTAGGAGTCGAAGTCGGGCACCTGGGTCAGCGCCGACCACATCGCCGGCACCATGAACTGGACGGTGGCGCGGCTTTCGGCCATCGCCTTGAGCGTGCTCACCGGGTTGAACGACGGGAGGATCACGCTGGTCCCGCCGACGTAGAGCAATGGCAGCGTATGTACCCCGAGCCCGCCGATGTGGAACATGGGGGCGACTGCAACAGTCACGTCGCTGCCGGTCAGGCCTTGTTCGGCGCCCAGCACGTTGATGGCGTTCCACAGTAGGTTGTCGTGGGTGAGGATGGCGCCCTTCGGGCGGCCGGTGGTGCCCGAGGTGTACATGATGAACGCGGCGTCGCGGCCCTCGACGTCGCTGTCGAGAGGCTCGGGGGCGCCGCCGGAGAGCAGGTCTGGGTAGGCGATCTCGCCGTCGGCCGGGGCGCCCCCGGCCCGGACCGTGTGGCGGACCCGGACCCCCGGCTCGGCCAGCGCGCTGACCGCCGCCGCCGCGAGCGGCTCGTGGAACACGAACACGTCGGCGCCGGAGTCGGCGAGGATGTAGCCGATCTCCGGGCCTGCGAGTCGGACGTTGATCGGGATGGTGATGGCGCCGATCTTCGCGCAGCCGAGGAGGACCTCCATGAACTCGACCGAGTTCACCAGCAGTATGGCCACCCGGTCCCCCTTGCGGACGCCGAGACGCAACAGGTTCGAAGCGACCTGGTTGGTGCGCCGATCGAAGTCGGAGTACGTGAAGCTGGTGTCACCGCAGACGAACGCCGTGCGCTGCCCGTTGAGGAAGGCCCGTTTGGTGACCCACTGACCGATACCGCGATCCATGTTGATTTGCCTCCTCGGCAGTTTTGGTTGACAAATGCTCGGTAAGGCAGGACCCGGCCCCGGCGGGCGACCGATCACCACCGTCCGTCTTGTAGACCGAAGCGGACACGAACGGATGAAGGATGCTCAGTATGAGCGGGGCAGGTTCAGGCTGTGCTGAGCCACATAGTTGAGGATCATCTCTCGGCTGATCGGCGCGGTGCGCATCAGCCGCACCGGGCCCCAGAGAGTGGCCAGCCCGTACTCGGTGGCCAACCCGTTGCCGCCGTGGGTCTGGATCGCCTGGTCGAGGGCCAGGATGCCGGCCTCCGCCGCAGCGTATTTGGCCATGTTCGACGCCTCCGCGGAACCGGGGTCGCCGGCGTCGTGCAGTGAGGCCGCCCGCTGGGTCATCAGCCGGGCCAGCTCCAGCTGGATCTTGGCGTGCGCAAGCGGGTGGGACAGGCCCTGGTGGGCTCCGATCGGCACGTCCCAGACCTTGCGCTCGCGCGCGTAGGCCGACGCCTTGTCCAGCGCGTAGCGGCCGATGCCGTTGCCCAGGGCGGCGCCCATGATGCGTTCGGGGTTGAGGCCCATGAACACCTGACGCAGACCGTCGTTTTCCGCGCCGATCAGGTTCTCGGCCGGCACCCGCACGTCGTCGAAGAACAGCGTGAACTGCTTCTCCGGTGTCACCGCCTGCACCGGGATGAGGGTCTTGGTCAACCCGGGCGCGTCGGTCGGGACCACCAGCAGGCTCAGCCGTCCGCGGCCGCGGTCGTCGGTCGCGGTGCGGGTGACGACCAGGATGGCCTCCGCCTCGTCGACGCCGGAAATGTAGTACTTGGTGCCGTTGAGCACCCAATCCCCACCGACGCGCTTGGCGTGGGTGGAGATGTTGTGAGAGTTCGAGCCCGCATCCGGCTCGGTGATCGCGAACGCCATGATGATCTCGCCGCTGGCGATGCCCGGCAGCCAGCGCGCCTTTAGCTCGTCGCTGCCGAAAGCCTCGATGATCGTGCCGCAGATGGTGGGGGAGACCACCGTCATCAGCAGCGGGCAGCCGGCCGCGGCCAGTTCCTCACCGACGATCTGCATGTCGTAGATGCCGCCGCCACCGCCGCCGTACTGCTCGGCGATGTTGACCCCGAGGAACCCCTGCTTGCCCACGGCCTGCCAGAGTTCCGAACTCTTCTCCCCGCCGAGCGACTTGGCCACGTAGTAGTCGTGCCCGAAGTCCTTGGCGATCTCGGACACGGCCTTGCGCAGCGCTCGCCGTTCCTCGGTCTCGTGCAGTTCCATACCGCTCTCCTACTTCGAAGTCACCCGCCACCGGGGCCGGTGACGGGTCTGATGGTGCTCAATCCTCGTCTGCACTGTCGGCCGCTCCGACCACCGCGAGGGCATCGCCGGTGGACACCTGCTGACCCACCTCGACCGAGAGTTCGGCGACGATCCCGTCGATCGGGCTGGCGATGGTGTGTTCCATCTTCATCGCCTCCACCACGACCAAGGCCTGCCCGGCCGTCACGACGTCGCCCGCGGCGACGGGCAGCCGGATCACCGAACCCGGCATAGGCGCCGTCAGCGAGCCCGCCGGCTTGAGCGTGCTGGGGTCCAGGAACCGCGGTACCTGGGTGAACGCAGTGGACCCGGCAGGGCTGTCAACGTAGGCGATGTCGCCGTCGAGGACGACGTCGTAGCCGCGCCGTACCCCGCCGGTCTCCAGGACCACCCGGTCCGGCCGCTGCACGAGCACCCTGACGTCCTCGACCGGTTTGCCGTCGACTTCGACCTCGACGCCGTCGCGGAGCAGCGCATAGCCCACCCGACGCTCGCGGCCGTCGGCGGTCAGCCATCCGGTGGACTGCAGT
>Ga0209066_10004860_pt1 | contig 14412 bp, 10 predicted proteins | sample All_14_2_FD_187198 | JGI IMG/M metagenome (GOLD analysis project Ga0209066, IMG submission 187198) | Freshwater microbial communities in response to fracking from Pennsylvania, USA - Allegheny Zone_MetaG_DW_15 (SPAdes) (version 2) ...
AAGCGTGCGCTGGAAGTAGCCGCCGCTGGTGGGCATAGCCTGTTGATGAGCGGCCCGCCTGGCGCGGGAAAATCCATGCTCGCGCAGCGCCTGCCCGGATTGCTACCCCGGATGACCGATAACGAAGCTTTGGCCGCCGCCGCCGTGCATTCACTGGCGGGCACGTTCAAGCTCGAGCACTGGGGGCAACGCACCTTCAGGTCGCCGCACCATTCTTCTTCCACCGCTGCGCTGGTGGGTGGCGGCAGTGTGCCGCGTCCGGGTGAGATTTCTCTGGCGCATAACGGGACGTTGTTTTTGGACGAATTGCCTGAGTTTCAGCGTGGTGTGCTCGAGGCTCTGCGCGAGCCACTGGAAACGGGCGTGATACATATCGCGCGTGCCGGTCGGCGGGCGGAATTTCCGGCGCGTTTTCAACTGGTAGCAGCGATGAACCCTTGCCCTTGCGGCTGGCTTGGCCACCCTGCTGGCAAATGTCGCTGTACGCCAGATCAAGTATTGCGTTACCGCGGCAAGTTATCCGGCCCGTTGCTGGATCGTGTGGATGTCATGATAGACGTGCCAGCCATTGCCGAGGCGGAGCTGTCCTCCCGCGAGAGAGGTGAGTCGTCCGCCACGGTGCGTGAGCGGGTGATGGCCGCGCGAGATAGGCAATTAGCCCGTCAAGGCAAACCCAATGCTCAACTTGATGCGGCCGAAGTGAGTGCATACGCCACGCCGGATGAGGCAGGCGCAAAACTGTTATCGCAAGCGATGGCGCGCTGGTCTTTGTCAGCGCGCGGCTATCATCGGATTTTGAAAGTTGCGCGCAGCATTGCCGATTTGGCCGGTGCTGAACACATTAGCGCTCCCCACGTGGCCGAAGCCATACACTATCGGCGCGGGCTGGCTGAGTAAGTGAGCAAGCTGAATTGTCGAGCAAGCACTGCAACAAGCCATGGATAAGGAAGTATCCAGGGCTTGTGTGATGGTTATTTTTTGACTTTAGCTGCCTGGCAGCCGACAGTGGTTTTGCTTTGATATGCCACTAGCGGGCTGGGGCAATTGATTGGGGTATCCGGCGCCTTTGCACCTTTACCTGCTTTGCACCGGTAAGCGCCTAGACGGTCTGGTTTGCTGGTTAAGGTGTATCCCGCCGGGCACAGAGCGGCAACTTCCTTTTTGACTGCGGCTTCAACAACTAAGTTAACGGTTGCCTCGCCCATACAGCCAAAATGGGTAGTTACTTTTTTGCCTTCTGCTTTAATGGTGTAGGTGCCAGGATTGGCAAAGGTGTTGGTTACCGTCACAGGAAAGTGATCGTGCGTATCGTTGATTTTGATGTGTTGCTTATTGCCATCTCCAAATTCAACGCGCAAGCCACAACGGCTGGGGGCCTCGCCTTCTGCTGTGACGGTGACTTGCACAGGTTGCCCGGCCACGGCGGGGCTCGGTGAGGCGGTCACAGCAGCGATGCGACCAGAAGCTGCCAGGGCAGCCGATGGCGCTAGACTTAACGCCAAGGCGCTAGCCACGGCCAGGCTGAATAGAAGGGGAGTAAACTGGCACTTGAAGCGTTGCTGACGCAAAGTGTTTGCGGGTAAATCATGACTTTTTATCGTAGGCATAACGTTCCTCCTTGGGTTGAGTGCAATAGCTTAACGCAGTTCAGTGGTGTTTCATTACATAAGGAGTCGTATGAAAATCATGCGTTGGTTGGGCATCGCAATCGGTGCTGGATTTTTCTTGTTGGGTGCCACTGTCATCGCGTTATATGCGTATTTTGACGGCGAAAAAATAAAAGCAGAAATTACCCGGCAAGTCATGACCAAAACCCAGCGTGAGTTGGCGATAACAGCGCCTGTCAAGTTGTCGTTCTGGCCGAATGTGGGTATCGTTTTGGGTAAGACCAGTTTGTCCGAGCCTAACAGTAAAAGCACTTTTTTGACGGTTGATTCTGCGCGCGTCTCTGTGGCGGTGATGCCTTTGTTTGCCGGTCAAGCAAGGGTCAACGGCATCGCTGCAGATGGTCTGCGTGTGACCTTGGTCAAACGTAAAGACGGCACAATGAATACCGCTGATCTGAGCCAGTTAAGCGGTAAAAATAAAGACGAAGGCAAGGATGAAAAAGTCGGCGCTGGCAAGACGGCGTTAAGCAAACTGGATATTGCAGATATTGCGCTGACTAATGCCCACGTGGTGTGGCAAGACGAGCAAGCCGGCAGCCAAACCACATTGGCTAGACTAAATATCACGACCGGGCAAGTTTTGGCAGAGAGTCAGCAGCAGACTATTGTGGTTGAAGATGTGGTGTTAAAGAATGTAGATTTTGTCCATAAGAATAACGTGACACGCAGCGCATTGGGCTTTGAAGGTTTAGCTTTTTCAGCCGACGAAGTGAATGCCAATGGCCAGTTAAAAACGGTATTGGCGAAAGCCCTGACGCTTAGCACCCGGCAATTCATTCAACGCGACGATATCACCGGCAACATAACCCGCGCTCAAGGTGTGAGTTTGACGAGTGATCAAATGACAGTAGATGCCTTGCAAGGGACTGTGCAGGTGAATGGGTTGATGTTGAAAAATAAACAATTAACACAGCAAGATGGCAAGACCAGGGTGACAACACGGTTGGACGATGTGGATTTTTCAGCGGCGCATCTGGCAGCGCATCAGCCCAAGCAAACCTTGGCCATTGATAAATTTGCGTTCATTGCCAAAGGGCAACGCGGCAGCAATGCGTTTGCGATTGATCTTACCGCACCGAAACTCAATATCTCTCCCGACAAGGTGACCGGACAAACCATACAGCTCGCTGTGCAATGGGCCGGTAGTGGACGGCAAACTCGTGCGAAGATTAAGCTCGAAGGGGTCGAAGGGACGCTAAGCCAGGCCCGTATTGCTCGTATGGCTCTGGACGCAGAGTCGAAAAGCGGGCCAGCGATACTCAGTGTGAATCTCACTACGCCAGTGAGTGCAAACTTGGCTGAGCAAGTATTTTCGTTGCCCAATGTTGTAGGTTCGCTGGTGATGAGCAGCCCGGCCATGCCGATGAAGAAAGTAAATTTGCCGTTGAATGGACGTGCGAAAATCGATTTGAAAAAGCAAAACGGTAACCTCGTCTTGGCAACGCAGTTTGATGAGTCAAAAATCTTTGTGGATGCGCAGGCGAATAAATTTTCCCCACTGGATTTACGGTTTGGTTTCAAGGCGGATCGTCTGAATATGGACAAATACTTTCCACCCAAGTCGCCCGCAACGGTTGCTAATCAAGGCAATTCAGTCGCCGAAAAGTCTGCTCCACTTAATTTTTCGGCAATTCGCGGGCTGAATATGCAAGGTACGATACAAATTGGCGCATTGCAGATTCAAAATCTCAAGTTCGCGCAATTTAGCGCAAACCTAAATGCAGCCAATAACCGCTTGCTGATTTCTCCTGTGCGGGCAAACCTGTACGGGGGATCGATGAATGGCAGTCTGACAGTAGATGCACAAGACAATCGCGTTGTTATCAAGCAAAGTTTACTGGGCGTCCGCGTGCATCCGCTGCTGATGGATTTGGCAAAAAAAGATATTCTTGAGGGCACGGGAACGGTAAATGTGGATGTTGCGGGCCGTGGCGGGAGTGTGGACGCGCTGAAAAAATCGCTGACCGGTTCTGCGTCGATTGCGCTGCGTGATGGTGCGATCAAAGGGATTAATTTGGCACAAAAGTTACGCGACTTAAAAAATAAATTGGCGCTTAACAAAGCAACGGCAACAGATGATACGCAAGCATCACGAAAAGAAGAAAAAACAGATTTCTCTGAAATGACTGCCTCTTTTCAGCTGAACAAGGGCGTTGCGCACAACAATGATTTGTTCGCCAAGTCACCATTCTTGCGCTTGACGGGTGAGGGTGATGTAGATATCGGCCTTGGCCAAATCAATTATCTGGCCAAGGCCAGGGTGGTTAATACCAGTAGCGGTCAAGACGGCAAAAATGCCGATCAAGTCGCAGGGGTGACTGTTCCTGTGCGGATTACCGGACCACTGGATAAAATCACGTGGAAGATAGAGTTTGCCAAAGCGATTGGCGATTTAATCAAAGAAAAAACTGAAGCGCGTGTCGATGCTAAAAAGCAGGAAATCAAGCAAAAAATAGATGAGAAAAAGGATGCGCTAAAACAAAAAGCGACAGATCAATTGAAAGACAAACTCAAAGGACTTTTTGGTCAATGAATAGCGAGCAGAAGATGGACAGGATTTTTTCAGCCAACCGTGCCTGGGCTGAGCGTGTCTGTGCAGAAGACCCGACTTTTTTCGATAAGCTGGCCAAGCTGCAGGCGCCAGAGTATTTATGGATAGGCTGCTCAGACTCGCGCGTGCCTGCTAACGAGATTACCGGTTTGTTGCCAGGTGAAGTGTTTGTTCACCGTAACATTGCTAACGTGGTGGTGCACACGGATTTGAATTGCCTCTCGGTGATTCAGTTTGCCATTGATGTACTGCGTGTGCGCCATATCATGGTGGTTGGGCATTTTGGTTGTGGTGGGGTAAAAGCTGCATTGAGCAATGCACGTGTCGGTTTGGCAGATAACTGGTTGCGGCATATTCAGGATGTACGCGATAAGCATCAAGGCCTGCTCGATAGCATTGCCGATGAGAACAAGCGCTGGGCGTGCTTGTGCGAGTTGAACGTGTTGGAACAAGCTATCAATGTGGCAAGAACGACTGTCGTGCGTGATAGCTGGGCGCGCAATCAGGCATTGACAGTGCATGGCTGGATTTATGGCTTGAGCGATGGTTTATTGCGCGATACAGAGTTTATTGTTTCAGCTACAGATGAAGTGGATACGCTTGCGGCACAATCTTTGGCTTGCTTGCAGAAGACTTACACGGAGATTTAACTGCTGATTAAACCTGGCAACCTCCGTTGGGTGCCCGATGGTGCATGTAGTGGCGAAAAATGCACGTGTCTATGGGGTGTTATCAGGGTGTTGTGGCTGATATTCTTCCACCCAATGGGCAAGGCTAAGCTTCACATCTGTTTCACTCAGAGATGTGTTGGCCAGCCATGCGTCCAGCTGGGTTAGCCAGGCTGCATCAGGGGCACTCAAGGCTTGTGCAATCCGAAGCTTGGGGTGGGGTGTGGGGAGGGTGGATTCGTTGTCAGCCAAAAGTTCTTCATAGAGTTTTTCGCCCGGACGCAAACCTGTAAATTCTATTTTGATGGCCTGTTCATCCAGACCCGAGAGTCGAATCATGTCATGTGCCAAGTCGACAATTTTCACTGGTTCGCCCATATCCAGGACGAAAATTTTTCCGCCCTCCTGGTCGCGTCTGGCCAATAATGCAGCTTGTAAAACCAGTTGTGTTGCTTCAGGGATCAGCATGAAGTAACGAATGATGTCCGGGTGTGTGACTGTGATGGGGCCGCCGCGTGCAATTTGTTCGCGAAATAGTGGAATCACGCTGCCTGAAGAACCCAAGACGTTACCAAAACGCACTGCCACAAAGCGGGTTGCAGAATCCACTTGCAAGGCTTGGCAGACGCGTTCGGCCAAGCGTTTACTCGCGCCCATCACGTTGGTCGGATTGACTGCTTTGTCGGTTGAGATGAGCACGAATTCGTTAGCCCCGCAGGCTTTGGCGCTGCGTGCTGCGTTTAGTGTACCCAGCACATTGTTGCGTACCGCTTGCCACGCATTGGTGTTTTCCATGAGTGGAACATGCTTGTAGGCGGCCGCATGAAAAACAATTTGCGGCTGGTAACGCATGAAAACTTCTCTCAGCCGAGACGCATCTTTGACGTCAGCAATCACATAGTGCAGCTTTTGCAAAGGATAAGCCGCTGAAAATTCTTGTTGAATTTGGTACAGCGCTAACTCAGATTGATCAACAAAGATGAGTTGATGTGGCGTAAAGCGTGCAATTTGACGACTCAGCTCACTCCCGATAGAACCGCCCGCCCCCGTGATTAAAATCGTTTTTTGGTTCAGCAGTTCGCGCAAGCCTGCTTCATCGAGCGCGACAGGTTCGCGGCCGAGCAAGTCTTCCAGAGAAATGCGATGCAATTGCGAGATGCTGAGTTTGCCTGAGAGCAAATCGTCCATGGCTGGTACAGTAAGCACGGTAAGGCTTGCAGTTGAGGCTAACTCGGCGGCACGACGGCGCACATTGGCCGCCGCTTGCGGCATGGCGATGACGACGTTTTTTACGCGCAACGAGGTAGCAACAGTGGCAATCTCAGCGAGTGAGCCTAACACCGGCACATCGTTAATCCGACGGCCAATTTTGCTTTGATCGTCATCCAAAAACCCTACTACGCGCCAGGCACGGTTGCTATGCAATGCGCGTAGCAAGTCAGCACCCGCGGTGCCGGCACCGAGTACGAGCAAGGGCTCTTTGCCAATCTCACTGACGCTCAGTAAATGGCCATCTTTCCAGGAACGGTAAAGAAAGCGTGCGCCGCCCATCATCAGTATCAACAAAATAGGGTGCAAAACAAGTACAGAACGAGGCACATCAACAAGACGCTGCACCATGAATAACAGGGGCGGAACCACCAGGGCGGCCAAGCCGACAGAGAACAGAATGCGGCGCAAATCCGGCAGGCTGGCAAAGCGCCACAGGCCGCGATAGAGGCCAAAGCGATAAAAGGCGACAGCATGAACCACGATGACCCAAGGTAGCGTGCTGGTGAGCAACGCATGAAAATTCTGCGGCATGGAAAAATTGTGTCGCAGGGCAAAGGCTAAGACCCAAGCGAAGCTGACGGTCAGTAAATCAAACAAAGCGACCAGGAAAACGCGCAATTGCATGAGCCGATGACTGCCTTGATTTTGATTGATAGTTGTCATGATTCTTTGGCAATGGCTTTGCAGGTGCCGTGCTTATTCTGTGGGTGTGGAAGATAGCGGGGGAGAGCCCGCCTGGCGTTGCAGTGCGGCAAGCTTTGCGTATTTGGCAAAACTTGCGCCACAGCCAATCAATATGTGCACGAGCCCAGGCAGGCCGTCCAGACAGCCAAATCTGAAAAAATAAAATTTAATAAAGCGGATGAGGGGTGATAAAACCAGGTGGCCCGCATGGGCACGCTTGCCTTGCGCAAATGCCGTATTCGCGGCCAAGGTGCTGTAGCGATTTTGTTTTTCCAGATATTTTTCGATGGATTCGGCCGAGTCGTGAAGCAAGTCACCATGTAGCGTGCCGATGCTGTGTTTGTCACTATTATCGGCAAGGCATACTTTTTCATGCACGGTGTCATTCGACCAGTGCGCATGTTGACGGTTAAAGCAGCGCAGGCTCCAGTCGGGGTAGCCTTCACCGTGACGCAAATAACGCCCCATGAAACGATTGCAGCGGGCAAAGCGATAGGCACAAGGTTTGTTGTCAGTATTTGTCGGCGCTGGTGAGACGGCGGCAATTAAATGTTCACGCAAGCAATCACTGACGCGTTCATCGCTATCAATACACAACACCCAGTCATGTTTTGCATTTTCCACGGCAAATTGTTTTTGTGCGCCAAAACCCCGCCAATGAGTCGATATAACCCGCGCACCGTGGCTGGCAGCAATAGCCAGGGTATTGTCTGTGCTACCAGAATCCACGACCAGAACTTCATCACAAAATGCAACGCTGGCCAAAGCGGCCGAGAGCGTAGTGGCGGCATCCTGAGTGATAAAAACAGCAGAGAGGGGCGTTTTGGTCATGCCAAGTGATTTGATCTTTTGTTGCGGATTGATGTATCGGCAAAGCACACTCAGTTGCCATTGATGCAATGCCTAGCCCTGAGGGTGATTGACCGCCTAAAGGTGGCAGTTTGTCATGATCATCGACAGTGTGCTGAACAGGCGTGAATTTAGCACGTCAATTTACGCCTATGGTCTTTGAGATTGCCGCGCATGTTCGCCACGTATAATCGCTGCGCTATGCGTATTCTTCTGGTTAAAACTTCGTCCCTAGGGGATGTCATTCATAATCTGCCTGTGGTGACGGATGTGCGATTGGCCTTCCCGGCAGCAGCGATTGATTGGGTAGTAGAAGAGAGCTTTGCTGAAATTCCGGCGCTTCACCCGGGTGTGCAGCGGGTGATTCCCATGGCGCTGCGGCGGTGGCGCAAGGCATTGTCAAAGGCGGATACATGGCAGGCGATGCGTGCTTTTTATGCTGCGCTACGCAGCACGCCTTACGATGCCATTATTGATACCCAGGGATTGCTTAAAAGCGCACTGGTGACGCGCTTGGCAAAGCTATCGAATGCCCCCTTGTTGTCGCCACTCACCCATCACACACGTGCAGGGTTTAACTTTGACAGCGCGCGCGAACCATGCGCCGCCTGGTTTTACAACGCGCCTTTGTTCGTTGCTAAAGAGCAACATGCCGTGGTGCGCAATCGGCTCCTGGCCGCCGCCGCCTTGGGCTACACCGTGACGGCGCAAGTCAGTGCACAAAGTTATGGCGTGGTTCCGCCGCAGCTGCCAGCGTCCTTGATAGCGGATGACAGGGTTCTATTATTTACCGCCACCTCGCGTGACGATAAATTATGGCCGGAGCCGCACTGGCAAGCCCTGGGCTGTGCTTTGGCGGCGCGTGGTTTGCGCTGCTTGTTGCCAAGCGGTAATGCCATTGAGCAGGCACGTGCCCAGCGCCTGGCGCAAGTGATCCCCGGGGCGGAAGCTTTACCTGCATTATCCTTGCGTGAGCTGGCGGCTTACTGTGGGGCAGCACGATTTGTGGTCGGTGTGGATACGGGCCTGGTTCATTTGGCAGCTGCCTTGGGCCGACCAACAGTCGCCTTGTTCTGTGCATCCAATCCAGCGCTCACTGGCGTGCTAGCTGGGCGTGCTGCTGTCAATCTGGGCACACAAGGCATGCCGCCGACAGTAGCCGAAGTATTGGCAATCGTTAAAACTTGGATTTGAGCCGCCCATGAGCCGTCTATGAGCCGCCAACGATTTTTGTATACGTTAATCATATTTCTGCTGCTGCCCTGGGCGATGCTGCATCTACTGTGGCGCGCCAAGCGACAAAAGGCATACTTAAACCACTGGGGCGAGCGCCTGGGGTACTTTGCACGCAGAAAACCGAGCAATCAGCCGGGTATGCCCTGCCTCTGGCTACATGCTGTTTCTGTGGGCGAAACGCGTGCCGCGCAGCCGTTGGTCGCGGCATTAAAAGTGCGTTATCCGCATCATCATTTACTGATGACCCACATGACGCCCACTGGCCGAGAGGCCTCCGAAACCTTGTTTGGCGACCAGGTAGAGCACTGCTATCTACCCTACGATACGCCGGGCGCAATGCGGCGTTTTTTAGCGCGATTCGAGCCCAGCATGGGCATCATGATGGAAACTGAAATCTGGCCGAACCTGCTGGCTGAATGCCGTATAGCGGGCGTGCCAGTGTGTTTGTTGAATGCACGTTTGTCTGAGCGATCAGCACGGCGTTATGCGCGGTGGCCGAATTTTACGCGGCAGATATTGCCATTTTTCAGTGTTATTGGCGCACAAACTGCAGAGGATGCGACACGCTTTACCGCACTTGGCGCAGCAGCGATTTCTGTCACAGGAAATATTAAATTCGATATAGATCCACCGCCTGAGCAATTGGCATTGAGCCGGATTTTTCGTGATCATCTGGGCGATCGTCCCGTGTGGCTGGCCGCTAGTACGCGTGAAGGTGAAGAAGTGCTGATTCTCGATGCTTGGCTTGCTGCAATGAAAGCAGAAAAAACCCGCGCAAAAAAAGTCGGCGCTGATGAGACGGCGAAGCGTTTGGATAGAGCGGATACAGCAATAGCAAATACAGTGATGGATCGTTCCACCCTTGCCATGTCGCCTGACGCGTTACTGGTGATTGTGCCCAGACATCCGCAGCGGTTTGATGATGTAGTGCAATGGGTGGCTGAGCGCGGCTTGAGTTTGCAGCGACGCAGCGAAAATCAGGCGATTAAACCCGGCACACAAGTGGTGCTGGGCGATAGCATGGGCGAGATGTTCGCTTGGTATGCGGCAGTGGATGTCGCGTTTATCGGGGGCAGTTTGAAAAATTATGGTTGCCAGAATTTAATCGAGGCATGTGCTGTCGGCACGCCGGTATTGATCGGCCCATCGACGTTCAACTTTGCCGAAGCCGCACGTGAGGCGCTGGCGTGTGGGGCAGCGAGGCAAATCATGGATGCAGGCGAACTGGTGCAAGAGGCAAACTGCTTGCTTGCTGACGCGCATCAACGCCAGAAAATGAGCTTGGCAGGACGTGAATTTGTTCTGCGGCATCGCGGAGCGACAGCCCGCAGTCTGGCGCTGGTGGCTAACTTATTGCAGTAGGGCGTTAACCGCCTGCACGTCCTGCTCGCTCAAGCTGCCTGCCGCAGACTTCAGGCGCAGCAAGGCTAACAGTGTATCTAGCCGCGCTTTGGAAAGACTTTGTTGCGTGGCATAAAGCTGACTTTGCGCGTTGAGGACATCAATGTTGATACGCACACCCACGTCATAGCCCAGCTTGTTTGAATCCAATGATGATTGGGAGGAAATCAAGGCGGCTTCAAAAGCCGTGACTTGAGATAAGCCCGCATTCACGCCCAAATAAGATTGTCTGGCAGCCAATGTTGCCTGACGACGCGCATTGTCAAGGTCCGCTGCTGCTTTTTCTTTTAAGGCAACGGCTTCGCGATCACGTGAGGTCGTTGCACCACCGGCATAGATTGGGATGGACAGTTGCAACCCAATGCTATTGCTGCGGTTATCCAGCCCGCCAAAGGTTGGCGCACCCTCAGTGCCCACACTGCTTTTGCCATGGCTGGCCACGAGGTCCAGCGTAGGTAAATGTCCGGCACGCTGCTTTTCAATTTCACGTACGGCAATTTCAAACGCGGCTTGCGCGCTGGCAACGCCGGGGTTGGCGGTTTCAGCGAGGGTAACCCATGCGGCAATATCGTTGGGCTGAGGACTCAGTAAAGTCGTGCCCGGCCGCAGATTCTCTAGCGTACCGGGGGCTTTGCCAATGACTGTTCGCAAGGTTTCTTGTTTCACGGCGAGGTCATTTTGCGCAGCAATTTCTTGTGCAATGATGAGGTCGTAACGCGACTGGGCTTCATTGGTATCGGTAATCGTGGTGGTGCCCACTTCAAATGAGCGTTTGGCTGCAGCTAGCTGTTCTGCAATGGCAGTTTTTTGTCCTTGCGCTGTAGCTAGCGCGTCTTGTGCGAGCAGAACATCAAAATAAGACTGGGCAACACGCAAAATGAGATCCTGGCGGGCTTGCACAAACTGTGCTTCAGCTAAAGTGACTGCTAATTCAGCCTGGTTGTAACCCACCCAGTTTTGCCAGCGAAATAGGGGTTGCGACAAGCTTACCGTCCAGCCATTGGCGTTATATTTTGCATTGCTATCCACACCAGTGGCGCGCGGTGTTGTGCGTGTGTCATTCCATGCCGTATTGCCAGTAAGGCCGATGCTGGGTAATAAGCCTGCCCGTCCTTGCGGCAGTTTTTCGCGGCCTGCATTGAGCGCTGCACGTGCTGCGGCGAACTGTGCATCGTAAGCAACCGCATCGTGATAAGCCGAAAGCAAATCGGTTGCATAGGCGGTGCTGATTAACAAGCTGCTGAGAAGCAAGGCGGATGGTAATTGGTTCAGAAGAAATTTTTTCATCAGGCGTTCCATTAAATAGGTACGAAAGGCAATGCAGGCGAGCGCCGGGGGCGTTACATCTCAATACGTAGGCATGGCCGGATCGACATTTTGCGCCCAGGCAGCAACGCCGCCTTGCAAGTTGATAATTAAGCTGTAACCTGCGTTTTCAAGAAACAGTCCGGATTGAAAACTGCGCGCGCCATGGTGACAAATCATCACAATCTCTGCCGCTTGGTCAAGCTCGGGATAACGTGCCGGCAGGCTTTGCATCGGTAGATTGATTGAGCCGGGAATCTGGCACAGGGCAAACTCCCAGGGCTCACGTACATCAACTAACAATGGCGGTGTGCGATCAGGGTCAGCCAGCCAGGCATGTAATTGTGTTGCAGTGATATGTTGCATCGCGCCTCTCGTTGTTTGGTTTTTTGTGCGATTTAGAACGAAAATTGCGCTGCAGGGCTTGCGCCACGCAGGTAGTCGGCATCTGTCTCAAACAGCGCGGTGTGCTGGTATTGATCGCCATAGCGATGAACCAGGGTAGCGTGCATGGCAGGGCGTTTGCCTGTGATGGCAAACAGTCTGCCGCCCGGTTTTAACTGGTTGAGCAGTGCAGGTGAAATTTCTGCCACAGCGCCCGATAGCAGAATGACATCGAAGCCTGCCTGATTGGGCAGCGGATTGGTAAAAGCAGCCAAGCCGTCACCGGTGATGACATGCACATTGCTTACATGTGCATGTTCCAGCGAAGCACGTGCTGTAGCAGCAAGGGCGGGTTCAATTTCATATGAAACAACCTGGCGTGCCTGCTTGCCAAGCAGTGCGGCCATATAGCCAGAGCCAGTTCCAATTTCCAGGACGGTTTCATCTGGTTGTATAGCCAGTGCCTGCAAGGAGAGAGCCTCTAGCTCAGGCGAGAGCATGTGTGCGCCGTGACCCAAGGGGATATTGGTTTCCGCAAAAGCCAGGTGGCGGTAAATGGGCGGTACAAAGTTTTCCCGTTTTACCTTGGTCAGTACATTGAGGACATCAGCTGCTAATACACCCGCCGGGCGTAACTGCTGTTCGATCATATTAAAGCGAGATTGTTTAGTATCCATCATCCAATTTTATCGTATCAAATTGAGAGGTTTCCAATTGAGGCAGTGTTGTTGCCGTTGTTGTTTTGTGAACTCTGTAGGCCGCTGCATAAATGCAGGGTAAAACAAGGCAAGTCAGAAAAGTTGCAATCATGAGTCCGCTCATGATTGCAATCGCCATTGGCCCCCAAAAACCCTGGAAAGCCAAGGGAATCATGGCTAACACGGCGGCGGCGCCGGTGAGCATGATAGGCCGTAAGCGGCGCACAGTGGAATCAACAATCGCGTCCCATGGTGTTTTGCCTGCGTCTTCATCCTGTTTGATTTGATCGACGAGAATCACGGCATTGCGCATGATCATGCCCATGAGTGCAATGACCCCGACTGTCGCCACAAAGCCAAACGGTGCCCGGCTAACCATCATGCCCAGAGAAACACCAATCATGCCCAGCGGCGCCATGGCGATCACCATAAAACTGCGGCCGATGCTGTTAAGTTGCATCATCAAGAGGGTGAATACCACCACTAACATTATCGGAAATCCGGCAGCAATAGACGCTTCAGCGTTGGCAGACTCTTCAATCGAACCACCCATTTCAATTCGGTGGCCTGCCGGCAGCTTGGCGCGAATAGCATCTAGTTGCGGATTGATCGTTTTGGAGATTGTTGGTGCTTCAATGTGGCCGACCACATCCGCGCGCACGCTGATTGTAGGCAAGCGGTTACGTCGCCAGATCAGACCTTCTTCCAGCACTGGCTTTAAGCGCGCAACTTGCGAGAGAGGTACATTTTTTCCCGATAGTGTAGGGATGCTCAAATCAGGCAGATTTTCCAAGGTGCGTGACCCTGCACCCTGGGCACGCCACATGATGTCAATGAGTTGATCGCCCTCGCGATATTGCGTAACGGCGACGCCGTTTAACCAGCTTTGCAGGGTTAGCGCCACATCTTGCGAGGTAATGCCCAAGGCGCGCGCACGGCTTTGGTCAATCACGACCTGCAAGTTCTTGATTTTGTCATTCCAGTCAAAGTGCACGTCTTTCAGGTGTTCATTCTTGCGCATAATCTCAGCGACTTGCTTGGCTGTTGCGCGTAGCTGGACTAAATCTTCACCCATTACCCGGAACTGCACCATGTAACCCACCGGCGGGCCATTTTCCAAACGAACAACACGGGCACGAACATTCGACCAGCGACCATCCGTGGCCGCAAACTCGGCTTCCAGGTGTTGTTTGATTGATTCTCTATCCTCTGTGCTTTTAGCGCCGAGCAAGAGTTGTCCAAAGTTATCGTTAAATAACTGCTGATCCTGTGGCAGATAAAAACGTGGCGCACCATTGCCAATATAGCTGGAGAAGTGGCTCACGCCTTTATTTTTAGCTAGCAGTTGCTCGACACGTTTAACGCTTTGCTCTGTCGCTTTAAGTGATGCGCCCTGTGGCAGCCAAAGGTCAACAATCAGTTCGTTGCGGTCAGCATGAGGGAAGAATTGTTTTTGTACAAACAGGTTAAAGCAGATGAGAGAGATAGCAAGTGCCAACAGCGTGACCCCTATCACCTTCCAGCGGTAGGTAAGGCAAAGTTCGAGTGTCTCGCGAAATTTTCGATAAAACGGGGTATCGTAAATATCGTTATGGTGAGCGCTGCCTTTTTTCCGCAAGCTATCAACGTTGAGTAGCTGATAACCCAGAAAGGGGGTGAATGTCACGGCGACAATCCATGAGGTAACGAGTGCAATG
>Ga0209066_10004861_pt1 | contig 14409 bp, 13 predicted proteins | sample All_14_2_FD_187198 | JGI IMG/M metagenome (GOLD analysis project Ga0209066, IMG submission 187198) | Freshwater microbial communities in response to fracking from Pennsylvania, USA - Allegheny Zone_MetaG_DW_15 (SPAdes) (version 2) ...
CCTACTTCCATGAGCCCTATTATTCGACCTACGCCCAGACCGACCTGGCGGCGCTGTTTGGCGGCGCAGGCCTGCGGCTGGTGAGCGAGGACCGGGCCTTCCTGACCAAGGCCATGCTGTTCCAAAAGGCCTGAGGCTGGACGCCCAAGGCTGGACGGGTGGGCGCGGGCGCGGCACTAAGCGGCCCTGTATCGGGGGCGAGCGCGTTGGGGCAATCGATCGATGTCGGGCGTCGCTATGAGGCCCTGGACGGGCTGCGCGGCGTCGCGGCGGTGGGCGTGCTGCTCTACCACCTTGGGGGATGGACCTATCGTCCCTGGCTGATGGCTCATGGCTATCTGGCCGTCGACTTCTTCTTTTGCCTGAGCGGCTTTGTTCTGGCCCATGCCTATGGCGCACGGCCCCTGGGCTGGCTGGGATTCATGCGCGCCCGTCTGATCCGGGTCTGGCCGCTGATCGCGTTGTCGATGGCGGCCGGCGCCCTGGTGATGATCGGGCACCGCGACAACATCCTGATCTGCCTCCTGATGGGGCTGCTGATCTTGCCCCGGATCTGGGTCAATGACGAGGATAGCTTCTCGCCGCTTTTCCCTTTGAATCCGCCGGCCTGGTCACTGTTTCTCGAGTTGCTGGCCAGCGCCCTGTGGTTCCCGGCCCGGCGACTTTCGACGATGTGGCTGGTGCTGGTCATTGTCGTGTCGGGCGGCGTGCTGATCGCCATCGCCTATGGCATGGGCGGCGTGCAGACCGGCTGGGATCGGGCCACCTACTGGATCGGGATCATCCGCACGATCTTCCCCTTCGCCCTGGGCTGGGCCTGCTACCGGATCCAGGCCTATGTGCGGCTGGCCGCGCCGGCCTGGTTGTTGGCCCTGGTGTTGCTGGCGGTCCTGGCCGTTCCACCTATGGACTACACCGCCACCTATGATCTGGTCTGCGTGGCCGTGGTTTTCCCCCTGATCGTGTTGCTGGGCCATCGCGATCCCGAAGGACGCGCCGGGGCGATCTGTCGGTTCAGCGGCGAGATATCCTATCCGCTCTACGCCCTGCACTGGGTGCTGTGGGAGCTGCTGCTGCGCGCGTTCCGGGCGGCAGGCGGCAAGGGCTATCCTGACCTGATGGTTGCCGGCGCCGTGGTGCTGATCATCGCCGCCGCCTGGGCGGTGCTGAAGCTCTATGACCTGCCGATTCGCCGCAGGTTGCGGGCGCGCTTTGTACGAGACTGATCTTCGACCCAGCGTCGTGCGGCGCGGAGCCAGGCGTCTAGAACAGGCTGAGCTGGTCGCCGGCCTTGGCGGGGACCCGGAAGGCGCTCAGGTCCATCCGCTGCGACGGCGCGTCCAGGCCCAGCTTGCGGCAGGCGATCAGGAAGCGCTGGTTCATGACCTCGGCTACCGGACCTTCGCCCGTCATCCGCTTGCCCCACTCGGCGTCATAGCTGGCCCCGCCACGCATCTGGCGCACCAGCGACATCACCCGCTTGGCGCGGTCGGGGTGGTCGGTCGCCAGCCACTGCTGGAACAGGTCGTTGATTTCCAGTGGCAGGCGCAGGGCGACATAGCCGGCCGAGGTCGCTCCGGCCTCGGCGGCGTGTTCCAGCACGGCGTCCATCTCGTGGTCGTTCAGTGAGGGGATCGAGGGCGCGAACATCACCGTGACGGGCACGCCGGCGGCGGCCAGTTGGCGGATGGCGTCGATGCGGCGCTCAGGCGTGGCGGCGCGGGGCTCCATGCTGCGGGCCAGCTTGCGGTCCAGCGTGGTGACCGATATCGCCGCCCGGACCAGACCGGCCTTGCCCATGGGGCCCAGGATATCGAGATCGCGGACGATCAGGGCCGACTTGGTGATGATCGTGAAGGGGTGGTTGAACCGCTGCAGGGTCTCAATCACCGCCCGGGTGACCCGCAGGGTCTTTTCCTGGGGCTGATAGGGATCGGTGTCGCCGCCGATATGGATGACCTGCGGCTTGTAGCCGGGTTTGGACAGCTCCCGCTCCAGCAGCCTGCCAGCTTCAGGCTTGAAGAACAGCCTGGATTCGAAATCCAGGCCCGGTGAGAGCCCGAGATAGGCATGGGCCGGGCGGGCGTAACAATAGATGCAGCCGTGTTCGCAGCCCCGATAGGGATTGATCGAGCGGCTGAAGCTGATGTCGGGACTGTCGTTCTTGGCGATGATGGTCTTGGACTTCATCGGCTGGATGGTGGTGGTCAGCGGCCGGGCCGCCTCGTCGTCTTCGGTCCAGCCATCCTCGAAAGCCTCGGAGCGGAAGCTCTCGAAACGCCCGGTGTCGTTGGTGCGGGCTCCGCGACCGCGAAGGGCGACCTTGTTCATGTGGGACGGAACAGCCATGCCTGACCGTACTGCTGAAATCGGAACATAACAAGAACTACCCTTGACCGATGCGGCCGACACCGTGATGCAGGGAGCATGATCACCGTCGTCATTCCCACCCATGACAGCGCCCGCCTGATCGGGCCGTGTCTTTCCAGTCTGGTGACGGCGGCGGTGGACGGTCTCGTCCGTGAGGTGGTGCTCGCTGACGGCGGCTCGACCGATGGCACGCTGGACATCGCCGAGGACTGCGGCGCGCGGGTCGTGACCGATGGCGCCGATGTCGGCGCGCGCCTGGCGGCGGCTTGTGACCGTCCGCGCGGCGATTGGCTGATGCTATTGGAGCCCGATGCCATCCTTCCGGAAGGCTGGCGGCTTGTGATCGAAAAGCAGATCAATGCAGGCTGGGACAAGGCGGTCAGCCTGCCGCGTCCCGCTCTGCCGTGGTTTCGACGTCCGTTCGCGTCGCCTCAGGGCCTGCTGCTGTCCGCGCGCTGCTACGAGACCAGCGGGGGCTTCCGGGCCGGCGACAAGGGCTTCGCCAGGCTGAGCGGGGCGGTCAGGGCCCAGCGGCTGGTCTGGTGACCTAGAGGTCCAGGCGGAAGTCGATCTCGCGCGCCCCCAGGGCTGCAGCATCCAGTGTGCGGGTCTCGGCTCCCATCAAGCGGCGATAGGTCCAGTATGAGGCCACGACCTTTTCGACATAGTTGCGGGTCTCGACGGCGGGCAGGCTTTCGATCAGCAGCAGGCTGTCGCAATCGGCGCCCAGCTGGGCCTGGGTCTTGAGGAGGGTTCCGGGACCACCGTTATAGGCCGCCACCGCACGCAGCATGTCGTAGCTCTGCAGGCCGCGATCCATCAGCCAGGTGAAATAGTCCTGGCCGACCCGCAGGTTGAAGGCTGGATCGAACAGGGGCGTTGTATCGGCCAGCAGCTTGTCGTCGCCGGCGGCGCGGGCGGCGGCGATTGGCATCAGCTGCATCAGGCCTGTGGCCCCGGCCCCCGAGACGGCCATGGGGTCAAAGCGGCTTTCCTGGCGCACCAGGGCGTAGACCATGGCCTTGTGGATCGTGAAGCCACCCTTGGGCTCCAGCGGGGGCAAGGGATACTCCTCGGCGCCCAGGCGGGCCACTGGCCGTCCGGCATTGAGCGGCGCCCGGGCGTTCAGGGCCAGGGTCAGGTTCATCCAGTCGCTGCGGGCCTTCTCGGATTCGGCGAGGGAGAGGCCGGCGCGCAGTTCCTGACCGGCCTCGGTCCAGCGACCGATCTGGGCCAGGGCGGCCGCGCGACGGGCGCGGTCATTGGCGCTCAGCAGGCGATTGAGCGAGGCGAGATCCGGGCCGTCATAGCTGAAGCGACTGATCAGGGCGGCGATCGGGTCGTCGGGGTCATTGGGCAGGGCCACGCCGGCGAGGCTGAGCTGACGCGCGGCGATCATGCCGTAGAAGGTGTTTGGCGAGCGGGCGGCCTCGATCAGGGCCTCGCGAGCGTCGGCGCTGCGCCCGGCCGCGCTGGCCGCGCGGGCGGACCAGAAGGCGCCGGCGGCCCGCAGCCAGTCATCCTGGCTCTCGTCGCGCGCCACCTGGTCGAAATAGGTCTGGGCTTGAACGTGCTGGCCGAGGCGATAGGCGGCCAGGCCGGCGATCCAGCGTTCGCCGCTGATCTGGGCCAGGGTCAGGGCCCTGGCGATGTCGCCCGAATAATAGGCCTCGCGGGCGCCCCGGGCCTTGTCGGCGGGCGGCGGTCCCTTGTCTGAGGCGACGAACAGGACGGGCGGGCGAGGGGCGGGGGCCTTGGCCGGCTTGCGCTTCACGGCCAGGGTATAGACCTTGTCGGCGCCGGCCTCGTCGCCGTGCGCCTTCAGCCACTCGGTCAGGTCTTCATAATCGGCGGTATAGGCGCGCGGGTGCATGACCTTGGCATAGGCCAGACGGCCGGCCAGGCTCTTGTCGCGAGTATTGGCGAAGGCGGTCTGGGCGGCGTCGAAATCGCCGCGCTCAGACGCTGAGAAGGCGGCGCGATAATAGCGGACGTCGTCCTTGGACAGCGGTTCAAGGCTGGAAGCGTGGGCGCCGATGGCGGCGCACAGACACAGGGCAAGGGCCGGGAAAACGGCCAGAGGTCGAGCGATGAGCTGCAATGCGTGTCGCGCTTCCCGAAGGCGGCGCGTCCCCGTTCCGACTGGTCGCCAGAAGTCCTAGTGGGGACGGTCTGGCCGATCAAGCCTTTCGGTCAGGGTCAGCAGATCCTGCCAGGCCTTCTTCTTGGCCGCCGGTTGCCTGAGCAGGAAAGCCGGATGCAATGTCGGCAAGGCGGGCAGTTCTTGGGAGCCGTCGGAGGCGGTCCATTCGAACCAGCGACCGCGCAGGGAGAGAATGCCCTCATCGCGCTTCAGCATGGCCTTGGCCGAGGCGCCACCGACCAGCAGCAGCATCCTGGGGTTCACCAGGGCGATGGCGCGTTCCAGGAACGGCGCGCAGATCGCCTGCTCCTGTGGCGTAGGCGTGCGGTTGCCCGGCGGGCGCCAGAATACCGTATTGGTGATGAAGGCCCGGTCGGTGAGGCCTGCGGCCTCCAGCATGCGATCCAGCAACTGACCGGCGCGACCCAAAAACGGCGCGCCCTGGGCGTCCTCATCGGCGCCGGGGCCTTCGCCGATGATCATCAGAGGCGCGTCGCCCGGGCCGCGAGAGACCACGGCCTGCTTGGCGCCCTGGCTCTTCAGAGCGCAGCCCTCAAAGGCGGCGATGGCGGCTTCAAGAGCTGCCAGGTCGCTACAGGCCAGGGCGGCCGCCCTGGCCTGGGCGATGGCGGCGGTGACGTCTGGCGAGCCGGCGACCACCAGGGCTGGACGCGGGGCGGGCGCCGCCGGGGCGGGCTGGCTCCTGGCTCGCAACAAGGCCGCGCCCTCGGCGAGGCGGTCGATTGGCGCCTCGGCATAGGCGGTGTCGACGCCGCATCGGCCCAGAAAGGCGAGCAGGCTTTCGACAGCGCGGGGATCGACGGCGAGGCTCATGGGTTCTTCCTTAGCGTGATCTTGGTCGCCCCTCCACGCTGCGCCGCAACAAAAGTCGTCGCTTTCTCCTTGACCACCGACGCGTCACGTTCAGATAAGATCAGATTCAAACAGTCATAAGACGGGCCAATGCGTCCGTGGCGGGAGATCTCATGAGCGAAGACCTCGAGCGCGAGTCGATGGAATACGACGTCGTCATCGTTGGCGGCGGTCCAGCCGGCCTGTCGGCGGCCATCCGCCTCAAACAGCTGGCTGCCGAGGCCGGGACCGAGGTGTCAGTCGCCTTGCTGGAAAAGGGTTCCGAAGTGGGCGCCCACATCCTGTCGGGCGCGGTCATCGATCCCAAGGCCCTGAAGGAGCTCTTCCCTAACTGGAAGGAAGAGGGCGCGCCGCTCGAGACGCCAGTGACCAAGGACAGGTTCCTGATCCTGGGCCCGCAGGGCGAGCTGTCCCTGCCGATGTTCGCCCTGCCGCCGTTCATGCACAATCACGGCTGCTACATCGCCTCGCTGGGCAATCTCACGCGCTGGTTGGCGGGCAAGGCCGAGGAGCTGGGCGTCGAGATCTATCCGGGCTTTGCGGCCTCCGACATGGTCTGGAACGATGACGGCTCGCTCAAGGGCGTCGTCGTCGGCGTGGTGGGCATCGCCAAGGACGGCGAGAAGAAGCCCGACTACCAGCCCGGCATGGAACTGCACGGCAAGTACGTGTTCATCGCCGAGGGCGTGCGCGGCTCGCTGGCCAAGCAGCTGATCGCCAAGTTCGACCTGTCGGCCGGCAAGTCGCCGCAGAAGTATGGCATCGGCATCAAGGAACTGTGGCAGGTGCCGCCCGAAAAGCACCAGCCGGGCCTGGCCGAGCACACCACCGGCTGGCCGCTGGATGACAAGACCGGCGGCGGCAGCTTCATGTACCACTTCGGCGATAACTATGTGTCGATCGGCTATGTGGTGCACCTCAACTACAAGAATCCCTGGCTGTCGCCGTTCGACGAGTTCCAGCGCTTCAAGCACCATCCAACCGTCAAGCCGCACCTGGAAGGCGGCCGCCGCATCTCTTACGGCGCGCGCGCCATCACCGAGGGCGGCTGGCAGTCCATCCCCAAGCTGACCTTCCCGGGCGGCGCGCTGATCGGCTGCTCGGCCGGCTTCGTGAACGTGCCCCGCATCAAGGGCAGCCACAACGCCATGAAGACCGGCATGCTGGCCGCCGAACAGGCCTTCAAGGCCCTGGCCGCCGGCCGCGCCAGCGACGAGCTGGTCGAGTACCAGGCCGCCTTCGAAAAGAGCTGGGTGGCCAAGGAGCTGAAGGTCGTCCGCAACGCCAAGCCGCTGCTGGGCAAGCTGGGCACCTTCTTCGGCGGCGCCGCCGGCATGTTCGACATGTGGGTCACCCACCTGACCGGCGGCTTCTCGTTCTTCGGCACGATGAAGCACGACAAGACCGACGCCGCCTCGACCGGCCTGGCCAAGGACCACAAGCCGATCGTCTATCCCAAGCCCGATGGCGTGATCAGTTTCGACAAGCTGAGCTCGGTGTTCCTGTCGGCCACCAACCACGAGGAAGACCAGCCCGCGCACCTGAGGCTGAAGGACCCGTCGATCCCGATCTCGGTCAATCTGCCGAAGTACGGCGAGCCGGCGCGTCTCTATTGCCCGGCCGGCGTCTATGAGGTGCTCTATAACGAGCAGGGCCAGGATCCGCGGTTCCAGATCAACGCCCAGAACTGCGTCCACTGCAAAACCTGCGACATCAAGGATCCGTCGCAGAACATCGTCTGGACCACGCCCGAAGGCGGCGGCGGTCCCAACTATCCGAACATGTAGGGCTCCCCGCCTCTCGATCAGTGATCGGGAGGCGTTCCCCTTCCTGGCGCGCGTCTTGCCCTTGCGGCGCGCGTCGAAACCCAACAGGGTGGTGGGATGCGTTTCAAAGTCCTTCTCGCCGCCGCGTCCCTCCTGGCTCTTTCCGCCTGCGCCTCGACTCCGGATGTCGGCCTGCGCGGCCCGGTGTCGAACAGCTACTCGTTCTTCGATGCGCGCACGTCCTACGGGCAGTTCCTGGCCGGACAGGCGGCGCTGCGCGATGGCCGCACGCGCGAGGCGGCCGACTATTTCGGTGTGGCGGGAGTCCTGGGGGATGACCCCGGGGTGATCAGCGAGCGGACCTTCACCGCCTTGCTGCTGTCGGGCGATGTAAGCCGCGCCGCCCAGATTGCGCCGCGCGGCGAAGACGCCAGCGAAGCCATCAAGCGACTGGCGGCTTTGACTCGTGTCGTGGACCTGTTGGCGTCCGGCAAGGGCAAGGAGGCCCAGGCCCTTTTGAGGGCCGAACCCCCGGGCTTCCCGCATCGCCAGGCGGCGGCTCTGCTCGGGCCCTGGACGGCCGCCGCTGCGGGCGACGCCGAGGGCGCGACGGTGCAGCCCAGCCTGCAGAACGATCGGCTCGTGCAGTATTTTGGCCAGCTGGGTCAGGCCCGTCTGTATGAGCGAGCGCGGCGCTATGAAGAGGCCGAAACCGACTATAAGGCGCTGACATCCTTATCGAATACGGCGGGCCTTTTCATCCTTGACTATGGCGCCTTCCTCGAGCGTCGCAAGCGCCATGCCGATGCGGTTGCCCTCTATGATCAAGCTCTGACGGCCGATCCTGCGGACGCGGGACTGCAGGCCGCGCGCGCGCGCGCCAAGGCCAGGCGCGCCCCGCCGCCGATGCAGACGATCAAGCAGGGCGCGGCTCAAAGTCTGGTCGCCTGCGCGGCCACCTTTGCGGGGGAACGGCAGAGCCAGTTTGCCCTGGCCTATCTGCGACTGGCCCTGCGGCTGGACCCGGAGCGCGAAGAAGCCTGGCTGCTGGTCGGCGACCTGCTGAATCAGGCTCAGGATCATGCCGGAGCCCTCGACGCCTTCGGTCGCATCCCTGCGGCGTCGCCCCAGTATGCAACCGCCCAGAGCAAGCTGGCCTGGACCTATCAGCAGAGCGGCGACAAGCCGCGCGCGCTTGAAATCGCGCGCCAGTCCGTGGCCGCCGCGCCGGACGATCGCGACGCCCAGATCGCCCTGGCCGATCTCTTGCGCGCCAATGAGCGTTGGGATGAGTCCGTGGCGGTTCTGACCCCCCTGATCGCACGTGAGGTCGATCGTCCTGACTGGCGCGTGCTTTACCTGCGCGGCATCGCCTTGGAACGCGCCGGGCGCTGGACCGAGGCCGAGGCCGATCTGAGCGCGGCGTTAAAGATCAATCCAGACGAACCCGAGATGCTGAATTTCCTCGGCTATTCGTGGATTGATCGCAATGAGCGCCTGCCCGAAGCCCTGGCCATGGTCCAGAAGGCCGTCGCAGCGCGTCCGCAATCGGGAGCCATGCTCGACTCCCTGGGCTGGGCCTATTATCGCCTGGGCAACTACAAGCTGGCCGTCGAGACGCTGGAACGCGCCGTCGAGATGGAGCCGGGCGACCCGGATGTGAACGGTCATCTCGGTGACGCCTATTGGCGCGCGGGCCGAAAGGTCGAGGCCCAGTTCCAGTGGCGCCGCGTGCTCAGCCTCGAGCCGGACGCCAAGCAAAGAGCCGAGGCCGAGGCCAAGCTGAGAGATGGTCTTGGCGCTGCCGGATCCGCAGCTTCGTCGACCATCGCCCATAACTGAGCTATCGGGACGGGTCTCGCTCGCCCCTGGGGTCTTCCATGCGCCTATCCGCCTTCGCCCCAGCCAAGGTCAACCTGTTCCTGCACGTCGGCGGGCCTGACGCGGAGGGCTATCATCCCATCTCCAGCCTGATGGTTTTCGCCGATGTCGGCGATGTGGTCGCGCTCCAGGCCAGCGACGCCCCAGGCTTCGAAACCACCGGCCCCTTCGGCGCGGGCATTCCGGCGGGTGACGACAATCTGGTCATGCGCGCGGCAAGGGCCTTCCACACCGGCGCGGCGGCGCCCTTGCCACCGTTCCGCCTGCTGCTCGACAAGCGTCTGCCGATCGCAGCGGGGCTGGGCGGCGGCTCCAGTGATGCGGGGGCGGCCCTGCGTCTGCTCCGCGACGCCCTGGCTCCCGACCTGTCAGACGAAGCCCTTGAGACCATGGCCGCCAGCCTCGGCGCGGATGGCGCAGCGTGCCTCTGGGGCCTTCCGGTCATCGCCGAGGGGCGTGGAGAGCGTCTGTCGCCGGCGCCGCGCCTGCCACCGCTGAACGCCGTGCTGGTCAACCCGCTGGCGCCATCGCCGACCGGAGCGGTCTATCGCGCCTATGACGCCGCCGTTGCGCCAGACGGTGAGGCAAGACCCTGGATGCCCGACGCCTTCGAGAGCGCCGAGGAGATCGCCGCCTGGCTGAGCGCGGCCACCCGCAACGATCTGGAAGCGCCCGCCGCCGCGCTTGAGCCGCTGATTGGCGAGGTGCTGGAGGTCCTTCGCGACGAGCCGGAGACCCTGATGGCCCGCATGTCGGGCTCGGGCGCCACCTGCTTTGCGCTTTGCGCCAGTGATATCGAGGCCGAGGGCCTGGCAGAGCGGCTGGAGAGCATTCGACCCGGCTGGTGGGTGAGGCGCTGTCGACTGGACAGGGGCGCCTGACGTCGGGTGACGGCTCCAGGCGGGTGGACCAGAGCATCGCGCGGAAAAGTGGACGCCGGTTTTCCGCAAGAGCGATGCGAAAACAAAAGCTGGAGCGGGGCGTGCGATTCCCTTTTCGCGCGCGCCGCTCTAGGTTGCCGATCGGTTCATCCGGAGCTTTGATATGCATCGCCGCGATCTCTTGGCCCTTGGCGGGGCCTTCATCGGCGCGCCTGTCCTGGCGCAGTCGCTGGAGGCTAGCCCTCAAGCGACGGACACTCTGGCTTTGGCCAATACCGTCCGTGTCGATGTCGAGACGGGGCAGGGCAAGATCGTCATCGCGCTCTATGTCGACAGGGCGCCGATCACCACGGCCAACTTCCTGCGCTACGTGGACCAGAAGCGCTATGACGGGGCCACGTTCTTTCGGGCATCGAGAGCGCCTGGACCGGTCGACTATGGCCTGATCCAGGGCGGGCTGCAGGGCGATCCGGCCAGGGTGCTGAAACCCATCGCGCATGAGCCGACCACCCAGACCGGGATCAAGCACACCGATGGCGTGGTGTCGATCGCGCGCAACGCACCCGGCACGGCGACCTCGGACTTCTTCATCTGCGTGGGCGACGCGCCCTATCTGGACGCCGACCCTGCCGCGCCGGGCGACAATGCCGGCTTCGCCGCCTTCGGCAAGGTGGTCGAGGGCATGGACGTGGTCCGCAAGATCATCAACCTGCCCACGCCGGGCGTGGCGGTAAACCCGGTCATGAAGGGCCAGATCCTGGAGCCGCCGGTGCCGATCCTCACCGCCCGCCGCGCGCCAGCCGCGCCCTGAATCCATAGCTTCTCGGACAAAAAGAAAGGGCGCGGAGCCAAGCTCCGCGCCCTTCGCCTTTTCAGCTGAGCCTGGGCTTAGCTGTGATAGGCGCGTTCCCCGTGCTCGGAGATGTCCAGACCTTCTTCCTCGGCGTCCGGCGAAGCGCGGAGACCGATGACCAGCTTGATCAGGAAGAAGACGATCGCCGAGGCGATGGCCGACCAGATGATCGTGACGCCGACGGCCTTGACCTGGGCCATCACCTGGGTGGCCAGGCTGTAGACGGCGGTGTCGCAGGTCGAGATGTCGCCGTCCTTGGCGCAGCTGGTGTAGTCGACGACGCCAGCGCCGCCCCAGGCCGGGTTGACAACCAGACCGGTGCCGATGGCGCCGACGATGCCGCCGATGCCGTGGATGCCGAAGGCGTCCAGGCTGTCATCGTACTTCAGCGCGTTCTTCACGACCGAGCAGAAGATGATGCAGATCGGCGAAACCACCAGACCCAGGAGCACGGCGCCCATCGGGCCGGCGAAACCGGCGGCCGGGGTGATGGCGACCAGGCCGGCCACGACGCCCGAAGCCAGGCCCAGGGCCGAAGGCTTCTTGCGGGTGACCCACTCCACCAGGATCCAGGACAGACCGGCGGCGGCGGTGGCCACCAGGGTGTTGATCATGGCCAGCGAGGCGTAGGCGTTGGATTCCAGGTTGGAGCCGGCGTTGAAGCCGAACCAGCCCACCCACAGCAGACCGGCGCCCACGAGGGTCAGGGTCAGCGAGTGCGGCGGCATCGGCTCTTTGCCGAAGCCCTGACGCTTGCCCAGGATGATGGCGCCGACCAGAGCGGCGATACCGGCATTGATGTGGACCACGGTGCCGCCGGCGAAGTCGAGGGCGCCGAAGCTCCAGATCAGACCAGCCTTGACCGGCGCGGTCGGATCACCGGCGATGGCGTCCGGGCCAGGCCACCACCAGACCATGTGAGCGATCGGATAGTAGGAGAGCAGGGGCCACAGCACCGCGAAGGCGACGATGGCCGCGAACTTCATGCGCTCGACCAGGGCGCCGACCACGAGGGCGGCGGTGATCGCGGCGAAGGTCGCCTGGAACGAGATGAAGGTCAGTTCCGGGATCACGACGCCGGTCGAGAACGTCGCGACGTTGCTGGCCGGGGTCACGTCCTTGAGGAACAGACGGCCAAGGCCGCCGACATAGCTGTCCCAGCTGCCGCCGTCGGTGAAGGCGAAGCTGTAGCCCCACAGCACCCAGGCGACAAAGCCGATGATGGCCACGGTCGAAACCTGCATCATCACCGACAGCATGTTCTTGGAGCGGACCAGGCCGCCATAGAAAAGGGCCAGGCCGGGGAGGATCATAAGCAGGACCAGGACGGTCGAGGTGAGCATCCAGGCGTTGTCGCCCTTGTCCGGAACCGGCGCCGCAGCGGCCGGAGCAGCCTCTGCGGGCGCGGCTTCAGGCGCTGGAGCGGCTTCAGGCGCCGGTGCGGCCTCTGCGGGCGCGGCGGCTACGGCCGGAGCCGCGTCCTGGGCGAAGGCCACGGCCCCAAGCGGGGCTCCGGCCAGTGTCGCGGCGAGCATCAGCCCGGCCAACGGTTTGAAGGTCAATTTCATCGTCGGTTATCCCCTGTTCCCGATGGCGTTAAAGAGCGGCCGGGCCGGTTTCACCGGTCCGGATGCGCACGGCGTCTTCCACGTTCAGAACGAAGATCTTGCCATCGCCGATCTTGCCCGTGGCCGCCGCGGCCTTCACGGCCTCGACCGCCTTGGCCGCAGACGCATCGTCCACGACCGCTTCCAGTTTCACCTTGGGTACGAAGTTCACTTGGTACTCCGCGCCCCGGTAGATTTCGGTCTGGCCCTTCTGACGGCCGTAACCCTTGACTTCAGACACCGTCAGACCCTCGACGCCAGCGGCGACGAGCGCCTCACGGACCTCGTCGAGCTTGAAGGGTTTGACGATCGCTATGATCAGTTTCATCCGCCTTGCTCCGGCCCGCCGATATCGCGGGCTCCCCTTGCTTGGTTGCCGGACGCGTCGCGTCCGGATGATCACCGCCGAAGCCGCCATTACGCGCTGCATCGTTTTCCCCGGCGATCTTCACGCTATCGGGGGACGTCCGCGTCGTGCGGCCACGCAATAGGGATTTGGAAAGGAAATGGGCAAGGCGCCCAAGAAGCAGGCAAACCCCGCCGTCGCTGCGTCATAAAACGGCGATGTTTGCTGGGGCATGAGCTCTGGCCCTCAAGGACGCGGTTGCTCTAGCCTGCGTGAATCCCGCCCCCCTCAGGAAAGCCGACACATGATCGCCGCGTGGCCCAAGTTTGCACCCTGGCTGCTGCTGATCGCCTCGAACGTGTTCATGACGTTCGCCTGGTACGGTCATCTCAAGAACAAGAGCCTGACCCTTCCGCTGGCCATCCTGACCAGCTGGCTGATCGCCCTGCCGGAATACATGCTGGCCGTGCCGGCCAACCGGCTGGGCCACCAGGTCTATTCTACCGCCCAGCTGAAGACGGGACAGGAGGCTATCACCCTGATTGTGTTCACCTTGTTTTCGTATTTCTACCTGGGCGAGGCTTTGAAATGGACGACCTTCCTGGGCTTCGCTCTGATCGTCGCGGGAGCGGCCCTGGTGTTCTTCTTCAAGTAGATTGAGTGTTCACGAACCCGTGATCATCGGCAACCCGTCCCGGGGCTCGTGCGTAGAGGCAGCCTTGAACACGAGGAACCTGGCCATGTCGATGACCCGCCTTTTCACTGCCGCCGCCGCTGTCGCCCTGATGTCGGGCGCGGCTTTCGCCCAGAATGCGCCCGCGGCTACCGACCAGGTCGCAGCGCCTGCGCCCGCCGTCGCGTCGCCTGTTGTCGCCAAGGGTGACCTGATCGAAACCGCCGCTGCATCGGGCCAGTTCAGCATCTTCCTGAAGGCCGTCTCGTCGGTGAACCTGACCAGCGTGCTGAAGACCAACCAGAACCTGACCCTGTTCGCACCCACCGACGCGGCCTTCGCGGCCCTGCCGGCCGGCGAGCTGGACAAGCTGATGCTGCCTGACAACGGACCGATGCTGCAGAAGGTGCTGACCTATCACCTGATCAATACCAAGGTGGACTCGTCCAAGATCAAGGGCGCCAAGGGCGAGGTGAAGACCGTCCAGGGCTCCTCGGTGATGCTGGATGGTAGCGGCGATACCGCGATGGTCGATGGCGCGACGATCGTTCAGGCCGATGTGATGGCCACCAACGGCATTCTGCACGTGGTCGACAAGGTGCTGATGCCAAAGGACATGCTGGGGGCCCAGGCCGCCGCCGCCACAGATGCGGCCGCGGCCCTGAACGTCGCGGCCACCGAGCAGGCCGCGCCGCCCGCGACCGCAGCTGGCGTGGAAACGGCCGGCGTCGTGCCGGTGTCGTCGCAAAGCCCGGAAGTTCAGGCCACCCTGAAGGCCGGCGACGCCAATGTGGTGTCCAATCCGCCCCTTGCCGACACGGCCGAGAACCGGGCCAAATATGGCCAGCCCATGAGCAACGCGGGCCAGCACACCGCGCCGAAGGGCAATTAGGCCCTTCGCGACACAGCCAACATCGCTTGAAGCACCAGTCGGCGGGCCCTATGGTCCGCCGACTTTTTTCTGGCCCTGTTCGGACACTGATGTCGCGCCCCAAGCCCACCTCGTTTCAAGCCCT
>Ga0209066_10004862_pt1 | contig 14407 bp, 10 predicted proteins | sample All_14_2_FD_187198 | JGI IMG/M metagenome (GOLD analysis project Ga0209066, IMG submission 187198) | Freshwater microbial communities in response to fracking from Pennsylvania, USA - Allegheny Zone_MetaG_DW_15 (SPAdes) (version 2) ...
GTTCTTGAGGGCCTCTCAGTTCCTGAGGGCTTCTCAAGCCGGCCGTGCACGTTCCCGCCGGGCCGGGTTGCGGAGGAACCCCGCGACCACGGGCTTCAGGGCGCTGAAAAGTCTTCGCTGGGATGATCGCCAACTGGCCCCTTTGGCGATCATCGGCCCAGCCGCGCCGCCCTCAACGCGGACCTGGACGTCGAGGGTCTCTCTGGGCACTCCCTCCGGGGCGGCCTGGTCACCTCGGCGGCCGCGGCGGCCATCGAAGAGCGCACGATTATGGCCCAGACGGGGCACACGTCCGTGGCCATGGTCCGGCGCTACATCCGCGAGGGGCGCCTGTTCCGGGACAACGCGACCGCGGCGGTGGCCCTTTGAAGCAGGGGGCTCCGCATGGACCTTGAATGCTTTCCAGGCTGTGGCTTACCGGCTGATGCGGCGGGCCGTTCTTGTTTCGAGGTTGAGGGTTCAACGTGCCGGATCGAAGCACCAACTGGAGCACTGGATCGCGTCTTGCTAGCCTGGGTTACACGGCCGCTTCGACGATCCCTCCAACTCAGTCGCTGACTCGACTCCCCGGCGGAGTTGATCGCGTTTACGAGTTGAACGGCACGCCGGTCCTCTGTTTCGCCTCTTTCTCGGGGCGAAGGGAGAAGGAGCTCTCTGCGGAGATGGTCACGGACCTTCAGCAGAAGGTCTGGAACACCGCTCGTCCCCCTTTGCTCGTGATCGACGCGCCAGACGGCGTCGCGGTACTCAACGCGTACGCGAAGCCCAGAGACAGACGAGAGAATGAGTCCCCCGAGGTTGCCATCCGCAGGATGGTCCTCGCGGTACACGGTGCGATCGACCAATTGAACGTCGCGTCCTTGCGCCCCGGTTCTTTGGACCTGTTCGGACGCGAGTCCATCGACACTGGCGAGACCTGGCGGGCCCCGGAAATGGCGCACTTCCATTCCGATGACCGCGCCGACCGCATGCTTCTGCGCCATATCCAGGTCATGCGACAACGGCTGCAAGACGGGACTCGGGACATGGAGCCCCTCGGGACCAGCGATGAGAGTCTCTATCGTCTGTTGACACGTCTCATATTCGTGCGGTACTTACAACAGCGACAGGTTAACCTGGGTGGATTCACACAAGGGTTGGCCATTGAGGAGGTCGTCACCAACCGGAGGGCCTATGACTTCTTCCATAGTTTGAGCACCACTTTCAACGGCGATATGTTCCCTGCTAGCGACGAGGAGCGCTCGCGCGTTGAGGATTGTCACCTTCGCTTCATCTGGGATGGCTTGACCAACGTCGACCCACAGAGTGGCCAGGGCTACCTATTCGACCTGGATCTGAGCCGACTGCCAGTGGAGTTGCTGAGCGGGGTCTACGACGAGTTCATCACGCCTGAACAACGCCGTGGAGAGGGGGCCTTCTACACCAGGCCTGCTCTCGCAGAATTCATTCTAGGCGAAACAATGCCAATTCAGTGCAGGGATGCGGAGAGACTATGCCAGCCAACTTGGCGCGTTCTCGACCCGGCCTGCGGCTCCGGAGTCTTCCTGGTTCAAGCATATAGAAGACTCCTCAAAGCCTGGATGCGAGATCACGGGGGAACCTCTGCGCCTGAACCCGTCGCTCGCACTCTTCTGTCACAGGTCTACGGTATCGACACGAACCCGATCGCCTGCAGGATCGCAGCATTCAGCCTAAACTTGGCGTTCTTCGATCATCTCGAACAAAGTGAGCTGGCTTCCGGGTTCAGGTTCCCACAACTCCTGGATCGGCAGATCCTGACCCAGGACTTTATGGATACGAATCCCGATTCTTTGGGCCTGTTCGACAGGGTTGTTGGTAATCCGCCCTGGGGCAGGGGAACAGCTGAGCAGCATCCGCGATCGGAGACGCGACGCACTTCTGGAAAGAACCGAGCACATTCGTTCCTGTGGTACGCCCCGAAGTTCTGCGCCGCGTCGGGTGAAGTGGCCCTCCTGGCTCCGGCGGTCGGGACGACTGTTGGCTTTGAAACGGAGCGCTTCCGGTCCGAGTTCTTCAGAACTGCCAGGGTGCGTGCGGTAGTCGATGCAAGTGGTCTGAGAAGGACTTTGCACGCTGGAGCTATTTCCCCCACCGTGGCGCTCTTTTACCGACCTGAAGGACCTCCCGATTCTGGGGATATGGTGTTCGCCACCTTGCGCTCGAACGCCGTGTATCAGAAGCTTGGTGAACTCGTCCTGGACGATCCAGATATCCACGTTCTACGTCGTGACGAACTGTCAATCAAGCCATGGTTGTGGAACGTCGCAAGATGGGGCACAAGTCGCGATTCTTGTTTCGTCGAAATCCTGAGGACTCAATACCCAAGCTTGAAGCAGTTCGCGGACAAGCACAGTTTGGTCGCCGGAGAGGGGCTGAAGGTGGGAGGGCATGAGGTGGTATGTCCACCACCACCTGGGGTTGCAATCAGGACCTCCGCGATATATAGCACGAGCGCACCAGCCGGAAACTTCTATCCGTACGCACTTCCACATGTCGACGAGCCACCATTACGAGCGGCGAGCGCAACCGAGAGTCACCATCCCCTGATCGAGCTGGAGACTCTTCCAGAGGGCAAGTATCTCAGGAGACCCGAGTACAATCACCTTTTTTCGGCACCGTTCGTAATTTGCCACCACACACAACACGAGTGTTTCGCCGAAGCCTCTCGAAGTGGACCGAGCCGGAGGATTAGAGCGGCGCTGGTGCAGCATCGTTCGCTGATATACAGGCATTCCATGACCGGCATCGCTGGCAGCAGGGAGTCCCTGCCGCTTCTGAAGTGGCTCGTCGCTGTGCTAAATTCGCCGATCTGCAGCTACTACCTGTTCCTGACATCCTCTCGGTGGACCGTAGAGCGCGGTCCGGTTTACGGCGGGGAGGTGTTATCGATCCCGATACCTGAGCCGACCGAGGACGGACTGGTCAGGGTTGCGGCCCTGTATGACAAGCTTGGGAGGCATATTCGGGCTGGTGGCAGGTTCGACGATTCAGAAGCAGTCGCGGACCGGAGGCGCCTGGATGCGATCGTGTACAAGGCCTATGAGATTCGGGAACACGAGTCGTGGTTGATCGACGACACGGTGGAGCACCTCATTCCTTTATTCCACTGGGGCGACCGGAAGCCTAGTGCTACGGGTGATGAGCAACGTCCGGAAGTGCTTCGACCCGCTACGATCGAGGACATGAAGGCCTACGCGGCTGCCTTCACGTGGTCCATGAGCAGTTGGATTCGTCCTCTGGGCCGAAGCATGCACGTAGAGATCTATGTAGACGGCTCCTGTCCGTTGTTTCTATCGCGGTTCATCCTTCATTCCTCCCAGGCTACGGCGAATGGCGACCAAGTCCGGATCGTTGCACCAGACACCGGCTTGCGTCCGCTCCTCTATAGTCTCTCACAGAGACTCCTCGAAGGCGACGGCGACGTTTGGAGGAGACGGCACGTGAGGCTATATGAGGCCCGTGAAGATGGAGGCACCGACATCTGGATCATCCACCCCCCCGAGCTTCGATTCTGGCTTCGGAGTCGGGGGATGGAAGACGGAGACAAGGTCATCGCCGACTGGATGTCAACTGGAACTAGAACGTCGTGAGCCTTCGCAGGGACGGGCAACTGGTCGAGAGCTTTACCCCGCCTTACCATGTCCCAGGTGCCGAGGTATGGAAAGAGTTTGTTGAGCTTGCTGTGTCCGAGACAGCTTTCGCATGCGCAGAGTTGCTGAACTCGGGCAAGTTGGCTCAGTTCCGCGGACGACGCCGACGAGAGAATGGCATCACTCTAGAAGTTCACACCCTACTTAATCAGCGCCTAACCATGAGGAGGCGAGATGACTCGTTCAATCTAGTTGCTACGTATCGTGAGAACCTGCCGAGCGGCACAGAGCCTGATTTGCGGATCCGGCACGGGCATTGGCAGCCTGACAAGCACTTTTTTTGTTGGGAGTGCAAGTGTCTTCGTGACCCCGACCGTGGTAGCCTCGCGAAGAAATTTAACACTGACGGGGTAGAGAGATTCCGTGTTGGCCACTATTGCGCAGCCTGTGACGACGCCGGCATGCTAGGTTTTGTGATCGAGGGTGACCTTGGTCGCTGCATCGAGCGAGTTAATCACCATCTTCCGGAGGGAGAGAGACTTCAGCGCACGGAAGGCTTAGCCGTTCCTTCGGGCGAGTCTACTCATTCTCGGGTCAGCGGATCCCGGATCAGATTGACTCATCTATTCCTGAAGCTCTAACTCCTCTCAGTACGGAAGCCGCTCGGTGCGGAGATGCTTTGCCTGCTCCCGACCCCGACGCGGCCAGTTCCAGAGGTCCAGATAGAGCTGGACGTCACTGGCCACCCAGACGCCCTCGATCTCCCGGCGACCCATCAGCGGAGCCGTGCCCCGTCGCGGGGCCATGAGCATGGTGTTGGCCCCGTCCTGCACCGGCTGGAGCCGCGTCCCGCGCGTGATCTCCTCCCAGTCAAGGTCCGCTGGCACCAGCACCGAGAGCACCCCGACCCCCGTTCCATGGGGCGCCACTCGCATGGCTCCGGCCTCCAAGGTCAGGGCATACTCCACCTGGCAGCTCTCCAGGAACTCCAGGACGATCCGCTCCCGCTCCTCGGGGGATCCCGCGAGAACGTGCAGAGGATGGCTCTCGTAGTCCTCCAGGGAGTGAGACTCGGCCCACACCTCGAGCAACGCTCCAGGCTCCTGGAGGGAGCGCAGCATGTTCGGGCCCTTCTCATCCCGCTCGACCAGGAGTTGCTCCTCGAGGTACTGGAGCACCTGGTGGACGGTGTAGGCGGAAACGTCTGCTTTTTCCGCAAGCTCGTTGCCCTTCCAGGCCCTACCCGGCTCGAGCAGGAGCTGATGGAGGACCTGGGCCGACGCTCCCCGGAAGAGGCCCCGGGTGCGCCGGCGTTCCACCGGGGGAGCCGGTCGGTCCACAAGGAACACGGAGTCGTTGAGTTTGAGGTAAAGGCTCCCGCCGGAGTCCCAGTAGCCGACATCCAGATCCTGCAGCAGCTTGCGCGATCCAGGAGACAAAGAGGGCGCGATCAGCAAAGGCGCAACGGCGTGGCCCTTTGAACGATTGCGGTGCCCGGCGAGACGGTTGGCGGCCTGCCGCACGTTCTGAGGATAGCCTCGAGCCTGGACCTCAACGGGGACTCTGACGACCTGGTGGCGGCCGGCGACGACCTCGAGCAGAGCGTCGAACTGGCTGCCGTCCCGCAAGGGTTCGAGAACCGAGCGAACTTCGACCACTCCAGGAAGGCCTAGAAGGGTCTCTCGGGCTTTTGTCACCAGGGAGTCGGACAGGCTAGAACTTTTGCCCATAGTCGGTTATTTGCTACTTAGCAAACAAGCTCCTTCTACAAAATATAAATCCCCTGGCCCGGGACGTCTGAAGAAGGAGTGGTCGACAGGCAGTGATCCTCGATCGCCTCCCCCTCCCCCAGCGGCGACCGCCACTCTCGAAAGAACGTCCGAAACCCGCATAGATCCTAGCCGGTGGCCTGTCCCGCTCGCGCATGTTACTCGAAGGGGTGGACTCCCCCCGCCAAGGAAGTGCGTGGCTTCTGCCGAAAGATTGCGCGAAGTGCCACAGCAGTCTCGCGGCCGCCAACGCCTCCACGAAACGGTTCTTGGATGGGTCACCGCCCGCCGTCAGAGCAGGCGAACGGCCGATGAGCCCGGGCCGTTCACGTTCGAGGTTGGGATCACCGGATCACCGGCTATGGCTTGGTCATTCTGCGCGCCATCGACGTCTCAGGGAAGACCTGTGGCACCATCGTCATGGAAGGCGAGGCGGCCCCGGAATTGGCACGGTTGCTGAAAGACGCCAGCGATCTCAGCGTTCGTGGGTGATGCTCATTCCAAGAACGCGGTACACGGACATCATCGCTGACCTCGATGCCCTGCGGGAGGCGGCTCGGGAGTTGAGGATTGGTTGTCCGTCGGACAGGCTAGGCGCCCTCTCTAGAAGGATCAGCACTCTGCAGGACTTGCAGGGGAACGCTGATGGACTCGTCAAGTTTTCGCAACAGCATGGGGACCCCGCCCTCGCCTGGAACTTGGTGGAAGCACTGGAGTTCTCGTCCGTCTGGAAGGCTTTCGGTCCCGACCTGTCACGCATCCTCGAATTGCTGGCCAAGGCCCTGGAGGGCTCAGCCGATCCCGCGGCGGAAGGGACGAAGGGCGACAAGGCACGAGCTCGGAACGTGATGTTCGAACTTCGTCTCGCCGCATTCCTGACCCTCCGTGGCGTGGCGGTGGAGTTCCGGGAGCCGGACCTCCGGATAACCCTGGCCGGGTGGGAACTGCTCATCGCCTGCAAAAGGCCGGCATCACGCGAGCGCGTGGTCCGGAACGTGCGGAACGCCTTGTCCCAGATACGGAAGGCTCGCGCTAGCTCGAGAGCTCTCGGGATGGTGGCGATTTCCGTCTCTCGCCTTCTGGAAAACACTCTTCCTCCGCTGCCCGGGACCCCCTTCGCGGAGGAGCTGTCCGACCGGCTGGCGGACCATGTGGAACGAGAGCTCGAGCCCGAGATCCAGGAGGCTCGAAAGCTCATGCGAGACACCCCGGAGGGAGATTTGCTGCTGCTGCACATGTCGAAACCCGTCTGGGTTGACGATGAGGCCATCCTAACTTGGACGGAACAGTCAGTGGTTCGGTCCTCGCCTGGGCTCGACCCCGCGTTCCTGGTGGAGCTTCAGCGAGTCCTGGCGTAGGCCAGAAGGCAAACAAGCCTGATCAAAACGGCGGAAAGGCGCGCTGCCGGCATCTGTCCGAGGCCGACTACTTTTCCCCAGAAAAGTGCATGTCACTATTGCGCGTTCCCCTCCTGTAGAGTCTCGGATCAGCCCTGCACACGCCCCTCGGTATGTAGTTGGATTCTTAATAAACCTTTGCACATTACTACGGAACGTCCGGAACAGTTGGGGCACTTGAGCAACATAACAGGCCACTTGAATAGGCCGGTCCGGGAGGTGCCTCCAGAGCAAAAGTGTCCGGGAGCGAAGCGAACGCCCGTTGAGCAGTGCCCGCAAATCCACTCCCTTCCGATGTAACTCTCGATCATAAACGAGGGTAAGGCATGGAAGGTCGCGTCGACTTCCTCTGAACTATAACAACGAATGTCGCCCACCCCACATTCTGTCCGCAACCTCAGCGGATGGTGCTACGCGAGGGGTTCTACGCGACTCCCCAGCGAACCCCTCCTAAGTTCTCCATCCAAAACAGTCGGAGGTCGCGATGTTCTACGTGTTCGTTGCAGGTTCGGCGTTTGTTGTTGGCCTCGTCGCTCTCCTTCTCGGGTTTTCCGAATGGGCCGCCTTCATCGCTTCCATGGTCGTGACCTTATGGCTTGGATTAGGGCGAGTTAACAGAAGCATTGCGCAACATCACATTGTTTCAGAAGATTCTGAAGATGGCCAATAGATAAGGCCTGGGGGATGCAAGCGCCTTCATAAGCATGCCCACCCAAGACTCACGCCGCACTTCGCCTCCCCCATCAGCCACCGCTCCAGGACGAGACCGCACAGGGGAAGGTGTGTGACCGCGCAGGTCACGCCCTCCGCCCGGCAAAAACGTAAAGCCATGCTTGACATGTCTGCGGGCGATCCTGCCCCCAACTCAACCCGCCCCGACTGGAACCGGCTCTACGAGACCGCCGCCCAGCAGCAGGGACACTTCACGATCAGCCAGGCTGCAGACGCCGGCTACTCGCGACAGCTCCTCCAGCACCACATCCGAAAGGGCCGTGTCGCCCGGACCCGTCGCGGGCTCTACCGGCTGACCCACTTCCCGCCGGGCGACCAGGAGGACCTCGTTATCTTCTGGCTGTGGTCGCAGTGCCAGGGCGTCTTCAGCCATCAGACCGCCCTCTTTCTGCACGATCTCTCCGACGCTCTGCCTGGTCGCGTGCACATGACCCTTCCGCCCGAGGTCGTGCTCCGCCGACGTTCGGTCCCCGCGGGCCTTCGGATCCATCCGGGCTCCGTCCCAGCGCCGGACCGCACCTGGTCGGGCGCCGTGCCGGTCACCAGGCCGCTGCGGACCCTCCGGGACTGTCTCGATGCTTCCGTCTCGCCCGAGCTCGTCCACCAGGCGATCGGGACGGGACTCGCCCGGGGCCTCTTCTCCCCGAGCGACATCGGAGAGCTCACCGGGGATGGATCGCGATGAGATACGCCACCCCCACTGGCTTCAAGATGGCCCTCTAAACACGGTTCCGGAGGGTATCCCTCACCGCCCGTTCGCTCCACCGTCTCCGACAGTTGCTGGTCTTCGAGCGTTTTCTGGCCCTCCTGGCCACGAGCCAGGAGCTGGAGGCGGAAACGGTCCGAGCCGTAATCGAGCAAACCTTCCTCGCTCGCACAACCCACGCCCTCCCCCATCGCCTCCCCGATCCGCCGATCTCCTGGGAGGCTCCGTACGCCGCCATGGCCGACGAGGACCAGCTCCCCTGGCGGGATCTCGCCGGTGTGACGCAGGCCGTCCGAAACTTCCTGGACCCCCTTCTCGGAGGCAACTCCGGCCGATGGGACCCGGGGCAGTGGTGTTGGCGTTGAGGAAGAGGAGTCGGGGGTCCCGGCCAGGTCGGCGGATCCCACGTCCACGAAAGTGCATGTCACACCCCCGGATCCGGAGACATCTCCCGTAGCGACGACCTCCCGAACCGCTCCGGCGAGCAGATGACTCCCCTCCTCTAGCGCCCCCGGCAGGTGCGCCGCCCAGGCGATGCGCCGTCTTGCCTCCTCGAGGACCTGTTCACGGCGCTCCGCCGACAAGGCTGACCAGGCCGTCTCGAAAGCATCCTCCTCTGCGGCGGCCTGCGCCTCCTGACCTTGGGCCCTCTGCTCTTCTTCCAGGCGGTGCTTGCGCTCGGCCTCCTGGTCTTTTCGGAGATCCTGCAACTCTCGGGGCGTTTCCCAGCCGCCCTCCTGGATCTCGCGCACCAGGAGCGCGGCCGGGCGCTTCGCGTGCCGATGGGGCAGGTTGTCCAAGGCAGTGCAGATCACATCGAGCGAAGCGTTCGCGAGCAGCCGCAAGGCCATCGTTCGTCCCACCCCGGCTTCCAGGATCCGCTCCAGGGCGGAAAGCTGTTCTTCGTTCAGATCGGTTTCTGAAAGAACAGCAGCAGGGTGGGGGATGGGGACAGCCGCCTGGTCGGATGGTAGTTCCACCAGGGCCGGGCGCTGTTGTTGTTTCTTTCTTTCCTCGTTAGAGGGTTCTTTCTTTGCATGCCATGCACGGTGCATGGGGACCCCATGCACCGTGCATGGGGGAAGGTTGGAGTCAGGAGGCTCTGCGGGGCTGGAGGTCTCCACGTCGGGTTCCTCCGGAAGGAGCAACCGAAACACATTCAGTTGGCGCCCCCTCAGGGTCTTCATGGAGACGGAGAGAAGGCCTTTCTCCTCCAGATCGACTCGAGCTCGGCGGACGCTGGTCTCGTGCATCCCCGTCTGTTCCGCGATGATGGGAATCGAGAGCGCAACCTCCATGCGATGCCAGCCCAGCGTGTTGCGCACGATGCAGAGCAAGAGACGCAGTTGGATCTCGGTGAGGTCTCGCATCTCCTCGAAAAGGCAATGCGGTAGCGGAGTCCAACCCCGAATTTGGGCGACAGTGGTGCTCGACAATGACCCTTCCCTCGCTTTCGAGGCAAAGGCAAGCCAGAAGGATACTCCCGAACACCTGCCGAACACACGGGTTGTAAGTTTGTTGTGTATCCCGTGCTTTTGGCAGGTGTGCTCGGAAGACACCCGCAGAAGCGCCCCCGTCAGCCCTGACGAGGGCTTTTCTTTTTTTTAGACCGCCTTACGCCATATGATCTCGTCCACGCTACTCCTGTGTCAGCCTGGAACCGACGAGTCCCCTGCCCTCTGAACGGTTCCAGTCAGAGGTCCTGGGTTTCGCGACTCCTGAACTTGAGCCCTGTTCCGGGTCCTCTTGAAAGTCTATCATGGGGCCTGGAGGACTATTACTAATATTTGTAAGGGGTCTGCCAAAGGGGTGGCAACGAAAGAACCCCGTCAAAGCGGGGTTCTTCTTGATGGTTTGATGTTGAATGGTGTCAGGATAGAGACGATTTGCTGCCACCATGAAGACGATTTGGTGTCACCATAAAGACGGCATGGCGCTAGTCGGCCAGGGGCGTCTTGGAGTCGAACGCGGAGAGGCAGAGCCAGTTCTCCAGGCGTTCTGAGAGCCTGCGACCAACGGTCGTGATGCGTCCGCACTCGACCTGGCTCAGGTAACCTTGGGAGATCCCGAGTTGGGCGGCGGCTTCTTCCTGACTGACACCGAGGAACTTTCTCTGCCGGCGCACACGGTCTCCGAGAGTAGTAGTGGGGGCGGCAGCGGTTCCCTCGAGTTGTCGGTCGATGGAGCGGTAGAACTCCTGAACTTCCTTTGGAGGGTCCAGTCGGACTTGCTGGTGCAGCCACCGCTGGACCCAGCCCTTGGATCGCTCGACCTCCTCCGCCGCATACCCCCAACCCGAGATCACCCGATCCTGCTGGAGGGTGTCGAAAGCCTTCTCGAGGTGGTCCCGGAGTCGACCGGGGCGCTTCTCGTCATCCTGCCGCCCGCCCACGACCTCGAGGAGCGCTGGAACGGAGAAGATGGCGCTCTGGGTCTGCCCTCCCCCATCGTACCTCCACTGCCAACTGAGGAACCGGGTCAGGCGCTTCTCCCAGTTCTGGCGATGGGGATCGTAAGCGAGAGCCTTGGCAGCCAGAAGCGCGATCTGGCGTCCTGGCCCGAACAGGAACATGGCGAAGACCTTGCCGGGTCGGAATACGAACTTCTGCACGTCCAGGAGCCCGTCCAGTCGGATCTGCCCCATCCGATCCGTGATGACGAAGGCTCGACTCTGGATCGCGTGCCGGGTCGGCGTTGCCCGTCGCTTCCCACGTGCGTCGACTTCGTACACCTCCAGGTCCACCATCTGGATCCAGAGGTTCTGGATGTGGCACAGAGCACGTAGCACGTCGGCTCGCTGTTGCGGACGGTACCCTCCGCGACAGCCGTTTCCGCCTCGCTTGGGCAGAAGACGGCGCATGGACAGAAGGTCGTCCACCGCTGCCACCGCGTCGTCCTTCGGAGAACGGGCGTTGGAGAGCCAGAGCGCGCTCAGGGCGTCCAGGATGTCCGCGTCGAGGTCCGAGAGCTCCTCGCGCTGCTTCCACATCATCTCCCTGAGGCACTCAAGCTCCTCGGGAGCGACCAGGGCCTGCTCCTCCGTGCCGGCGGGGCGAAGCTGGGCAAAGCCTCGGGCGCTCCCGGTCCCCAGCACGGCGGTTGGCCACGGAGACTCTTCCACCTGGCGGAAGGTGTTGAGGGCCATGGCCTCCCGTACGGCGTGATAGTGGGCCGGGCCGGGAACGACGAACTGCTGGGCATCCAGGCTCATGGACGGCCTTCGGCCGGCCCCGAGATCCTGGAGGAGCTCCTCCAACGCGCTAGCCGAGCCGTCTGCGAAGTTCAGCGTCTCGGCCAAGGCGACAGCGAGTTCCCGTGTCAGGCCCCGGACTTCTTCCGGTTCCAGTGTTCGCGCCAGGATGCGGGCCAGGTCTCGCGGCCCGCCGGAGCCCAGAGCCTCGCGAACCGCCTGGGCGATGTCCTGCGCCCGTGTACGACGCTGATCCGACGTCCTCATCCTTCAGCTCCCCATCCCGCCAGGTAAGGGTCAGCTTGCCACGGCCTGGACCAGGCGGGCCTTGATGTCGGCCTCCGAGGTGGCGGAGGTGAGATCGATGTCGGATTCCGACAACATCTCGATCAGGGCCCGGATGAGCTCCGCCCGTTTGATCGCCCGGCCGGTCTTCTCGCGGATGTCGGACGACAGCCGGTCCAGGAACACGATATGCCGGTTCAAGAGGATCACCGTGGCCTTGGCCCAGCGCTCGTCGTGAACCGGGGGGCGTCCAGGGCCACGCCTGACCTGCTCATGGATCGGCCCTACTGGCTCTGGGTCGAGGGCCGGAGCGGGGTCCTCGACTACTGTCCGGGGTTCAGGTATGGAAGGTGGCGTCTTCTTGTCCACGCGAGTCGGCGAGAAGATGTCGTGGGCCGTCTTTCCTGTCCTGCTGCTCATGCTGCGTTTGCCCCTCTCAGCTTCTTTTGGACCTCGCGCGCGAGCTTCCGGTAAGCCTCCGCGCCCGAAGAGCGTCCGTCGTAATCGAGGATGGTCTTCCCGAAGCTGGGAGCTTCCGCGAGACGCACGTTGACGCGCACCTCAGTCTTCAGCACCTGGTCGGGGTAGTGGTCCCGCAGGATCTTCACGATTTCGGAGGTTACGCGGGCCCGGTAGTCCACCATAGTCAACAGGAAGCCGAGGAGCGAGGCCCCGCCGCCGAACCCTTGGTGCACCCTCTCGACCGCCTCCATCAGGTTGACCAAACCCTCCAGCGCGAGGTACTGCGGCGTGACCGGGACCAGGAACCGGTCCGCCGCAAGAAGGGCGTTCACCGGGATCAGCGATAGCGAGGGCGGGCAATCCAGGAGGATCGTGGAGTAGCGGGTTCGGAGCGGGTCGAGCGCGTCCCGGAGTCGGGTTTCCCTCCCCTCCTCGTCGGCCAGTGCCAGGTCCATGTTCGCGAGCGCCATGGACCCGGTCAGGAGATCCAGCCCCTTCACCTTCGTGGGTCGGACCAGTGGCGCCGCAGCCCCGCCTTCGAGCAGCACGTTGGCGATCGACGGTTCCAGCTCAGTTCGAGGGACCCCGAGCGAGAGCGACGCCGAACCCTGACTGTCGAGGTCGACCAGAAGCACGCGACGCGAGCTCCCGGCGAGCGCGGCCGCGAGGTTCACGGCCGTGGTGGTCTTCCCTACCCCACCTTTGTTGTTTAGAACGGCAAGAATCATGGAGGGATTTTCTTCAATCCTGAGGTCCATCCCTCCTCAACTGGAGACTTCCATCCAAGCGGGTTTAGGGTAGGGTGGTTGGCCGGAGAGGCGGTTTAGCCGACAAGCGTAAAGGCCTACGGCCGCCTTTCAGGGGGTAAGGCTTGCCATACAGGGTGAAAGGCGCGTTTCCGGGAGTAAATATGTATGGAAATAATTACATGCTACACGTGACGGTGCCGAGCACGCCTGCAGGTTCTGCGGCCGGGTGGACGCACTAGGCCCCTGAACGTGCATTGTTTCAGGGGGTAGGGCTTGCCGTCTAGGCTGAAGGCCGTCTTTCCGTAAGTAAATATGTATGGCAATAATTATGGACTGAAGGTGACGAAACCGAGCACATCTGCAGCTTCGGCGGCTGGGTGGACGCACCAGGCCGCCTGATGCATGGCACACCTCACAACCCCGGCGGCCATTCCTGGGGCTTGGCTCCAATTCTGCTCCTACGTGCGGAGGAAGCGCCGAACCCTTCAGTGGCGGGTGGGAAGGAAGGGCCCAGGATTCCGGTTGCGAAGCACGGGCACCTGGTGGGGGAGGAAGCCGCACCGCCGTGGGGGACGAGGTTGGAAGCAGCGCCCATGAATCTGACGCCCCACCACGCCCGTTATTTCGCTTATGACCTGACCCGCCGGGCGCCCAACGGCATGGACCGCCTGTCCATGTCGCTCTTCGACGCCTCCGTCGACCTGAACCCCCACCAGATCGAGGCCGCGTTGTTTGCCCTGCAGTCCCCGTTGTCGAAGGGCGTGCTCCTGGCCGACGAAGTCGGGTTGGGGAAGACGATCGAGGCCGGCATCGTGCTCTGCCAGTTCTGGGCCGAGCGGAAGCGCCGACTGCTGGTGATCTGTCCGGCGTCCCTCCGCAAGCAGTGGGAGCTCGAATTAGAGGAGAAGTTCAACCTGCCGGCGGTGGTTCTCGACTCGAAGGGCTGGCGGGAAGCCCGCCGAGCCGGCCGGGATCCCCTGGAGGGGCCGGCCGTCGTCATCTTGTCCTTCAACTTTGCCAACCGCGTGCGCGAAGAGCTGAAGGCGCAGGCCTGGAACCTGGTGGTCATCGACGAGGCCCACAAGCTTCGCAACGCCTACCGTCCCAGCAACAAGGTGGGCCAGGGCATCCGCTGGGCCACGGAGGATTGCCGCAAGCTGCTGCTGACGGCGACGCCCCTGCAGAACTCGCTGCTCGAACTTTACGGGCTCTCGACCCTGATCGACGAGCGCCTTTTCGGCGACGTCGACTCCTTTCGCTCCCAGTACGCCAGCGCCACGGGTAGTCTCGAAGCCCTGCGGGGGCGGCTGGCCGGCTTCTGCAAGCGCACTCTGCGAAACCAGGTCACGGAGTATGTCCGGTACACCGAACGGCATGCCATCACCCAGCCATTCCACCCCACCGATGACGAACAGGCGTTGTACGAGGCGGTCTCGAGCTTCCTCCAGCGCGAGCAGAGCTATGCCTTGCCCCGGCGCCAGAGGCACCTGACGGCCCTGATCCTTC
>Ga0209066_10004863_pt1 | contig 14406 bp, 10 predicted proteins | sample All_14_2_FD_187198 | JGI IMG/M metagenome (GOLD analysis project Ga0209066, IMG submission 187198) | Freshwater microbial communities in response to fracking from Pennsylvania, USA - Allegheny Zone_MetaG_DW_15 (SPAdes) (version 2) ...
CCGTCGCTTCCCCGTCCCGGCCCGCGGGCTATTTGCGCTTTTTCGGCAACAGGAAGGAGACGACAAATCCAACGGCGTAGACACCGGCCAGACCGAGGCCAAAAAGGCCCATGGTGCCGAGGAATCCTGGCCGGTCGGAGAGCTGATCGGCAAGGATGAGTATTGAAGAGCCGACGATCAGGGCGGCGATGATCATCGCGATTCCCATCACCCGGCTGGCAAGGTCGATTTTGTCGGCCATATGCTCGATGCGTTTCATCTCCAGATTCAGAGTGAAGCGGCGATGGCGCACATGGTCGAGGAACCTCTGGATATCTCTAGGGATATACTCGAAGAGTTCGAAATATCCGGTCGCCGCTTTCTGCAGCCGGTCCTTGAGGGCGTTAAAGCCGTACCGGTTGATCACGATTTCCTGGATCTGTGGTTCGACATGGGCCAGGACATCGAAGGTCGGGTCAAAATGGGCGGCGACCCCTTCGATGGTGGTGAGGGCCTTGGTCAGCAGCATCAGGTCGCTCGGGCATTGCAGGTGATAGATCTGCAGCATCGCGAAAAATTCGGTCAGCAGAGTGCTGATATCGAGATGCTGCAGATCGGCATTGTGAAAGTGGTTGATCAGATGTTGCAGGTCGGCGCGGAAATCGCGCCGATCGGTCTTGGCCGGGTCAGTGTCGGTCAACTCGACGACGACCCGGCACAACCGCTCGATATCGCCGCGGATGACACCGGCGACGAGATCGATGAGCTGCTCGGTGGTCTTCCGGTCGAGCTGGCCGGTCATGCCGCAGTCGATGAAGCAGATCGAGCCATCCGACAGGAGAAAGATGTTGCCGGGATGCGGGTCGGCATGGAAAAACCCGAAGCGCAGACACTGTTTGAAGACGGCATCGGTCCCTTTGGCGACAATGGCCCGGCGTTCCTGCGGGCTGAGACTGTCCGGCTGGATGGTCGAGAGGAGGCGGCCGTGGATTTCCTCGAGGGTCAGGACATGGCGGGTCGTCACCGACCAGTAGACCTTAGGAAAATGGATATTCGGATCGTTCTCGAAATAGCGGCGGAGGCGATCGGTTGATTGCCCCTCATAGATCAGGTTGACTTCCTTGGCCAGTTCCCGGGAGAATTCCTTGACCACGGCGACCGGGCTGTAGCCGAGGTTGGAGAAGTACTGCTCGACGATCTGGGAAAGAGTCTCGAGGAGGGCCATATCCTCTTCCACCAACTGCCTGCTGTCCGGCCGCAGCACCTTGATGACCACCTGCCGGCCATCCCGGAGGGTGGCCCGATGCACCTGGGCCATCGAAGCAGCGGCAATCGGGGTTTCCTCGATCGATGAGAAAAGCTCGTCGAGCCGCCCGGGGAAATCCATACTCAGGACTTCGTAGATTTCATTGAACGGGACCTCGGAGCAGTTGTCCTGCAGTTTTTTCAACTCCTCGGCCCATTCGGCAGGGATCAGGTCGGGACGGGTCGACAGGATCTGGCCGCATTTGATGAAAGTCGGGCCCAGTTCCTCGAGTACCCGACGAAACCGGACCGGTCGGGGGATGTTGGTGGGTGCGGCGGCATCCGGGCCTTCGACTTCCCGGTCGAGGAGGCGGCTGATGCCTGAATCGACCAGGACCTGGCGGAAGCCATAGGCGGACAGGACCTTGATGATCTCCGCCAGTCGTTTGGTATTGCGGATGGTCCGGGTGATGGCGGTTATTTTCATAAGAATTCGGGATGGTCGGATAGCAGGCCGGACGTTGTCGGGCCGGATCGGGTGCGGTGCGGCGAGCGGCGGCGGGGGAAAACCCCCTTTACTCAACGATATAGTGCGTCCGGGGAAAAAAGCAAATCGAATCAGCCCCCGAGCCCGGGTCGCGCCAGTTTCGGAGATCCGAACGGGCCGACCGATCACCTCTGCCGGCGGGGGGACACGGGGGCGCTCGAAATCAGGCGAGCGGTTGGACCTCGTCGCGAAGCCGCCATTGCCTCGGGATCTTGTAGGCCTCGTTGACCAACTGCTTTAACTGGGGGCGGACAGCGCCCAATGGGGGGAGCGGCGTGATGGTCGGCAGCAGGTCGCAGGCCGGCAGAGGAGGATGCAGCCGCATCTTCTCGTCGAGACCGTGTTGGGCGTCGATGGTGGCCGTTGCCATCAACTCGCTGGGATCGGGGTTGTCAATCCTGCGGATAAAGCTCATAATGCTGTCGATATCATTCTTGCGGTAGAACAGGTTGATCTGTTCGCGAATCGTCTCCTGTTCCTCGGTCAGTTCCGACAGTGTTTTTCGATAGGATTCTATGTGGCCTGCCAGTGATTCGTATATATCGTAGAACATGTTGCGAAATCGCGATCGCCTCGACCACCCCCTTGGTTTCATGCCGCTGAATACCCGTCTCCGGATCGACGCCGATTGGACGAAATAAGGGTCATAGAAGAATTCCTGCGGCAGACCGATGAGACGGATAAAACGATGGATAAGTTGCTCGTCGTGGAGGAGGATATAGATGCGGATCAGATCGAAACCGATACTGCTCTCCAACTCGAGTGAGGAGGCCGTGAGCCGCTGCTGATAGAGGCCTGTGTCGTCCTCGATGCGTTTGCGGAAACCGAAATATCGCTCGGCGATCTCTTTTTTGACCTCAAACGACAGTATCTTTGTGATATCTTCCATGGGGTAATGCGCTCCAGGCCGTTGCGGCAGAAATTCGGTAATCGGTCGGCATCGACGGAGGCGACCGGCTATGGTCACAGTATAGTCTCTTGCCGGCCGACAATCACCACCCATTTTGGATGACGAAATGAAGTTTCAGGAATCCCGGGAAGACATCGCGGCACGGATCAAGGAACAGGCGGATATCGTCAGGATTATCGGGGAGTGCGTCGACCTGAAAAAAAGCGGTACCAGATTCCTCGGCCTGTGTCCTTTTCATGGAGAGAAAACGCCATCGTTCACGGTGCATCCGGGACAGCAGTTCTTCCACTGTTTCGGCTGCGGCCTCTCCGGCGATGTCTTCACCTTCATGATGAAGTACCACAATCTCGACTTCCCCGCCGCCTTGAAGGAACTTGCCGCCAGATACCAGATCGCCCTGCCGGAGAAGCCGCGCTCCGAGGCCGAGGAAAAACTGGCCAGGAAACGTCAGGCGATGTTCGCGGTCAACGACCGGTGTGCCGCAATCTACAGTCGATATCTGCTGGAATCGCCAGGGGCTGCCGCGGCCCGCGCATATCTCGACCGGCGGGGGGTGAGCGCCGCTGTCCGCGATCGATTCAGAATCGGCTATGCCCCTGCTGTTGACGGCGCCGGTTGGGACTTTCTCGCCCGGCAGCTGCCGGCGGAAGAGAGGCATATCGCTGAGGAGCTGGGACTCCTGGTCAAAAAGGACAACGGCGGTTGCTATGACCGCTTCCGTGACCGGGTCCTCTTTCCCATCCTCGACGTCCGCGGCCGCGTGATCGGTTTCGGTGGCCGGATCCTCGGCGAGGGCCAGCCGAAGTATATGAACTCTCCGGAGAGTCCGGTATTCAATAAGAGTCGGGCCCTGCTCGGGCTGTTTCAGCAGGGCGAGTTCATCCGGCGGCTGCGGCAGGCCATTGTGGTCGAGGGCAATTTCGATCTGATCTCGCTCGTGGAACATGGCCAGGATAACGTCGTCGCCCCGCTCGGAACCGCCCTGACCCGCGAGCAACTGCGTCTGCTCCATCGCTTCGCGGAAGAGGTGATCCTGCTCTTCGATGGAGATTCGGCCGGGCAGAAAGCGGCAATGCGGGCGGTGCCGCTGTTGTTTGCGGAGCAGATGACCGGTCGCATCGCCGTCCTGCCCGTCGGCCACGATCCGGATACCTTCGTTCGCCAGCGAGGGGTTGAAGCCCTGAGGAAGATTGTCGAAAAGGCCGAGCCACTCCCGGAATTCGTCCTGGCGTCGCTGATTCGCGACCATGGCCTGACTCTTGACGGCAAGATGAAGATCATCCAGGAGTTGAAACCCATCGCCGATGCCGCGGGATCGCCATTGCAGCGCTCCGTGGTCCTGGCCCATTTCAGTGAAAAGCTCGGGCTGCCGGCGGGACAGATGGAATCGTTCTGGAAAGCTAAGACCGCGACAGGAGAATTGCAGCGGGAACGAGCGATCGGGCAGGCAACCGGTCCCTCAGACATTGAAAGGGGGACATCGCTCTCAGGACCACAGCGGCAGCTTGTCAATTTCATGGTGCTGTATCCCCGCTTTTTCAAACAGCTGGAGGCCACGGGACTGCGCGATTTCCTTGCCGGTACGGTGGGGGAGGTCCTCTTTCTTCAGATGCAGGCGATACTGGCGCAGAAAGATCATATTGAGCCGGAGGAACTGCTCTCCCTGCTCCCGGAAGGGGCAGAGCGGGGGCTAGTTTCGGACCTTTTGATGAAAGCCGCCGGGCAATCCGGCAACCCGGTATTCCCTACTTCTCCCGAAGAAGAACTCGAAGACCTGGTCGGCTGGCTGCGGAATCAGGTTTTGCGGAAAAAGTCCTGGGAATTGCAACAAAAAATTCTCGTGTCGCAGCAACATGGCGATATCAGAATGTTACAACTCCTGATGGTGGAAAAACAGGAAGTCGACCGTCAATTACAGGGCGTGGAGGGTTGAAATCCGTTCTGTCCCGGCCCTGCGGCCCGCCGGAAACAGGGAGCAAGAAAGGGCTTGACAGCGGTTTTTATTTGGCCGGGTATCACATGGTGTGATTGAATTATACGATCTCATTGATTATGTATATGCCATAGGGGTGACGGAATACCGGTTTGACATCTCTTGTCGGCCGGTATGCCATATTGAGGTGAGTGGAGGGAGAAATCGCATGGCTTCAAATGAACGAGACTTTGGGGATCGAAACCGGTTTGATTTAGACGATGATTTTTTTGCCATCGATGACGATGACGTATCGATCTATGAACTTACCGGGATGTATAAGACCGATAATGAAGCCGTCCCTATTGAACTTCCTGAAGATTATCCGGAAGAGGGGATAGCCGCGGCGGCAGACCCTCGTGACATCCCCCTGGCTGGGCGCAGGAAAAGTGATCGTCGTCGTACTTCGCGAGGGACCAGCAAGGATGGGTCGCATTCGATCGACCCGATGAACATCTATCTCCGCGAAATGGGTTCTCTGACGCTGCTCAGTCACGAAGAGGAGTTGAAACTGGCCAGGATGATGGAGGAGGGGAAGCGGAGAATCCAGGACGCCGCCTTCAAGACACCCCTTGCCATCCCCGCCCTGCTCGAGGTGGCGAAGGACCTGCGAAAAAGCAAAGAGAAAATATGCAGTATCATCAATAGTGTACCTGAAGATCAGACCGATCTGGTGGAGAGGGAGAGCAAGGCTTTCCTCGACGGTGTCGATACGGCGGTCGATCTGGACCGGCAGAGAAGCGAGATACTGGCCGAGATGCTGACTGTTGCCCCCGGGTCAGCCAGATTTCGTGAACTTCAGGACGAGGTCGAAAAAATCGGCGAAAAGGTCGTCAGTCTGTTCCACCACTGGATTGTCTGCTCTGAATGTGTCAATGCGGTAGCCGCTGGTCTGGAAGACCTGTCGAGACGATTCCGCAAGGTCTTTGTGGAGTTGATGAGCGCTCAGGATATCGAGCCGATCTCCCCGACCGCCGATTTGAATTCCCATGAAATCGAGGAAATGGTGGACAGGCAGTTGGTCAGTCAGTCCGGTATTGACCACAAGAGCTTGAAAATGGCCCTCTACGAGATCGAGGCGGGAAGGGATATGGCCAAATATGCCAAGGAGGCCCTGGTTCGGGCCAACCTGCGTCTGGTCATTTCCGTTTCGAAAAAATTCGCCAATCGCGGCCTCCAGTTTTCCGATCTCATCCAGGAAGGAAATATCGGCTTGATGAAGGCCGTGGAAAAGTTCGATTACCATCGGGGTTATAAGTTCAGTACCTACGCCACCTGGTGGATACGGCAGTCGATCACTCGCGGCATCGCCGACCAGGGGCGGACGATCCGTCTGCCGGTGCACATGATCGAAACGATCAACCGCCTTCTCCGGGTGTCGAAGGATTTTCTGTTGGAAGAGCACCGGGAACCGACCCCGGAGGAGATGGCCGAGCAACTCGGCACCGAGGTCTCCAAGGTCAAGTCGGCGCTGAAAATAGCCAAGGACGCCATCTCTCTCGACACCCCGGTCGGGGATGATGGCGAGACCTATCTCGGCGACTTCATAGAAGACAGCGAGCGGCCCGGTCCCCATGAGGTTTCCATGGTGTCGAGCCTGCGGGAATGCCTGAGCCAGGTGATGTCCTCTCTTACTCCGCGGGAGGCCAAGGTCCTGCGGATGCGGTACGGAATAAACGCCGACTGCGACCACACCCTGGAAGAAGTCGGCAGGTGCTTCGCCGTGACCCGGGAGCGGATAAGGCAGATTGAAGCGCAGGCCATCGCCAAGCTAAAACACCCGTCGAGGATTGAAGAGCTTCGCGTCTTTATGACCGATTGATGCCTCGAACGCTGCTGATCCGCAATGCTGACGGGCCATCTCCTGGCGTTGTGTAAACACCGATCGAGAGAGAGGAGGATGGTCGATGGTCCTTGATTGGATCAGTCTTTGCCTGGCGCCTGGATTGGGCCTTACCGGTTTCTGGCGTCTCGTCGAACACTTCGGCAGCCCGGAGCGGGTCCTTGCCGCAGGCCAAAAGGAGATCCTCAAGGTCCCTGGAATCCAGCCGAGACAGGTCGGCGCCCTGGCCTGTCCTGAGGCGCTGCGGCGGCGCGGCACAACCGAGCTTGAGTTGCTCCTGAAAAAAGGCTGTTTTGCCGTTGATTTTGGCGATGCATCCTATCCCGGGCTCCTGCGTCAGATAGCAGACCCCCCGCCTGTCCTGTTTCTCCGTGGTCGCAAGGAATTGTTACCCCGCAGCAGTCTGGCGATCGTCGGCTCCCGGGCGTCGACGGCCTATGGGCGGAGAACGGCACGTTCGCTGGCCGCCGATCTCGCTCCCTCTCTCGCCATTGTCTCCGGCATGGCGCTGGGAATCGACGCCGAGGCCCATGCCGGGGCGCTCGCCGCCGGCGGGGGGACGATCGCCGTCCTTGGCTGCGGCCTCGACGTGATCTACCCCATGCAGAACCGTCGTCTCTATGAACAGATTGGCCAATCCGGACTGCTGGTCACCGAATACCCCCTCGGGACCACTCCGGATGGGTTCCGCTTCCCGGCAAGAAACAGGATTATCGCCGGCCTGAGCCTCGGTGTCCTTGTCGTTGAGGCGGCAAGGAAATCGGGATCGCTCATCACCGCGCAGATGGCCCTTGACGCCGGCCGGGAGATCTTCGCCGTTCCCGGTCAAGTCGACTCCTTCAAGAGTGAAGGGACGCATTGGCTGTTGAAAGAGGGGGCAAAGTTGGTACAATCAGCCCGTGACGTGCTGGAGGAGTTGGACCTGGCAACAGTTTCCGCCAGTGAAAGCGGGACGGCAGTCGGTAACAACACCTCCTGCCCTATTGATCCGGAGGCACTGCAGCTGCTCACGCTTATCGAACCCTACCCCCAGGGCCGGCAACGGCTGAGTTGCGAATCGGGGCTGACTGCCGCCAGGCTCAACGAACTCCTCCTGCTGCTCGAGCTGGAGGGACTCATTGAGATGCTGCCGGGTGATGCCGTGAGGAGACTGTGTCCCGGAGATATGTGAACGAGGCCGGGGCCGGGTCAGGTCCGGCGTCAACAGATCAACCAACTGCGATCATAGAGGAATGCGAGATGCGACGGATTCTGATAGCGCCGTCGATCCTTTCGGCAGATTTTACTCGCCTGGGTGATGAGATCCGGGCAGTTGACCAGGCCGGGGCCGACATTATCCATATCGACGTGATGGATGGGCATTTTGTTCCCAATATCACCCTTGGGCCGCTCGTCGTCAAAGCGGCCAAGGCGGTCACCGCCAAAGAACTTGATGTTCATCTGATGATTTCAGATCCCGACGCATATATTGAGGCGTTCGCGGATGCCGGTGCCGACTGGATAACCGTTCATGTTGAAACCGGACGGCATCTGCACCGGACGATCTCCAGGATCAAGGACCTCGGCAAGCGGGCCGGCGTTGTGCTGAATCCGGCGACGTCGCTGTCCACTCTGGATTATATCCTTGAGGAAATCGACCTGGTGATGCTGATGTCGGTCAACCCGGGCTTCGGCGGGCAGTCGTTTATCCCCTCCTGCCTGGAAAAGATCACAGAGCTTCGGCGTCGCATCGAGACGTTGGGGATCGAGGTGGATATCGAGATTGATGGCGGGATAAGCCACAAGACCATTGCCAAAGTCGTTGCGGCCGGGGCCAACGTATTCGTGGCGGGTTCGGCGGTGTTCGGCAGCGGAGATTACGCTGCCACTATCACCGAGTTGAGAAGACTCGCAGAAACCGGAATGCGGTCGGCTAAGGGGTGAAATTCAGGGGAGGGCAGGTATGGAAAACGGATACTGCAGCATGTATGCGGCTGCCGCCGGGAAACGGCTGCAGCAACTCGCCGAGCGGCCGTATGACCTGACGGCGCCGGATGCCTTGACCGCGGCGGATCGGCTGGAAAGGTATGTCTGTCGAGCCGGGTCGTTGAGAATGCTCTATGCGATGCAGCGAGTAACCGACGAGGTGTTGACCGCTCTGCAGGATCTTGCCGATGAATGCCGCCTGGTTGAGCAATTCAAGGAGATGCGGCGAGGGGCGATAATAAATCGCATCGAAGGCTGGCCGAGCGAAAACAGGCAGGTGCTGCATACAGCCTGTCGCGATATATTCTGTCAGGCTCCGGCCGCGCCTACTGCCACTGCCCAGGCACAGGGCGAGTTGGAAAAATTGAAGGGTTTCCTGAACGATGTGGAAACCGGACATGTCGGCAACGCCAATGGCGAAAAGTTCCGGACGCTGATCCATGTGGGCATAGGCGGATCGGACCTCGGTCCGCGGGCCGTATATGAAGCGCTGCGGGCGTTCGGCAGAAAGGACCGTGATGTACATTTTATATCCAATGTTGATCCGGATGACGCAGCGGCTGTCCTCGAAAAAACCGACCTGACGACATCGCTGGTGGTGATTGTGTCGAAGAGCGGCACGACCATGGAAACCATGGCCAACGAGGAACTTGTCTGCCAGGTCTTGCGGAGGAATGGTCTTGAGCCCCGGCAGCACTGCATCGCCGTAACCGGCAAGGGCAGTCCGATGGATAATCCCGATCGCTACCTGCGTGCATTTTACATGTATGATTACATCGGCGGGAGGTACAGCCTCACGTCGATGGTCGGCCTGGTGACGCTGGGTTTTGCGCTGGGGTATGAAAAGGTAATCGAATTTCTCCATGGCGCCGCCGAGATCGACCTTCTGGCCGAGGAACCGGATGTACGCCGCAATCTCCCGCTGCTTCTGGCCTTGCTCGGCATATGGAACCATAACTGTCTCGGTTACCCGACGGTGGCGGTTCTGCCGTACAGCCAGGCCCTGCACCGCTTTCCCGCTCATCTGCAGCAGTGCGACATGGAGAGCAACGGCAAATCAATCGACAGGAATGGCCGGCGACTCGCCGGCAAATCAGGACCGGTGCTCTGGGGTGAACCGGGCACGAACGGGCAGCATGCCTTCTATCAACTGCTGCATCAGGGCACGGAAATCGTGCCGGTGGAATTTATCGGATTTATCAGGAGCCAGCGGGGAGAGGATCTGGAGGTGGCGGGGACCACATCGCAGCAAAAGCTGATCGCCAATCTCCTCGCCCAATCCGTTGCCATGGCAACGGGCAAGGAAGACGGCAATCCGAATAAATATTTTCCCGGCAACCGCCCATCAGTTCTGTTGATTGGAAGCAGTTTGACCCCGGAGGTCATGGGAACCTTGCTGGCGCTGTATGAAGCAAAGATTGTTTTTCAGGGATTTGCATGGAATATCAATTCGTTTGATCAAGAAGGGGTGCAGTTGGGCAAGGCGTTGGCGACCCGATTCCTCGAGTGCATGACCGGCGGTCAAAGTCAACCTGTAAGCCTTGAGTCGAAACTCCTGGAAGCCGCCTGTAAAACCGGCTGAGGGGTAGCCGATGCAAGTGAATGGTTGTTCATTCAAGGCGTCCCTGAAGGCGTGATTTTTGTTGACAAACGAGATATACAACGATATCCTCAACTGCTGAATGAACAGTCAGAGGCTTAGTTTTTTCCTGTTTTCTCGCAGCTTGTAACGGAGCGATGAGCAGGCCGGGAGGATGAGTCGCGAGATTTCCATTCATTCGCCGGGAAATGAGAACTGCTGATAGGATTTAGAGGTTAAGGTTGCAGTATAAACAGAAATTCAAAGGAGGAATTCATGGCAAAGCATGAGACGCCCTTGTTGGATCAACTGGAGAGTGGCCCATGGCCAAGCTTCGTTACCGACCTCAAGCGGCAGGCTGAGAAAAAGCCGGAGTGCTGGGATATTCTTGGTCAGCTTGAGTTGTCGTACAAAGACAGGATCACCCACTGGAAACACGGTGGTATCGTCGGTGTCTTCGGATACGGTGGCGGTATCGTCGGTCGTTATTCGGATGTGCCGAAGCAGTTTCCAGGCGTTGAGCACTTCCACACTGTTCGTGTTGCCCAGCCTGCCTCAAAATACTACTCGACCAAGCATCTGCGTCAGATGATGGATCTGTGGGAGAAGCACGGATCCGGTATGACCAACTTCCATGGTTCAACCGGCGACATCATCCTCCTTGGTACCCGTACCGAGCATCTTGAGCCCTTGTTCTGGGATCTGACCCATGATATGGGACAGGATCTGGGCGGCTCAGGCTCCAACCTCCGGACCCCCGCCAACTGCCTTGGGCAGTCCCGCTGTGAATGGTCCTGCTATGACACCGAGGAATGCTGCCATCAGCTGACCATGCGGTATCAGGATGAAATTCACCGTCCGGCTTTCCCCTACAAGTTCAAGTTCAAATTCTCCGGTTGTCCGAATGACTGTGTAGCCGCGATCGCCCGTTCCGATATTGCTGTTATCGGTACCTGGAGGGACAATATCCGTATTGACCAGGCTGCCGTCAAGGAATATGTCGCAGGCAACTATCCGTCGAATGGTGGTGCTCACAGCGGTCGCGACTGGGGCAAATTCGATATACAGAAAGAGGTGATCGACCTCTGTCCGACCCAGTGCATGTGGATGGACGGCGGTGAATTGAAGATCGATGACAAGGAATGCACCCGTTGCATGCATTGTATCAATGTCATGCCGCGTGCGCTCCGTCCTGGTGCCGATACCGGTGCCACCGTCTGTGTCGGTGCCAAGGCCCCGATCCTGGACGGCGCCCAGTTCGCCACTATGATTCTGCCCTTCATCAAGGTGTCCGCCGATGATGAGTTTGCAGAACTCACCGAGTTTATTGAGAAGATATGGGATTGGTGGATGGAAGTCGGCAAGAACCGCGAGCGCGTCGGCGAAACCATGCAGCGTGTTGGTCTGCCGACCTTCCTGAGCGTCATGGGAATCGAGCCGATTCCGCAGCATGTGAAAGAACCACGTTCCAACCCCTACGTCTTCTGGAAGGACGAAGAGGTTCCCGGTGGTTTCGAGCGTGATGTCGAGGAATTCCGCGCCCGTCATGCAGCTTAATACATACAAGCTCTGATTAAAGTTCCATCTCATAATCAATATAAGGAGACTTACCATGGGTTATAATCCCGATAAACCAATGGACGGTCGGATCTCGGATCTCGGCCCCCCGTACTACGAGCAGTTCCATCCACCGGTCATCAAGGAAAACAAGGGAAAATGGCTCTGGCATGAGATTCTGCAGCCAGGTGTTCTAATGCATAAATCAGAGACCGGCGCCGAGGTGTACACGGTGCGGGCTGGCTGTGCGCGTTTGATTTCGGTCGAGTTCGTTCGTGAGATCTGTGATATCGCCGACAAACATTGTGACGGGTATCTGCGTTTCACCACCAGGAACAACATCGAATTCATGGTCGACGACAAGGCGAAGGTTCAGCCTCTGCTCGATGACCTTGCCAGCCGGGGTAACAAATTCCCGGTTGGTGGCACCGGCGCAGGTGTGACCAATATCGTCCACACCCAGGGCTGGGTCCACTGCCATACCCCGGCAACGGATGCGTCCGGTGTGGTCAAGGCCGTCATGGATGAGTTGTTCGATTATTTCACCTCGATGACCCTGCCGGCCCAGTGCCGTATTGCCCTGGCCTGTTGTCTGAACATGTGCGGTGCAGTCCATGCGTCGGACATCGCCATCCTCGGTGTCCATCGTAAGCCGCCGATGATCGACCATTCCCGCATCACCGGTGTCTGCGAGCTGCCACTGGCGATCGCTTCCTGTCCGCTCGGCGCTGTTAAGCCGGCCAAGGCAACGGTTGATGGGAAAGAGATCAAAACGGTACAGGTCAATGTCGAACGGTGTATGTTCTGCGGCAACTGCTACACCATGTGCCCGGCAATGCCTCTGGCTGACCCTGAGGGTGACGGAATCGCCATCCTCGTCGGCGGCAAGGTTTCCAACTCCAGATCGATGCCGAAGTTCTCGAAACTGGTCATTCCTTTCCTCCCGAATACAACTCCTCGGTGGCCGGAGACTGTAGAAGCCATCAAGAAGATCCTTGAGGCGTATGCCAAGGGCGCCAAGAAATATGAGCGACTTGGGGAATGGGCAGAAAGAATCGGTTGGGAGAAGTTCTTCGAGGTATGTGATATTCCATTCACCGAGAAGAGCATCGACGACTATCGTCTGGCTTACGATACCTGGCGTACGAGTACGCAGTTCAAGTACACCAGCCATATAAAGTAGTTCTTTGCAGAAAAATAGGGTCTGGCCAGATTGTTCTGGTCAGACCTTTTAGTGCTTGCTGAAGTACCCCAAAATAGGAGATTTACCATGGCCCTTAGTAAAGAAGAACTGAAAGCTGCAATCTTGGAGAAAAGTGAGAAATCTCCTAAGCCACAGCTGTACGTAAAGGATTTCTACGCATGCGATCCTGAGGCCAAACCCCGTGATATCAAAAACGCTGCCAATGATTTGGTGAAAGAAGGGAAATTGATGTTCTGGTCTTCAGGTTCGACCACGATGTATGCGTTGAAGAGCCGGATTAAAAACGAAGAAGGAGCAGGGGGCATCTGATTTTCTGTTTGACTCCTTGATGATTTTGAGAAAAGGGTGAAGAGAGCAAAATCTCTTTACCCTTTTCTGTTTGTAAGCAATACAAGATATGTTTATGTTGCTAAAAACTACTGAAACAACGGACTAAACAAATACACGTTGTAAAGTCGTAACCTCAGAAAGGAGTTCATGGAGAGGTGCTTTTACTACAAATTAATTCATGGAGATGTCCTCTGTTGGGACATCTCCATGTGAATTACGAAGGTAGAAGAAGGATCTTTTGGGATATACTTTCCCTGCACTCTGTCACGATAAAAAGATGATGTAACGGAAAAGGCGCGCAGGCAAAAATGTAGCATGATATAGGGTGGGTACGGAAGGGTCTAGTATCGGTAGTAGTCTGGTTTATAGGGCCCATCGATGGATACTCCTATATAATCAGCCTGCTCCTGGGTGAGTCTGGTCAACTGGACACCGATTTTCTTCAGATGCATTGCCGCAACCATTTCGTCGAGCTTTTTAGGCAGGAAATAAACCTTTTTCTCATAGCTCGCTGAATTCTGCCATAGTTCGATCTGGGCCAGTACCTGGTTGGAAAATGAATTGCTCATGACAAAGCTGGGATGGCCGGTGGCACAACCGAGATTTACAAGTCGCCCCTCGGCCAGTACGATAATTCTCTTTCCATCCGGAAAGATGATATGGTCAACCTGAGGCTTGATGTTTTCCCATTGAAGGCTGCGGATGGATGCGATATCGATCTCTGAATCAAAATGGCCGATATTGCAGACAATCGCCTGATCGGGCATTTTGTCCATGTGTTCTCTGGTTATCACCTTAAGATTGCCAGTACAGGTGACGAAAATATTTCCATATGAGCAGGCGTCATCCATCACCACGACCTTGTACCCTTCCATAGCTGCCTGCAAGGCGCAGATCGGATCGATTTCAACTATAAAAACGGTAGCTCCCATCCCCCGCAAGGCCTGGGCGCATCCCTTGCCGACATCGCCGTAACCGACAATGACGGCGTTCTTGCCGGCGATCATGACGTCAGTGGCGCGTTTAATACCGTCAATAAGGGATTCGCGACATCCATACAGGTTATCGAATTTGGATTTGGTCACAGAATCATTGACATTGAAGGCAGGACATGCCAACTTCCCGGCTTTTGCCATCTCGTTGAGGCGGTGCACCCCAGTCGTTGTTTCTTCGCTTATGCCACGAATATTTTTCAGTTCACCGGGGTATTTGGTGTGCATCACCAGCGTGAGATCACCACCGTCATCAAGAATCATATTTGGCCGCCAGCCATCG
>Ga0209066_10004865_pt1 | contig 14404 bp, 16 predicted proteins | sample All_14_2_FD_187198 | JGI IMG/M metagenome (GOLD analysis project Ga0209066, IMG submission 187198) | Freshwater microbial communities in response to fracking from Pennsylvania, USA - Allegheny Zone_MetaG_DW_15 (SPAdes) (version 2) ...
GAGTTCGACGAGGTGAACCCGCGCGCGGGCCACACCGAGGCCGTGGTGGTAGGGGCTGGGGAAGGGGCGGGTGAAGGTGATGCCTTCACCGATGCTGTCTGACTCACGGAAGTTGAGCACGTCGCGCAGGAACGCAACCGACTCCGCGCGCTCGGGGGTGCTGAACACCACGTGCCCCAGGCGCTGGATCTTCGTGTGCGTTGGCCGGAAGACCGCAGGCCGCGCGCCGGCCGCCGGTACGTAAAATTCCAGCGTGGCGCGCGTGAACGGCTCGGTGATTCGGGTGGCACGCGCGACCTGCTTGTCGTCGCATTCGGCCGCGTCCAACTCCTGCCAGGGCGTACCGGCTTCGCGCAGGCGGCGGTGCAGGTTCTCGAACTGAGACGCGTCCTCCAGCATGAAGCCGGAGGCACGGTGCCCCGGCGCGTCGTGCTGGTGCAGCACCACCGAATAGGGGTCGCCGTCGCAGCGAAAGCGCGCTCGGCGCTCGTCACCATCCACCGGCTGCAGGCCTACCATCTCTTCGTAGAAGCGGCGGGAGCGCGCCAGGTCACTCACGTTTAACTCCACGTAGCCAAGCTTGCGGTATCGAATCACGGTCGTCTCCTTCAGAGGATGAAACTCAGCTTGCCATGCGGCCGGAGCGACTCGAGGTCCAGCACCGCCTTTCGCTCAACGAACTTCCAGCCTGAGGGTTCGTGCCGCAGCAGGTGCTCGTAGCGACCGACGTAGATGTCAGTGGCGTCGAGCTGGAAGCGCCACACCGCGAAGTTCGCGCTGACGCGCGTGAGGTCGCCTTCGGTTCCCAGCACGCGGAAGTTGGTGACCAGCCTCCGCGTGCGTGACTTCGGGTTCTCGGCCCATACCGTGCGACCCTTCAGCTGCGCGACGCGCGAACGCAGGGTGCGCATGTCGTCGCTGATCAGGAACAGCGTGTTGCGATAGTCGCCGGCCGGTTTGTCCAGCGGCGGCACGAGGTAGTGGGCGTCCTCCGCCATCAGGGAGATCCAGTCGTCCAAGCGCCACTCGTCCAGCAGCGCGGCCTCGTCGACCAAGAACGTCTCCAGTTCCTGCCGGTTCATGGTCTCGCTCATACTCGTTGCCCCTTCACGCGTTCCGGATGGTCGCTGCAGTCGGTCGGGCCTGGCTCGCCAAGCATCATGGCGTGCCAGCGGCGCCAGAAGGCGCGCATCTGCAGCTCGTCGGTGTTCAGCGGCTCCCGGCCCATGCCACGCGAGATGTCGCTCCAGGTCCGATCCGGCAGCGCCTGGAAGCCGCGCTGGCAGCCTTCGAGCGCGGCCACGTCGTCAGGGGTCGCCAGGCCCGCCGGGCCGAGGAAGGACAGGAAGTTCTCGATGCGCTTTTGGCGCAGGTGCTCCGACTCGCTGCGCGGCAGCAGCGCCCAGGCATCCACCTCCATGTAGCCGGGCGCCACTGGGTAGAAAGTGCGCACGGTACGCCAGAACGAGATCAGGATCAGGTTCGGATAGATGAACAGGTTGCGGCTGTAGTCTGCGATCTTGTGGGCGCGCTCCTTGCCGAATTTGTCGTCCAGCGCGGCGCGGATGCGGGCCAGTTCCTCCGGCGCGCTGGCGTCCAGGGGCGTGGGCAGGGCGGGACCCTCGATCATGGCGTGGCCGTTGCCCAGGTCCACGCCGCGCCAGCCAACGAAGGCCTTGCCGCCACCGCCCACCCAGGAACTCGGGTCCATGCCCATGGCCGGGATGTACTCGCGGAAGTAGCGTGCGTGCGTGGAGGCCGCGTGGTATGCATCCATGCTGTTTTCCAGCAGCAGCTTCCAGTTGGCCTTGATGCTGTAGTTCTGCGCGCCGGGCACGGCCTCGACGTCCTCGCCGCCGAAGTCCAGCATATGGTCGATCGTTTCGCGCGCACCGCCCAGGTAGGTGACCAGGTCCACCGTCTCGGCGTCGAAGGTGACGAACAGCATCCCCCGGTAGCTTTCCAGCCGCACCGGCACTAGGCCCATGTTCTGCTTGTCGAAGGCCGCTGTGTATGCGTCCTCCCCTGGCAGGCCGATCAGCTGGCCCTTGGTGTCGAAGCTCCACGCATGGTAGAAGCAGGTGAACACGCGCGCCGTGCCGGAGCGCTCGCGCGCCACCATGTTGCCGCGGTGGGTGCAGGCGTTGAGGAAGGCGTGCAGCTTGCCGTCGCCGTCGCGGCTGACGATGACGGGCCGGCCGCCCGGCGTGCGCGTGACGTAGCTGTTTGGCCCCGGCACTTCCGATTCATGGCCTACGTACAGCCAGGTACGATCAAAGATCGCCTCGCGCTCGCGCTCGAACACCTCCTGTGAGGTGAAGGCTGTGCGCCGCACGCGGAACACACCCTGTTCGTGGTCGTCCACTATCAGGTTGCGAATGCTCGATTTCTCCATGGTTTTCTCCTGTGTCTCGTTCAACGGCCGCCGCCGACGTCCAGCAGTGCGCCGGTGATGTACGATGCCTTGTCCGACAACAGCCAGACCACGGCCTCGGCCACTTCCTCGGGCCGGCCGATGCGCCGCAGCGGGATCACCTTCTCGACGTTCGCCAGCACGTCGGCCGGCCGGATGGCGTGGATTTCCGTGGCGATGATCCCTGGGCGCACGCAGTTGACGCGGATGCCCCGCGGCGCGACTTCACCCGACAGGCCCAGAGTGAGGGTGTCGATGGCCGCCTTGGTGGCCGCATAGTGCACCTGCTCGCCGGCGCCGCCCAACGAAGCGAGTCGCGACGACACGTTGACGATCGCACCGCTGCGCCCCTCCAGGCGGCGCACGGCTTCCCGCGCGCAAAGAAAGTAGCCGACAACGTTGACGTCCAGCACCTCACGCAGTCGGGGGCCGTCAATCTGCTGCACCGGGCCGGGCTGACCCACCACGCCGGCGTTGTTGACGAGACCGCCGAGGGGCCCGAGCTTGCGTTCGACCTCGTCGAACATGCGCACGACTTCGTCCTCGCGCGAGGTGTCGGCCTGCACGGCCACCGCCTCGCCGCCGCGCTCGCGGATCTGTCGCACCACCTCCTCGGCACGGTCGGCGCTGGCGCGGTAGTTCACCGCCACCGCCCACCCGTCCTGCGCCGCGCGCAGGGCGACGGCCGCTCCAATACCGCGTGCCCCGCCCGTGACCACCAATACCCTGGACATGGCTGCCCCTCCTAGAACCTGACGTTGCCGTGGCCCTTCAGGGCCAGCATCTCGCGCGCTTCCGCCGGCGTTGCGGGCTGCAGCGACAGCGCATCCATCACGGTGCGGATGCGCCGCACTTGGTCGGCGTTGGACCGCGCCAGCTGGCCGGGGCCGTCCCACAGCGAATCCTCGAGGCCCACGCGCACGTTGCCGCCCATGGCGGCCGACATGGTCGCGATGGGCATCTGGCTGCGGCCTGCGCCGAGCACCGACCACACGTAGTCGTTTCCGAACAGACGATCGGCGGTGCGCCGCATGTGCATCACATCCTCCGGATGTGTGCCGATGCCTCCGCGCAGTCCGAACACGGTTTGAATCAGGAAGGGCGCCTTGATCAGCCCGCGGTCCACGAAGTGCGCCGCCGTGTAGAGATGGCAGGTGTCGTAACACTCGATCTCGAAGCGCGTGCCGTTGGCGGCGCACGACTCCAGGATGTACGCGATGTCGCGGAAGGTGTTGCGAAAGATCAGGTCGTCGCTGTTGCGCAGGTACGGCTCTTCCCAGGCGTGGCGGAACTCCTTGTGCCGGTTCAGCATCTCGTACAGGCCGAAGTTCATCGATCCCATGTTGAGGGATGCGACCTCGGGCGCGAACTGCAGCGCTGGCTGCAGCCGCTCCTGCACCGCCATCGTGGGCGCGCCGCCGGTGGTGATGTTCACCACCACGTCGCTGCGCTCCTTGATGCGTGGCAGGAACTCGCGGAACACGGCTGGGTCCTGCGTGGGCCGGCCGTCCTGCGGGTCGCGCGCGTGCAGGTGGACGATGGCCGCGCCGGCCTCTGCCGCCCCGAGCGCCGCGTCGGCGATCTGGTCGGGCGTCACCGGCAGGTGCGGCGACATCGAGGGCGTGTGGATCGCCCCCGTCACTGCGCAGGTGATGATGACCTTGCGGGCGGAGCTCATCGCCCTTCCTCGTCCCGCACCGGGTTGGACAGGATGCCGATGCCCTCCACCTCGATCTCGCAGCGATCGCCCGGCTTCATGAAGATCGGCGGCTTGCGCACCAAGCCGATGCCAGAGGGCGTGCCGGCGATGATGAGGTCGCCCGGCTGCAGCGCAAACGGCTCGGAGCACACCTGCACCAGCGTAGCCACGTCGAAGATCATGTCGCGGGTGTTGGCGTCCTGCAGCACCTGGCCATTCAGCCGCGTGCGCAGCTGCAGGCCGTGGGCACCCGGTGGCAGCTCGTCGGCGGTGACGAACTCGGGGCCGAAAGAGCCGCTGGCATCAAAGTTTTTACCCATCATCCACTGGGCCGACTTGATTTGGTAGTCACGCACCGACCCGTCGTTGAAGATAGAGTAGCCCGCGACGTGCTCCAGCGCTTTGTCCTTCGCGATGTAGCGACCTGGCTTTCCGATCACCACCACCAGCTCGCCCTCGTAGTCGAATTGTTCCGACACGTGCGGTCGCACTAGCGCCTCCCCGTGCGCGACCCAGGAGCTGGGATAGCGGTGGAACAGCACGGGATAGGACGGAGTTGCCATGTTGCCTTCGGCGGCGTGGTCTACGTAGTTCAGGCCGACGGCGATAGCCTTGGCTGGCTCCAGCACCGGCGGCAGAAGGCGCAACCCGTCCAGCGGCAGGCGGACATCGGCGCGGGCGATCGCCGTGCGCGCCTGCTCCATGCCGGCTTCGCCCGACGCCAGCAGGCGTTCCAGGCGATCGGGCAGGCCAAGCGCGGTGAGGTTGACCACCTCCTGCCCGATCCGGGCGCCGAGTGCGGGCTGGTTGTTCTGGTCGAGGAACGATACGAAGCGCATGAAGGTCTTTCTTTCAAAGGTTTCAGGGTCCAGGCATCCCATGCCTACCCTTGCAAGGAGGCGCCGGACAATATGGCTTGGCCGCCGCAGGCGGCGGGTGATCAGGAGGCCTAGCGGTGCCGCTTGGCAGCGGCCGAGAGGGTGGTGAACTCGTCCTTCAGCACAGGGTCGGCGTTGCTCACGCGTTCGGCCACGGTGCCGACTTCCTTGAAGTACTGCGCCGCTTCGGCCGTGGAGAAGAAGTGGTTCTGGCCGCCGTTCTTCTCCCACACCCCTAGCGCCTTCTGCGTATCGGCCACGCCCTGGGTGGTGATCAGCGCGTCGGCTTTGTGGGCCTCCTCGCGCACGATGGCCTCCAGTTCGGGGCCCAGGGACTTCAGCCATGTGCGGCTGGCGATGCCCGTGGCCATCAAGTAGGAGCCTGGCAGGTACGTCTGGTGCTTGGCGATGTCGTAGTACTTGTTCGGGATCCAGATGAAGGGCGAACCGACCAACCCGTCTAGCGTTTTGTTCTGCAACGCGGGCAGCATGTCGCTGGGTGGGACCGACATCGGTACGCCGCCGAAGTGCTTGAGCGGCTCGATGTGCAGGGCCGCGGCACCCGGCACTCGCACCTTCATGCCCTTGAGGTCGGCCAGGGTGCGGACGGGCTTATGTGACAACAGCGTGAGCGGGCTGTAGGCGAAGACTGAGAGCGGCTCGATGCCCTTGCCACTGCCGTAGGCGGACAAGCGTTGGCGAATCGCGGGATCGGTGAGTACGCGCTGTGCGTGAGCGATGTCATCGAACAGGCCTGGCGAGTCCATCACCATGAAGCGCGGCTCCAGGCCAGTCACGAAGCCCGCGGCGGGCAGTGCGAATTCCACCGTGCCCAGCGCAACGCCCTCCACCACGCGCGGCAGCGGGCCCAGCTGGTTGGCCGGGTAGATCTCCACCTTAATGCGCCCGTTCGAACGCGATTCGACCCCGGCCTTCACCGCTCGCATCCAGGCCACGCCCACGTCGTCGACGCCGGGCGTGGCCATCTTCATGGTGAACTTCTGCTGCGCGAGCAGGGCGGGAGCGGCCAGCGTGACGGCCGTGGCAGTCAGCACGCTGCGGCGCGAGATCAGGGAGGTGTGGCTCATGGCTTGCCTTTCAGTGAGGAGGGAGAGTCAGTTCATGAACAGCCGCATGCTTACTAGGGAGATCTGCGGCACGTAGGTGATGAGTCCGAGGGCAACCAGGTACACGACCATGAATGGTGCTAGGCCCTTGTAGATGGTCTTGAGGTCCAGCCCCAGCGCTGACTGAGCGACGAAGATGTTTATGCCGAAGGGCGGCGTGAACAGGCCGATGGCTAGGTTGACCATCACAATGATCCCGAAGTGCACCGGATCGACGCCCACCGCCGTCACCAGCGGCACCAGCAGTGGGCTGAGCAGCAGGATGGCGGAAAGTGGGTCGATGAAACAGCCCACCACAAGCAGTAGCAGGTTGATCGCCAGCAGCAGGCCCCAGACAGGAACTTCCATCGCCTGGATCCAGGCGACCAGGTTGGCAGGCACCTGGTTGACCGTGAGCAGCCAAGAAAATACGCTGGCACAGGCGACGATGATGAGAATTTGCGCTGTGAAAAAGGCCGTTCGAGAGGCGCAATGCAGGACCTGAGCCCAGCTCAAGTCGCGGTAGATGAAGCGGGTAATGGCGATCGCGTATACGCAGGCAACGGCCGCCGACTCGGTGGGCGAGAACACGCCTCCGTAGATGCCACCCAGGATGATGAACGGCGCGCCCAGCGCCCAGGCTGCGCGCCGGACCTTCACGCCCAGTTCGCGCCAAGAGAACACTGTCTCGGAGCGAATACCATCGCGGCGCGCGGCCCACATCACGTAGAGGATCAGCAGGCCGGCGATTAGCAGTCCCGGCAGCACACCGGCGGCATAGAGCCGCGCAACCGATTCGGAAGCGGCGGTTCCGTAAATGATCATCGGGATGCTGGGCGGGATGATCACGTCGATCGCACCCACGGCGGTAATCAGCCCGGCGGAGAACTCGGGGCGGTGACCCGTGCGCGTGAGCGCGGGCAGCATGGTCCGGCCAATCGTTGCGACCGACGCGGCGCTCGAGCCACACACGGCGCCGAAGATGGTGGCGGTGCCCACCGTCGTCACACCCAGATTGCCGGGCATGCGGGTCACACTCGCGCGTACCGCGTCGACCATCCGACCTGCTACGCTGCTGCTACCCATCAGCTCGCCGGCGTAGATGAAGAAGGGAATCGCCAGCAGCGCTACCGCGTCCAGCGAACCGAACATCGTTTGGTGCAGCACGGTCAGCGGCACCTGCATGAACAGCACGAGGGTCGACGTCACCGCAGCCAGCAGGACCAGAAATACGGGAAAACCCAGGAGCATCAGTCCCACGGGCAGCAGACCAAGAGTCCAGATCACAGCAGCACCTCGCCAGCAGGGTCCTTGACTTCGGCGGCAAGCGGCGTCGACACCGCGGCACGCTCTGCCACCAAGCGGTAGACAGCGAGAAGCGCCATGAGAGCCAAGCCCACCGTCACGCAACCGTGTGGAATCCACATGGGGATCTCCATCAGGTCGCTCTTGCGGTTGATTTGCGCCATCTGCCAAGAGTAGCGGCTCGACTGAACGGCGGCGAAGCCAAGCAAGCCCGCCATAGCCAACTCCTCTAGCACCGAGACCACACGCCGCGTCCGCGGCCGCATGTAGCCCACTAGCGCGTCCATGCGAAGATGCTCACGGCGCCAGCTGACCACTACGGCTCCGAAGAATGAGATGCCGACCAGTAGGTAGACCTGAAGCTCCTCGATCCCCAAAAGGGCCGTGTTAAAGCCATAGCGTGCCACCACATTGCTGAAGTTTAGGACCACGCACAGGATCAGCAACGCCCCTAGGGTGGTCTGCACCTTGTCTGCGATCGACGAGTTCTGCTGCATCAGAGGCCCATGTAATATCGATATTTATCGGAAACATCATTGTGTTCTCGATAAAAATCCAATGAATCGGTGTTTGCCCTAATAGTCACGCGTTTGTAGAGATTTTGGCAATCGCTACGCTCCAGCTAACTAGAATCGCTGCACCTTTACCACCTGTTCGCACCATGCCGCCTACTGAACAGCAGCCGCCACGGGCCGCATCCCTGGTCACTCAGGCATACCAGCAACTTCGGCGCGAGATCGTTCACGGCCGCCTTGCGCCGGGGGTGAAGCTGCGGGTGGAAGCGCTTGGGGAGCGCTACGGCATTGGAGCCAGTCCCATTCGCGAAGCACTCAACCGGCTCACCTCCGAAGGGTTGGTGCAGCAGCAGGACCAGCGCGGCTTCCAAGTCTCTCCCGTAAGCATGGACGAGCTCATCGAACTAACTAGAGCTCGTCGCTGGATCAACGAGATTGCGTTGCGCGAGTCGATCCGTAGCGGCGACGAAGTGTGGGAGGAGAGCGTGCTGCTCGCCTTCCATCGGTTGTCGCGCATGCGCACGGTGAAGGGGGCGAACCTCACGCAGGAGGACATCATCTGGGACCAGTTACACCAGCAGTTCCATGCTTCGTTGGTGTCGGCATGCGGCTCGCGGCACATCGTTGAATTCGCGAATCGACTGTTCGAACAGGCGGATCGATACCGCAACCTTGTGGTGGCGGAGAGCACACAGGCTCGCAACATTCCCGAGGAGCATCGCATGCTGATGGAGGCGGTGATCGGGCGGCGCGCCGATGAGGCAGTGGCGCGACTGAACGATCATATTCAGAGCACGACCGATCTGATCTTGCCGCGGCTGCGCGGGCCTGCGAACTTACCTGCTGCGACATCTTCAAATTCCGCCCAGCCGCCAGGTGCGTACTGCGCGGAAGGATCCCGCTAGTGTGCTGTTCCGTTAATAACTTTACAAAGTCGTTCCAGCTTCTCGAAGATTGAGTCGTCTGTTGCCGTCCACCGGAAGGGGCGCGCGTGTTGGTTGTACTGCTCGACGAAGGCGTTGATCTTGCGCTTGAGATCGGGCACCGAGTTGAATGAGCCACGCCGGATGGCCTGATTGGTGATCAAGGCGAATCAGCGCTCGACCTGGTTGAGCCAGGAGCTGTAGGTCGGTGTGAAGTGCAGATGAAAGCGGGCTCGGCGTGCGAGCCATGCGCGAACCCGAGGATGTTTGTGGGTGGCGTAGTTGTCGCAAATGAGGTGCACGTCCAGCGTGCTGGGCACTTGTGCCTCGACATGGCGCAGGAAGGCGAGGAATTCCTGGTGCCGGTGCTTGGGTTTGCATTGCGTGATCACACTGCCATTGGCGATATCGAGCGCCGCAAACAGCGTTGTCGTGCGTGACCCCCTCGACATACGTAATAGTCCGGCAAGCACCCACTTGCTGAGATGACTGGGGGCGACGACGATCGCGTCCACCATGAAACAAGCGGACGCTAATTTTGGAGTGCCCATCGCGGCACAAGAGCCTGCAAGAACTGTCAGGCGGACCTATTCACTACAACTCAAGCGCGAGGTGGTCGCCCAGTGCCTGGCACCAGGGGCCTCGGTCTCGGCCGTGGCGATGAACCACCGCATCAACGCCAACATCGTGCGCAAATGGCTGCCCCGCCGTCGCGAGCAATGCGGTGAGACGGCGCTCGCGATGCTGCCGGTGAACGTCACAGCGGCAAACGTGACCGTGCGTCCAAGGCCTCGTTCACCGGAGTCGACTGCGCAGCGCGCGCCGATTGAACTGATCCTGGGCGATGCGACCGTGCGCCTGCCCGCTGGATTCGATCCTTCGGAACTGCGCAGCATCGTGCAGGTCCTGGCGGCGCTGGGATGATCGGCCTACCCGCAGGCACGCGGGTGTGGTTGGCTGCTGGGTTGACCGACATGCGCAAAGGCTTTGACGGTTTGGCCACGCTGGCGCAGAGCGCGCTGACACAGGATCCGTTCTCTGGTCACGTGTTCGTCTTCCGGGGCCGCCGCGGCGACATCATCAAACTGCTGTGGTGGGATGGTCAGGGCTTGTGCCTGTTCGCCAAGCGCCTGGAGAAGGGGCGCTTCGTCTGGCCGCAGGCCGACAGCAGTGCTGTGTCATTGACTCCGGCGCAGTTGTCCATGCTGCTTGAGGGCATCGACTGGAGAATGCCCACGCGCACCTGGCAGCCGCAGCGCGCGGCGTAGATCCGCAACCTACTGAGCTGCACTGAGTACCATCAGTTTCCCAATCGATTGACAGGGAAGATTCCTATGGCGCACCCGCTCCCTGGCTGGCACAGTCATGCCCCATGACATTGGATGGGCAGCAAGCGAGGATAGAGATGCTGACGGGCGCGCTGGCGCAGCGCGACGCTTCGCTCAAGATGGCGCATCTGACCATCGACAAACTCAAGCTGGAGCTGAGCTACCTGCGCCGCATGCAATACGGCCGCTCTAGCGAGAAGCTCGAGCACGACGGCCAGCTGGAACTGATGGATTCAGGCATGGCGCCAATGCCAGCCGCCAACGACCCATCTGTGCCCGATGTCATCCCAATTGCCGAGGGCGGCAAGAAGCGCTCAGAGAAGTCCCGTCCCGGCCTGCGCGAACTGCCCGCGCACCTGCCACGCCAGACCGTCGTGCACAACCCCGAGGGTGGGTGCAACTGTGCTGCGTGTGGCAACGGCCTGCGCGAGATCGGCCAGGATGTCTCGGAGGTCCTGGACTACGAACCGGGCAACTTCCTGGTGATCCGCCATGTACGCCCCAAGCTGGCCTGTGGCGGCTGCCAGAGCATCGTTCAGGCCGCAGCGCCGAGCCGCCCGGTGGATCGCTCTGTGGCCGGCGCCGGACTTATGGCCCATGTGCTGGTGAGCAAGTACGCCGATCACACGCCGCTCTACCGCCAAAGCCAGATCTTTGCCCGTGACGGCGTCGAGCTGGCCGCCCCCACCTTGAGCGACATCGTCGGCGCTGCCGCCTGGCTTCTCACTCCGCTGGCGCAAGCCATGGGCCGGTACGTTCTGAACGGCTCCAAGGTTCATGGCGACGACACGCCGATCCGGGTGTTGGGCGGTGCCAAGAACAAGGCCAGGACCGGCAGGCTGTGGGTGTATGTCCGTGATGACCGGGCCAGCGGCGAGACCGCCCCGGCGGCAGTCTGGTTTCAGTACTCGGCCGATCGCAAAGGCGAACACCCAAGGCGTCACCTTCGAGATTTCGAGGGCATCCTGCAAGCGGATGCGTACAGTGGGTATGACCGCCTGTTCGAGGACGGGCGCATCGTGGAGGCGGCTTGTTGGAGCCACGCGAGGAGGAAGTTCTACGACATCCACGAGCAGCAGCGCAAGCTGCCCGGCACCGTAGCGCACGAGGCCTTGCAACGGATTGCGGCCATCTTTGCGATCGAGGCCGATATCCAGGGCCAACGGCCCGAGGAGCGAATGCGCCAGCGTCAGCTACGAACTCGACCAGTACTGGATGAATTGCAGCGCTGGCTGGTTGCCACATTGACAGAGATATCGGCCAAGTCGCCCATGGCACTGGCCATCGGCTACGCGATGAGTAATTGGCGGGCGTTGATTCGGTTCGTCGATGACGGGCGTATGGAGGCTCACAACAGCATTGCCGAGCGGGCCCTGCGCGGGGTGGCCATCGGGCGCAAGAATTACCTGCACCTTGGCTCGGACAGCGGCGGGGAGCGCGCTGCCGTGATCTACAGCCTGCTGGGCACGGCCAAGCTCAATGGTTTGAATCCGAGGGCCTATCTGCGCCACGTGCTCGACCGCATCGCCGAACACCCGATCAACCGCATTGATGAGTTGCTGCCCTGGGCCGTGGCCGGCCAGATCAACACGGCCATTGCGGAGCAACGCCTGGCCGCCTGAGCGGGCTGTGCCATTGGCACAATATCGGTCATGGCCGATCCCAAGTTGATTGAGGCGCTGTCAAATGCCAGCAGCCTTGAGTTGTTCGAACTCTCCAATATCATCGATCGGCTGCTGGCCGATCCCAGGCGCATCGTCGCGACGCTCAACAAGCTCAACCTGGGCAAATCGGTGCGGTTCATGGACTGGCGCACCGGAGAGATGCGGGTCGGCAAGGTCATGGCGATCAAGGGCGACCAGGTCACGGTGCATGAGGACGGCACGCGGTCGCAATGGAAGCTCAGCTACGCCGGCATAGACCCGGGGGAGAACGAGGAGCGCCTTGAAAGTGAGCTGCCCCCAATCAGTGAACCGCGAAAACACAAACCCGGGCGCGACGACTTCCGCCGCGGCGACAAGGTCTCGTTCACCGACAAGTATCTGCAGCTTCAGGTGGGAACCATTTCACGCATCAACCAACGCACGGCTTCCGTCGACTGCGAGGGCGGCAGCAGTTGGCGCGTGCCCTTCGCCATGCTGCGCCACGTCATGAATATCTGACTGGCACGCTACTGGCCGTCAACTACGGTATCGATTGGACTATTACCGACATACCCCAGGCCCATCGGCTGCGTGCGCTGCAGCGCCTGGACTTGGCTTTTCTCGTCCACGCACAACACCAGCGCGTGGTCGGGCGGGTTGAGATACAGGCCGACGATGTCGCGCACCTTTTCGATGAAGAAGGGATCGTTGGAGAGCTTGAAGCTCTTGCTGCGGTGTGGCTGCAAGCTAAACAGCGTCATATAGCGGTGCACGGTCGTCGGCGACAGACCAGTCTCTTCGGCCAACGAGCGCCGCGACCAATGGGAGCGGCCCTTGGGTTGGCTGCCCAGCGCCTTGTTGATCATCAGCGCAATCTGCTCGTCCGTTGCCTCGCGGGGGCGCCCCGGTTTGAGTTCGTTGTGCAGACCCGCCAACCCACGCTCCCGATAGCGTGTCCGCCACAGCGTCACAGTCGGGCGACTGAATCCAAAGCGCTGCGCCACGGAGCTGTTTGTCTCCCCATCGGCCGTGCACAGAATCATCTGAGCACGGCGCCAACGCCGCAGGCAGACTTTGCGAGCGCACCATCGACTCCAGCTGCGTGCGTTCGCTTGGCGCAACTATCAGTGGCTTTGCAGGACGTCCCATCGTTGTGCTCCGCTATCAAGGATAGCTCTTGGAGCGCAGAACAAATGCAAAGTTTTATATGGAACAGCACACTAGGTCATATTGCTGCCTCTGACATGGGGAATCACCCCAAGCCTTGGCGACGATCACACTTCAGACAAGAACCGTACCTCACCCACAGCGCAAACGGTCAGAAATCAGTGTCCCATTGAATAACCCCCAATTATCCAATGGTAGTTTTTCACGAAAGCTGAACTTATCCACTTCATATATAGTATGTAATATCGTGGTACATACTGCGGTACGAAATAAAAAGGTGAGCCATGGCCAGAGCCGGGATCTACAAGTCGGAAGTGCTACGCGCCCGCGATAAATTGCTGGCCATGGGGCGCAATCCGTCCATCGATGCGGTGCGCGAAGAGCTGGGTACCGGCTCCAAGAGCACCATCCACCGCTATTTGAAGGAGATCGAGGAAGAGGAAGGCGGGGCCGCCGGCACACGCGTGGCGGTCAGCGAGGCCCTCCAGGACCTGGTGGGGCGCCTGGCGGCCCGCGTCAACGAGGAAGCGGAGGAGCGGGTCACTGCGGCGCAGGCCAAGCACGCCAACCAGTTAACCCAGCACCAGCAAGCCGCTGCGGCCCTGAAAACCGAGGCGCAATCCACGCGCCAGCAGCTGGAGCAAACCCAGCGGGCACTGGCCGAGGAAAGGACCGCTCACGGCAAAACCAGCGAAGCGCTGAGCAGCAAGACCCTGGAATGCACGCAGCTCACCCAGCAGGTGCTCGACCTGCTGGAGCGCGTCGCGGCCGAGGAGCGCCATCGCCAATCCCTGGAAGAAAAGCACCAGCACGCGCGCCAGGCGCTGGAGCATTTCCGGCAATCCAGCAAGGAACAGCGCGACCAGGACCAGCGCAAGCACGAGCAGCAGGTGCAGTACCTGCAAGCCGAGTTGCGTATCGCGAACGAGACCTTGGCCAAAAAGCAGCAAGAAGCTGTCCACACACTTCAGGACAACGCGCGTTTGCTGGGCGACCTGTCGCGCGCCCGGGGCGATCTGCACCAAGTCCAGGAAGAGGTGCGGGGCCTGCGGCCGCTCAAGGACGAACTGGGGTTTGCGCAGCGCCGCGCAGAGGAGTTGGGCCGGCGCCTGGTCGAGCAGGACGCGGCCGTCCTGCGGCTCAGCACCTCGAACGAGCAGCTGCAGGCCAAGGTTGATGATCTATCCACTGCGAAGCAACAGTTGGAATTGGCGCTGGCGACGGCCATATCATCTGTCGCTGCCCAAGAGCAGATCGTGGACAGCGTACTGGAGCGATTCAGTGCAACGGCACCAGATCCTGATTTGTCCGTGAAGAACCTGGATGAAGGGACCAGGCGGTCGAACAAGAGGGAAGAAACAAATCCAACGGAGACAAGGACTTAAGCCTGTTTCTGCGGTTTTTTACATGAATCCCTGCCGACCCTC
>Ga0209066_10004866_pt1 | contig 14402 bp, 15 predicted proteins | sample All_14_2_FD_187198 | JGI IMG/M metagenome (GOLD analysis project Ga0209066, IMG submission 187198) | Freshwater microbial communities in response to fracking from Pennsylvania, USA - Allegheny Zone_MetaG_DW_15 (SPAdes) (version 2) ...
GGCGTTCACAGCCCCCGTGGCAGCGTTCATCTGGCCGAGATTGGCAGCCAGCGCCCCCGTGTTGGCGTTCACCGCTCCAATGTTCGGATTGATGGCGCCGACGTTCGGGCCAACCGCCTTGACGTTGGTCAGGCCGGCGAGCGTGAATGGCTGCTGAATGCGCGACGCCGCGTTGTTGAACGCATCCTGCGCCCACGGGGCAAGACGCGTGTTCGAGGACCAGCGGTCGTTCGCCCCCTCCCCCCACGTCGTGATCGTGAAGGGGTTCGAGGTGTCCACGCGGTTCATGCGGTTGGTCACACGAGCGGCGTCAAGGTTCGCCTGCCCCTGCGCCGCAGCCTGACCAGCGACGTCGGGAGCCGGCGGCGGAGAGGGGGAACTTTTTCCCATGGCCTACTTCCTCTTGAACATGCGGTTGTAGTCCCGCCGCAGCAGGCGAAACGAATAGGCGTTCACACGCGGCCCGAAGGCCCCGACATGCGCGCCTTCCTTGATGAACCCCAGGCCGGCCAGCAGCTTCGCCGCCCTGGCGTTGCTGGTCGGCGTGACGCACGTCACGCGATGGCAGCCGTATTGCTCGAACGGCACAGCGAGCAGCGTGCGCACCACAGACCTTGTCGCCCAGCGCGGTGATGCTGCCGCGAAGGTCAGTTCACAGGTGCCGTAAGCCGGCACGTAGCCGTGGAACACGCAGCCCGCCAGCAAGGCGCCAGCATCGCTCTGCACACCCAAGGCGACGAACGGCCCCAGCGCATCCACCGATCCCAGATGCGGGATTTGATCGGCCACCCATTCACCGATGGCGCGGTCATACCCGGTGATGATCTGCATCAGAAAGTTGGCCCTGCCGAAGTCTCGTACATCATGTCAAAGGCATTGATCTGGATCTGAATGCCCTTCGTCTCGGTCGCCACGCGCGGCGCCACAGCAACGCCAATCCCGCGCGTCATGACCCATGTCTTGATCAGGTCAGTAGCACCGATGCCTGGCCATTCCGCCTCATCCCACAGCGCGACGTCCCACAACGCCGTATCGATCGACGTAGGCACGGTGCTGGTCACGCTGTTGTCGGAGTAGTCGATATCGAGGCCAATCCGCAGCGCCGGGTTGCCGCCGGCCCGGATCAACGCGCGCGCGGCGGTAAAGCGCTTCTGGCGCGGCGTGCGCAGGGTGGAAAACGCCCACCGGGTCTCGGCAAAGATCGTGGCACCGTTATCCGCGTAGGAGCCTTCGTCGAACTCATAGACGGTGCTGCCCGAGGCAAAGTACGGCCGCTGGTTCAGCAGCCCCCAGCAAAGCGCGTTCAGGTTCTCGAACCTGCACCATGCGCCGGTCATGACGTTCATGATCCACTGGTGCGACATGCCCGTGCTTTCCGGAACGTTGACCACCGCCATGCCACGCGCCGGGTAGAGGAACGCCTGCCAGCCGTAGTTGCCGCCGTAGGTCGCGGCATCGGTTGACAGCGGCTCCTTGATCTTGCGCGACAGCGACGTGTCGCCTTCCTGCGACGGATCCAGGTTCATCGCGGACAGCAGCGACACCGCGCCATTCTCGGTCAGCACGATGGCGTCGCCAGCAAAGCGGTAGATACAGCGATCGCCCACCGGCCGGCCGATACGATAGACGCCGATCAGGCTGAAGGTGCTGGCGCTGTCCGGGTCGGTGCCCTGGTAGATCGCCACCTCGCCTTCCGTGGAAATGAAGGCGATCAGGTCGTCAATGCCGTCGCCGCTATCCGTGGAAATCGACGTGATGGCCCGCAGCGCCCCGCCATAGCGCCACACCGCGCCAAGCTGAAAGTTGGTCATGGACCCGGCGATAGCGTCGGCACCGAGGTAATAGGCCCGCGTGTCGTTCTGCTTCACGAACCACAGCCGCCGCTTCCACGTCGCGACATTGATCAGGTTGGACGCCGTGACGGAGGAAATCGCCGCCGACTGATTGCTCCACCCGGTGCCGTTGTACGTCCGCACCCCGTCCGCGCCGTTGACCATGACAAGGTAATCGCCGGCCCCGGCACTGAACATCGTATGCTGCCACCTGGCATTCGTCAGGCTGGTGACGGCCGCTGTGGTGGCCGAGGCGGTCGCGTCGGTCACATCATGAATCGTCGTGCCCGCCGCCGCGAACAGCCGGCTGGAAGCCCCCGAGGCGTATTCCGCAAGCGTCTCGACCGTGGAAGGCAGCGCGCCCACATGCCGCGAATAGCCGGGCCGCAACTCCACGAAGGACGGCGACGGAAAGTAGTTCGTCATCACCGTGGCGTCAGTCTGCGGCATGCCGAGCAGCGCATGCGATGCGTTGATGCCCCCCACGGGCGCAGGCAAGGAAACCTGCCCTATGGTCGCCCGGCCGGATGGATTGCGCCGCAGCGACTGAGGCAGCATCAGATGGCCCAATCGCCCTCTGGCACCATCAGGCCAGGGCGGAACGGGCGCGGGTCGCCAAAGCGCACCGCCGTACGGCCGCCATCGCGAGCCATCTCGCGGGCCACGGCGCGCTCATAGGTCGCCCGCGCCTCGCCGTACTCCATGCCAACCGATTGCAGGAACCGCCATACCAGCCCGAGCGTGATCACTTCCTCGCTCAGCAGCGCTGTGTCGAGGTCGGTCGCAAATGCCGTCTGGCCCGCGCCGCCGCTCGATTGGCACCAGTTCTTGGTGATGTAGGTGTAGGCGTAGGTGTCCCCGACACGCGGCGTCGGCTTGATGCGGATCGTGTTCGTGATGATGCGGAATACGTCCGAAACGGCCGGGACTGAGGTTGCCTCAAGCGCCTGCCATTCCTCGGGCGATACCGGGCCCAGCACCGGCCGACGCTCCGAGCGATTCCAGAACGTGTCGTCGATGAAGTGATCAAAGTCGGTCGGTAGCGTGCCCTGGTTCTCGGTCGCCACGGCCGCGAAGGTGTGGTCCACCTGAAGCATCTGCCAATCGAACCGGCGGGCCAATTCGCGGCCCTCCCGATTGCACAGGGAGAACATGCGCGCCGCGTTCTGGTCAGACCCGCCAACAACAGCGGACGGCGTGTCCAGCCCGACGACGGTGCAGGCATCCTGAACAATCGAAAGGAGTGTCATCAGGCATCATCCCGCAATGCGCGCTGGCGCGGCTTCAGCTTGTCCAGTGCGGAGCGAAGTTCCGCCACGTCGCTGCGCAGTTCCTCGTTGGAAGCCGCCAGGGCGGTGATCTGCTCATCCCGGTCGCGCAGCACCTCGGCAATCCGGCCCGTCTCATGGGCCACCTTGAGCCACGCACGGGCCTTCTCGCGCAGTTCTCGCGCGCCTGGCCCAATGCGGTTGAAGTCGTTTTCGGTCGTGCCGGCCAGATCCTCGACCGTCCGCACGTTGATCAGACGGAAGTTCTCCACCTGAGCGCGCGAAACCATCGGCCACTGCGCCAGCGGGACGCCTTCCACCGGCAATTCGTGCCCCTTCTTCCACGCATCGTGGGCAGCCTCGGCAATTGCCCAGATGTGCGGATAGAACTTCTTCATGCGCGACACGCGGCATTCGGTCGCCGACTGGTTCGTGCCGCGCTTCCACCACCGGCAGTAGTCCACATCGACGAACACGGCGTGGCCGGCTTCGCGCGTCTGCGCGCTATCCTCTTCCGCGACGCTGTAGAACTCGACGGACACTTGCGGCCGGCGATCAAGCGCAGGGTCAACCTGCGCGGCTGCGTAGCTCATGCTGCTTCCTTCGCTACGGGGCGTTCTTCCTTGGCGATGGCGCCCGCCATGGTCTGCAACAGCCCCTCGCCATACAGGCGCCAATGCACGTCAGGCAGGAGCCGACGCATGTCCATGAACTGCCGCGCGTAGGCGGCGTAGAGCATCGACGACATGAACCGCTTGCCGGCGCAGAAGAACGGCTGAACAGCAGTCGGCTTTCCTGCATGCTTGCCGGCGTGCTGCGCGCCATCCTCGGTGAAAGAACAATCCATCCCGAAAATGTCGAACTGCCGATAGCCGAGCGAGTAGAACAGCATGCACGCCCGAAGCCCGGCGTTGGATCCACCAAGCACCATCGGGGCGCCGCCAGGGAAGGCGGCCGTGTCGTACTCGCTGGCGATGACCGATGACCAATCGCCCTCATAGGAGTGCCACAGCGCGACGTTCGACGTGCGCTTCAGCAGCTTGTTGACCAGCACCGGATGCACGCACGACGCGAGCAGGTACTGCGTTGACCGGTTCGGCTTGACGTGCTTCGCCTTGTGAGCGCGTGGGTCCGAGTCAACGTGGTAGTCCGGCACAATGCCGCGCTCGACCAGAAAGTCATGCGCGGCCGAGGTGGAAATCAGGTCCGCGCCGCCGGCCTGGACGATATCAAGGATACCCTTCCATGTGGCTTGCAGGGACGGGCCGTAGCAGGCCAGGACCGCCCGGCGCCCATGCGCCTGTACCGGCAGCATGACGCGACGCTTCACCGCCTTGATGTTGACCCGCGCGTTGGCAAGCCGCTCTTCGTCGGGGCCGGCGCCCTTCGTGACGACCTCCGGCACCTCGATATAAGGCACCACAGAGACGTAGAAGGCATCGGGCGTCTCCACCCTATCGATGACGCGCCAGACGCCCTCCAGCGCCGCCTCATAGTGCGCCACGCCACGCTCTGCCGTGACCTGAAAGGCGAAGAAGGCAACCTTGCGGGCAAACTGCGCCATGGCGACCAGCGCCTGCCGGACGTCGGGGGCGTGCTCCCACCCCGACACGGCAACGAGGCAGTCGGCGCATTTCGGCGGCCCGATGCCCCATTCAAACACCGTCTCGGCCTTGTTCTCCTGCATCAACTGCGCGATCTGGTCGCGCCATTCAGGGTCGGCGGCCTCGGTCTGCGCGTGCGGCGCCCAGCCGCGAAAGATCATGCTGATGGCGCCGCTGGTTGTTTGGTCAGTGGCGCTGACGTACCAACCAGGCGCGAACAGAAACCGGCTACCCACGTCATCCCCGTCGTAGCAGTCATCGCAGACCACGATGCTGCAGTCCTTCAGGGCCTCATAGTCGCCCCGGATCGTCTCGACCGAGTGCCCCCCGTCGATGAACGCCAGATCGGCCTTCTGCGGCTTCCCGTGCAGCGTGTCGCGGGTGTTCCCGCGCACCAGTTCGAACGTCAGCCGGCCGCCGTTCTGCACCGACAGGAGCGTGAGCCGCTGCGACGCCTGCTCATAGGAGCCCGGCCCCTTGCCGTTCTTCTCGGCCTCGTCGTTCGCCGCGTCGGCGCCCTCGAACAGGTCGTACCCCACGTAGTGGACCGGCTGGTCCGTCATACGCAGCGCCCAATGGCACATGGCCACGGCGCTGTCCCCGTTGTGCGTCCCGACCTCGATAATGCTGGTCGGCCGCGTGTCCTTCACGCAATCGAGTAGGTAGCGATAGCGCTTCATGCGGCGCTCCCATAAGCAGCCGCCTTGCGCTCCGGGCCCTTGTGATGGTCCAGGCATTCAGCAAGCCGCGTTTGCGGCCATACGTGCAGACCCTTGGCTCCCGCCGACAGGTTCCTGCCCTCGGCGCCGGCCGCCCGACGCGCGATATCGAAAGCATGGCAATCCGTCTTGCCGCGCAGCAGCAACAGCCGGCGCGTCGTGTACAGCCGGCGAATGCCGTCAAGCAACGCCGCGCACTCCGGCATGGCGAACGCCAGCCAGCCGCACTCGGTGTGCTCGTAATCCCGACGCCCCAGGTAGGAATACCCCTGCCCCGCCGGCCCGACCGCTTCCAGCCAATCCGCATCGATCGGCGCCGTCGTCTCGGTGTCCGCGTCCAACCAGATCAGCAGATCGCAGTCACGCACGCCCTGCGCCGTGTACGAGAACACCTTGTGGCAGAACTTCCGCGCATTCTGGCGATAGTCGCGCCCATCCTGGGGCGCTGCTTCCAGAAACGCAGCGCGCTCCGCATCGGCGTCAAGGTTGTGCAGCACAATCCGCGTCGGATCATAGCCCTGCGCGGTGTCCGCGTTCAGGGGCTCTCCCTCCAAGAACAGATGCAGCGTGGCGTTCCTCGGCCAGTGCGCCAGGAAGGACGACAGGAACCTAGCGCCGCCGGGGAACCCTGGCTGCCAGGTGGTGACGACATTGATCTTCATGCGGCGTCTCGATAGGCGCGCATGGCGTCCCGTTCGCGAAGCCACCATTCATCGTACTCGGTGCGCCGCGCCCATTCCGGGAACCACGGTCCACCAAGCGTGAAGTGTGCAAGCCCCAGCTTCCCGAGGGGCGGCTCCTGCTCGTCTACCAACCAATTCCAGCGGGGCGACAACTCGCCGATTTCGCCATCTTCCAACCAGCAGAAGCGGTGCAGATCGCGCCCCGGCAGAGCGTTCAGCATCTCCAGCGTCAAGCGCTCATGCGCCGGGTGCTCGAGGTTCCATAGCATGACGGAGGACCAGTTCTTTCGCGCGTAAAGCGTCTGCGCGACACCGTCCATCTTCGCGCCCTGGCGCGGGGTGTATTCGTGCTGCACGACCTGGACCGCGAAACTCGAATCAGCCCCGTTGAACAGTTTGGCAATGTCATCCCATGCCAATACGTCGCAATCAACGAACAGCGCCCAGCCCTTGCGCTCTTCTAGAAACGGCACCGCGAACCGCGATATCGCGAATTCCGTGCTCATGGGCGCCTCGGAAATCGGGCACCACAGCTTCGTGCCGTTGCGCACAATCGGCCGCGTCAAAATGCCGGCCTCTCGCAGCGCGTCCAGCTTCAGCGCCCGCACGTCCACCGGCACGCTGGCGCGGCGGCAAATCGACCACTTCGCCACATCATAGGCTTCCGCCTCGCGTGGATCGTAGCCCATCCAGATTTTCAGCATGTTGCCCCTATGAAAAAAGGGGCGGCCCCGAAGGACCGCCCCAATTCAAGATCAGGCGTGACCCACCGCGATGGGGATCACGACATGCGCGCCGTGGTTCAGCACCACGCGCGTCGGCGCCGCCCCCGAAGAGGCGTTGGTGATCGCGACCTTCACGCCAGCCAGGAGGAAAGACGCGGCCGAAGCGGTCGCATCGTCCACCATGCCGGCGGTCGTGGTCGTGTAGATCGGCAGATTCACCGCCGCGCTGCCGCCAACCAGACCATTCGGCCGGCCAGCGATCACCACCCAGCCGAACGAGGCAGAGGCGATGTTGGAGTAGTGCGCGACGCCGATTTCGCAGGCGGCGAGCCCCTGCGCATTGCTCAGCGGAAACGCCACGTTGCTGCCGTTGATCACGACGAACATGTACTGCGACACGTTCGACCCGGCTTCGACGTAGCGGGCAACGTTGCCCTCATGGTCGGTGTGCATGTCGCCGGGGGAGAAGCCCTTGCCCTGCGTCACCTCAGCGGCCGTCAGGTCAAGGTAGAGGGAGGGACCGATGGTCGTCATGTGCTGGGCCCTCCCTTACGACGCATCAATGAGGATGCCCTGAAGGCTCCGATTGGAGCACGTCAGGTTGCCCATCCAGTAAATGGGGATGACCACCGCATCCTGATTCACCGACATCTTCTCGCTGTCCTGCGACCAGTTGGCGTCGCTGTGGACCACGAGTTCCAGATAGTTGGTGTTCAGGAAATACATGCGCTCGGCAGTCGTGGTGAAGTTCGCATTGCTGTCGAACATCACGTCTGCCGACTTGTACTTCAGCATGCTGAAGCCCACCGCGCCGGTATCCGCAGCGGCGTACCGCTGAAGATCCTGCAAGCTGGCCTCGAACGTGCTGAAGAAATCGTGGCTCATCACGATCAGGTCCGGCTTGTCGCCGCCGCGCACGCACGACAGCCAAAGCTGGTTCATCTCCTGGCGGATGTTCGCCGTGGTCACGGCGTTCGTGCCCGAAGCCTCGCGGAACTGGTTCCGCCAGAAGGACCACGTCGCCGAGTTGATGCCACCGACCGTGCCCTGGCCGTTGGTCTGGATGACGTGGGCAAGCCCACCCATCTGGTTGGCCAAGGCGCCGTCGCTGTACAGGTCCACCGACATGTTGTTGGCAGCGGTGCGGGTCGCATTGGTCAGGCGCGCTTCCGTCAGGCGGATCAGCGCCTCGCGGCCGTTGTTCATCCGCAGTTCGCGACCGGAGGCAGTGACGTTGACCGCCGCCTGCACCCAATCGTACTTCGCAGAGGTCAGGACGTCCGACGCGGCGACATTGAGGGTGTCGTAGCCGGAATAGCGCTGATAGGTCGCGTTCTCCGCATAGTCGAGCGGTCGGACGATCTCATAGCCGCCGGAGAGCGTGGAAATCTTCCCCCGCTTGGACAGGCGGTTGTAGAGCGCGTTGTGGTCGGACACGTTGTCCGTGATGGTCCGAGGATGGTTACGAAGCGTGGTCGTCACCATCTCGGTAAAGGTCGTGCTTGGCGTTGCCATAGCGCGTGATCCTTACTGAGGGTTGTGGAACACGCGACGCGTCAGGCTAGGAAGCAGCGTTGAGCCGGTCGTAGGTTGCGAGCATGGTTTCCCGCATGGAGCGCGGCGCAGCGCCCGCACCAGGGGCAGAGCCCCCGCGCACGTTGACTGCGGCGGCACGCTTGGCGGATTCCGCCTGGCGCGCCTTCTCCTGCTCCGCGAGTGCCGCTTTCCGCTCTTCCGCCAGCACCTGCTGACGGATTTCAGGAACGGCGAGGATGGCCATTTCGTAGGCATCCGCGAGGCCAGAGGCGACCTGACTACCGATCAGCTGCCCCATTTTCTCGCGGACTGCCTCAAAGTGCGGCCGATCCTTCGAAAATTCCGCAATCTCCGCCTGCAAGCCGGTCTGCATGGCCTGCTGCTGCTGTGCCTGTTGCGCCGCGTTGGCGGCTTTGAGTTGCTGGACCTCGTTCCACAGGGCCTGCGCTTCCGGCGCAAGCTGCCTAGGCTGAGGCACCATCTGGACCAACTGATCCGCCGTCACCCCGAACTGCTGCGCAATCCACCGGAGGCCATTGACCGGGTCGCGCTGCAACAGGGCCTGGGTTTCCAGTACCTGCCTCAGCGCGGCGGCTTCCTGCACGCCCGCGAGATTGAACGCCTGTCGATAGGGCGCCACGACTTCGTCAAGTTGCTTCAGTTTCGCAACTTCCTGGCCCTGCTCAGTGATGCGCCGATGGGTTTCGGCTTCCCGTTCCGCGACGTACCTGCGCACGTCCGGGGAAAGCGTTGACCACTTCTCGCGCATCTGCGCCGCCCAGGATTGCGGTGGCACAGCGATGGCCGGATCATCCGGTTCGCCGGCCGCCGCGTTGGCCGCCTGGGCATCATTCTTGCCGGCAAAGCGGCCCTGCGTGTCGCGGGCCGGTCCTTCGCTCGGCGCATCTTCCTGCACCTTGTCGTAAATGTCGCCCAGCGTCTCCGCGATGGACGGCGCTTCGGTCACAGCCTCGGGCGCCGAGCCAGGAAGTTCCTGTTCGGTTGCTACGGCTTCGGATTCAGACATGTGGCTCCTTCAGCGCGGCGCGCCGGCCGCTTTCTTCGCTGCCTTGAAGGCGGCGTAGTTGGGATCAGGCTTCCACTCGCCGGGATCGACCTCGCGGCACCCGTTGGCCTTCAGATGCTCGCGTCGAGCCGCCCGGCCCTCGACCCACCCGTCCCCCAACGGCGACTGATAGGCCGGCAGATCGCGCATGATCATCGGCACAGGCAGCGGGCCCGGCTCCGCACGCTCGCGCGGCATGGGCGCAACCCAATCCTCGCCATCCCACACCAGCCGCATCACATCATCCCCGGCGGCGGCTGCATGGCAGCCTGCTGCGCTTGCTGCTGCATTTGCTGGTCACCCTGCATGCCCTGCATTTCGCGCTCATGCTCACGGCCACGCTCGGCCTCTTCCTGCTCGGCAGCGCGTGCCTCGCGTGGATCTTCTGGCGGCGGGGCCGGCGGCTGCGGCGGGCTGATCTCGGGCCCGACCTTCTCAATGGCGTCCTCAAGCTCGCGACCCAATTTGAACGTCCGCGCCGTCGCCTTCAGCGTGGCCAGGATCACCGGCACCATGTCGGGTTTTGCCTGCATGATCGGCAAGGCGCCCTGCATCAACTGCCCGATGCTCATGACAAACTGGCTGATCTGCTGCTGCGACCGCGTCACATCCTCGCGAATCGTGGAATCCGTCTCGATATCCACCCGGTAGCAGCGCATGGCGTCCGTGCTGAGCAGCGCATGCACGTCATCCCAGCTTGGCTTGGCCAACACTTCCTGCGCCTGCATCATGGCCTGCTGACCCTGCGCCTGCATCTCCGGCGGAATCTGCGCGCCCATCTGCTGCGCCTGCTGCATGGCCTGCTGAATCATCATCATCTGCTGCTGCGCCTGCGCCTTCTCTTCGGCGGTCGGCAGCGTGATGTTCGATAATTGAGCCAACTGTTCGATTGGCATTTTTTCAGAAATTAATTCGGACTTCAGTCGCACCAAGTCACGGCACAGTCGCTGCACGTCCTTTTGCCGACGCTGCAACCGCAGCGAGCCCCACTGCGACTTCAGTTGCTGCGCGCCAAGTGTTTCGTTCGGGTCCGTCGCGCCACGGATAATGTCCGAAATTCCCGTTATTTCGTAGATCGTGGCCTTGATCGTCTCGCGGTAGGACAGCAACTCCCGCAGCACCGCGACCGTTTTCTCAATCGGCCACAGCCAGATGATCTTGGACAGGTCGCCAGCGCCGGACGACAACACGCCCTGCATGTCGATATCGCTGATCGGCACCAGCACGCCGTCCTCGGCGTCCTGCAACGCCTTCAGGAACGACGCCTGCCCCGCCGCAACGCCGGTCATCTTGACAGCCGACGCGAGCGACATGATGCGCTTCGTCACCTTGTTCAGCTCGGCCGCCTGCGCCTTGTAGATGGCGTACGGGCACACCGGCTTGAGCGAGGTGGACGACATGACGTCGTAATAAGGCTTGGGCTGCGGCCAGAACCCCTTCAATCCATACGGATCCGGCACCTGCGCGATAGGTTCGTCCGACCAATCCTCGGAAATAAACAGCACCTCGCGGCGCTCGCGGTCCCAAATCTCCCAGCACACCGACCGCTTGTAGATATCCGGGATATTCTTCGGCTGGCCTTCCTTGTCGCGCTGTCCGTCCACCGCCACGCCAAGCTGCACCTGGCCACCGATCTCCGGGTTCAGCTTCACCAACTGCTCGCGCGTGAACAGATGGCGATAGGCAATCCACCGCACGTCGCGCCACTGACCAGCCGGCGACTGGCGGTAGTCCTCCCAATGAACGTGCTCGGTGTGGACCTCGATACCGGCCACGCCGCCCATATCGTCCATCTGCGGTTCCAACCGCACGCGCGCCACGCCACGACCGACAAGCAACCCGTCCAGAACGGTCGGGTTCATCTCCGCATCGAAGTCATAGGCGTCGAGGAAGTACGAAACCGCACGTTCAAGCGCCTGCGACGCGACCATATCAACCGGGCCGCCCTCGTTGTAGCGACGGCGAATGTCCGGGATTGGCGCGGAGTTGTAGACGCTCGGCGCCAGAGTCTCCATGTTCGAGTAGAGGATGTTGAACCGCTGCGGCGTGTTCGAGTCCGAGTCATGCTCGTACGTCTTAACCGCATCCAGCGCGGTCTCGCGCCACTTCTTCTCTTCCTCGCCAGCAAGGCGCAGTTGCTCACGCCAGAACCGCACAACCTCCGGGCCGCCAGTATCCGTTTCGGCGCGCGTCTCTACGACGCCGCCGCGCGGCTTCCCGGATTCTTCCTCCATGGATTAGCGGCCGACAAACCCAGGCTGCACCAACACGGACGAATTGGAACCCGTGGAAGCCTTGACACTCACATGCGTCGCCGCCGTGCTCAGCATCAGGATGCCGGTGGACGACCCCAGCACCGTGAAATCGGTGTTGGTCGCGTCCACCGTGGAGCTGCCAGCCTTGGCATAGACGGGCGTCGCGGCGAGATTGACGATCCGCGCCGCGCGGCCGGCCGGACCGGTGCCAATGGACGCCTGCGCGTTCGTCACCGCCTGCGCGGTCACCAGCACCCCGCCATTGGTGGGCGAGAATGGGGTATCACTCATCGTTCGCCCTCCGGCGCTGTTTGGCCTTGATCATGTCCATGATGGAGACGTTCACTCGCCCCGCTTCGGCAGGGAAAACCGGCGTCTTGGGCTTCTCCACCAACCGCACATACGGGCGCGCCATACAGGCGTACCGCGCTGCGTCAGGACCGTGATCCTCTGATTCCGTGTCAACGTCTTCGGGTCGATCCGCGTCGTGCTGCAACGCAGGCAGCGTGCGGATAAGGTGCGTACAGGTGGAAAACAGGAACACCCCCGGCTTGCCATCCTCGCCCTTCAGTCTTGCGCGAACCTGATCCCAGCCGCCCATGGCGCCCTGGCGCGACACGCGGGCATTGTCGGCCGGCCGCAGCGACACACCCCGCAGCGCCATCCGCTCCGCTATCGACGGGCCGCCGTCCTGGCTGAACATGGCCGGATCGGCCACACCACCAATCGGCCTTGGCTCGCTCGCCTCGCGCTCGCGAATGCCGTCCGCAACTTCCTCGGCGGTCAGCCGCAGCCCCACGTTCGGCTCGCCCGGCTTCATGCCGTACCACTCGCGGTAGAACACCAAGGCACCGCGCGGAATGTCCGGCATGCTGCCGTCGCTCACCGCCACCCAGTACGCCGCGAAGGGCCGCGCAGAGCCCCAATCCACCGCCCTGTAGCGGTGCCAGTCAGCCGGTAGCTCACGCGGCGGGATGACGTGGCGGTCCATGCTAAATTCGGGGAAAAAGGCCCCGGCAATGACCGTCCAGTCGCCTTCCAGCCAGGCGCGGACTAGATCCTCTGTGCCCGTGAGCGCCAGGCGATCCACGTACCCAGGATCGCGCGCCAGCATGAGCCGGTTATTCTGTACGCGGCTCGGGATGTAGACGTACCGATGCGACAGTTTGCCGTTTGGCATCTTGCGGCGCAGCATCGTGAGACCCTGCGGCGCAGGGTCCACATACCGGGCCTTGATCCACTGATGGCCAGCACCGCCAGGATTGGCGGTCAGGATCAACTGAACCGGCACGCCATCCTTTGACCGCAGCGCACCGAACAGCATGTCAATCGGCCGGCTGTCCGGATAGTTGCCGGCTTCTTCGACCGCCGCGTCACTCAGGTTCTGGCCCTGGTACTTCTGCGCGTCAGCTACGTTTTCGAGGGGGCGGAAGCGAACCCGCCCACCGTGCGGCATCAGGAACGTCTTGGATTGCTCGCGCCATGCCGCGCCGGTCGGGAGATAGATTTCCTTCGCGCGCTCGATAAGGTCATCAGCCTGAGGCATTTCACGGCGGAAGAATACCGCATTGAACCCGCGTCCGTATTTGGCTTCCTTGATGGCGAACTTGCCTAGAACGCCGTCAGTTTTTCCGCCACCACGCGCGCCGCCGAACAGTATTTCACCAAGAGGGCAGTCAACCAGTACCTTCTGTGGTCCCGCCTGCGGTAGCCATGCCGGCTCCGTATTTGGTTGCCCACTCATCTTCGCTTAGAGGCTCGCTGCTGACTGTTTTACGAACAGTGGCCTCGACTTCAAGGCGCTCTCCGTAAACTTTGGGCAGCATCTTCGCCAGGAGCCATTTCCGCGTGTCGGCCCGCAGCTTGGACCGCTGAACGTGCTCGCCATTCAGCTGCCAGCCCGGATTGTCCTTGTCGTTTCGCTCCATCCAGTCGTTGGAGCCGTCATCGCTAATTTCCAGCAATTCATCAGCGATTGCATGGGCTTGTGCCTCGCGTGCGCGGGTGTATTGCGCCGAAAAGCCCTCGTGATCGTCCAAAACCCAGCGTCGGACAGTGACCTCTGAAGGCATCTCGTTATCACGACAGACGGCTCGGAGACTTTCGCCCTCAGCGAGGCGCTTGCAAATTGTCTCAGCAATTTCAGGGCTGTAGAGGCTGGGGCGGCCCATCACGCCTCCAAACGAAAACCGCCCGCGAACCTCTCGGTTCCGGGCGCAGGACTGCGAACTATCAGGAGGGTGCAACTAATTCGCGTGGCGTGTCAAGCCAGGATTGTAAGCCATTGCAAACAAACAATCCTGAGGTTTGAATCCTTAGATGCTGAGATTGCCGGGAAATCATACCATCGGCGGTCTCGTCGGATATGCCGCGAGCGACTCTCGCAATTTGGTAGCGCGTTCATCCAGTCCGGCTAAAAAGTATTCAGCAGCAGCGCGATGGCCGCGCGCCTTTGTCATCAATGAAACCGCGTCCGTTTCTCGACGCATTCGTGAAATCTGCCGATCTATCTCGTCATTCCACTCAGAAAGTATTTCTGCGTAGTCAAACAATTTTATGGCCTCCTTTATGGAATCCATCACACCATTCCCCACAACGTCACGAGCCGCCCCAGCGCCCCCGCAAACCGCGCCTCATCAACCCCACCCTGCGGCGGGCTGATGAGGTGCTGGGGGTGGATCGGGATATGTGCCGCGAGATTATCGGGTGGAATA
>Ga0209066_10004868_pt1 | contig 14402 bp, 17 predicted proteins | sample All_14_2_FD_187198 | JGI IMG/M metagenome (GOLD analysis project Ga0209066, IMG submission 187198) | Freshwater microbial communities in response to fracking from Pennsylvania, USA - Allegheny Zone_MetaG_DW_15 (SPAdes) (version 2) ...
GGCACGGTCAAGATGTCTGAAAATAAAATGGCAGCATCTAAATCAAAGCGTGCCAAAGGTTGCAAGGTGACTTCGCAGGCGAGCTGAGGATTTTTGCACAAATTAAGAAAGCTGCCGGCACGTTTGCGGGTTTCGTTGTATTCAGGCAAATAGCGACCGGCTTGGCGCATGAGCCAGACAGGTGTGCGAGTCACGGGCTCGTGTAGCAAGGCGCGTAAAAAATTATCGTTTTTGGGGCGTGCCATGAAAAATCCCGCAGAATAAAAGCGCGATTATCGCATTACGGTGGTGCTGTGCAGGTAAATGACCGTACCCACAACGAGTGGGTGCCTTGCGTACAGATTTGCTCAAGACCAAGTTGGATTTACTGGTAATGGTGTTATCGCAAACCAAGGTCTTTGAGCTTGCGATACAAGTGCGTGCGTTCCAGGCCTGTTTTTTCAGCCAATTTCACCATGTTGCCATCGACTTGAACAAGGTGGTGTTCAAAGTAGACTCTTTCAAAAGCTTCGCGGGCTTCTCGCAGGGGTTGTTGAATGATGTTAGGTGCAAGGTAGTGTGTCAATTCAGCGTCATGGCCTGCGGGGAAAAGTAATTGACGTACTTCGTCTGCAGAGATTTCTTCACTGAGTGCTGATATGGCGAGAGATTTGACCGCAGCACGAAGGGCGACGTAGCCATCAGTCCAGGCGTGATGCCGGAGTACATTCAACGCGCCGGTTGAAAAGCGGCGCAAGGGTACGGCTTCTTCTTCAGCCAGGAAAGTCAATAAATGTGTGGCGATGTCAGGCACTTCGTCTTTGAGTTCAGCGATTGAGGGAACGCCGAGTACAGATTCAAACAAGCGGTGAATTTCATTTTCTTCCCAGCCATGCGCGGCGAGGCTGGCAGGTTCGTGCGTCGTCGCAACAACCATGCGCAAACGATGCTTGGACAGGCGCTCGGCAGCAAAGAGCAGATTTTTCTGTTGCAAACGGTTTAGCCGGGCAAGTTCTTCACACCAGAGTAATCCATCTGCCAAAGTGGCAAGTTTGTCGAGATCAATGGGTTCTAGTTCATTGGCCAAGTTCAGGACAGGTTTATTGGTGTTTTGCGCCGAGAGCGCGACTAACTCCACAATGCCGCCAGGTGCTGAGCGGAGTAAAAGCAACGGATTGTTGGAAAGGAGTTGATCAAACCGGCGTTTCAGGTCACGTAATGCGCCAGGGCGAGTAAACGCAGATAATGAAAGTGCGCCCCGACTTTTTTTACCACTGCGGTCAAGTGATTTTTTGACGGTCTGCAATAGTTTTTGCATGCCGATGGGTTTTTCTAAAAAATCCAGCGCGCCAATGCGTGTGGCTTCAACTGCTGTGTCGATAGTGGCATGGCCTGACATCATGACCACCGGCGTGGACAACTGACCATGTGCCGCCCACTCCTTGAGCAAGCTGATGCCGTCCATTTCCGGCATCCAGATATCAAGCAAAATCAAGTCAGGTTGTGCTTCGGCGCGTAATACATTGGCTTGGGCTGCATTTTCAGCAAGGACGACATCGTAGCCTTCGTCACGCAAAATTTCAGAAAGCAGTTCGCGTATCCCGATTTCATCATCAACAATGAGTATTTTTGCCATGGTTATCCTAAATCTTTGTTTTCTTCAGTCGCTGTGAGTAGCCATAAGCGCACGAGGCCGCCGCCATCGGCATGATTTGACAAGCGAATATCGCCGCCATGGTCTTCGATGATTTTTTTGACAATGGCTAATCCTAAGCCTGTGCCTTTGGTTTTCGTGGTGACGTAAGGTTCAAAAGCCCGTGCTAATAATTGCGGTGCAAAGCCTGGGCCGTTATCGTGCATCGTGAGGCAAAGTCGTTTTTCTTCAAGTGTTATTTGAATATCAATACGGGGTTGCGCGACATTGATTAGCGCGTCTTGTGCATTGGCAAAAAGGTTGTGCAGTACTTGGCGTAATTGGTTGGGGTCAGCGATGACATTCATGTTTATTTGCTGCAAAGTCGGCGCTGGCGAGACGGCGATTTGCGTTGCGGTATTGTCATATAAAGCCAAAAGATCGGTCAATAATGCATGCAGGTTAACCACCTGAAGTTGCGGTGGCGGCGTGCGTGCATAGTCGCGGAAATCATTGACCATATTTTTGAGCGCCTCGACTTGGGTGATGATGGTTGTAGTGGCACGATTAAGCAGTGCGCGGGCGGGTTCATCCAAGGTATCGCTGAGCTTCATTTGCAAACGTTCAGCAGAGAGTTGAATGGGTGTGAGCGGATTTTTGATTTCATGGGCCAGGCGTTGAGCAACCTCTGCCCAAGCTGCAGCGCGCTGGGCTGAAATTAAACGGGTGATGTCGTCAAATACGACGACAAATCCTGCTCCTGTGCCTGGTAGCGATGTACCTCGAATGAGCAAGGTTTGGGCTGCTTGTTGCTGGTTGTGATCAAGCGCCAGCTGCAGTTGCCATTCGGTTGTGTGCTGGTTGAATTGCTCAAGCAAGGCGGTTGCCAGTACCTGATGGCGAGGCCATTGGTCGAGTGGAATTTCTTCAAAAGTTTTTAATTCATCTTGCAAAATAGTGAGCGCGCCACGGTTAGCTGCGCGCAAATGATAGTCCCCGCTAAAGGCCAGCACGCCAGCCGATAAATTGCCTAGTACGCTTTCCAGATACGATTGAGCCGCTTCGGTTTTTTTACGCTGGAGGTTGGTTTCAGCTCGGGCATCGCTCAACTGTTGTGTCATTTTGTTGAACGACCGCGTAAGTAGTCCTAATTCATCAGAAGTTTCAATAATTGTGCGCGGAGTGAAATCGCCTGCTGAAACGGCACGCGTGCCCTCGGCCAGAATCAATAAAGGTTGGGCTAGGCGGTCGGCAAGTAAAAAAGCCAGTGCAATAGCCGCAAATAAAGCCAGCATCAACGTGAGCGTTAAAGTCAGCGTGTAAATTCGCTTGAGTCCACTGCGACCTAATTGCAATTCCTGATAATTGCGATAACCGGTTTCAGCGCTGTGGGCATTTTCTGCAATTGTCGGCGGGACATGCTGCGTGAGCTGCAAAATGTGTGGTTCGAATTCAAGCAAATGGGGCGTATTGGCAATGACCGGCACCAAGGTGCGAATTACTAACGCATCTTGTTTTTCGTCAATAACTGCTATGCCACGGCCAAGACGCGCTTCACGCAGCTCGCTGGTGCTGGGGATCGATGGTAATAACTTTGTCAAGTCATCATTGCTGTTGGCAAGCACTTGTCCAGTGAGAGTAAACAAGGTTGCTGAATCTGCATTGGTTTGTTCACGCAACCGCGAGAGTGCCAGCGAAGCGGATTGATTGTCGCCTAATTCAAATGCAGCACGGCGAGTTTTTTCCAGCAGGTCGGTTTGCAAATTGTTGAGCACGCTGCGTCCTAGCGCTAAGCCCCCCTCCAAGGCGCGATCAACACGAACATCAAACCACGAGTCGATACTATTGACGGCGAATTGCATGGAAACCGAATACACCAGTACACCGGGCAACACAGCCATTACCGCTAGCATGACGAGTAGCCGTGCACGTAAGCGGGCACCAAAAACACCGGCTTTGAAATCACGGCGCAAACGCAGCAGTTGTAGCGAGACCATCATGAGCATGGCAAATGCCACGACGCCATTCAAGACAAGCAGCCAAGGGTAATACTGTGCAAATAATGGGGTGTTGCCAGTCGTAAATGTCATTAAAAATAACAATACAGTGGCTAAGATGGCCGACAAAATAAAAGCCAGTTTCATGGCGTGCCCCCCCCTGAATTCGCTGTGGTGGAGGCGACAAATGACCACTCGTTGGTTTTTGTGCTTAACCGCCAATCGCTGTTGGTGAGGGCATCAATTTGAAAAGGTTTGGGTAACTGGTTTTGGTTGAGCGAAAGTCGTACCCGGGCGACATAAGTTTCGCCAGGCATGAGCCGTCGCCGTTCAACCAGTGGCAAGCTATTGATGCGCGACATGGCGCGCAGGGCATCGCCGAGTTTTTCGAAATTTTGATACAAGCTGCTGCCGTCTTGTATTGCATTAGTGACACGCGCAAGACGATACTGCCGTGTCAGGCTGTGATAACTTAAACGATACATAAAGCTGCGTGTGACGATGTGCTCATTTACCCAGTATTTTCTTGGCCGCTCAATAACGGTTTCAAAGTCAAAATACAGTGGTATTCCGTGCGTAATGACATCTTCCAGACGACGTCCCAAATCAATATTGAATTGTGCCGATAATGCGTAATGTTCGTCTGTAGTGACGATGCTGGCTTGCTTGGCTTCAATGTCTTCAGCATGGGCGACAGGTGTTACGCCAATGCTTGCGCCAAGGAAAAATAGGCTCATCAGGCCGAACGCACAGGATAGATAGGTGCGCCTGATCCGGGCGTGGTAGCCAGCGAACCAGCGCCGCATCATGTGCCCGCCGGGGCTAGATTTTTTGCAGTAACGCGTAAAAAAAGCCGTCATGGTCGGCAGTGGGTAAAAGCTGCATAAAGGGCGCGGCATTTATCGGCAGGCGCCGGGCATTGGAATGACGGCTGATAAACGCCGCCACTTGAGCATCATTTTCGGCATTAAAAACGGAACACGTGGCATAAAGCATTTTGCCACCTGGGGCAAGCGTTTGCCACAGTGCATCAATAATGCGCGCCTGAGTACGTACAAAACCCTCAATATCGGTGGCGCGGCGTAACCATTTAGCATCGGGATGGCGGCGCACGACGCCTGACGCCGAGCACGGCACATCAGCCAGAATGCGATCGAAAGGCTGGCCATCCCACCAAGTGCTGGGCAAGGCAGCGTCCCCCGTGCGAATGACGATATTGTCCGCCTTCAATCCCAAGCGGATGACATTTTCTGCAATGCGCGCGGTACGCACCGGGTCTGAATCCAGCGCGAGCAAATGGATGTCTGCGCTTTCCAGCAAATGCGCGGCCTTGCCGCCAGGAGCAGCGCAGGCGTCTAGCACGCGTTGCCCCGCGCTGACATCAAGAAGCTGTGCTGCGCGCTGCGCACCGGCGTCTTGCACCGAACAAAGGCCTTGGGCAAAGCCTGGAATTTGCGCCACAGGCAGTGGTTTTTCGAGTCGCCAGCCAACACTTCCTTCAGCATGTGCTTGCAAACCCGCAGTATTGAGTTGATCAGAAAAGTCGGCGCTGGTGACACGGCGGCAATTCACCCGTAAGGTCATTGGTGGATGGGTATTGTTGGCTGCAAGAATGGCTTGCCAGTGCTGAGGGTGATCTTTTTTGACTCGCGTTATCCACCAATCAGGATGTTGCCAGTGTGCTGCCAGATTGATTTTGGCGCGCGTTAATAAGCTGTCTTTTTGCCGCAGAAAATTACGCAGCACACCATTCACCAAGCCTTTGTAGTTTCCTGCCGCAATGCCCGCAGCTGCTGTGACGGCTTGGTCCACAATCACATGGGCCTGCTCCGGTCGCGCTTCCAGGCGGGCCAGAGCAACCAGCAACAAACAGCGAATGTGAACATCTGCAACCGGCTTGGTCATGAGCTGAGCGAGAAAAAAATCTCCGCGCCCAAAACTGCGCAATGTGGCATAAGCCAGATCCATCACGGCAGCGCGCAAAGTGCCGCTAAGCTCACCTGCAATTATCGGGTCGGCAAGCGCTGCATCAAGCGTGCGGCCAGTGAGCACCGTAGCGATAATCTTAGCCGCGCCGGACAACGCCGGCGCTAAGGTTGCGGATGTGTGAGCAGGCTGCGCGGCAACTTGGGGAGGAGATGAATTCAAAGCAGGCAGAAGGGGGAAAGGTTTTAAGAGAGATTGGCGACATGTCGAATTGGCAACATGTGCGACACATTTATGTTCGTTTATGTTGCCAGTCTACCTTGCCCGGTGCAAAGCTTACTTTTTCATCTGGTCAGGCGTTGATTGCAGCCGCTTTTATCCTTATTTCTAGCGCATCGAACGCAAGCGTGCCACGCGCTCCTCAGTGCTCGGGTGGGTTGAAAACAAGCCGCGCAGGCCACCGCCAGAGAGTGGATTCATAATCATCATTTGTGCGGTTTCAGGGTGTGCATCGGCTGTATCCATCGGAATGCCGCGAGCATAAGCATCAATTTTGGTCAGCGCATCAGCCAAGGCATCGGGCTCGCCGGAAATTTCTGCACCGCCGCGATCCGCTTCAAATTCGCGCGCGCGTGAAATCGCCATTTGAATCAAGCTTGCCGCCAACGGCGCCAGAATCATCACCAGAATGCCGACGACAGGATTGTGCGAGCGGCCATTTTCATCGCGACCACCAAAGAACATGGCAAAGTTGGCCAGCATCGAAATCGCACCCGCCATCGTCGCGCTGATGGTCGAAATCAAGATATCCCGATGTTTCACGTGCGCTAATTCATGTGCCATCACCCCGCGCAACTCACGCGCTGAGAGCATCTGCACGATGCCTGTAGTAGCGGCCACTGCCGCATGCGCCGGATTGCGACCCGTAGCAAAGGCGTTCGGCTGGGCTTGGTCAATTAAATATACCTTGGGCATTGGCAGATCGGCGCGTGCGGCAAGCTCTTTGACCATGTTGTACAAATAAGGCGAACTGGCCTCATCGACTTCCTGTGCGTTGTACATGCGCAACACCATTTTGTCAGAGAACCAATAGGAAAAAATATTCATCCCGCCGCCGATAAGCAAGGCAATCATCATGCCCTGTGCCCCGCCGAGGCTAGCACCAATGGCACCAAATAACGCCAAAATGCCTGCCATGAGAATAGAAGTTTTTAACCAGTTACCTAACATTTTTATTCCTATCAAGGGTTTAAAAAATAAGACAATCATTGTATTACCCGCACTTAGATAGTTGTCGAACAAGAAAATTCAATCTGGCGGTATTTTCCAATCAGCTCAAAAGAGTCGGGAACGGACACGCATTCGCGTTAGTATTCGCTTTGCGGCAAAAATAGTGCGCCGCAATATCAAGTGGCACTATAGTTAACTATGAATTTCAACTAGGGAGGGTTGTTAATGTCAATCATTTTTCAATCATTGGGTCGCACCGTTATTGCAGGCATTGTTATTTTGGCGTTGTTGCTGTTTTTTGTCGGTAACGGTTTAACCAACGGCATGGCACACGCCATTGGCATGCGCTGGCTGCATGTAGGCTGCGGCGTCATGTGGATTGGTTTGCTGTGGTATTTCAACTTCGTGCAAATTCCGTCCATGCCAAAAATCCCGGACGAGCAAAAGCCCGCCATCAGCAAAGTCATCGCCCCAACCGCGCTATTCTGGTTCCGTTGGTCTGCGCTGGCTACTGTGGTGACTGGTTTGCTAGTTGCCATGACTTCCGGCTATCTGGTGCAAGCACTCACCTTAACGGAAGGTGTGCGCACGATAGGCATTGGCATGTGGATGGCATTGCTCATGGCGTTTAACGTCTGGTTCATCATCTGGCCGAACCAGAAAAAAGCCTTGGGCATTGTGGTAGTTGAAGCCGCAGAAAAAGCCAAAGCTGCCCGCATGGCCATGTTGACCTCACGCTTTAACACCATGCTCTCTATCGCCATGTTGTATTGCATGGTTGCCCAGCAAAACGGCGGTCTGTAAAACATCTGCATCGGTATGAAATAAAAAAGGGCGCGAAATTTTCGCGCCCTTTTTTATGGAATTGACAGCGTTCATCCTTTAAAAAATAGGGATGGAAGCTTTTTTGGGTGAGCTGATACGTAGCTGCTGATTCACATTAAGCCAGCCAAACACAACGGTAATGCTTGGCTTGATACTTATTGCCCGCTAAAATCTAACCAGTCTAGTCAGATTTAGGAGGTTATTATGCACGCATGGCAAATGCAAGAAGCAAAAGCGCGTCTGTCCGAAGTGGTCAAACTCGCCGAAAGTGAGGGGCCGCAAGACATTACGCTGCACGGGCGGTCAGTCGCCGTGGTGCTCTCAAGGGCAGCCTTTGAGCACCTTTCAGGTAGCGGCTATTCGCTCGTGGATTTCATGCGCCGATCGCCGCTTTACGGACTTGAAGAAATCGAGTTCGAGCGCGACAGAAGTGCCGCGCGTGAGGTGACGCTTTGAGTTATCTGCTCGACACCAACGTGCTCTCGGAGCTGCGCCGCAAAGTGCCCAACGCGGGTGTCGTCGCGTGGTTTGCCCCGCGCCCGGCCTCAACCTTGTTTCTCAGTGTGTTGACTCTGGGCGAGTTGCGCAAGGGCGTCGAAGGCCTGGCAGACACAGATCGCCGCGCCGCCCTGCTTGACTGGCTTGAAGCGGAACTGCCGATCTTCTTCACCGGCCGGATTCTCCCGGTCGATGCACAAGTGGCCGACCGTTGGGGGCGCCTGGTGGCAACAGCAAGTCGTCCACTTCCCGCTATCGACAGCCTGTTGGCGGCGACCGCCGCACATCACGGCCTGAGCCTGGTCACCCGCAACGTGCGCGACTTCGCCGATCTTGGGCTGGAAGTTATCAACCCGTGGAGTGATTGAGAGCGCCTCAGCGCAGTGAGCTGATTTTTCCCGTTTGTGAAATAGCGGGTGACGCAAAAAGTCGGCGCTGGTGATACGGCGCGAGGGCGATTTCCTCCGCCAAAATGAAAATGGCGCAGAACAATCCACGCCGTTTTTTGCGTCGCTGGGCGCGTGAAATCGGGTTTTTCTACAGCCTCAACGTTCAAATTGAGGGGCTGGCCGACCACAAAGCTTGGCCGGAGCCCCGAAAGTTCAATAACCACAGGCCGCGAAGAGAACGCTTGTCGGTCAGTCCCTCTCGAATGCAGGGTTAGATATTTGCCTTGTGTTTATGAGTCTCTGTTTCACGAACCATCTTACCTTCACGAAGCAGCAAGCCCAGCACACTGTAAGAAAGATAATCTTTCTGCTTGCCACGGTAATCGCTACGAAGACCGAGGAGGCTGGCTGCGTCAGAATTGGTGATGCCAACCGCGTTAGCCTTGGCAAGCTCGAATATCGCGGTTTTCATAAGTTGAAGTCCCAATTGAGCACGCTCGACGCACCCCTGTGGCACCACGATGTCTTTTCGCTTCTTGCCGCCCAAACCGGAAGGTACAACTGCATTAGTAAGCAACCCGCCGGTTTCAGTTGTTCCAAATGCAGCTATCAATTCTGCTTCAAGACGTAGCGCTTGAGCCTCTGTGAGGTCTTCTACGAGAATATCAACCATTGGCTTTGCGCCTGATGCAAAAATTTCCTTAATCCGAGCGTATTTCTTGGTTGCGTCAGGCGTAACAAGGTGGTCGAAGGCACGGCTGCCTGTGCCCTTGCCAATGTAAAAGGCGAGCGCTGGCGATACTCTCGGATCTTTCAGCGCATAAACGTAGAAGAAATTGGTAGCCATGGATTTGTATGCCTAGCGTTGGAGGTAAGGGGCTGCGGCGCGAAAGCGACCGACCGGAGAAACTACGCCGGTCCCGCAGTCCCGCTTGACCGAAGGGTTAGGTCTATTAGCCAATGATGGACTCAACATAAATTAGAGCTTCACTGTGCCCAACCTTCCACTCTTTACTACCCTTTGTTTTCGACCACCAAACCTTACATAGACGGTCGAACTTACGTCTTTGCCACCACCACATGCACTCATGAATTTTGGCAATGTCCTCTGCATTGAAGTTACCGCCTGTTGCATGTTCTTTTAGCCTAAACAAGATATTCACACGACAAGCCAAACGAACACTTCTTCTTTTAAAGTGCTCATTCAAAAGCGCAATGCCAATTGCAGTTGCACTCCCGATAAGCGCAATGATTATTGATGTCTCTATGTTTATCTCCAATTCCGAGAGTTTGAGCTTCATTCCTGACCACTAATGCTGAGCCTCTAAAGATCTAACGTTAAGTAGACACACAAATCGGTGCCTGTGCTGACAACATTAGGTGTCTAGCTTGGTTCATTTTGGGTTTATCTCACTGAAAAATTAAATATATTTTGATTGTGTTCTGGAAATGCCGACTCAAGACACGCCGGTGGTCAACCCACCACCAAAACTGCTCGACCAAGTACGTGACAAGCTGCGGGTGAAACACTACAGCATTCGCCCCAATTCTGCTTATGTGAATGGAATTAACTTTCTATCAGCATTTCCGGCAAGCATGCAGCCGGGTATGTTGAGTGGCTATTACGGAGCCAGCAAATTGCCGCGCAAAAAGTTCTCGAAGAGACGCACCGCGCTGGCGCTGGTGAGACGGCGGCCGCCGGGTTTTTGCAGTTCGGTCAGGCGTAATGCGCTGATGTTGGTGGCGACCAAAATGCCGTTGGTGCTTTGTTTGAGTAATGACTTAAGAAGTATCTCCGTGGCGCCGCTGAAGGTCTTGGACGTGCTCGATGTCTGTCTTACGCGTTAGCGCAAGACGCGCTGTCTCTAGTCGTCCCACGCAGAACTGTACGCGGTTCTCTGAGAGCATCTCCGCCTTGTGGCTGCGGATGTAGTCAATAATTCCTGATAGGGTGAATACGCCCTTCGGAATAGGCGTCTTGAACTCGGCCTCTCCAGTAAAAACGACCGCTGAAATAATGGCTTCAGCGGGCAGAAAGTTCAGGCTTGTTTGAATAGCGCGAATGTGTCGAAGATTCTGAAAAATGGGATTCTGAAATTGGAACTTTCGTTTGAACAGAACTTGTGTCCAGGTTGCTTGCTTTGGGTTCGCGAAGATCCAGCCCTTGTAGTCTTTAGTCTCTATAACGAATACGCCAAACCTCGAAACGAGGACATGATCCACTTGAGTGGTTCCGTCCTTGAGGCGAAGAGTTACATTGTTCAACAGGTGATAGTCCGGCGCTGCGAAGTGGGACATGAGCTCGCGCCGAACCAGTGCCTCGCCTTGGTTCTGAAGCGAATCGGCTCGGTAGCGTCCTACGAGGAAGCCGACAACGGCGCCCAAGAAAATATAGAAGAGAATAGTCACATTTGTGCTGACTGTTGTTTAAGGTAAGCGCCGCGCCGATTGTGGCGGGTCGCTCTTGACCGCGATTTTAGGCATGATGGTTGATTGGATAGTGGCAACATCTGGGATTGATTTTGCCTGCCAGCGCACTATGCGGACGCCGGCCGAAGTAAGGGCTTTGTCTTTTTTTGCATCTGCTGCCTGACGATCATCTTTTCGGTGTGTTGCATCATCAAGCTCGATGACTGCGACAATGCTGGAGTCTTTGTTGCACACCACAAAGTCAGCGCTCATTCGGTTGATGCGATTTAACCATGCCTGATAGTTGTTGCCTTTTTTGATTCCGAGCAAGCGGGAAAGCTGAACCTGGGCGAGGACGATATGCTCTGGCAGCGCCTGAATCAGGCGAAAGTAAAGCACCTGCTCAGGCTGAGAAAGCGGCTTCTTGGCGACGAAGGGCCATACCTCATCTGCCCCACCGCCTTGAGATTTGGCTTTTAGAGCGGCCAGAACTGCGATCACTGCGACGACAATCAACAACAAAACTATTGTGTTCATATTTATTGTTTCCCTTTTAAAGAAAATGCCGCCCACTGGAACGCCTTGGCAGGCGTTTCCGCGATGCTGTGCGTACGTGGCCTCTGTGTTTGATTCAAACTGACTGCGTAGTAATCAGAAAGCCAGCAAATTGCTGCGCAAAAACTCGGCGCTGGTGAGACGGCGGCCGCCGGGTTTTTGCAGTTCGATCAGGCGTAAAGCGCCGTGGCTTGTGGCGACAATGATGCCATCCGCCTCCGCCGCAAGAATCTGGCCGGGGTTGCCAGTGCCTGCTACAGCTTCGGCGCGCCACACTTTGACGGGTTCGCCGGACAGTGTGGAGGTCGCGCCGGGGAAGGGGTTGAAGGCGCAGATTTTGCGCGCCAGAACATCGGCGGGTTGGTTCCAGTCGAGCTGCGCTTCGGCTTTGCTGATTTTTGCGGCATAGGTCATGCCGCTGGTCGGTTGCGCCACGGGAACCAGCGCATCGCGTTGCGCCAAGGCTTCGACGATCAGGCGTGCGCCGAGCGTGGCCAGCCGGTCATGCAGTTCACCCGCCGTCTCACCAACGCCGACTTTCAATGCTTCGGCCAGCAGCATGGCGCCGGTGTCGAGCCCGGCGTCCATTTGCATGATGGTGACGCCGGTTTCCTCGTCTCCCGCTTCGATGGCGCGCTGGATTGGCGCCGCGCCACGCCAGCGTGGCAGCAGCGAGGCGTGGATGTTAAGGCAGCCAAAACGCGGCATGTCCAGCACGGCTTGCGGCAGAATCAGGCCGTAAGCGGCGACGACCATGACGTCCGCCTGCGCGGTGCGGATCGGGTCGTGCGTTGTTGGGTCTTTTAAACGGTCCGGTTGAAACACCGGCAGGTTGTGTGCGAGGGCGAGTTGTTTAACGGCAGAAGGTTGCAACTTCATGCCGCGCCCGGCAGGGCGGTCCGGCTGAGTGAGCACTAACGGCACGTGGTGCCCGGCGGCAAGAATGGCGGCCAGCGCTTGCGCGGCAAATTCCGGCGTGCCGGCAAAAATGACGCGCATCAGAGGGTTTCCCGGGCTTGTTTGAGCAGCTTGTCCTTGATGCGTTGTTGTTTCAGGCGCGAGAGGTAATTCACGAACACTTTGCCGTTCAGGTGGTCAATTTCATGCTGGATGCACACAGCCAGCAAGCCTTCCGCAGTGAGTTCGAAGGGGTTGCCATCCAGGTCCAGGGCTTTGACGGTGATGGTCTCCGCACGGTTGACGGTTTCGTAAATGCCGGGCACGGATAGGCAGCCTTCTTCGCTGTCGCAGCCGCCGGATTTATTAATAATTTCCGGGTTGATGAAAGTTTGTAACTTGGATTTGTTCTCGGTGACATCAATGATAATCAGGCGAATGTGCCGGTCTACCTGGGTGGCGGCCAGACCAATGCCGGGTGCGGCATACATGGTTTCTGCCATGTCGGCAGCCAATTGGCGAATGCTGGCGTCAACAATGGAAATTGGCGCGGCTTTTTTGTGCAGACGCGGGTCGGGGTAGCGCAATATCGGTAATAAGGCCATGAAAGAGCTCTTGAATGAATTGATGCAAAAAGAATTGTCGGGCAGAATCGGAAGATTAAACAGTGTTTTGAATAAACTGCAGCACACTATTTAGCGTTAGCGCCGATTCCGGCCGGAGGTCTTACTATGCGTCGCATTATATCTGTCCTACTCTTGTGCATTTCAACCACTGTGGCCTTTGCTGGCCCATCTGAACCACTGGTGCTGGCCGACAATGCGCCCGATCGGTATACCGTGGTGCGGGGGGATACTTTGTGGGGCTTGTCGTCTAAATATCTGAAAGACGCTTACCGCTGGCCAGTTTTATGGGGCATGAACAAACAGGAAATTAAAAATCCGCACTGGATTTACCCCGGGCAAGTGCTGGTGCTAGACCGCAGTGGTGCAGAGCCACGGTTACGCTTGGGTGGCAAAGCGGGGGCAGGAAATACCGAAAAGCTGTTGCCTAAAGAATATATCGAGTCGATAGAAAAACCCATTGCGTCGATTCCGCCCAATGAAATTGAACCTTTTTTATCGCAGCCTCTGGTGGTTGATGAGGCATCCCTTGCTCAGACGTTGCGCGTTGTGGGGCTGCAAGATAACCGCGTGATTGTTGGCGCGGGCGATGTGGTTTACACCACGCCCTATGGCGCTTCAGGTGGGTTGCCTGCAGATGCAGCCAAGGGCGAATGGCATGTGTTTCGTCAGGGCAAGCCTTTAGCTGACCCGCAAACCAAGGAGGTGCTGGGTTTTGAGGCGCAGTTTTTGGGTAATGCCCGGATGACAGCCACAGGGGAAGTGACGACTTTTAAGCTGCTCACTGCAAAAGAAGAAGTGCTGGCTGGCGACTTTTTGCTTCCTGCGCCACGAGTGGATGTCGTGAATTACATACCTCACGCACCTGAAAAAAATATCGCGGGCCGCATAATTTCCATTTATGGCGGCGTGTTTTACGGTGGGCCGCAATCAGTGGTGGTGTTGAATAAAGGCAAGAAAGATGGTGTGGATTTAGGTCAGGTATTTGCGGTTGATAGGGCGGGTGTTATTTTGGATGACCGCTTTAAGGGCAAGAAAACAAGCTATACCCTGCCCGATGAACGCAATAGCCTGGTTTTTGTTTTCCGTACTTTTGATCGGGTGGCTTATGCGCTGGTGATGAGCGCAAAACAACCTATCGTTGTGGGTGATGCAGTGCATACACCGTGAGCTTTTACTGCCTGTTTTCGGGTGGTGGCATGGTGGTCGTTACGTGACTAACATTGTGGTTACTTCGGTTTTAAGTATGACTTATGATGCCATTGTCAGCTGCTGATCGCCTGGGTCTGGTTGCCTGGTTGCGCTTTATGCAAGTGGAGGGCATTGGTAGCAGCGGGCGGCGGGCTTTGCTTCAGGCATTTGGCTTGCCTGAAGCTATTTTTGCTGCCAGCCACGCTGCTTTAACGGCGGTGGTGGGGGCGCAGAGTGCCGAACGCTTGCG
>Ga0209066_10004869_pt1 | contig 14401 bp, 9 predicted proteins | sample All_14_2_FD_187198 | JGI IMG/M metagenome (GOLD analysis project Ga0209066, IMG submission 187198) | Freshwater microbial communities in response to fracking from Pennsylvania, USA - Allegheny Zone_MetaG_DW_15 (SPAdes) (version 2) ...
CCTCAGGCCGCCTGTAGGCGTCCTGAGGTGCGGCGATCTGCTGCACCCTGCCATGATCCAGCACGACGATGCGGTCCGAGAGCGACAGCGCCTCCTCCTGGTCATGCGTCACCAGGATGGTGGTGATGCCGAGCGAACGCTGCAGGCGGCGCAACTCGACCTGCACCTCTTCGCGCAGCTTGCGGTCGAGCGCGCCGAGCGGCTCATCGAGCAGAAGGATCTCAGGCTGGAACACGATGGCCCGCGCCAGCGCCACGCGCTGCTGCTGACCGCCCGAAAGCTGGCTCGGCTTGCGGCGCGCGAAATTCTCGAGCCTCACGCGCTCCAGCGCCTCCGCGACCCGGCGCTTGCTTTCCGACCCGCTCACCTTGCGTACGGACAGGGGGAAGGCGACGTTGTCGAACACCGTCATGTGCGGAAACAGAGCGTAGCTCTGGAACACGAGGCCGATGTTCCGCTGCGCCGCCGGCAGCGCGGTCACATCGCGCCCGCCGATATGGATCGATCCGCCGGTCGGCTGGTTCAACCCCGCGATCATCGTCAGCACTGTCGTCTTGCCGGAGCCGCTCGGGCCCAGGATCGTGACGAACTCCCCCTGCTCGACATCGAGGGAGACGTCATCCACCGCGGCGAACTTGCCATAGTGGCGCGAAACGCCCCTGAGGTGGATGGAGCTCACGAACGCGGCCCGGACTCAACCGCCGAGCGCACGCGTCGTCTCCTCGACCAGCGCGCCGGCGATCAGGTCGATTTCCGCCGCACCCATCGGCGTTGACAGCGAGCCCGAACAGTTCGGCGTCAGCAGGATACCGCGATCCAGCATGGCGAGATGGATGGCCGGCAGCGCCTTCTTTGCGACCGCGTCCGGATAGCTCGAACGATAGTCGATGATCGGCGCAGTCGTGAGATGCAGTCGGAACAGCGAACCATAGCCCGTCATCTGTGCCGGAATACCCGCCGCCGCGAAGCCTGCGCCGATGCGCGCGCGCAGCGTGTCGCCCAATCGGTTCAGGCGGCCCACGGCAGCCTCGTCGTAGTAGTCCAGGGTCACGCGTCCTGCGACCATGGTCAGCGGATTGGCGCTGAAGGTGCCACCATGCGCAACCGCCGGCGCGCCTTTGGTATGATCGAAGACCGCCATGCGCGCGACCGGTCCGGCGACAGCGCCAACAGGCAATCCGCCGCCGATGATCTTGCCGAGCGCGATCAGATCCGGCTCCAGCCCGAAGATCGTATGCGCGCCCGCGTAGGCCAGGCGGAAGCCGATCACCTCATCGCAGATCAGCATGATTCCATGGCGCCGGCACGCATCGCGGATGACATCCAGCGTAGCCGGAGGCGGCGGGACCATGCCGGCCTTGGAGGTGAGCGTATCGAGCACGATGCCCGCGAGCCTCGGTCCCTCGCGGTCGAGGATCGCTGCACAGCGCTCGGGATCGGCATAGGGCAGCACCACGACATCCGCCGCGACCGAAGGCGGCGTCCCGCGGTCATAGGTCACGGCCGCCGGGTCGCCGCCGGGCCCATCCCAATTGGCGGGGCCGGAGCCGAGGCTTACCTCAAGGTGGTCATAGGCCCCGTGATAGGCGCCCTCCATCTTCGCGATGGCCGGCCGGCCCGTGATGCCGCGCGCTCCCTTCACGGCGAACATCACCGCCTCGGTGCCGGAATTGCAGAAGCGGATCTGCTCACAGCGCGGTGCCCGGTCGCGGATCGCTTCGGCGAGCGCCGTCTCATACTCGGTGGGCAGCCCGAAGGCCGTCCCTTTGCCGATCACCTCCCGCAACGCCTCGACCACCGGCGGGAAGGCATGGCCGTGGATCAACGAGAAGAAGTTGTTGGCACAATCGAGAACGCGGCGCCCGTCGAGGTCCTCGATCCAGCAACCTTCGCCGCGCGCGGCATAGGGTGGATGGGGCGCGAACCAGGACGCGTTACGCATGCTGCCGCCGGGAACCACGCGTTTCGCGCGTTCGAAGGCTCGAGCTGAGCCATGCCGGGACACTTCGACATTCGAAGCCTGCGGCGGTGAGGCGACAGATGAACCCATCCGGATTTGTCCCAAACTTTCCAGCCGACGGTGCATTGCAGCAAACACGATGCTCAATCGTCAACCTGTGATGGTTCCTTCCCGTGCGCGTCCGGGATCCTAAGCCCCGCCGCAGTTCCAGCCGCCTGGCAGCGCGGCCCAGCGGCGGCGAAGGATTGACCTCGCGGCGAAGCCGTCCCAAGAATCCCGGAACGGAGGTCAAGCCGCCTGTCACCGGCCCCAGCGATTGCGCGCGGGAGCGAAGGGCATGGCTGCACCGATGATGAACCTGATCATGATGCCCAATGCCACGGGCGCGCATCTGGGCGGCTGGCGTCACCCTGATGCCTGGAGCGACATCGTGATGAATCTCGGCCATGTGGTCGAGGCCACGCGGATCGCCGAACGCGGGAAGTTCGACGCGGTCTTCCTCGCCGACGGCAACGCGGTGCGGGAGATGGACAAGCCCGCGCTGTTCGCCGCGAATTTTCCTTCGGCGCGGCCGGCGGGATTCGAGCCGATCACCGTGCTCTCCGCCGTGGCGATGGCGACGAAGAACATCGGCCTCGTCGCCACCTGCACCACCAGCTATGACGAGCCCTATTCGGTCGCGCGGCGCTTCGCCTCGCTGGACCACATCAGCGCCGGGCGGGCAGGGTGGAATGTCGTCACCTCGCAATACGCCGGCGACGCGCTGAACTTCAGCCGCGCCGAAAACTACGGCCGCGACGAGCGCTATGAGCGCGCCGAGGAATTCGTCGAGGTGGTGAAGGGCCTGTGGGACAGCTGGGACGAGGATGCCTTCCCGGAAGACAAGGCCACGGGCCGCTTCCTCGATCCCGCCAAGGTGCATGTGCTGGACCATGTCGGTCCGCATTTCCAGGTGAAGGGTCCGCTGAACGTCGCCCGGCCGCCGCAGGGCCATCCCGTGGTGTTCATGGCCGGGCAGTCGGATCGGGGGCGGGAGCTCGCCGCGTTGCATGCCGATGCGATGTTTGCCGCCGGCGATTCCATGGAGAGCTGCCAGCGCGCCTATGCGGACATCAAGGCGCGCATGGCGACGTACGGCCGCGCCCCGGACGCGCTGCGCTTCCTGCCCTCGGTCGTTACCTATTGCGGCGAGACGGAAGCCGAGGCCGAGCGCCTGTTCGAGGAGCTGCAGGAGCTCATCACCCCCGCGCTCGGCGTGCACTATCTCTCGAAGCTGGTGGACAAGGATCTCAGCGGCTATGACCTGGACGCGCCGCTGCCGGACCTGCCGGAGAAGGTGGCGAGCGGCACCAGCCTGCGCACCTACCTGATCGAGGGCGCCCGTCGGAACAACCTCACCATCCGCCAGACCTACCAGCGCGCGCTCTCCTCGATGGGTGCGCCGGTGATCAAGGGAACGCCCGAGCAGATCGCCGACGTGCTGGAGCGCTGGTTCCGCGGCAAGGCCTGCGACGGCTTCATGGTCTCGAACCCGGTCATGCCGCGCTCGCTGAACACCTTTGTCGACCAGGTGGTGCCGGTGCTGCAGAAGCGCGGCCTGTTCCGCACGGAATACGAGGGCGAGACGATGCGCGAGCGCATGGGCTTGCCGACGCCACCCAACCCGCGTCGCGCGGCGGCGGGCCTGGCGGCGGAGTAGTCAGCCTGGATTCTCCATGTTCTCGCGCAGGGTGCGGCCGGCATATTCGGTGCGGAACAGGCCGCGCCGCTGCAACTCCGGCACCACCATGCGGCCGAACTCCTCATAGGTGGCGGGGAAGACGGTCGGCGGCAGGACGAAGCCGTCGCAGGCGCCGGAGGTGAACCAGTCCTCCATGTGGTCGGCGATCATCTTCGGCGTGCCGGCGAACAGGCCACGCGGCTTGCGTACCGCCTGGGCGAAGCTGATGCCCTGGGCGCGCGCGACCTGATCCATGCGGTCGCGCGATCCGGCTATGCCATGGGTGCCGGATGCCTTCTCCGCCTCCTCGGCGGTTTCGATGGTGCTGAGATCGACGCCGAGCAAGGATGAGCTCGAGGCCATGACCAGTTCGGGGTCGGTCAGGGAATCGAGGAATTCCGCCTTCTCCCTCGCGATCGATTCCGTCTCCCCCACCACCACGGAGAAGGAAGGAAGAATACGCGCCGAATCCGGCGCGCGGCCGTGCGCCGCCAGGCGGTTGCGCATGTCCTCGGCATAGATCAGCGCGTCCTGCTTGGTCGCGTGCGAGCAGAAGATCATCTCCGCCCAGCGCGCGGCGAATTCGCGCCCGCGCGGCGAGGATCCCGCCTGCAGGATCACCGGCCGTCCCTGCGGCGTGCGCGGGATGCTGAGCGGCCCGCGCACGCTGACATGCTTGCCCACATAATTGGCGTAGCGGACCTTGGTGGTGTCGACGAAGCGCGCATTCTCCCGGTCCAGCACGACCGCATCCGCATCCCAGCCATCCCACAGGGCGCAGCAGGCCTCCAGAACCTCGTCGGCACGGTCGTAGCGCTGTTCCTTGGGCGGCAGCGCATCGAGGCCAACGTTGCGCGCCTCGTAGTCCGACGCCGAGGTCACGACGTTCCACGCCGCGCGCCCGCCGCTGAGAATATCGAGCGAGCCGAGGCTGCGCGCGAGCTGGTAGGGGCCGCAGAAGGTCGTCGAGAGGGTCGGCGCCAGGCCGAGATGCGTCGTCACCCGTGCCATCAGCGGCAGCACCATCATTGGGTCGAGCAGGCTCATCTGCCCGCCGCGGCCGAGATAGTCGGCATAGCTGTTGCGGTAGACATCCGGCACGCCGAAGCCATCGGCGAAGAAACCGGCGTCGAAGCGCGCATACTCCAACGTCCGCGCCAGATGTTCATAGCGCTCCGCCGTCCAGATATCGTTCAGCGGCGCCCCGGGGTGCCGCCAGCCCGGGGCATAGCTCGCGGTCGGTGAGGTCTTGAGGTAGGCGACGAGATGCATCTTGCGCGGCATGCGGGACTCCCTGCCGCGCGGCACGCGGCACTGCACGACGAAGCCTCGACAAGCAATCAACATGCCGCACCCTCGGCGCCGCCCTGATGCGCAACGCCGGGCGGAAGTGCCACGCACTTGGGCATCGGTGGCCGCAGGGCGTGGATTTCACGCGACGCCCTGCCAATTGCCTCTCGATCTTCGTGATGAGCTGTCGTGAAATGCGAGCAACGATGCGCGCCCGATCAAGGTCGCGCCGGCGAGGCGCCCGTCACAGGCAGTAACGCAACGCGTCCCTGACGGAGGCCGTGATGACCTTGCTGCGCCGTAGCGTCCTGTCCATTCCCGCCATCGTCGCAGCAACCAGTCTTGCGCGCGGCGCGAACGCCCAAGCCGGCGGTGGTGGCGTCCTGCGCATCGTGGTGGGCACGAATCTGCGCAACCTCGATGTCGCGAAGACGACGCTCGGCGAGGAATACATCTATGACCTGCTCGTCTTCAACGGCCTGACCCGGCTCAAGGAAGACCTGACGCTTGAACCCGAGCTCGCGGAATCCTGGACCTATTCCGATGATCTCAAGACCTGGACCTTCAAGCTGCGCGAAGGGGTGAAGTTCCACAACGGGCGCGAGATGGTGGCGGATGATGTCATCGCCACCTTCCGCCGCATCCTCGATCCCGCGACGGGTTCCGCCGCACGCAGCGGCTACGACATGATCGAGGGAATGGAGGCGCAGGGAAACCACACGGTCGTCTTCAAGCTGTCCTATGCCTATGGAGGCTTCGCCGACATCCTGGCCGACCGCCAGGCGAAGATCGTGCCGCCCGAAGGCTTCGACACGCTCGCGACACATCCGATCGGCACCGGGCCTTTCGTCTTCCGCAGCTACACGCCGGGCGACCGGCTGATCCTGGCGCGCAACCCGGACTACTACGAGTCCGGCAAGCCGAAACTGGATGGCGTCGAGTTGCGCATCATCCCCGAGATGGCGGTGCGCCTCGCGGCGCTGCAGGCGGGCGACATCGACGTCGTCTGGGACGTCTCCCCGGAATCAGTGCGTACGCTGCGGGAGAACAGCGCCTTGCGTGTGGAGAGCATCCCGACGCCGACCTGGGATGCCGCAGTGCTGAACTGCGCTGCTGCGCCGTTCGACGACCAGCGCGTGCGCCTCGCGCTGCACCTCTGCGTTCCCAAGAAGGACATTGTCGAGGCGGTGCTGTTCGGGGAAGGCGCGCCGACCCACAGCCCCATCCCGCCGACGCACCCCTTCTTTGCCAAGGACGTGCCCATTCCCGATACCGCCGACGTCGCGGGCGCGCGGCGCCTGCTGGCCCAGGCCGGGCACGGGCGTGGCCTGCGCGTGCCCCTGGTGGTCCCGGTCGGTCGGCCGGTACGCGAACGGCTTGGCGTGACCATCCAGCAACTCGCCCGCCCCGCTGGTTTCAACTTCGAGATTCAGCGTGTGCCCTTCTCGCGCTACTCGGCCGAGGTGTCCGGCAAGGCCCCGATCTCGATCAACGGCTTCTTCGCCCGCCCCACCGTCGACAGCGCGATGTTTCCCTTCCTGCATTCCAAGGGAAGCTGGAATCCGCGCCTGTGGAACTACAACGAACCGCGTGTGGACGCGGCGTTGGAAGCCGCGCGCCTGACCGGCGACGTCAATGCGCAAAAGGGCTACTACCAGACCGTGCAGAAGGTCCTCGCGGAGAACCCGGCGAGCTATTTCGCCTACACCGCGAATTTTGCCTGCGCCTATCGCGCCAAGGTGCAGAACGTCGCCACGCACCCGATGCGCTGGTTCGACCTGCGCGAAACCATCGTCGCGAGCTGACGCACGCCGATGGTCGTCTATCTCCTGCGTCGGATCGTGGCGGTGATCGGCGTGGTCTGGGCCATGACCGTGCTGGTCTTCGCCATCGTGCATCTCCTGCCTGGCAGCGTGGCGCACATGATCCTGGGGGAGTTCGCCACCGCCGACGCCATCGCGGCGCTGGAGGAGCGGCTCGGGCTGAACGACCCCTTGCCGGTGCAGTACTGGCGCTGGTTCAGCGGGTTGCTGCAGGGGGATTTCGGCATGTCGCTGACGATGGACAGGCCGGTCGGACCGATCCTTTTCGAGGCGCTGGGACGTTCCGCCATCCTCGCGGGCATCAGCATCGTGCTGGTCGCGATCGTGGGGATCGCGCTTGGCGTGCACTCGGCAGTGCATCGCGGTTCGGTCGCCGACCATGTGCTGACCACGGCGCAGTACACGCTGATCGCGATCCCGGAATTCTTCTGGTGTATCGTGGTCATCCTGGTCTTCGCGGCCTGGCTCGGCTGGCTGCCGGCCACGGGCTATACCTCGATCGCCGATGGCGGGGTCCTCGGCTGGGCGCGGCACCTGATCCTGCCCGTTTCGACGCTGGTGCTCGGGCTGATCGCGCATGTCTCGCGCATGACGCGCTCCTCGATGCTGGAGGCGATCGAGAGCCGCTATGTCCTCGCAGCGCGGGCCAAGGGGTTACCAGAACGCATCGTGCTCTATCGCCACGCGCTGCCGAACGCACTGCTGCCGGCGATCACCGTGCTCGCCATCGACATGGGCCTGCTGATCGGCGGCATCGTGGTGGTGGAGACAGTCTTCGCCTATCCTGGCCTCGGCCGCCTTCTGATCTATGCCATCGACAACCAGGACCTGCCGCTGATGATGGGCGGGATGATCCTGGTCACCAGCGTCTATGCGTTGTCGAACCTCGTCGCCGATATCTGCTATGCGCTGCTCAATCCACGCATCCGCTATGGCGGGGCGACGGCATGAGTGCCGCGATCGCCATGCCCGCCTGGCGCCGGCTGCCGCTGGGCCTGACGTTGGGCGGGACCATCGTGGCCATCGTGCTGGTGTTGGCAGTGATCGGCCCCTGGATCGTCCCTTATGAACCGGACGCCTTCTCGATGCGGGAAAGGCTGCATCCGCCATCCGCGGCGCACTGGTTCGGCACGGACGAGTTCGGCCGCGACGTCTTCTCCCGCGTGCTGGCGGGCGCACACTACTCGCTGATCATGGGCTTCGGGGCGACGGGCATCAGCCTCGCCATCGGCGTGCCGCTCGGCATGGTCGCGGCCTTCCACCGCGGCTGGGTGGATGAGGCGATCATGCGCGGGGTGGACCTGATGATCTCCATCCCGCCGGTGCTGCTTGGGCTGCTGATCCTCGCCACCACCGAGCCGGGAGTCGCCAAGACGGTAATCTCGGTCGGCATCGTCTATGTGCCGATCATGACGCGGCTGTCGCGGGCCGTGGCGCTGGGCCTGCTCGCCGAGGATTTCGTCGACGCCGCCCGCGCGCGGGGCGACGGCGCCATCCGCATCCTGTGGCGGGAGATCCTGCCCAATGCCTGGCCACCGATCATCGTGGAGACGGCGCTGCGCATCACCTTTGCCATCCTGCTGGGCTCGGCCCTGTCCTTCCTCGGCCTCGGCACCCAGCCGCCGGCGAGCGAATGGGGCCTCATGATCGCCGAGGGCCGACCCTTCATCGAGGAAGCCCCCTGGATCGCCCTCGCCCCCGGGCTCTGCCTCTGCCTGTTGCTGATCATGGTGAACATGGTGGGCGAGGGCCTGCGCGACCTGCTCGATCCTCGCCTGCAGGGGCGCGGACATGGCTGAGGCACCGCTCGTCGAGATACGCGATCTCTCGCTGCGCTACGCCACCGCGCGGGGCAAGGTGCAGGCGTTGGATCGCGTCTCACTGAGCCTCGGGCGTGGAAGTGCCATGGGGCTGGTGGGGGAGAGTGGGTCGGGCAAGTCCTCCCTCGTCCTCGCCATGCTCGGGCTGCTGGGCAAGGGGGCGGAGATCTCCGCCGAGGGCGTGCAGTTCGATGGCCAGGACCTGCTCACCACCGCGGCCGCACTGCGCGGGCGGCGCATCGGCATGGTCTTCCAGGATCCCGCCGCGGCGCTCAATCCCGGCATGACGATCGGCTTCCAGATTGCCGAGCCGCTGATCCAGCACCGCCACATGCCGGAACGCGATGCGCTGGCGCGCGCCGTCGCCCTGCTGACGGAAGTGGGCGTGCCGCGGGCCGAGTCCGTCGCGCGATCCTATCCGCACCAGCTTTCGGGCGGGATGAAGCAGCGCGCGGTGATCGCGACCGCTTTGGCCTGCGAGCCGGAACTGCTGCTGCTCGACGAACCGACCACCGCCCTGGACGTGACGGTGGAGGCGCAGATCCTCGACCTGCTGGACCGGCTGCGCAGGCAACGCGGCGTGTCGCTGCTGCTGGTCAGCCACAATCTTGGCATCGTCGACCGGCTCTGCGATTCAGTGACCGTGCTCTATGCGGGGCGCGTGGTTGAACAGGGCGGCACGGATGCGATCCTCGGCGCGCCGCGCCATCCCTATACGCGGGGTCTTCTGGCCGCGCTGCCGCAGGCGGATGAAGGCAAGCTATCGCGGCTCACGCCCATTCCCGGCGGCCTGCCGGACCTGACCATTCCCGATCCGGGCTGCAATTTCCGGGCACGCTGCGCCTTCGCCGTCGACGCCTGCGTGCATCCACAGCCGGTCACCGGCGTCGGTGGGCATATGGTGCGATGTCATCGTGCCGAGGCGGTACGCACCCTGCCTTTGCCGGTGGACACCGGTGCGCGCAGCATCACCCGGAAGCCTGATCTCGCGCGCCCGCTGCTGCAGGGCACCGAGCTGTCCCGCACCTTCCGCATGGGTGGTGCCCTGTCCTTCGATTTCCGGAAGGGCCTGCCACGCATCGTGCCGGCGACGGAGGTCGTGGCTGTCGACAATGTCTCCTTCCATGTCGGGCGGGGGGAAGTGCTGGGCCTGGTCGGGGAATCCGGCTGTGGCAAGTCGACGCTTGGCCGGCTCGCCCTGCGGCTGCTGGCGGCGAGTGCGGGGCGCATCAGCCTGGACGGCAAGGCGGTGCCGGCCTCGCCGGACCGGGAATTCCGCCGGCGCGCGCAGATCGTCTTCCAGAACCCGGACAGTTCGCTGAACCCGCGCCATACCGTCGCGCAGGCGCTGCGTTGGCCAGTTGTCCGCTTCGGCATCGCCAAGGGCGCGGCGGCCGATCGGGAAGTGGACCGGCTGCTCGAATTGGTGCGGCTGCCTCCAACCTATCGCTCGCGCTACCCGCACCAGATGTCGGGAGGCGAGAAGCAGCGCATCGGGATCGCCCGCGCGCTGGCCAGCCGGCCCGACTTCCTCGTCTGCGACGAGGCCGTCTCCGCTCTCGACGTCTCGGTGCAGGCGGCGGTGCTGAACCTGCTGGCGGATCTGCGCGATGAGCTCGGCCTCGCCTATCTGTTCATCTCCCACGACATCGGCGTGATCGCGCATGTCGCCGACCGCATCGCGGTGATGTATCGCGGGGCGATCGTCGAGCAGGGCGACGCCGCGCAGGTGCTGGCACCTCCCTATCATCCCTATACCGAGGCACTGCTGTCCTCGGTGCCGTTGGTCGGCTCGAAGAGCCGCAGCCTGCATCGCGTCCGGCTGGCGGGCGATGCCTCGGCGGTGCCGCCCGCGGGTGGATGCCGCTTCGCGCCGCGCTGCCCGCGGCACATGGGCAGCATCTGCGACACGGTGGAACCGCCGGTGCGGCTGGGGGCGGAAGGGCACCAGATCGCGTGCCACCAGCCGATGGAGGCACTGGCGGCCATCCCTCCGGCCCTGGGGCGGGTGGCCTGATCGAAGGAGCTCCGCCGCTCTCGCAGGCGAAGCGGTGCTTCACCTCGTCAAAGGTCGAGGGGCCTTTGCCGGGATGGTCCCCGGAGAGTGGTGAGGCCCCTCTCCGGGGCGCGTTACTCCGCGGCGTGACCCACTGCGGCGAAATGCCGGCTCCGCGGCCGGGCCAGCCCCATATGTTCCCTCAGCGTCGTGCCTTCGTAGTCCTTGCGGAACACACCGCGCTTCTGCAGTTCAGGCACCACCAGTTCGACGAAATCGCGGAGGCTCCGCGGCATCAGCGGCATGGAGAGCATGAAGCCGTCGCACACCTTGGTGCGGTACCAGTGCTCCATTTCGTCCGCCACCTGCTGCGGATTGCCCTTGATGACCGGGCTGCCGAAGGCGGGGACGACCTGCTCGTAGAGCTGGCGGATGGTCAGACCCTTCTCGCGGGCCAGGCGCACGGTGAAGGTGCGCGTGCTGCTGCCGCCGACGACGGTTTCGGGCACGGCGTCGGGCAGCGGGCCGTCGAGCGGATAGCCCGAGAGGTCGAAGGTCACGATCTTCGAGAGGTAGTGCACACCGAGACTCGGTGAGATCAGCGCGTTGAGTTCGTCATAGAGCGCGTCGGCTTCGGCCGCGGTACGGCCGACGAAGACGCTGACGCCGGGGATGAACTTCAGCTCGTCCGGATGGCGGCCATACTTCGCCATGCGGGCCTTGATGTCGGCGTAGTCCGCGCGCATGGACTCCGCGCTATCGCCGGCGCCGAACATCGCATCGGCGTGGCGGGCGGCGAGCTCCTTCCCGCGTTCCGACTGACCGGCCATGAAGATGACAGGGTGGCCCTGCGGTGTGGGCGGCACGTTGAGCGGGCCCTTGACGCGAAAATGCGTGCCGTCGTGGTTGATCTCTCGCACGCGCGACTTGTCGAGGAACTGGCCGGTCGCCTTGTCCTGCACGAAAGCATCCTCGGCCCAGCTGTCCCAGAGATCCTTCACGACCTCGACGAATTCCTCAGCGCGGTCGTATCGCGCATCGCGGCTGAGCGGCTCGGCGTGATTGAAGTTCAGCGCATCCCCGGCATAGGAGTTGGTGACCATGTTCCACCCGGCACGACCGCCGCTGGCATGGTCCATCGAGGCGAAGCGCCGCGCGATGAAATAGGGCTGGTCGAAGCTCGTCGTCGCGGTCGAGACGACGCCGAGGCGCGAGGTGTGCGCGGCGAGCGTCGTCAGCAGGATGACGGGGTCGAAGACGCCCGGGCGGGCGACGGGCGAATTCGCCTCGAACAAGGTGGGCTTGTCCATGTCGCGCACGGCGTTACCGTCGGCGAGAAAGATGCCGTCGAACTTCCCTTGTTCGGCAAGCTTTGCTGCCTCGATGTTGTATTCCAGCTTCATCACCGGACGGTCATAGGCCTCCGGGTGGCGCCAGGCGCCCAGATGCGCACCGCCCATGTTTGGGATGGTGAAGAGACTCATCATGGCACCCTCCGTCGCAGCGTCCGCGGCGGAGTCCAGCAATTCGCGTGCCGTCAAGCGTCCGGTGGAGACGGCGAACCAGGCGGCGGCCGCGGCCGTAAGGGCGCGATGCACCATCATGCGGGACGCGCCGAACATATCCCTATGCATAAGGGCAGCAACTGACGCCTGTGCCGCCCTGCAGTACCGCGGGTCGCCAGGACTGCATGGAGCTGCGACTGTTACGGTCGCGACCGGTGATCAGGTCCGGCAGTCAGCTCGAAAGCCGGACAGGATGAGAGTGATGCCGCGATGGACACATGACGTTCGTCGCCGGGGTCAAGGCGCGCCTCGGCTCTGGCAGAGTCCCGCGCCGTCCAAGCAGCGCGGGTCGAGCCCCCGCTCCCCGAAAGGACACTGCCGATGCCGCGCGATGAACACGCGGACACCGATCGACGTGGAAAGCGGCAAGTCCCCTGGCTCCTGCGAAAGCGCGCGCCGCGCCAGCCCGTATCGTGCTCTCCCGTGAAGCACTCATGGTGCGAGATCGACCGGAAGGCACCGCACCAGACAGGGAGGTTCCCTCTCATGACATGCCACCTCGGACGGCCTCGCGGTTGCACTGGGCTCAACGCGCCATGAAGGTCTGGAACACGCAGCAGCAGGACCGCGAGGCGCGCCTTGCCGCCGCGGCACGCCTCGCCACCGGCAAGCAGGTGCCGACGCAGCACGCCCAGGCGTTGCTTGAGGCCGTCATCCGGCCCGGCGACCGGGTCTGCCTCGAAGGCGACAACCAGAAGCAGGCCGATTTCCTGGCCGAATGCCTTGCCGAGGTCGATCCGCAGCAGCTGCATGACCTGCACATCGTGCAGTCGGGCCTTGTGCTCCAGGCGCATATCGACCTCTTCGAGAAAGGCATCGCCCGGAAGCTCGACTTCTCCTATTCCGGCCCGCAGGGGGCTGCGATCGCGCGCGCCTTGGAGCGCGGCCGCATCGAGCTCGGCGCGATCCACACCTATATCGAGCTCTTCGCCCGATACTTTACCGACCTGACGCCCCATGTCGCACTGATCGCCGCGGTGCAGGCGGATCGCGACGGCAATCTCTACACCGGCCCGAACACCGAGGACACGCCGACCATCGTGGAGGCGACCGCCTTCAAGTCCGGCATCGTCGTCGCCCAGGTGAACCAGGTCGTCGAGACCCTGCCCCGCATCGACATCCCGGCCGACCGTGTTGACTTCATCATCCAGCCCGACCGGCCCTTCTACGTCGAGCCCCTCTTCACCCGCGACCCGGCAAGTATCAGCGAAAGCCAGATCCTGATGGGCATGATGGCCATCAAGGGCATCTATGCCGAGTATGGCGTGAAGCGCCTCAACCACGGCATCGGCTTCCCCACCGCAGCCATCGAGCTGCTGTTGCCGACCTATGGCGAACGCCTCGGCCTCAAGGGCCAGATCGCCACGCATTGGGCGCTGAACCCGCACCCGACCCTGATCCCGGCCATTGAGAGCGGCTGGGTCGAGCAGGTGCACAGCTTCGGCAGCGAAGTCGGCATGGACGACTATATATCGGCGCGCCGCGACATCTTCTTCACTGGCAATGACGGCACGCTGCGGTCCAACCGCCTGATCTGCCAGACTGCCGGCCTCTATGCCTGCGACATGTTCATCGGATCGACACTGCAGGTCGATCTCGCCGGCAACAGCTCGACGGTCACGGCGGGGCGCATCGCGGGATTCGGTGGCGCGCCCAACATGGGCTCCGATGCGCGCGGCCGCCGGCATCCAAGTCCCGCCTGGCTGAAGGCCGGACGCGAGGCGGTCGAGACCCCCACGGCGCTCACGCGCGGGCGCAAGCTCGTCGTGCAGATCCTCGACACCTTCGGCGAGAAGATGACGCCCAACTTCGTCGAGACGCTCGACTGCGTCGCCATGGCCGAGGAGCTCCACTTCGACCTCGCGCCGGTCATGATCTACGGCGACGACGTCACGCACATCGTCACCGAGGAGGGCATCGCCAACCTGCTGCTCTGCCGCAGCCTGGCAGAGCGCGAACAGGCGATCCGCGGCGTGGCCGGCTACACCGATGTGGGCCGCGGTCGCGACCCGAGCGCCGTCGAGGCCCTGCGCAAACGCGGCATCATCCGACGGCCCGAGGATCTCGGCATCGATCTCCTATCGGTGAACCGGCAGCTTCTCGCCGCGCGGTCCATCGAGGATCTGGCGCGATGGTCGGACGGTCTGTACCGGCCGCCTTCACGCTTCCGGAACTGGTGAGGGGAGGCGCGCATGGAAAAGTTTCAACTCCAGGGCAAGGCGGCACG
>Ga0209066_10004870_pt1 | contig 14400 bp, 11 predicted proteins | sample All_14_2_FD_187198 | JGI IMG/M metagenome (GOLD analysis project Ga0209066, IMG submission 187198) | Freshwater microbial communities in response to fracking from Pennsylvania, USA - Allegheny Zone_MetaG_DW_15 (SPAdes) (version 2) ...
GAAGCCGCCGCCGCGGTGGTCTGACCGCCCGCCTTTACAATGCGCCCGTCCCGCCGCCATAGTTCAATGGATAGAACGAGTGCCTCCTAAGCGCTAGATACAGGTTCGATTCCTGTTGGTGGTACCAATACTCGATAACACAGCGTCTCAAAACCTCTCAAAACCCGCACGTTTACTAGCGTTGCGGGTTTTTTTCTTGTCTCACACCCTGTCACTGAGTACCATCACACTGCATCGTAATGATGGTACTTCCGTCGGTACCAGCAAACACACTCCCCAGAGATACCAACAAGAGAGGCGCCGTGGCACTGACAGACACGTTTGTGAAGAACGCCAAGCCCAGTGGAAACCCCGCTGGCGACAAATACACCGATGGACAGGGGCTGTACTTGCACATCAAGGGTGCAGGCAAGTACTGGCGCTTGAACTACCGTTTCATCGGCAAACAACGCACGCTGGCGCTGGGGGTGTACCCAGCGGTATCGCTCGCCAAGGCCAGACAGCGGCGCGACAAGGCCCGAGAACTGCTGGCAGACGGCATAGATCCCAACACAGCCAAGCGAGAGGAAAAGCAGGCCAAAGAGGCTGAGGGATCCAACACCTTTGAAGTGGTCGCCCGCGATTGGCTTAAGAAGACGGCGGCAAAACGAGCGAAGGTCACCCAGCTAAAAGTCAAGACATGGCTTGAAAAGGATGCTTTCCCTTTCATCGGCAAGATGCCCATTTCAACCATCGGACCACGTGATGTCCTGGACAGGGTTGTGCGCAAGGTAGAAGCGCGCGGCGCCGTAGACACTGCTCACCGACTGAAGCAACTGTGTGGGCAAGTGTTTCGTTACGCAGTCGTCACAGGGCTGGCTGAGCGTGATGTCACTGCGGACTTGCGCGATGCACTGACATCCAGGACCAAGGTACACCACGCCGCAATCACGGAACCGAGTCAGGTGGGCGCACTCATGCGATCAATCTTTGCCTATACAGGACACCCCTGCACCGTGGCAGCACTGAAACTGTCTCCGCTGGTGTTCGTCCGACCTGGCGAACTACGCAAAGCGGAATGGTCCGAAATAGATCTCGATGGGGCGGAGTGGCGCATTCCGGGCACAAAAATGAAAATGAAAACGGACCACATCGTCCCTCTGTCCACCCAAGCAGTGGAAATACTGCGCGGTGTTCAACCCATCACAGGTCACGGACGATACGTGTTTCCTAGTATGCGCACCGGTGAACGGCCCATGAGTGAGAACACGGTGAATGCAGCCCTGCGGGCCATGGGTTACAGCGCAGAAGTTCATACCGGGCATGGCTTCCGCGCCACGGCCCGCACGATCATGGATGAGGTCCTGAAGATGCGGCCAGACCTGATCGAGCATCAGCTTGCACATGTGGTCAAAGACCCCAACGGAAGAGCTTACAACCGCACGGCGCATCTTGCTGCTCGCAAAAAAATGATGCAACGGTGGGCGAACTACCTTGACTACCTTCGCCAAGGCAACGACCTGACATTGACCGCCCAACCCTGAAGAACCCCTCAGAAGTTGTTCGATTCGCGATCCATTGGTGCGAATGCAGCCTGAAACCCACTGTAAGGCAGCACCTGGAGCACCTTTCAATATGAATAAACAAGAAGAGATCGACGCGCAAGTTGCCCTTCTGCGCGACGCACTATCTTTTGACCAAGCCATCCTTGCACTTGCGAAATACATGGTCTTTGTGCGAAAGCTCCGGAATGAAATGCCTGAATTTTTGGCCTTCGTTGACTTACAAATCTCTCAAGTGAGCAATGCACTTGACGTGGTCGGAGAACAATGGAACCAAACATGGGATCTCGCTGAAACTGGTGTGGAGGCAGTTGCCCATATTCGGGAATCGAACACCTTGAGAGCAAAAAAGGCTGCCGATTCACTCCACAACAAGCCCGGAGGCAATCGCGCCAAGCAAGAGTCCATTCGAGACATCTGGGCATCCGGCAAGTACTCAAGCCGAGATGTTTGCGCAGAACAGGAGTGCGCGGCTCTTGGAATGTCCTTCTCTACGGCTCGAAAAGCCTTAAGAAACACACCGAGCCCTTCTTAGCCGAGGCAGTGCAGGGGCTAGCCTCTGCATTGTTCGATCACTTCCGCTCTGAAATCATGATGTATTCAATGCATATCGGTCTCACTCAAAAGGTATCCCGATATGTCAAGAAACATCACTCCCACCGGCTTCGATGCCCTGCCGAACAGCGCCTTCATTCGCGAAGCCCAACTGGTTCAAAGCCCCAAACGGCCTGACGCTCCGGCCCCCCTGCCTTTCAGCGCGCCCACCCTGTGGCGCAAAGTGAAGGCGGGCACCTTCCCCAAACCGATCAAACTGTCCGAACGCGTGACGGCCTGGAACGTGGGCGCCGTGCGCGAATGGATCAGCGCTCAGGCCGACAAAGCCGTCTAAGGAGCGGCCATGCAGTTTCAGCTCGGATTCAAGTCTGCGCGTCGGCCGCTTGAAGCGGCCTTTGCCAAGCGCAGCGAGTCACATGGCCAGTCACGCAGGGGGGCAGCATGCTGACCCCGTCATTCAAATCCATGCCCGAAGCGCTCCGACAACAGCCTCGCTGGGTAGTCTGGAAGGGCGCCAAAGTGCCGTACTCCGCGACCGCTCTCTGCAGCCCCGCCAGCGTGACGGCACCAGACACCTGGGCCAGTTTTGAGCAGGCTCAAACAGCCTATGAAGAAGGTGGCTACCTGGGCGTGGGCTTTGTTTTGGCGGGCGATGGCATTGTGGGTGTGGACCTGGACAAATGCGTTGAAGATGGAAATCCCTCCCCTCAAGCCATGAGTCTGCTTGACCACATCGGCTGCCAATACATCGAACTCAGTCCCAGCGGCAGTGGGCTGCGCGGTTTCGGCTACGGAGAGCCCATCAAGGGTACCCGCGGCGAACTGGCCGGACTGAAGGTTGAGCTGTACGCATCCAAACGCTACCTGACCGTCACCGGCCGCCCTCTTCTGCCCGGGCCGTTGGTTCGTCTGCACCGCTTCGCCGAAGTGGCTCAATCCATTCGCCCCCCGGACCTACAGAAGAGAACAGAAGAGAACAGAAGCAATCCTCTGTCCTCTTCTGTAGGTATCCCACCCAACACCCTGCCGCTGGATGTGGGCCAGCGAAACAAGTGCCTTTTTGAGTTTGCCCGCTACCTTCGCGGCAAGATGCCCAACGCCACCAGACAGCAATTGCGCGCCGAGGTGACAAGGTGGCACGAACTCGCTCTGCCAGTGATCGGCACAAAAGACTTCTCCACAACCTGGGTCGACTTCCAGAACGCATGGGAAAAAGTGCGCCACCCCTATGGAATGACTATGCAGACCATCATCGCGGGTGTTGACCATGCAACACCATTGCCAAACGGTGTCGAGACCCTTGGCTACGGCAACACCAGCACCCACCTGGTGAGGCTGTGCATGGCCTTGCAAAGCCATCATGGGGATGAGCCGTTCTTCATCTCCGCTCGCGTGGCGGGTGAGGTGCTCAACGTGCATTTCACCGACGCATCCAAGATGCTCTCTGCACTCGTTTCCGATGGCGTCCTGGCGCTGGTGTCCAGAGGATCCGGCCGGGTCGCCAGCCGCTACCGTTTCGTTTGGCCGGCATCCGGCCAGGCCGCCAAAGGCCTGCGTTAGCCCCCAGCCAGCGCGTCCGAGCGAAATCGGAGCTGCCAGACATCTACCTTCTCTCCAAGCCCTCCAAAACCAGGCGATATGCGGGACTGTGAGCAGTGCAGCAACAGCTTGGCTGTCAGCCTCAATTCTTCGTGTAATCTCGACTCAGCACACGTCAGAGTGACGCCAATCTGGCTGCTCCTGATGTTAGGAAATGTCAAGAGATGCCCCTCACCCTCCCCCAGCTCGAACGCCACCTCTTCAAAGCCGCCGACATCCTGCGCGGCAAGATGGACGCCTCCGAATTCAAGGAATACATCTTCGGCATGCTGTTCCTCAAGCGCTGTTCGGACGTTTTCGACCAGCGCCGCGAAGAAGTCATGGCCCAAGAGCGGGCTGCGGGCAACGACGACATCGAGGTCATCAAGAGCGCCGAACTCAAGCGCTGGTACGGCGAGTCGTTCTACGTGCCGCCCAGCTCGCGCTGGCAGTACCTCGTCAATGAAGCCCACAACGATGTGGGCGGCTTCCTCAACCGTGCCTTGGGTGGCCTGGAAAGCAACAACTCCAGCCTGGCCGAGGTGCTGGAGCACATCGACTTTTCGCGCAAGGTCGGTCAGAGCAAAATCCCCGACATCAAGCTGCGCCAGCTCATCAGCCACTTCAGCAGCTACCGGTTGCGCAACGAAGACTTCGAGTTCCCCGACCTGCTGGGCGCGGCCTACGAATACCTGATCGGCGAATTCGCCGATTCGGCCGGCAAGAAGGGCGGCGAGTTCTACACGCCGCGCTCGGTCGTTCGCATGATGGTGCGGCTGATCAAGCCCGAGCAGCAACACAGCATCTACGATCCGTGCGTGGGTTCGGGCGGCATGTTGATCCTGGCCAAGGAATACATCGACGAGCACGGCGGCGATGGCACCCGGGCCGACCTGTGCGGCCAGGAGGCCAACGGCACGGTCTGGTCCATCGCCAAGATGAACATGCTGCTGCACGGCATCAGCAGCGCCGACCTGCGCAACGAAGACACCCTGGCCGAACCGCAGCATGTGGAGGGCGGCGAGCTGATGCGCTTTGACCGCGTGCTCTCAAATCCACCTTTCTCCATCAACTGGGGCACCACCGACACCGACCGCAACGGCCAGCACGTCTGGGCGCCCAAGCTCAGCACCGAGCGCTTCAAGTACGGCCAGGTGCCGCTGGGCGCCAAGAAGGCCGACCTGATGTTCCTGCAGCACATGGTGGCGGTGCTGCGCGACGGAGGCCTGCTGGCCACGGTGATGCCGCACGGCGTGTTGTTCCGCGGTGGCGAAGAGCGCAGCATCCGCGCCGCCATGATCAAGGCCGACTTGCTGGAAGCCGTGATCGGCCTGCCCGCCGGCCTGTTCTACGGCACCGGCATCCCGGCCTGTGTGCTGGTGATGCGCCAGCGCCAAGGCAACCACAGCGGCAAGCCGGCGGAGCGCCAAGGCCAGGTGTTGTTCATCAACGCCGACCGCGAATACGCCGAAGGCCGGGCGCAGAACCACCTGCTGCCCGAGCACATCGAAAAAATCGTCAACACCTTCGAGAACTTTGCCGAGGTGCCTGGCTTCAGCGCCATCGTCAGCAACGCCGCGCTGGCCGAAAACGACCACAACCTCAACATCCGCCGCTACGCCGACAACGCGCCGCCGCCCGAGCCGCACGATGTGCGCGCCCACCTGCTGGGCGGCGTGCCCAAGGCCGAGGTGCAGGCCAAGGACGCGCTGTTTGCGGCGCACGGCCTGGACCCGCTGGCGCTGTTCGTGGAGCGCGATGCCGGCTACGTCGACTTCCGCCCCGAGCTGGCCACGCGCCAGGCCATCAAGCCCGCCGTGGAAACCAACGCCGGCCTGGTGGCGCGCGAGCAGGCCGTGCGTGAGGCCTTTGATGCCTGGTGGCAGACCCACAGCCCACGCATCACCGCCCTGGGCGGCGCGCCCAGCTTCGTGGGGCTGCGCAGCGAGCTGCTGCACAGCTTCAGCGCCGCGCTGGAGCCGGCCGGTGTGCTCGGCCGCTTTCAGGTACGGGGCATCGTGGCCGGCTTCTGGGACGACGCCAAATACGAGTTCATGACCCTGATGGCGCGCGGCGCGAAGGGCGTGGTCGATGCCTGGCGCACCAGCATCCTGACCGCGATGGACGACGACCAAAGCAAGGACAAACCACTGGACCACAAATTGGTCAAGTTCCTGATGGGCGAGTTCGTCGAGGCGCTGGCCGAGCTGGAAGCGCGCAAGGCCGAGCTGGACAGCCAGATCAAGGCGGCCACGCCCGACAAGGGCGCGGGCGACGATGGCGAAGAAACCGAGCCCAGTGACGACGAACCGGCGGTGGACGAGGCGCAGCTCAAGGAATGGAAGCGGCAGCTCGCCGCGCTGAAGAAAGAAATCAAAGCCAAGGAGCAGACTTTTGCGCAGCGGTTGAATGCGGCGGTGGATGCGCTGGACGAGGCCGGCGCCGCCGCGCTGTTGCTTGCGATCCTGCGCAATGACATGCAGGTGATCCTGGAGCGTTACATCAGCTTGCAGCGGCAGCAGGTGGTCGCGGCGTTTGAGAACTGGTGGGAGAAGTACCGGGTGACGCTGACCGAAATCGAGGACGATCGCGACCACTCGGCTCAGTCTCTTCATTCATTTTTGATTCGGCTCGGCTATGCCTGACGCCGTAAACGATCACATGCGTGTTCTGCTGCGCGACATCGCAGAGCCCACCGATGGCGCATTCGTTGACGGTCCGTTCGGGTCCAACCTCAAGTCTGACGAATATGTTGAATCGGGTGTCCGCCTGATTCAACTTCAGAACATCGGTGACGGGTACTGGAAGAACGATAACAAGAAGTTCATCACCGACCTAAAGTTCAGATCACTCGCACGACATGGCGCGATACCGGGCGACATTGCAATTGCCAAGATGGCTGACCCCGTTGCGCGCGCCTGCATCGTTCCTCATGGCCAAGGGCAGTACGTAGTCGTAGCTGACTGCATCCGACTGAGGGTTGACGAAACTCGATTTGATCCACGCTACATCGTGCGGGCGATCAACAGTCACGGGACCAGGACCGAAGCAGAGAAAAAGAGCATCGGGTCCACGCGGGTCCGTATCAATCTCGGAACGCTCAAAACTGTCGGTTGCCTCACGCCGCCACTGAACCAACAGCGAGCTATTGCTGAAATCCTCGACACCCTCGACACAACCATTCGCCAGACCGAGGCGATCATCGAGAAGCTCAAGCAGGTCAAGCAGGGGCTGCTGCACGACCTGCTGACCCGTGGCATCGACGCCAACGGCGAACTGCGCCCGCCGCAGAGCGAAGCGCCCCATCTCTACAAGGACTCGCCGCTGGGGTGGATTCCGAATGGGTGGGACGTACGCCAACTCCAAGAACTACTGTCCTCCGATGAGCCCGCGATGCGCTCTGGCCCCTTTGGCAGCGCGCTACTGAAGCATGAATTGGTCGAGTGCGGTGTGCCGCTTCTTGGCATCGACAATGTCCATGTAGAGCGTTTTGACAGGAACTTTTCGCGGTTCGTCACTGAGAAGAAGTTCGCCGAGTTGGCTCGGTATGCCGTCAGGCCGCGCGACTTGATGATCACGATCATGGGTACTGTTGGGCGCTGTTGCGTAGTCCCAGCCGACATAGGCCCAGCTCTGTCATCCAAGCACACTTGGACCATTACGCTCGATCAGGCGAAGTACTCGCCATTGCTTGCGATGCTTCAGATCAACTACAGCCGATGGGTCTTGCGCCAAATTACCAAGGATGAACAGGGCGGCACGATGTCCGCCATCCGCTCTGAGACGCTGCGAACGCTTGCTTTGCCAACACCTCCAATCGACGAACAGCTTGAAATTCAGAGGCGGATGCAAGCAATCTCGACTCGGATCGAATCTGAGTCTGCAGCCGTTCGGAAGCTCAGATTGAAAAGATGCGGCCTCATGGACGACCTCCTCACCGGCCGTGTCCGCGTCACACCCTTGCTGCCAACGGAAGCCGCGCCATGAACCCTGTGCAACTCGACCGACTGTTGACCAACCTGCGCCGTCTGCAGGGTGAGCGGGAGTGGGTGGAGTTCAAGCAGAACAACGGGTCGCCCGACATGATCGGACAGACCGTTTCGGCCCTGTCCAACGGGGCACGAATGCGCAACGAGCCCTTTGCCTACATGGTGTGGGGCGTGGAAGACGGCACCCACGCCTTGGTGGGCACAGCGTTCAAGCCGGCCGAGGCGCGCAAAGGTGGTGAAGAACTGGAGCACTGGCTGGTGCGCATGCTTACCCCGAGGCTGGACCTTCGGTTTCACTCGCTGGAGAGTGCTGGCCAGCCGGTGGTGGTTCTGGAGATTCCGGCGGCTTTGCACACCCCGGTGCAGTTCTCGGGCACCGAGTACCTGCGCATAGGCAGCCTGAACAAGCCACTGAAAGACTACCCGGAGAAGGAGCGCGAACTCTGGCAGGTGCTCAACGCCAGCCGGTTTGAGCAGGGTGTGGCCAAGGCCAGCGTGGATGCCGACGAGGTGCTGCGCCTGTTGGACTACCCGCGCTACTTTGAACTCACGGCGCAGCCGCTGCCCGCAAACAAGGAAGCCATTCTGGCCAAGCTGGTGGCGGACAACCTGGTGACCGATGGTTTGCAGGGGCTGTGCATCACCAACTTGGGCGCCATCTTGTTTGCCCGGAATTTGAGTGACTTCGGCGCGCTGGGGCGCAAGGGGCTTCGGGTCATCAAGTACACCGGCAAGAACCGGGTGGCCGGTGGGCGCGAAGCCCCGGGCAACAAGGGCTATGCGGTGGGGTTCGAGGGAGCCATTGGCTACATCAACAACCTGCTGCCCGTGAGCGAAGAAATTGGGCAGGCACTGCGGCGCGAGGTGCGCGCCTACCCCGAGCTGGCGATTCGCGAGCTGGTGGCCAACGCACTGATTCACCAGGATTTCACGGTGCCAGGCGCTGGGCCGACGGTGGAGTTGTTTGACGACCGCATCGAGATCACCAACCCCGGCAAACCCCTGGTGGACACGCTGCGCATGATGGACGAGCCGCCACGCTCTCGCAACGAGTCGCTGGCCCGGCTGATGCGCCGAATGAACATCTGCGAGGAACGCGGCAGCGGGATTGACAAGGTGGTGCACCACGTGGAGCTGTATCAGTTGCCGGCACCCAGCTTTGTGTTGAAAGACCAGTCCATGGTGGTGACTCTGTACAGCCGCCTGGCCTTGAAGGACATGAGCAAGGACGACCGAGTTCGGGCCTGCTACCAGCACGCGTGCTTGAAGTACGTGTCCAACGAGGTGCTGACCAACGCCAGTCTGCGCCAACGGTTTCAAATCTCGGAAGGCAACTCGGCGCAGGCTTCGCGCATCATTGCCGAGACGGTGGAGGCAGAGCTGATCAAGCCCACCGACCCGGACAACAAGTCGCGCAAGCTGATGCAGTACCACCCATTTTGGGCTTAGCGGATGGGCTTCGCGCTGTTTGACGAGAGATGACTTCCAGGCGCTTGGGGCGGCATTTTTTGCGCATAAGTGGTTGATTACAAATGGGTATTTCTATTTGATGGCTATTTGATTGGTGCACCAGGATTTGGCTGGTTCACAGAGCCTTGAGGTTTGTGGTGGTGTTCGTTGGCAGAGTCGGCCCTGACCTGCAGCAGGTGCCGGGTATGGACTCCTATGGATTCTTATGGTTTTTCTTTGAGCCACTGTGAGCCGCTATGGGCTCCCGGCACATAAAGCGAGGTGGGCATGGGCTGGGAACTGGAAGAGGTCGAACGACCCTTTGTCGAACAACTGCAGGCCATGGGCTGGCGCTATGTGGCCGGCCATCTGGACAACCCGGCCACCACGGGCCGCTCCAGCTTCACCGAAGTCATTCAGGAAGCCACGCTGCGCCGGCAGATCCACGCGCTGAATCTGCGTGATGTGAATGGCCAGAGCGAACCCTGGCTGGACGAAGAGCGCCTGACCCAGGCCATTGGCGCACTGACCCGCATCCCCGCCCATCGGCTGATGGAAGCCAACCGCACAGCGACCGATCTGCTGCTGGGTGGCCTCACGGTGGAGGGCCTGCCCGGTTGGGACGGCGGGCGCCACCAGACCATCCACTACATCGACTGGGCGCACCCCGAGCGCAACGAGTTCACAGTGGTCAACCAGTACCGGGTGGACTGCCCGCCGGGCTACACGCGCGGCAAGGCCTTCATCGTGCCCGACCTGGTGCTGCTGGTGAACGGCATTCCGCTGGTGGTGGTGGAGTGCAAAAGCCCCAGCGTGCCCGAGCCCCTGGCCGAAGCGGTGGACCAACTGCGCCGCTACAGCAACCAGCGGCGCGCCAGCGGTGAGGTGGACGACAACGAAGGCAACGAACCGCTGTTCCACACCAACCAGTTGCTGATCGCGACCAGCTATGACGAGGCCCGAGTGGGCAGTGTGGGCGCGGCCTTCCAACACTACGCCGCCTGGAAAACGGTGGCCGGCGCCGACGGCCAGGGCACCGAGGCCGACGTGGCAACCACGCTGGGCAAGGCCCAACTCTCGGAACAAGAGCGCCTGGTGGCGGGCCTGCTGCGCCCGGCACACCTGCTGGACGTGGTGCGACACTTCACGCTGTTCATGGCGGCCGATGGGCAAGCCTTCAAGTCGGTCTGCCGTTACCAGCAGTACCGGGCGGTGAACCGCGCCATCCACCGCCTGCGCACCGGCCAGACGCGGCTGCAAGACGGCGAGTTCGACCGGCGCGGTGGCATCGTCTGGCACACCCAGGGCTCGGGCAAGAGCCTGACCATGGTGTTCCTGATGCGCAAGCTGCGCTCGGACCCGCAACTGCGCCGCTTCAAGGTGGTGGTGGTGACCGACCGCAACGACCTGGAAGAGCAGCTCTCGACCACCGCCACGCTGACCGGCCAGAACGTGTTGCGCGCCACCTCGGCCGAAGACTTGAAGCGACACCTGCGCCGCCAGGGGCCGGACATCGTGTTCGGCATGATCCAGAAGCAACGCGGTGGCGATGCCGCTGGCGAGCCGGGCCTGAAGGCGGAAGACCTGCCCCGGCTGGTGGCCCGCGAGGTGGCGCCCAAAGCCTACGAACCCGAGGTGCTGAACGAGGACGAGCACATTCTAGTGATGGTGGACGAGGCCCACCGCGGCCAGGCGGGCGACCTGCACGCCGCGCTGCAAGTGGGTCTGCCCAACTGCGCCCGCATCGGCTTCACCGGCACGCCGATCTTGATGGGCGACAAGAAGCGCACCCACGAAATCTTCGGCGAGTTCATCGACCGCTACACGATCCGCGAAGCAGAGGCCGACGGCGCCATCGTGCCCATCCTCTACGAGGGCCGAACCGCGCACGGTGCGGTGAAAGACGGTGCCAACCTGGACGAGCTGTTTGAAGACCTGTTCCGCGAGCACACGCCCGAAGAGCTGGAAGCCATCAAGCAGCAGTACGCCACCCGGGGCCACATCTTCGAGGCGCCGGACCTGATTGCCGACAAGGCGCGTGACATGCTGCGCCACTACGTGACGCACATCCTGCCCAACGGCTTCAAGGCCCAGGTGGTGGCGTACAGCCGGCTGGCGGTGGTGCGCTACCTGGACGCTTTCATGGTCGCCCGCACCGAGCTGCTGGCCGAGGCCCACGCGCTGAGCCCGCAGGACAAGGCGCTGGACGACGAAGCCCTGTGCCAGCGGCCGGCCGGCGTGCAAGCCCAGGTGCAAGCCTGGCGCTACCGCGAGCTGCTGGCCAGGATCGAGTTTTCCCCTGTGATCTCGGGCGGCAACAACGACGACCCGGCTTGGAAGCCATGGACCGACGGCAGTGCTCAGAAGGAGCGCATCGACCGCTTCAAGAAGCCGCTGCTGCATGCCAACCCGGCCAAGACCGACCCGCTGGCCTTCCTGGTGGTGAAGTCCATGCTGCTGACCGGTTTTGATGCGCCCATTGAGGGCGTGATGTACCTGGATCGTCCGATTCGGGAGGCGGAGCTGTTGCAGACCATCGCCAGGGTGAACCGCACCGGCTACGGCAAGAAGTTCGGCATCGTGGTGGACTACTACGGCCTGGCCCACCACCTCAAAGAGGCGCTGAATGTCTATGCCGACGAGGACATTAACGGCGCATTGCAAAGCCTGAAAGACGAGGTGCCCGTGCTGCGCGACCGGCACCTGCGGGTTGTGGACCTATTCCGCAGCCGCGGCATTGAGAACCTGTCAGACCACGAAGCCTGCGTGGAAGCCCTGGCCGACGAACGCCTGCGCGCCGAATTCGCCGTGAAGCTCAAGGCCTTCCTGGACACGCTGGACGTGGTGTTGCCGCGGCCCGAGGGTCTGCCGTTTTCGCCCGACGCCAAGCTGCTGGCCTTCATCTACGCTCGCGCTCGCAACCGCTACCGAGACACGCCCGTGCTGGGCAAAGACGTGGGCGCCAAGGTGCGCAAGCTGATCGACGACCATGTGGTGTCGATGGGCGTGGATCCGAAGATCCCGCCGGTGTCGTTGACCGATGCCGACTTCGGCAGCAAGGTGGCCAGGGAGCCGAATGATCGCGCCAAAGCATCGGAGATGGAGCACGCCATCCGCGCGCACATCCGCGAGCACCTGGACCAGGACCCGGTGGCCTACCGCAAGCTCAGCGATCGACTGCGCGATTTGCTGACCCAAATGGGCGAGCAGTGGGATGAATTGGCGGCCTCGCTGCAGGTGCTGGTGGACGAGATTCGCAGCGGCCATGTGGGCGACGACGATCGCCTACCGGATCTGCCCGAGCACTACGGCCCGTTCTTGCGCTTGATGGTGGACGCCGCGGCTGGTGAGCGTGAGCTGAGCGAGCCTGAGCAGAAGAAGCTGACCGACCTGACCGTGGAGGTGGTGGACACCATCGTGGCCGAGCTGGTGCCCAACTTCTGGCGACCGAACCGGCAACCGGCTCAGGATGCACTGGGCACCAGGATCTTCTCGATCCTGATGGCCTCGCGTTTGATGCCCACACCGCAGATCGAGGCGTTGGTGGACAAGCTGATGGAACTGGCTCGTGCCAACCACGACCGGTTGCTGAAAGTATGAACACGCTGACTGTCAATGATTTGCGGTTTGAGGTGCGGCGCAGCGCCCAACGGCGTGTGCTGGAGATCACCGTGGACCGCTGCGGCGAACTGATCATGTCGGCCCCACCCGAAGTGCCCGACGCCAAGCTGCGCGAGTTCGCCCAACGCAAACGCATGTGGGTCTACAAGCAACTGGCGAAGAAGGAAGCATCGACCCACGAGGTGCGGCGCAAGCAGTTTACCGAAGGCGAGGGGTTCGCCTACCTGGGCCGAAACTACCGGCTGCGCCTGGTGCCCGAGTCCGATGCCTCCGTGAAACTCATGGGTGGCCGATTCGTCATGCCCAAGCCGCTGGCCCGCGACGGCCGGGAACACCTGATCCGCTGGTATTGCGAACGCGCCAAGCCGTGGCTAGCCGGCAAGGTGGCGGAGTACGCCGCCCGCATGGAAGTGAGCCCAGCCGGCGTGCGCGTGCAAGACCTGGGCTACCGCTGGGGCTCATGCGGCAAGGGCGCCCTGCTGTACTTCCACTGGAAGACGATTCTGCTGCCCGCGCGCATCGCCGAATACGTGGTGGTGCACGAAATGGCCCACCTGCATGAGCCGCACCACACGCCCGAGTTCTGGCGCCGGGTGGAGCGAGCTATGCCGGACTACGAGCGCAGGAAAGACTGGTTGGCGGCCAAGGGTATGGAGGTTGAAGGGCTGTAGCCGAAACTTGTTGAGAAGGTGGAATCTCTGTAGAGGTGACCTCATAACCATTGCACGCGATGTTCACCGGCTGTGTAGACCCGCTTCACCAGGAAGAAACTGCTTCTCTTCAGCGTCTTCTTGGACTCGAAGAAATTGTGTCCAACAGATCTTGGTCAAGTCCACTTCTTCTCCCGAAGACTCCGTTTTTGGGGGTTCACAGGCATCGCCTTGTTGAGTTTGGTGGTCTATTGAGTTCATGACTTTCAGTGTATGCATACGCCGCGCGCGCCATCAACACAGCTTAGAACAGCAAAGGGTTTCGCACGATATGGCCTCAGTCAAAAAAGGAGCGTCTCTTCTCCTGCGAATCGGCCGCGCTGGTATGCAGCCCGTCGACTCAGCAGCCAAGCGGGTGGTTGGCCTCAAGGATGCACAGCGAAAAACTCGACTTGAGCAGAAAATTTCGGACATCAAGATAGTCTTGAAAGAGTCCGTCGATCCTGACGAAGAATTGAAGCTGCGCGCATCGATCAAGGAACTCCGCACCAAACAACGACTCAAGCCCGACCCAAAAATAGGAGCTGGTGCCATTGAGCGCGCACTTCGCCAACTCGAACGGGCCAAGTGGGAACGAGAGAATGGGCGCGGAAGGAGATAGCGCGGACTTGAGTCGCGGGTGGATCCATGCAACCATGGCTGTCAAATATGTCCGCCCAAAATTTGAAGATTTCTTGGCCCAGACTCTGACGCCGAAGAGGCGAGGCCCTCATATGTGGTGCTTGAGGAACACTTGAAATTTTGCTGGTATTTTTCTTGGTACTTATAACGACGTTTTTCACAGTAGCCCGGTTCTCCTAGTCTAAACCGCTAGTTTCGATTCCTGTTGGTGTACCACCCCGGACCGCACGCAACAAAGTCGCACGCCTGAGCAGCAGGCACGCGAGAATCGTGCGCATGTCCCGCCTCCCCCGCACTCCGATCCCGACCTGGCTCCGCTGGCAGGCCGCAGCGCTG
>Ga0209066_10004871_pt1 | contig 14398 bp, 14 predicted proteins | sample All_14_2_FD_187198 | JGI IMG/M metagenome (GOLD analysis project Ga0209066, IMG submission 187198) | Freshwater microbial communities in response to fracking from Pennsylvania, USA - Allegheny Zone_MetaG_DW_15 (SPAdes) (version 2) ...
GCCCAGGGCAGACCCCGTTCCGCCGCCGCCGCCGCCGCCGCCCCAAACCTCGGCCGTCACCGATGTCACGCCCTCCGGCGCCGTCCAGCTCCCGCTGACTGTAAAAGTAGAGGACTCGGCCCAAACCGTGCCCAGGCCCGCCGGGCCGGCCAGCAGCGCCGCGGCAAAAAGGTGCCTGGCACCTTTTACGGCACTTATAGACAGAAGTCTGTTAAGACAGCTCATTGGTTTTATCTGGCTACTCGCCGATCGCCTTCGCCGCCCCTCCCGGACCGTCGAGGTCCGCGGGGGCCAGCAGCGGGTTGCCCTTTATGGGGGCCACCCAGTCATGCAGTTCCTTGTCGTTTATCCTGGCGGGCAGCCTGGGTATGAGCTTGAGGTATTCTTCGGTGGTGAGTTTGGGCAGCGACAAGGTCTCGAAATAGTATTTTTTGCCTGACACGCTTATCAGCCTGACAAATTTTATGTTCGCGTCGTCCTCTATGGGTTTCGCCTTTGCCTCTCCCGGCTTGAGGTCTTTGAGGTGCTCGTTTATGAAAGCCGCCTCGAAGGGCGACCAGCGCTTCCACGGTTCCAGGGCCGCCGGCGCGGAAGTGTCCTCTTCTACCGCGTAGGCGGAAGTGGAATAAGCCACCCCGCGGTCGGCCCCTATCTCCCTGAAAGACTTCTTTTTGGCTATGTCCTTCAGGATGCCGTCCCGCAGGCCGTAAGCCTTGGCCTGGACCTCCGGGCTGCTCTTGACGAATTCCCTGATATCGCGCTGCACCAGTATGGGGCGGATGAACACCCGGCGGTAGCGGGGCCCGTCGCCGCCGAAATATTTTTTTATGCAGGCCAGGATGTCGGGCGCGCGGGTTTCCCGGTCTATGCGGGCCACCTCGGCGTCGTACTCCTCGGCCTTGACCGGCCGCTTGGCCCGCACACCCAGCACTTCCTCCAGGATGGCCGCCTCGTACATGCGCATGAAGCCTGCCTTGCGGGAAGTAATGGCGTCCTCGCCGTAGCAGCCCTGCGCCGCCTGCCAGTCCGCGATGTCCTGCCCGGAAACGACGCCGCTCCCGACGGAAGCCACGGGTAAAGCCGCCCCCTCGCCCCCGTATGACGGAAGCGCCAGAACGGCGAAAAGGATGACCGCAAATGGGAGATTCCCCATCTTATCGCCTCGCACTTTTTTCACAACCCTAATATAGTAATAGATAACATTATAAATGGCAATGGGTAATCGGACACACTTGACCAAAATAACGTTGCCTAACGCCGTTTCCTCAGGTATAATCTGTTTGATGGGCTAGTTTTGCGCGGGCCGGGGCCGCGACTATCAAGGGGATAACATTATGAAACTCAACAAACTGATGCTGGTGCTGGCGGGGGCTTTCGCCGTTACGGCGCTGCTGCCGGCAAGCTACGCCTTCTGCGCGGCCAAGATGGAGGCCGTGGTGGTTTTCGTGGAGGGCGACGTGAAGCTCAAGCGCGACAAGGCCTCCGATTACGTGGAACTCAAGGTCAACGAAGCGCTGCAGCCCGGGGACGCCATCAAGACCGGCCCCGGCGCCAAGGCCTCGCTGGTCACCAAGGACGGCGCGGAGATCCGCATCAACCAGAACTCCGACTTCGACATCCCCGGCAAGAGCCGCGTGCGCGCCATGTTCAACCTGGCCGTGGGCCAGGTGTGGAGCCGCATGCTGCACAAGAAGGCCCGCCTGAGCGTGCGCACCCCGGCCGCCGTCTGCGCCATCCGCGGCACCGAGGCCGACATCGAGCAGAAAGAGCTGATGACCGTTAAGGTTTACGAGGGCCACGTGGACCTGTCCAACAAGCTGGGCAAGCAGGCCCTGCGCGCCGGGCAGATCAGCACGGTGGCCGGCGCCGCCGCCCCGTCGGCCCCCCGCCAGATGAGCGCCTCCGAGCAGGGCAAATGGCAGGAGGGCATAGACGTCAAGGACCTGGCCAAGTACATCGAGCAGGTGGGCCTGGACCCCAAGGGCATGCGCAACCTGAAGGTGAACGTGGAAAAAGACGGCAAGCAGAAAGAGATCCAGATCAAGCTGAAAGAAAAAGCCGGCGGCAAGTAAGCCGCGCGGCCGCGCAAAAAAGAACCCCGGCCTTCGCCGGGGTTCTTTTTTTGCGGGCCGGGAGCGCTAATGGTGCCCGTAGTAGCGGCTCATGGCTATGTCCTTTATCTTCACCGAAAGCCCGAAGTTCTGCTCCACCAGCGAGGAGTAAGCGGCCTTGTCTATCCTGAAGCACTGGGCCGCCTCCACGCACTGCACCGCGGCGGTGCGCGGCTTGTTGAGTATCAGCGCCAACTCCCCGAAAAAGCCGCCCGGCCCTATCTCGCCCAGCGTGGACGACCACAGCAGCCCGGGGTTGACGGCTTTCAGGCGGCCAGCGTAGACCAGGTAGAAAGCGTCTCCCTCTGTGTCCTTCTCGAACACGGTCTCGCCCGCCTCGAACTCCACCAATTGTATAAAGCCGCAGGCCCGCTCCAGCTCCGCCGGCGGTATCAGGCTGAAAAACTCCACCCCGGCCATGGCCACCAGGATAAAATCCCTGTGCTGTTCATAATCCGCCGGACCGAGCAGTTTCATGACTTCTCCGTTTCAGGCTGCCGCCATCTTTTGGCTTTCGCGACTTCTTGCCGGATATCCCCCAAAAGGATAATAATACCCCAGAGGTATCCTTTGCCACAACAAACACCGAAAAGAATAATAACACCTAAGAGGTGTCTTTACGCAAACAATCCCGGAAAAATCCGGAATCCCCCAATGAAAAGGCGGGGCCTAAGCCCCGCCTTCCAGGCCCTCAGGGGGCCCCTCAGGGCTGCGTCTTTTTAACCAGCTCCTGCGCGTCCCAGCGCAGGTCGCGGGTCTTCCACTGTATGTCGCGGCAGGCGCGGGACAGGTCGCCGGCGGTCCATTGCGCGTCATAGCCTATCAGTTTGGGGTCTATGCGGCGCACGGTCCACTCCAGGCTCTGCGCGGAATTCATTATGTCGAACTGGAAGCGGTTGTCCAGGTCGCGGGCGTCCCATTCCATGTCGCGGGCCAACTGGTTCAGCTTGGCGTCCTTCTGCGCGAGCTTCAGCAGGTTCTTGACGTCGAACACCAGGCGCTGCAGGTCGTTGTAGCGGCGGGTCATGTCCGAGGACATCCTGCGCAGGTCCATCGAGAAGAAGGCGGAAGAGGAGCCCTGCTCTATGCGGCGGGCGTCCGCCTCCAGGCGGTCTATGTCGGAGCGCAGCCAGGTGGTATCGCTCTCGATGCGCGCCAGGTCGTTCCTGGCCTGGGTGAACTTATAAACCAGGTCCTGCGGCACCTGCGGTTCTTCTTTTACCGGCGCGCCGGGCAGCGGGGCCGGGGCGGCGTCCTGCGCGGCAAAGTCGGCGGCTTTCAGGTTCGCGAGCTGGAAATCAAGGGAGTAAGCCGGGGCTACTACGGAAGTGACCAAAAACAGCAGCAAGTACTTTTTCATTAACACCCTCCTGGATAACTGTATCATGATATTATACCCGCGGAGCGGGCCGGGCGGTAGCGCCCTTTGGCCCCGTTCAAGAGGGGCCCAAAGGCCTAGCCCTCCCGCTTCAGCCTGGCTATGGCTTTGACCACGTGCGGGGGTACCAGCTTGGAGACGTCGCCCTTGAAATGGGCGATATCGCGCACGATGCTGGAAGACAGGTAGGTATAGCGCTGGCGCGGCATGAAGAAGACGGTCTCTATGCCGGGCGACAGGGTGCGGTTGACGGCGGCGATCTGGAACTCGTATTCCAGGTCGGAGATGGCCCTCAGGCCCCTGACTATCACGCCGGTCTTTTTCTTCCTGGCGTAATCCACCAGCAGCCCCTCGAAACACTCCACGCTGACGTTCTTCTTGCCCTTCAGCGCGGCCTTGAGCATGGCCACGCGCTGAGGCACGTCGAAAAGGTGCCGCTTGGCGCTGTGCACGAAGACGCTGACTATCAGGTGGTCGAAGATCTTGGAGGCCCGGTCTATGATGTCCAGATGGCCGAAGGTGACCGGGTCGAAGCTGCCCGGGTAAACCGCTATGCGTTTTTTCATTTTAAGCTCCCGGAAATTATTATATATAATCCGTGGTAGGGGGAATTATCTCATGAAAGAATTACTCTTTGTCGCGGCTTTACTGCTGGGCGCGGCGCCGGCCATGGCCGGCGAGTTGGACCCCAGGTTCGACGCAATCGTAAAACAGTTCGTGCGCGACGCGGGCGCCAAAAACATCACCGCCCCTACGGCGGCGGTCTTTCCCTACAGTTGCGACGAGAAGCTGGCCAAAAAGCGAGTGGACCTGGCGGTAGGCGAGCTGCTGACCGCGCGGCTCATGAAGGACGGCACCTTCAAACTGGCCGAGCGCACGCAGCTGGAAAGCATCCTGAAGGAGCAGGCCCTGGGCCTCTCCGGAGCCATCGACAGCGCCGCGGCGGCGCAGGTGGGCAAGCTGGCGGGGGCGCGCCTGTCGGTGCTGGGCACGGTGGCCCGGGTTGGCAACTCGTACCAGATCAGTTCCAAGCTGGTGGATACCGAAACCGCCGAGATAATTTCCGCCTCCATCGTGGAGGTGCCGCTCGAAACCTTCGACAGCGAAGCGTCGCGCTACCTGGTGCTGGTGCCGGAGCGGGAGGCGCTGGGGATCTACCTTGGCTTCATGGCCGCGCCGGTCAAAACCAAGTCATTGCCCGTCCTGACCGTCAACAGCAAGGCCCTCACGCCCCAGCCCCAGGACGTCTCTCTCTGGGGCATCAGCGTGGGCCTGCGCTACCAGGTGGCGAAAAAATGGGTAGCGGACCTGGCCGTTTTTCCGGCGCTGACGCTTGGCACCGCCGCCAAATTCTCCATACAGGACGCGCCGTACCCGCCGCCGGCCGGGACCCTGGACGGCATGGGCGCGCGCCTTTGTTTCAACAGGACGCAGGGGCTGACAAAAAAACTGCGCGCCATCTACGGCCTCGGCTACCAGGTGTACAATTTCGAACCCTATGACGAAGGCGTGCAGGAGATAGAGGTCGGGGTAGGCAGCTACATCGACAAGCCCAAAGGCGGCAACGACATCTACGGGGCTTTCGCCAGGGCCGGCGCGGAATACCGCCCCAGCGAACGTTTCGCCTTCAGCGTTTTCGGCCAGCTCAACCAGACGGACAACATAACGGTGGAATGGACCGAGCGCAGCACCAACCGGAAGCTGAAGATCATGGAGTTGGATTTCCCCGTCTTCCTCCTGGACACCGCCATGACTTTCTATTTCTAGAAAGTAGTATCATTAGGGCATGCGAAAAGTATTTTTAGCCCTCCTGCTCTGCTCCTGCTCCGTGGCCTCCGCGCAGGAACTGATCCCCTACACCGCCAAAGGCAAGTGGGGCTACGCCGCGCCCGGCGGCAAGGTGGTAATCCGGCCCGTCTACAATTACGCCGCGCCCTTCAGCGAAGGCCTGGGCCTGGTGCTCTCCGGCGGCAAATACGGCTTCATCGACCGGAAGGGCAAAAAGGTCATCGCCCCGAAATACCAGTCGGCCGGTTCTTTCAGCGGCGGCTGCGCGCCGGTAAAAAGCCGCGGCCTGTGGGGCTGCGTGGACAGGGCCGGCAAGACCGTGGTCCCCTTCGAATACGAGGAACTGCTGCCGTTCAGCGAGGGCGCGGCCCCCGCCAGGAAGGGCGGGCGCTGGGGCCTGCTGCTGCGCGACGGGCGCGAGTTCCGCGGCGGCGTTTACGAGGAAATATACCCGCCCAGCGAGGGCCTGGCCCGCGTTAAGGTGGACGGCAAGTACGGCTTCATAGACCTGTCCGGTAAAGAAGCGCTCCCCCCCGTCTACTCCGAAGCTTTCCCCTTCAGCGGCGGCTACGCCACGGCGCGCCTGGAAGAGCGGTACGGCTTCATCGACCGCGAGACGCTGACGCTGAAATTCAGGGACTATATCGCCATCGGCCCTTACAGCGAGGGGCTGGCCCACGCCCAGAGCATGGACGGCGAGGGCCGCTGCGGCTACATAGACAAAGAGGGCAAGACCGTCATCGCGCCCCTGTTCGCCATGTGCGCCTCTTTCGAGGGCGGCCTGGCGCCGGTGCTGAAGGATTTCAAAGGGGGCTGGGGCTACATCGACAAGACAGGCAGGATCGTAGTGGATTTCAAATACGAGCAGGCCTCCGGCTTTCACGCCGGCCTGGCCAAGGTCACGCGCGAAGGGCGCTCCTTCTACATAGACGCCAAGGGCTTCGAATACCAAAAATAGCCCGCCGGCGGCGGCGGGACAAAAAGAAAGGGCCCCCGAGAAACCCACTGAGAGGGGCCGGGGGCCCATTCATAGTATAGCAGACCAACGACGAGTGTCAAGACCCAAAAAAGTCCTACCCTAAATACCGAAATAAACCGCTTTGGGGTTGTGGAAGACGATGGCGGAAACGGAGGCTTCGGGATCCATCATGAAGCCGTCGGTCAGCTTTATCCCGGCGTCTGGCTCGGGCCGGAGCAGCTCGAAAAGCCCCGCCTGGTTTGCCAGGTCGGGCGCCACCGGGTAGCCGAAGGAGTAGCGCTTGCCGCGGTACTTGCTGCGCAGCAGCGGCACGACAGGTTTTTCCTCGGCGATGCCCCACTCCTGCCTGATGCGGTAATGCGCCACGTCGGCGGCGGCCTCGGCCAGCGTCAGGGCCAGGGCCTCTATCATGTAGGAGCGCACGTAGTTGCCGGCCTCCCGCTCCCGGCGAGACAGGGCCAGCACGCCCTCGCCGCAGGTGACGGCCAGCAGGGCCGCGTAATCCCTTTTGCCCCCCGCCTCCGGCGCCGCGAAGTCGGCCAGGCAGAGCCGCTCGCCGGCGGCCTGCCGGGGGAAATTAAAAACGACAGGCTCGCCGCCTCCGGGCGGGTAAAAGTTTATAGCGTCGCCGGCGCTGTTGACCGGGAAGAACCGGTACACGCCCCGCGGCTTCAGCAGCTTGCGCTCCATGATCTCGCCGCGCAGGGCGGCCAGCAGCTTCTGCGCCTCCGCCCTTTTTTCTTCCTGGCTCTTCTTCAGGCCGAGGAAGCGCAGGTTGAAGAGCCCCTCGTCCATATTGTCGAAGAGTTCCGGCAGGCCCGGTTCCAGGTAATGCCGCTCCAGGTCCGCGGGGACCGGTATATCGGCGGGGTAGAGGCTTCCGGGCATCAGGCGGCGCTCACCTTCTGCAGGGCGTAATTGAGGCCTTCCATGGCGTCCTTGGCGTAGAAAACCGGGCCCTTGTAGTTGGGCACGATGTTCGTCTCGGTAAACTTGGGCGTCAGCGCGGCCCCGCCCACGAGCAGCGGGCAGGCGAGCCCGGCCTTGGCCAGCTCGCGCGCGGTCACCGTCATCTGCTCGCACGAGCGCACCAGCAGGCCCGAAAGCCCGATGAAGTCCGGGCGGGACGCGGCGGCGGCTTTGGCGATATCCTCGGGCGGCACTTTGACGCCCAGGTCCTCCACCTCGAAGCCGTTGCTCTCGAAAATAATGCCCACCAGGTTCTTGCCGATGTCGTGCACGTCGCCCTTCACGGTGGCGAGCAGGATCCTGCCGCGGCGCGGCGCCTTCTGCGCCTTCAGCGCCGGCTCCAGCGCGGTCACGGCCGCCTTGGCGGCCTCGGCGCTCTGCAGCACCTCGGTCACTATCAGGTCGCCGCAGGCGAACTGTTTGCCCACGGCGGCCATGGCCTGCATCACCGGACCGTTTATGATATCCAGCGGATCCTCCGTCTTGAGGAGCTCCCGCACCGCCTCGTCTATGCCGGCCCTGGTGCCGTTGAGCACCGAAAGGCGCAGCTTCTCCGCGGGCGGGGCGTCCTGCGGGGCGGGGCCGGCCGGACCCTTCTTGGCGTCGCGGTAGCGCGCCGCGAAGAGGGCGGCGGCGTCCGGCTTGCGTGCGAAGACCAGGTCCTCGGCCAGCGCGCGCTCCTCGGCCGGGATGGCGGCGAAGCGCTTGAGCTTCTCGATATTGACGATGGCCAGGTCCAGGCCCGCCTTCACGGCGTGGTGCAGAAAGACGGAGTTGAGGACCTCGCGGCTGGCCGGCGGCAGGCCGAAGGAAACGTTGCTTACGCCCAGGACGGTTTTCACGCCCGGGAATTCTTTTTTTATCGCCTCGATGGCCTTGATGGTCTCGTGGGCAGTTTTGGCGTGCTCGCCGCCGACGGCGACGGGGAAGACCAGGGTGTCGAAGACGATGTCCCCGGCGCTGAGGCCGCAGTCGCCCGTCAGGAAGGCGTAAGCCCGGCGGGCTATGGCCACCTTGCGCTCCGCGTCTAGAGGCAGGCCGTGCTCCTTATCCTCGTCGATGCAGCCGAACACCAGCTTGGCGCCGTAGGTTTTCACCAGCTCCGCCGCCGCGCGCGGCTTCTCCGTGCCGAATTCGAAATTGACGGAATTGAGCAGCGCCTTGCCCGGCACCAGCTTCAGCACCTCTTCCATGACCCCGGTGCTGGTGGTGTCGGTCATCAGCGGCAGGCGCACCGCGCGGGCCAGCTTCGGGACCAGCGTTTTAACGTCGGCCAGCTCGTCGCGCTCGGGGTTGGCCAGGCAGACGTCGAGGATGTGCGCTCCGGCCGCGGCCTGCGCTTTGGCCAGCGCCACGGCGCCGTCCCAGTCGCCGGCGGCCACCATGTCGCGGAACTTCTTGGAGCCGATGGAATTGTTGCGCTCTCCCACCATGGCGGGCGGCTCTATCTCGTCGAAGAACAGGGCCTCGGTGCCGGAGACCACCCAGGGCGCGGCGGCGCGCGGGGCCCTCGGCTTCACGCCTTTGACGGCCTCGGCCAGGGCCTTTATGTGGCCCGGGTTGGTGCCGCAGCAGCCGCCGGCCGCGTTGAGCAGGCCTTTGCGGGCGTAGTCGCCCATCACGGCGGAGAAGGTCTCCGGGGTCTGCAGGTAGGCGCCGTTCTCGTCGGGCAGGCCGGCGTTGGGCATGGCGAACACGGGGTACTGGGCGCGGGCGGCCAGGCGCTCCAGGCGCAGGCCGAGCCCCTCGGGGCCCGAAGAGCAGTTGAAGCCGAGGGCCGCCAGCGGGAAATGCTCCATGGCGGCGTAGAAGGCCTCGGCGTCGTGGCCCGACAGCATCTTGTTGCTGTCGTCCATGGTGGCCGAGACTATCACGGGCAGGTCCCGCCCGGCTTTTTTGAAGGCTAGGCGCGCGGCGGCCAGCCCCGCCTTCAGGTTGAGGATATCGTGCGCGGTCTCCAGCAGCAGCAGGTCGGCGCCGCCGTCGATGAGGCCCGACAGCTGCTCCAGGTAGATATCGCGCAGCTCGTCGAAGCTGAGCCCGCCGGTGACGAAGAGGGCTTTGTTGGTGGGCCCGACCGAGCCGGCCACGTAGCGCTTGCGGCCGTCTTTGGAGTACTTTTCCGCGGCGGCCTTCGCCAGGCGCGCCGAGGCGACATTGAACTCCCGTACTTTTGCCGCCAGGCCGTATTCGGCCAGCACGGCCGCGTTGGCGCCGAAGGTATTGGTCTCTATGAAATCGGCCCCCGCGGCGAGGTAATCCTCGTGCACTTTGCTCACCACGTCCGGCCGCGAGAGGGTCAGCATCTCGTTCAGGCCGTCGTGCCCCGCGTAATCGGCCTCTTTCAGCCCGAACTGCGGCAGGTAAGTCCCCATCGCCCCGTCGAACACCGGGATCCGCTCCGCTAAAAGTTTTTTAATTTCCTCATTAGTCATAATATTTTCCTAAGACAAGCGCCGCCGCCCACGCTCCCCTCATTTAAAGTTTGGGGGGCGAGGGGAGGCCGGGGCATGGGTTCGGAGGGCCGTCTCGGACCGAAGCCGCTTGCGTAGCGCGGCGAGGGAGAGACGAGGGGCGGCCACGGTGCTGGCCGACCCCGTGCCCGACGGGCCCATGCCCTGGCTAGCCCCGACAAAGTATCCCAAATAACACTAAAACTCCCCGAACAGATCAAAAGCGTTGGCGGTGGTCTTGTCGGCCACCGCTCCGTTGCTCAGCCCCAGGTAGCCGGCCACCATGGCCGCTATCTCGGGGATGAAAGCCGGGTTATTGCGCTGCCCGCGCGAGCCCTCCGGCGGCAGGTAGGGGCAGTCCGTCTCCAGCACGATGTTCTCTATACCGGCTTTTTTGGCCGTCTCGCGCAGGTCGCCGTTCTTCTTGTAGGTAAAGGTGCCGTTCACGCCCAGGCACAGGCCCAGGTCCAGCCCGGCGCGCGCGTCCGCCCAGGTGCCGGAAAAGCAATGCAGCACGCCCCGGAAGCGGCGCGCGGGCTTGTACTCCCAGCGGCGCAGGGCGGCCAGCAGGTCGGCGTAGGCGTTCTGCTCCGGCGTACGGCCGTTGCGGGCGTGGAAGACCGCAGGCTTGCCGAATTTCGCGCAGAGCGGCAGCTGCAGGTCCAGCAGCGCCCCCTGCTCCTCGCGCGTGCCGATGTCCCACCAGTAATCTATCCCCACCTCGCCCAGCGCCACGGCGCAGGGCTTGGCCATATAGGCCGCCAGGTCGGCCAGCAGCTCCGGAGAGAGGGTCTTGGCGTATTCGGGATGAGCGCCGAAGGCGCAGGAAATTTTGCCGGGATAGGCGGCGCAGAGCTCCTCGCCCTGCCGCCATTCGCCCGCGGCGCAGGCTATCTCCACTATTTTCCCCACCCCCGCGGCGAAAGAAAGCCCTATGGCCTCGCCGCGGTCGTGGTCGAAGGATTTATCGTTGAGGTGGGCGTGCGTATCGATCAGCATCGGGGGCCTTTGGGAACGGGGGCGTTCACTTCTTCTTGCCGGACGCGGCCCAGGTCAGGTAGGAATGCATGAAGGGGTCCAGCTCGCCGTCCATGACCGCGTCTATCTGGGAGGTCTCGTGCTCGGTGCGCAGGTCTTTGACCAGCTGGTAGGGCATGAAAACGTAGGAGCGGATCTGGTGGCCCCAGCCGATGTCGCCCTTGGCGTCGTAGTGGCGCTCCATCTCGGTGCGCTTCTTGTCCATCTCTATCTCGTAGAGCTTGGCCTTGAGCAGGCGCATGGCCATCTCGCGGTTCTTGAGCTGGCTGCGCTCCACCTGGCAGGACACGATGACGCCCGACGGGATATGCGTCAGGCGCACGGCGGTCTCCACCTTGTTGACGTTCTGGCCGCCGGCCCCGCCGGAGCGGAAGGTGTCGAGCTGGATATCCTTGTCCTCCACCTTGATCTCGATGTCGTCCTCGATGTCGGCCAGCACGTCGATGGAGGCGAAGGAGGTGTGGCGCCGCTTGTTGGCGTCGAAGGGGGAAATGCGGACCAGGCGGTGCACGCCTATCTCGCTGCGGAGGTAGCCGTAGGCGTAGCGGCCGCGCACGATGGCGGTCACGCCGCGCACGCCGGCCTCTTCGCCCGCCAGCATGTCGGTGATGGCGAAAGTGAACCCCTTGCGCTCCGCCCAGCGGGTGTACATGCGCAGCAGCATCTGGGCCCAGTCGCAGGCCTCGGTGCCGCCGGCGCCGGCGTGGATGCTGATGATGGCGTCCAGCTTGTCGTTGGGCCCGGCCAGCTTCAGCTCGAAATCCAGGATCTTCAGCTTTTTCTCCACGGCCAGGAGCCCGTCCATGATGACGGCCAGCTCCCCGGCGTCGCCGGCGTCGCGCGCCAGCTCGAAGTGCACCGTGTAATCGGCTATCTCGCGGCCCACGGTATCGAGCAGCTCTATGCCCTTCTTCAGGTCGTTGAGCTCCTTCATGTGGGCCTGCGCCCGGCCGGCGTCGTTCCAGAAATCGTTGGTGGCGGAGACGGCTTCCTTCTCGCGCAGGACGGCGCGCTTGTCGTCCAGCCCGTAAAGGCGCGACAGGGAGACGAGCGCGGCACCCAGCTCCTCCAGCTTGTTGGCTACATCCTTAAGTTCCAGCGTTCCGGCCATGGCACTATTTTACAATTTTATTCCCCGCCGTATTTTAATAGAATTCTATATTATGACCGATAAGCTCGCAGCCGCCCGGGCGCGCATAGACCTGCTGGACCGCCGCATAGCCGGGCTGCTGGCGCGCCGCCTGGCGCTGGCGGCCCCGCTGCGGGCGCTGAAAAATAAACCTTCGGACCCGGCCCGCGAGCGGCGGGTGCTGGCCAACGCCGCGGCCGCCGCCGGCCGGCGCTGCGCCCCTTACGCCCGCGCCGTATTCGCCGAAATAGTCCGCCAGACGAAAAGATTCCAGGCCGCCAAATGATCATAACCTTCGAGCAAAACCTTCCGGCCGGGCGCCGGGCCGAATTGGCCCGGGCCATCGCGGCCCTGCTGCCGGGCTGCGCCCTGCGCCGCGCGGGCCGCGGCCTCAGCGCCGCCGCGCCGCGTCCCGAGCGCCTGGCAGACTCCGTCCCGGCCGTAGAAAACCTGCCGGGCGTAAAGAGCGTCGCCCTCTCGGACGCCGAACTCTGCCCGAAAGCCTGCGCCCGGGGCAGCAAGCTTTTTTCCGCGCCGCTGGATTTCAGGAGCGGCCCCGTGCTGATAGCCGGCCCCTGCGCCGTGGAGGACGAGGCTTCCTACCTGGCCAACGCCGCCGCGCTCAAAGCCGCCGGGGCGCACGCCCTGCGCGGGGCCATCTTCAAGCCGCGCTCTTCGCCTTACGCCTTCCAGGGCGCCGGCTGGCCCGGCCTGAAGATCATCGCCAGGGCGAAGGAACTCACCGGCCTGCCGCTGGTGACCGAGGCTACCGACACCCGCCAGGTGGCCCGCCTGGCCGCCGTCTGCGACGTGCTGCAGATAGGCGCGCGCAACATGCGCAATTACGAACTGCTCAAAGAGGCCGCCGCTTCCGGGCGGGCCGTGCTGCTCAAGCGCGCCGCGCGGGCCACCCTGCGCGAATGGCTGCTGTCGGCCGAGTACCTGCTCAGCCGCGGCGCTAAAAAGATAGTGCTCTGCGAGCGGGGCGACGCGTGCCCGCCCGGGAGCCGCCCGCTGCTGGACCTGCGGCTGATGGCCGCGGCGAAAAAGCTGACCGGCCTTCCCGTCATCGCGGACCCCAGCCACGCTTCCGGCGACCGCCGGCTGGCGGCGGCCCTCGCTGCCCGGGCGCTGCGCGCAGGCGCCGACGGGCTCCTGATAGAAGCCAGCCTGGCCCCGCTGGCCGCCAAGGTGGACGGCAGGCAGACCGTCACCATAGAGACCTTCCGCAAGCTAGCCCGCAAATAATGCAGAAAAAGCAGATCAAGGCGGGGCTGATAGGCCACCCTGTTTCCAAATCCCTTTCCGGGGAAGTTTTCGCCGTTTTCGCGGCGCTGACCGGAGAGGACCTGCGCTACTCGCTCATCGACTGCAGCCCGGCCGACCTGCCGCTCATCATCCCCACCTTCCGGCCGCAGGGCTGGGCCGGTTTCAACGTCACCCTGCCCCATAAGCGGGCGGTCTGCGCCCTGCTGAACCTGGCCGACCCGGCCGCCAGGGCCTGCGGCGCGGTCAACACCGTGCGCTTCGGACGCGCGGGCCTGGAGGGCACCAACACCGACGCCCACGCCCTGGTGGAGGCGCTGGGCGAAGCCGGCTTCGCCGCAGCCGGCAAAACGGCGGCGGTCTTCGGCGCCGGCGGGGCCGCCGCCTCTTCGGGCTGGGCGCTGGGCCGCTCGCGCGCCGCCGCCGTAGCTTTCCACGCCCGCGACTCAAAAGCCGCCGCGGCCCTGGCCGCGCGCCTCGGAGAAGCCTTCCCCGGCACGGCTTTCTCCGCAGCTCCTTTTGAAAAGCCCGCCCGCGGCGCGGAGATCTTCGTCAACGCCACGCCGCTGGGCATGTACCAGCCCGGCCGCCCGCCCTGCGAGCCGGAGCCCGGCCAGCTCTGCGCCGACCTGGCTTACGCCCCCGGAGGCACAGAATTCGCCAACGAGTCCCGCCGGGCCGGCGCCGCCGTCATCGACGGCCTGTCGCTGCTGGTCTGGCAGGCGGCCCTGAGCCTGCGCTTCTGGTGCGGCCTGCCCACCGGCGATATTGTAAAATTCAAGCAGGAAGCTTTATCGCTGCTGGAGAAGAAACTCAAAGGGGGCTCCTGATGCTGCGCTACCTCACCGCCGGTGAATCTCACGGCAAATATCTTTCGGGCGTGCTGGAGGGCTTTCCCGCCGGCGTTAAAATAGCTCCCGCCTACATCGCCGCCCAGCTCAAGCGCCGGCGCCTGGCCCCGGGCCGCAGCGCGCGCCAGGCCCTCGAAACGGACAAGGTGGAAATAATCTCCGGCCTGGCGGGCGGCGTCACCACCGGCGCCCCGATAGCCCTGCTGCTCAAGAACTCCGGGCGCGACCTGCCGCCCCCCTCCAGCCTGCCGCGCCCCGGCCACGCGGACCTGCCGGGCATGCTCAAATACGCCACGCTCAACGCCGTGCTGGTGCGCGAACGGGCCAGCGCCCGGGAAACCGCCATGCGCGTGGCGCTGGGCTCCTTCGCCCTGCGCCTGCACGAGCTGCTGGGCATAAACATAAATTCGCGGGTGATCAGCCTGGGCGGCTGCCC
>Ga0209066_10004872_pt1 | contig 14396 bp, 9 predicted proteins | sample All_14_2_FD_187198 | JGI IMG/M metagenome (GOLD analysis project Ga0209066, IMG submission 187198) | Freshwater microbial communities in response to fracking from Pennsylvania, USA - Allegheny Zone_MetaG_DW_15 (SPAdes) (version 2) ...
CCTGTCATCCACGGCCGCATCGGCAGTACCGGGCAGCCGAGACCTGCACCTCAACGCCGCCCTGGCGACCCCCAGCAAGCCCCTGGGGCTGCTCGGTCGGGTGCCGGCCATCGTGATCGGCACGGGCTATGGCGGCGCGGTCACGGCGCTGCGCCTGGCCGAAGCCGGCACGCCCGTCGTCATGCTGGAGATGGGTCAGCTGTGGACGCAAGCGGCCGACGATGGGCGAATCTTCCCCAAGACACTCACGCCCGATGGGCGCGCCATGTGGTTCAAGGACCGCACCGAGGCCCCCCTCAAGACCTTCCTGGGTCTGGACCTGGTCAACCGCAACATCCCCCGGCACGCTGGCGTGCTCGACCGCATCAACCACGATGAGATGTCGATTTATGTGGGGCGCGGTGTGGGAGGTGGCTCCCTGGTCAATGGCGGCATGGCGGTGACTCCGCCGCGCAGCTATTTCGAGACCATGCTGCCCAACGTCGACGCACGCGAGATGTACGACACCTGGTTCCCGCTGGCCAATGCCACGCTGGGGGTCAACCACATCGACCCGGCCTGGTTTGAAAAAGCCGCCTGCTACCGCTATGCGCGGCTGTCCAGAGATCACGCACACAAAGCGGGCTACAAGACCGTCTTTGTCCCCAGCGTCTACGACTTTCAGTACATGGCCCGGGAAGAAGCCCGCCAGGTGCCCCGCTCCGCGCTGGCCCAGGAGGTCATCTACGGCAACAACCACGGCAAGCGCAGCCTGGACAAGACCTACCTGGCCGATGCCGTGGGCACCGGGCGGGTGACCATCTACACCCTGCAGGAGGTGCAGCGCATCGAGCAGCAGGCCAATGGCGACTACCTGCTCCAGGTGCAGCAGATCGACGCCAACGGCCAGGTCCTTGCCCGTGTGCAGATCGCGTGTGGACACCTGTTCATGGCCGCCGGCAGCACCGGCACTTCGGAGCTTCTGGTCAAGGCCCGCGAAACCGGCACCCTGCCCCGCCTGCCTCAGGCCGTGGGCGAAGGCTGGGGCCACAACGGCAACGTCATGGCCGCCCGCACCAACCAGATCTGGAACACCACCGGCAGCCTGCAGTCCACCATGCCAGCCATGGGCATCAATGACTGGGACAACCCGACCAACCCGGTGTTTGCCGAGATCACGCCACTGCCCACCGGATTCGAGAACTGGGTCAGCATGTACCTGGCCATCACGCGCAACCCGGAGCGCGGCCGCTTTGTCTATAACCCCGCCACCGGCCGCGTCAAGCTGGCCTGGCGCCGCGCCCAGAACGCACCGTCCGTCAAATCTGCCAAGGCGATGTTTGACCGCATCAACCAGCAACAAGGCACCCGCTATCGCACCGACCTGTTCGGTGATGGCAAGGCCTTTGCCGATGATTTTTGCTACCACCCGCTGGGTGGCTGCGTGCTGGGCCAGGCCACCGATGCCCACGGCCGCGTCAAGGGCTACGACCGGCTGTATGTCACCGATGGCTCGCTCATCCCGGGCTCCATCGGCGTCAATCCCTTCGTGACCATCACGGCCCTGGCCGAGCGCAACATCCGCCACGTGCTGCAGAATGACGTCCCTCAGGCCGGATGAAAAAAGCCGCTGGCATCGCAGCGGCTTTTTCTGGGAGAGGGAAGGATCAAGCCTTCTTTTCGTCGCGCAGTTCGCGGCGCAGGATCTTGCCCACGTTGGTCTTGGGCAGGTCGGTGCGGAACTCGATGAAGCGCGGGCACTTGTAGCCGGTCAGTTGCTCATGGCAGTACGCCTTGAGCGCTTCTTCGGTCAGCGTCGCATCCTTGCGGACCACGTACAGCTTGACGGCTTCGCCAGACTTGGCATCGGGCACACCGACGGCCGCGCACTCCAGCACGCCAGGGTGCAGGTTCACGACCTGTTCGACTTCGTTGGGGTACACGTTGAAGCCCGAGACCAGGATCATGTCCTTCTTGCGGTCCACGATCTTGGCCAGACCGGTCTCGTCCATCACACCCACGTCGCCCGTGCGGAAGAAGCCGTCGGCCGTCATGACCTTCTCGGTCTCGTCAGGGCGGTTCCAGTAACCGGCCATCACCTGAGGACCCCGGATGGCGATCTCGCCCACGCCGCCCACAGGCAGGTGGTTGCCATCGTCGTCCAGGATCGCCAGTTCGGTCGAGGGGAGCGGCAGGCCAATGGCGGCATTGAAGCCGGTGATGTCCAGGCGGTTGATGGTGGCCACCGGCGAGGTCTCCGACAGACCGTAACCTTCGACGATGGTGCAACCGGTGACTTGCTTCCACTTCTCGGCCGTGGCCTGTTGAACCGCCATGCCGCCGCCGTTGCTGATGCGCAAGCCAGAGAAGTCCAGCTTGGCAAAGTCAGGGTTCTGCAGCAGCCCGTTGTACAGCGTGTTGACCGCCGGGAACTGGTTGATCTTGTAGTTCTGCAGCGTCTTGACAAAGCCGGGGATGTCGCGCGGGTTGGGGATCAGGATGTTGAGGCTGCCCATGCGAGCACCCACCATCGCACAGGCCGTCAGCGCGAAGATGTGATACAGCGGCAAGGCGCACACCGAGACCAGTTGCTCACCCTGGTGCTTGTCCAGCTCGGGCTTGAACCAGGCTTCGACCTGCAGGATGTTGGCCACCACGTTGCGGTGCAGCAGCGTGGCACCCTTGGACACGCCCGTGGTGCCGCCGGTGTACTGCAGGAACGCCACGTCTTCCAGGGTCTGGGTGGGGCGCTTGTAGGTCAGCGAGCGGCCTTGCGAGACCGCCTTGTTGAACGGCGTGACCGAAATGCCGCCACTGTTGGGCAGTTCGAACGCGGGTACCATCTTCTTGACGTTGCGCACCACAAAGTTGACCAGCGTGCCCTTGATCAAGGGCAGCATGTCACCCATCGACGCCAGCACGATGTGCTTGACGGGGGTCTGCTTGATGACCTGTTGCAGCGTGGTCGCAAAGTTTTCCAGGATGACGATCGCTTCCGCGCCTGAATCCTTGAGCTGGTGCTCCAGCTCACGCGGGGTGTACAGCGGGTTGACGTTGACCACCACATACCCTGCGCGCAGCACGGCGGCGATCGCCACCATGTACTGAGGCACGTTGGGCATCATCAAGGCGATGCGAGCCCCTTTGGCCAGACCGCGGGACTGGAACCAGCCCGCCAGCGCCTTGGACAACTCGTCCAGTTGGCCGTAGGTCCAACGCACCTCCATGAACGCCACGGCGTCGCGCTTGCCATGCTCCTTGAACGCCTGCTCCAGCAGATCGGTCAACGAGGTGTAGATGTTGTAATCAATCTCGGCAGGGATACCGGCTTGGTAATGCGAGAGCCAGGGCTTGGCGAGGGTCATCTTTGTCGTCCTCAAAGGGTGGATTTGGTGGTTTTGAACAAAGCCGTGCGGGTCCTCGCACGATTGCAGGCATTCTGCAACAAATGAAAGCGGTTTCGGCCTACATGTCGGCCGATCTCATCACATCGTCACACTTTCGCCAAACGCCGTTTGTCCAGGCAAATGCGAGGGGCGGCGCGGAAACCCCCAATGTGGAATCAAACGTTTCCTTTATGATCGGCCCACTGCAGGATTGCCTGCCCATCACGGATATTCACGCATGAGTGCATCTCGCTCGAGCCCGGCGTCTCCCAAGCGCCGCTGGTTCCTGAAAACAGCCCTGGCCGTCACGGCCGTTGTGGGCGCAGTGGGCGGTGGCGTCTGGTTCAACCGCGGCTTTGACCAGGGCAAACTGACGGCCGAAGGCAAGTCGGTGTTTCGCGCCATGGCGCGCGGCATCCTTCGCGACATGCTGCCGACCGGCCCTGCCCGTGAAGTTGCCCTCGACCGGCACATCACGGCCATGGAAAACCTGATCAACACGCTGCCCAAGGCCAAGCGCGATCAGATCACCTTGCTGGCCGGTGCGCTGGCCAATGCCCCCACCCGCTATCTGGCTGCCGGCCGCTGGTCCTCCTGGGATGACGCCTCCGACGAGGAGATCCTCGCAGCCCTGCAACGCATGCAGCAGGCAGACAACATGGGCCAGAACCTGGTGTTTGCCGCCACGCGCGCACTGACCACCCTGACCTTTTTCTCGATCCCCGACCACTGGTCGCTGACTGGCTACCCAGGCCCCATGCCGCTATGAGCAAACTCCCTGACGTTTTCCGCCAAGGCCTTGAGAAGAACAACTGGAAGGTCTTCAACGGCGAGCAAGGCCTGCCCGAGAGCCTGACCTGCGACGTGGCCATCATCGGCACCGGCGCTGGCGCTGGCGTGACCGCTGAATTGCTGACCAAAGCCGGCCTGGATGTCATCCTGATCGAAGAAGGCCCCCTGCGCACCAGCAGCGACTTCAACCAGAAAGAGACCGAGGCCTACACCACCCTCTACCAAGAGAGTGCGACACGCGCCAACATCGACAACAGCCTGACCATCCTGCAAGGCCGTTGCGTGGGCGGCACCACGGTCATCAACTGGACCAGCTCCTTCCGCACACCCGATGACACCCTGAAGTTCTGGCAGGACCAGTTCGGGCTCAAGGATGTGACCAAGGATTCGATGGCGCCTTTCTTTGACAAGGCCGAGGCCCGCCTGAGCATCATGCCCTGGGAGGCCGCCCCCAACGCCAACAACGAACTGCTACGCACTGGCGCCACCAAACTGGGCATATCGGCGCACACCATCCCCCGCAACGTCAAGGGATGCTGGAACCTAGGCTCCTGCGGCATGGGCTGCCCGACCAACGCCAAGCAGTCGATGCTGGTCACCACAATCCCGGCTGCGCTGAGTGCTGGTGCCCGCCTGTACTACCAGACCCGCGCTGAAAAGCTTGAGATCAAGAATGGTGAAGTGCAAGGCTTGATCTGCTCTGGCATCCAGGTCAATGGCGACCGGGCTTCCGACAAGAGCCTGCGCATCGTGGCCAAGCACTATGTGGTGGCTGGCGGCGCGATCAACTCGCCCGCCCTGCTCAAGCGCTCGGACACCCCCGACCCTCACGGCCTGATCGGCACACGCACGTTCCTGCACCCCGTGTCGTTCTCTTCCGGGGTCTACAACGAGAAGATCGAAGGCTGGGCGGGCGCCCCCCAGACCATCTACTCCGACCATTTCCTGCACACCGGCCCCATCGACGGTCCCATTGGTTTCAAGATTGAAGCCACACCCATGCACCCCGGCCTGATGTCCGTGCTGCTGGGCGGCATTGGGGGCGACCTGGCCGAGCGTTTCAAGAACTACCCGCACACCCAGTTGCTGCTCTCGCTCATGCGCGACGGCTTCCACCCCGAATCTCAGGGTGGCACGGTGATGTTGAACCTGGACGGCTCGCCGCTGCTGAACTACACGCTCACGCCCTACGTGCTGGACGGCTTCCGCCGCTCCTTCCTGGCCATGGCCGAGATGCAGTTTGCCGCCGGCGCCCAGAAGGTGGTGCCTTACCACGCCAGTGGCGAGTACTACACCAGTTGGGCACAGGCCAAGGCCGCCATCAACGCGTTCGACATGAAGCCCTTCAAGACCGGGGCCGGCAGTGCGCACGTGATGGGTGGTTGCCGCATGTCGGGCGAGGAAACGCTGGGCGTGGTGCAGTCCGACGGCACCCACTGGCATGTCAAGAACCTGTCGGTGCATGACGGGTCGTTGTTCCCCACCAGTGTCGGCGCCAACCCTCAGTTGTCCATCTACGGCATGACCAACCGGCTGGCGACCCAACTGGCCAAACGCCTGACGGGCAAGGACGTGACGCTGGCCTGAGCAGTTCGGCGGGTGCGCGCCGCGCACCTTTGAAGCGCCCAAGAAAAAACCCCGCCTAGGCGGGGTTTTTTGTTCAAGGATGAGAGGCGCCAGGCGCCTCAGGCATCACTTGGCGCGGGTGCCGACCACTTCGATTTCGACGCGGCGGTTCTTGGCGCGACCTTCGTCCGACTTGTTGTCGGCCACGGGCTGGGCTTCGCCCTTGCCTTCGGTGTAGACGCGGCTGGCTTCGACGCCCTTGCCGGTCAGGTAGGTCTTGACGGCGTCAGCGCGCTTGACCGACAGCTTCTGGTTGTAGGCATCGGCGCCGCGCGAGTCGGTGTGACCGGTGGCGATGATGACTTCCAGGTTCAGACCCTTGACCTTGTCGGCCAGGTCGTCCAGCTTGGCCTTGCCTTCGGGCTTCAGGACAGCCTTGTCAAAGTCAAAGAAGGCGTCAGCAGCGAAGCTCACCTTTTCGATGGCGGGCGCGGCAGGTGCAGCAGGCACGGGGGCAGGAGCCGGTGCGGGTGCAGCAGCGGGGGCTGGTGCAGGAGCCACGGCAGCCACGGGAGCAGGCACGCCATCGCAGCCTTGAACGCCAGTGGCAGGCGTCCAGAACTGGTCACGCCAGCACAGTTCGTTGGTGCCGTTCTTCCACACGGTACCGTCAGTGGCACGCCAGTTGTCGACGGCTTGGGCTTGGGCGGCACCAGCGGACAGGGCGGCAACGGCAAACAGGGCGGCGATGCGGTTCAGTTTCTTCATGTGATCCTCACAGTGATGACGCAGCAGATCTGCGGAAATTTCAACCCGACACAGGGTTACCCCTAGCGGTTCGGCATCGGAACATTCTGCCACACAGGCAGCAATGCGCCCAATGACCGCAGGGCCTCGGCCCCGAGAGACGGGGACTGTTGCGCTGTCGACACAATCCCTTTGGGTAGGTCCCCCAGCAGGCCCTCAAAGCTGGCACCCGGGGGGCGACTTACAATCAGCGTTTTGTGATGGCTCCTCACGGCGGACCAAGGCCCCGGCCTTTCGTCTGACCAACATAAACGCATGACGCAATTCGCCAAGGAAACCCTGCCCATCAGCCTCGAAGAGGAGATGCGGCGTTCGTACCTCGATTACGCGATGAGCGTGATCGTCGGCCGTGCCCTGCCCGACGCCCGTGACGGCCTCAAACCCGTGCACCGCCGCGCCCTGTACGCGATGCACGAGCAGAACAACGACTGGAACCGCCCCTTCAAGAAGAGCGCGCGCATCGTCGGTGACGTCATGGGCAAGTATCACCCTCACGGTGACTCGGCCATTTACGACACCATCGTCCGGATGGCGCAGCCCTTCTCGTTGCGCCACATGCTGGTCGACGGGCAAGGCAACTTCGGTTCGGTCGACGGCGACAACGCAGCGGCCATGCGTTACACCGAAATCCGCCTGACGAAGATCGCCCACGAAATGCTGGCCGACATCGACAAGGAAACGGTCAACTTCGGTCCGAACTATGACGGCTCGCTGCAAGAGCCGCTCGTCCTGCCTGCGCGCATCCCCAACCTGCTGATCAACGGCTCGTCGGGCATTGCCGTGGGCATGGCCACCAACATCCCGCCGCACAACCTCAATGAGGTGGTGGACGCCTGCCTGCACTCGCTCAAGAACCCGGACTGCTCGATCGACGAGCTCATGGAGATCATCCCGGCGCCAGACTTCCCCACCGCCGGCATCATCTACGGCATGTCGGGCGTGCGCGAGGGTTACCGCACCGGCCGTGGCCGCGTGGTCATGCGTGCCCGGGTGCACTTTGAAGACATTGGCAAGGGCGACCGCCAGGCCATCATCGTTGACGAGATCCCCTACCAGGTCAACAAGAAGACCCTGCTTGAGCGCATCGCCGAGCTGGTCAACGAGAAAAAGATCGAAGGCATCAGCCACCTGCAGGACGAGTCCGACAAGTCCGGCATGCGCGTGGTGATCGAGCTCAAGCGGGGCGAAGTGCCCGAGGTGGTGCTCAACAACCTGTACAAGCAGACGCAGTTGCAGGACACCTTCGGCATGAACATGGTGGCCCTGATCGACGGGCAACCCAAGCTGTGCAACCTCAAGGACCTGATCACGGTCTTCCTGGAGCACCGCCGCGAAGTGGTGACACGCCGCACGGTGTTCGAGCTGCGCAAGGCGCGCGAGCGCGGTCATGTGCTGGAAGGCCTGGCCGTGGCGCTGGCCAACATCGACGAGTTCATCGAGACCATCAAGTCCTCGCCCACACCTCCCGTGGCCAAGGCCGCCCTGATGAGCAAGAGCTGGGACTCGTCCATGGTGCGCGAGATGCTCGCTCGCACCAAGGGCGACCCGGCCGACTACCGCCCCGAATCTCTGCCGATCAACTTCGGCATGCAGGCCGACGGCCTGTACCGCCTGTCCGACGACCAGGCGGGCGAGATCCTGCAGATGCGCCTGCAACGCCTGACCGGTCTGGAGCAAGACAAGATCCTGGCCGAATACCGCGAGGTGATGGACCAGATCGCCGACCTGCTGGACATCCTGGCCAAGCCCGAGCGCGTGTCCTTCATCATCTCCGAAGAGCTGATCGCCATCCGCCAGGAGTTCGGACAGACCAAGCTGGGCGCACGCCGCAGCCAGATCGAGCACAACGCACAAGAGCTGGGCACCGAAGACCTGATCACCCCGACCGACATGGTGGTGACGATCTCGCACACCGGCTACATCAAGAGCCAGCCTTTGAGCGAGTACCGCGCCCAAAAGCGCGGCGGCCGCGGCAAGCAGGCCACTGCGACCAAGGAAGACGACTGGATCGACCAGCTCTTCATGGCCAACACGCACGACTACATCCTGTGCTTCAGCAACCGCGGACGCGTCTACTGGATCAAGGTCTGGGAAGTGCCCCAGGGCTCGCGCAACTCGCGCGGCAAGCCCATGGTCAACATGTTCCCCCTGGAAAAGGACGAGAAGATCAACGTGGTGCTGCCGCTCACCGGTGAGTTCCGCAGCTTCCCTGAAGACCACTACGTGTTCATGGCCACGCGCCTGGGCACCGTCAAGAAGACCCCGCTGACTGACTTCAGCAACCCCCGCAAGGCCGGCATCATTGCCGTGGGCCTGGACGACGGCGACGTGCTGGTGGGTGCGGCCCTGACCGACGGCAAGCACGACGTGATGCTGTTCAGCGATGGCGGCAAGGCTGTGCGCTTTGACGAGGACGATGTGCGCCCCATGGGCCGCGGTGCTCGTGGCGTGCGCGGCATGATGCTGGAAGAAGGCCAGTCGGTCATCGCCATGCTGGTGGCCGAAGACGAATCGCAGTCCGTGCTGACCGCGTCCGAGAACGGCTACGGCAAGCGCACCAGCATCGTCGAGTACACCCGCCACGGCCGTGGCACCAAGGGCATGATCGCCATCCAGCAGTCCGAGCGCAATGGCAAGGTGGTCGCGGCCACCCTGGTGCGCCCGGCCGATGAGATCATGCTGATCACCGACAAGGGGGTGCTGGTTCGCACCCGCGTCTCGGAGATCCGTGAACTGGGCCGCGCCACCCAAGGCGTGACCCTGATCGCCCTGGACGAAGGCGCCAAGCTGATCGGCCTGCAACGCATCGTCGAAAACGATGCGAACAGTGACCCTGGCACTGAAGTCGACGCCGAAGGAACGGACGACCCGTCCCCAAGCGACGACAGCGGAACCGAATCCTGATCGATCGACACCAACCCACAGGCCTGTCACCGACAGGCACTGTCAACAAGGAATTTTCATGAAGCTGACAAAAACCGTGTGGATGAGCGCTGTGGCCTCTGTCCTGGTGGCCACCTCGATGACGGCCCACGCCGAGACCAAAAAAGAGCTGGTGCAAAAGCTGATCGCCATTCAGCAGCCATCGCTGGAAGCCACCGCCCGTGGCCTGGCCGAAGCCCCGGCGCGCCAATTGGTCGCCGCGGCCCAGCCCATCCTGGTTCAGGCTGTGCCGGCTGAAAAGCGCGATGCCACCGCCAAGCTGGTCGATGTCGAGATCAAGAAGTACCTCGATGCCGCCGGCCCGATCGTGCGCGCCAGCACCAACAAGCTGAGCCAGTCGACCATCACCAAGGCCATCGAAGACAAGTTCACCGAAGACGAGCTCAAGCAACTGGTGGTCATCCTGGAATCGCCCGTGCTCAAGAAGTATCAGACCGCCTTGCCCGACCTGAGCAAGTCGCTGGTCGAGCAGGTGGTGGCCGATGCCCGCCCCCAGGTGGACCCCAAGCTGCAAGCCACCCAGGAAGCCATCCGCAAGATCCTGGACAACGCCACCGGTGGCAAGCTGAGCCAGGCGGCCAAGCAACAGCAAGCCCAACCCAGTGGCGCCGCACCCGCCAAGGCCAAAACCGGCAAGTGATCGCATGAAGCGTCCGTTCAATTTTTCGGCCGGACCGGCCGCTCTGCCCGAAGAGGTCTTGCAACAAGCCGCCAGCGAAATGCTGGACTGGCATGGCTCGGGCATGAGCGTCATGGAAATGAGCCACCGCGGCAAGGAGTTCATCTCCATTGCCCGGCAGGCCGAGGCCGACCTGCGCGACATCCTGTCCATCCCTGCGGACTACAAGGTGTTGTTCATGCAGGGCGGCGCCCTGGCCGAAAATGCGATCCTGCCCCTGAACCTCTCGCGTGGCGGCGTGGCCGACTATGTGGTGACCGGCTCCTGGTCCCAGAAGTCGACCAAAGAGGCACGCAAGTTCTGTCAGGTGCACGTGGCGGCAACCAACGAGGCCGATGCGTTCACCTCGGTGCCCGACTACGAGCAATGGCAGTTGAGCGACGACGCAGCCTATGTGCACGTCTGCAGCAACGAGACCATCCACGGCGTGGAAATGCACGAGTTGCCGGACCTGGCAGCCCTGGGCTCCAAGGCCCCGCTGGTGATCGACTGCTCCTCACACATCGCCTCGCGCCCAATTGACTGGTCTCGCGTGGCTGTGGCCTATGGTGGCGCGCAAAAGAACATCGGCCCCGCCGGCCTGACCCTGGTCATCATCCGTGAAGACCTGCTGGGCCACGCCCTGCCGATCACCCCGTCGGCCTTCGACTACCAGATCGTGGCCGACAACGAGTCCATGTACAACACCCCGCCCACCTACGCCATTTACCTGGCGGGGCTGGTGTTTCAGTGGATCAAGCGCCAGACCGAAGGCGAGCTGACTGGCCTGGCCGCCATCGAGGCACGCAACGTGGCCAAGGCCGCGATGCTGTATGACTACATCGACCAGTCCGGGTTTTACAGCAACCGCGTGGCGCACAACGCCCGCTCGCGCATGAACATCCCCTTCTTCCTGCCACAGGATTCGCTCAATGAATCCTTCCTGGCGGGCGCACAGGCCCGGGGCTTGCTGCAACTGAAGGGACACAAGAGCGTGGGCGGCATGCGCGCCTCGCTCTACAACGCCATGCCGCTGGCGGGCGTCGAAGCTCTGATTGACTACCTGAAAGATTTTGCGCAGCGCCATGGCTGATCACCCCGTGCCCGATGAACGTCCGGTTGACGAGCAACTGGCCGACCTGCGTGTTCGCATCGACAGCGTCGACCAGCAACTGCTGGACCTGTTGAACCAGCGCGCCCGCCTGGCCCAGGCCGTGGGCGAGGTCAAGAAGATCGATGGCTCGCCCGTGTTCCGCCCAGACCGCGAGGTGCAGGTCATCGAAGGCCTCAAGCAGGCCAACCCTGGCCCCGTGCTGGCCGACTCCATCGGCCCCATCTGGCGCGAGATCATGTCGGCCTGTCGCGCTCTGGAAGCCCGTCAACGGGTGGCGTTTCTGGGGCCCGTGGGCACGTTCAGCGAACAGGCCGCCTTGCGTTACTTTGGCTCGTCCATCGACCCCATCGCCTGCGCCAACATCGACGAGGTCTTCCGGGCCACGGTGTCCGGTTCGGCCGACTTTGGCGTGGTGCCCGTGGAAAACTCCACCGAAGGCGTCGTGGCCCGATCCCTGGATTTGCTGCTGCAATCGCCCTTGACCATCATTGGCGAGACCTCCTTGCTGGTGCAGCACAACCTGCTGCGCTTGAGCCCCTAGCGCGAGGGCATCCAGGTGGTGGCGGCGCACCCGCAGGCACTGGCCCAGTGTCAAGGTTGGCTCAGCCAGCACCTGCCGCACGCCGAACGTCGCCCCGTGGCCAGCAACGCCGAAGGCGCTCGCCTGGCCTCGCTGGACCCGTCCGTCGCGGCCCTGGCCAGCGAGCGCGCCGCGTCCGTGTTCGGCCTGCACGTGGTGCAGTCGGCCGTGCAGGACGAAGCCCACAACCGCACGCGTTTCGTCGTGGTCACGCCGCTGGGCAAACAGCCCGAGCCCCGCCCGACCGGACGCGACTGCACCAGCCTGATCATCTCGGTCAGCAACAAACCGGGTGCCGTGCACGACATGCTGATGCCGCTCAAGCGCCACGGTGTGTCCATGACCCGCTTTGAATCCCGCCCGGCCCGATCGGGTCAGTGGGAGTACGTGTTCTACATCGATGTGGCCGGTCATGCGCAGGATCCTGCGGTGGCAGCGGCCCTGGATGAACTGCGCGCACAAAGCAGCTTCTTCAAGGTGCTGGGCAGCTTTGCGCTGGACCCGCACTGACCTCCAATTCCTGGACTCGGCATGTTCAACCAACTCGGTCTGATCGGATGCGGCCTGATGGGCGGCTCCTTCGCCCTGGCCTTGAAAAAGGCCGGACTGGTCCGCCGCGTGGTGGGCTACAGCAAGTCGCCCTCGACGGTCGAGAAGGCGCGCCGCCTCGGCGTGATCGATGTCGCAGCTGAATCGGCCCTGCTGGCCGTCTCGGGCTCGGACATCGTCATCATTGCGGTGCCGGTGGCGGCCACCGAAGGCACCTTCAAGTCCATCCGCCACCTGGTCAACCCCGGCGTGCTGTTCATGGACGTGGGCTCGACCAAGCGCGACGTGGTGGACGCCGCACGCCGGGTGCTCAAGGAGCGCCTGCCGTCCTTCGTGCCGGCCCACCCGATTGCAGGACGTGAAGTGGCGGGCATCGAGCACGCCGACGCGCAGCTCTACCAGGGCCGCAAGGTCATCCTGACCCCGCTGGCCCAGACCGATGCCACCCTGGTGCAAAAAGCCACCGATGTGTGGGCGGCCATTGGCTGCCAGGTGCTCAAGATGAGCCCCGAGAACCACGACGCGGCCTTTGCCGCCGTGAGCCACCTGCCGCACCTGGTCGCCTTTGCCTACCTCAACGCCATGAACCAGCAGCCGGCCGGCAAGGAATTCCTGTCGCTGGCCGGGCCCGGTTTTCGCGATTTTTCGCGGATTGCCGCCAGTGACCCCAACGTCTGGCGGGACATCCTGCTGTCCAACCGCGAAGAGATCCTCAAGCAGTCCGCGGCCTTCCGTGGTGCCCTGGACGAGATGGAGCGCAGCATGCGCGAGTGGAACGGTGAGGCGCTGGAAAAACAGATCACCACCGCCTCCACTGTCCGCAGCCAATGGACCGCGACCATCCAGCCCACGGCCGTCAACCCCAAGCCTGCCGGCTCGCGCTGACGGCTCATTGCCCCTTGCCGACCGGCCACTGACCCCATGTACACCACCGATTTCCTGGACCTGCCCCCTTTGTTGGACGCCTCGGGCACGGTCAAGTTGCCGGGCTCCAAGAGCATCTCCAACCGCGTGCTGCTGCTGGCCGGCCTGAGCGCAGGCACCACCCGCGTGCACGACCTGCTGGCATCGGACGACACCCGCGTCATGCTGGACGCTCTGCGCGCCCTGGGCTGCGACATCCACCAGAACGGCGAGGCCCTGGAGATCACCGGCCTGGACGGCCAACCCAAGGTCCTGAACGCGCAACTGTTCCTGGGCAACGCGGGCACCGCCATGCGGCCCCTGACCGCGGCGCTGGCCTTGCTGTCGGCCACCCAGGGTGGTGTGTTCGAACTCAGCGGCGTGCCGCGCATGCACGAGCGCCCCATCGGCGACCTGATCGATGCCTTGCGCCCCCTGGGTTGCCAGATCGAATGCACGGGTCAGGAGGGCTACCCGCCCCTGCGCCTGTCGGGAGGTCAACTGCAGCTGTCGGCCCCCATCAAGGTGCGTGGCGACGTCTCCAGTCAGTTCCTGACCGCCTTGTTGCTGGCGCTGCCCCTGGTCTCGCAAGACCACGACCTGACCATCGAGGTCGAAGGTGAACTGATCTCCAAGCCCTACATCGAGATCACCCTGAACCTGCTGGCCCGCTTCGGGATCGCCGTGCAGCGCCAGGGCTGGGAGCGTTTCGTGATCCCGCAGGGCAGCCGCTACCAGTCGCCCGGCGAAGTTCACATCGAGGCCGATGCCTCGTCGGCGTCCTACTTCATCGCCGCGGGCGCCATCGCAGGCCAGGGCCACCCGGTGCGCATCGAAGGCGTGGGCCTGGACTCCATCCAGGGTGACATCCGCTTTGTCGAGGCGGCCCGCGCCATGGGCGCCCAGATCACCGGGGGCCCCAACTGGCTGGAGATCCAGCGCGGGGCCTGGCCGCTCAAGGCCGTGGAGATGGACTGCAACCACATCCCCGACGCGGCCATGACGCTGGCCGTGATGGCGCTCTATGCCGAAGGCACCACCCGCCTGCGCAACATCGCCAGCTGGCGCGTCAAGGAGACCGACCGCATCGCCGCCATGGCCTGTGAGCTGCGCAAGCTC
>Ga0209066_10004873_pt1 | contig 14396 bp, 12 predicted proteins | sample All_14_2_FD_187198 | JGI IMG/M metagenome (GOLD analysis project Ga0209066, IMG submission 187198) | Freshwater microbial communities in response to fracking from Pennsylvania, USA - Allegheny Zone_MetaG_DW_15 (SPAdes) (version 2) ...
GTCCCGGCCACCGAGGTCCTGACTGCCGATGTCCTGATCGTCGGGGGTGGCATGATCGGCCTGACCATGGCGCTGGCTGTCGCCCGCGCCGGCCTCTCCGTGGCGGTGGCAGAAGAAACCCCGCCGCCGCCCACCCTGCTGCCGGATTTCGATGGCCGGGTTTCGGCGCTCGCCCATGGCTCGTGCCAGTTGTATCGCGCCCTGGGCCTTTACGATGCCCTGGCGGCCGAGGGGCAGCCGATCCTGGACATTCACGTCACCGACGGGCGCCTGGGCGAGCGGGCCTCGCCCTTCTTCCTGCATTTCCATCACGGCGATGTCAGCACCGAACCCTTCGGCCTGATGGTGGAGAACCGGCATATCCGCCAGGCCCTGCACCAGGCCCTGGCAGGGGAAGACCGGGTCCGGCTGCTCGCCCCCGTGCGGGTGGCCGGTACCCGCCAGGACGGCCCCTGGGCCGAGGCCGGCTTGACCGACGGCCGCCAGGTGAAATGCCGCCTGATCATCGCCTGCGACGGCCGCCATTCCCCCCTGCGCGAGGCCGCCGGCATTGCCACCACCGGCTGGGACTACAAACAGGCGGGCATCGTCACCACCGTGGTCCACGAGCGCCCGCATGAGGGCGTCGCCTATGAGCATTTCCTGCCCGGCGGGCCCTTTGCCATCCTGCCCATGACCGGCAACCGCTCGTCCCTGGTCTGGACCGAGCGGGCGGATCTGGCGCCGGCCCTGATCGCCATGGCGCCGGCGGATTTCGATGCCGAGATGCGGCGGCGCTTCGGCGGTCATCTGGGCGCCTGCCATTCGGTCGGGCCGCGCTTCTCCTATCCGCTCGGCTTTCACATCGCCAATCGCTTCATCGCGCCCCGGCTGGCGCTGGTCGGTGATTCGGCCCATGGCCTGCATCCGATCGCCGGCCAGGGCTTCAACCTCGGGCTTCGCGATGTCGCGGCCCTGGCGGAAGTGCTGGCGGACGGTTGCCGCATCGGCCTCGACCCCGGCGATGGCGAAGGGCTGGCCCGCTACGAGCGCTGGCGCCGGCTCGATTCGGTCATCATGGCCACGGTGATGGACGGGTTGAACCGCCTGTTCTCCAATGATGCGCCGCCGGTCCGCCTGTTGCGCGACCTTGGTCTCGGTGCCGTCAATCGATTGCCGCCATTGAAGAGATTCTTCATGCAACATGCCCGTGGTAGCATCGGAAAACTGCCCCGCCTGCTGGAGGGCAGACCGCTATAAGGGTTGGCTGTCGGCAATGGCACAGCTTGTCGTGACGTCCATGGAAATGCTGGGGCCGCCCCGCGGCGTGCTGCCCCTCTCGCCGGCCGATGCCAGGGTCGCGCGGGAAGTGCCGGCCCGTGCCGATTACCTGGCGCTCTATCACGCGGTGGGCGATCCCCTGCAATGGGACGATCACCTGAAGCTGGACGATGCCGCCCTCGATGCCTTCCTGAACCATCCCGCGACCTGGATCCATATCCTGCGGGTATCGGGCCGGCCCGGCGGTTTCTGCGAGTTTTCCGGGGTCGGCGGCGAGGTCGTGCAGCTCACCCATTTCGGCCTGATCCCGGCCCTGCAGGGGCGCGGCCTCGGGCCCTTCCTGCTGCATCAGGCGCTGGTCGATGTCTGGCGCCAGGGTACTCGGCGCATCTGGCTCGAAACCGACAGCTACGATCACCCGAAGGCGATCGCGACCTATGCCCATGCCGGTTTCCGTGTCTTCAACCGGCGCACCATGTCGGTCGCCGGCTGAATAGGCGCCGGCTGAACGGGCGTTTCAGCGCGACAGGCCCCTGGCGTTCAGCGCTTCGAGATAATCGACGAAGATCTGCGGCCCTTCCTCGCCGAAGCGGCGAAGCGTCGCCCAGGTGAAGAGCCCGCTGTCATGGCCGTCGTCGAAGATCAGGCGGACGGCATATTGGCCGACCGGCTCCGCGCCGACGATGGTGACATGGCGCTTGCCGGCGATCAGGCGCTTGGTGGCGGGGCCATGGCCCTGCACTTCGGCGGATGGGCTTTCGACCCGCAGCAGTTCCGCCGGAATGCGGTCGGTGCGGCCATCGTCCCAGGCGATTTCCAGCAGGCGCTCGGCGCGCCGGATGTGAATTTCCGCCGGCCAGGGTTCCCGGCTCACGCCGCCGGGCTTTCGTCGTCCAGGCGGCGGGCTTCGTCGATCAGCATGATCGGAATACCGTCGCGGATCGGATAGGCGAGGCGGGCCGCCTCCGACACCAGTTCCTCCCGCTCCCGGTCATAGCGGAGCGGCTGGCGCGAGGCCGGGCAGATCAGGATTTCGAGAAGTTTCGGATCGACCGATCCGCTCTTGGCATCGCTCATCGGGGCGCCTTCATTGCAAGGGGGTTTCGGGATCGCCCGGCCGCGACGCCAGCGCCATGCCCAGCAGGGTGATCATGGTCTCGGCCCGCGTCTCCAGGCTGTCGGCCTCGAGCAGGGCCTGTTTCTCCGCCGGGGTGAAGGGGCAGATCATGGCCAGGGCATTGACCAGCGGTTCCGCCGGCGCCTGTTCGATGGCCTGCCAGTCCGCCGACAGGCCATGCAGTTCGAGATAGGCGCGCAAGGCCGGATAAAGCCGCTCGCGGCTGAAGTTTTCCGTGTCGGCCGGCGGGTTCAGGTCCTCGGCGAATTCGCCGAAATCCGCCAGTACCTGGCGATAGGGCGTCACCCTTGCCAGTTCCGAGGTCACCCGGAAGCGCGCAATCCCGGTCAGGGTGATCATGAAGCGACCGTCGCCGGTCTCGGAGAAGGAGGTGATCTTGCCGGCGCAGCCGATGGCAAAGACCGCCGGCTCTGCCTCGCGGCTGTGGCTGTCGACCGGCTGGATCATGCCGATCAGGCGGGTGCCGGCCATGGCATCGCGCACCATGGCCAGATAGCGCGGCTCGAAGATATTCAGGGGCAGCCGGCCCCGGGGCAGCAACAGGGCCCCGGTCAGCGGAAAGATCGGCAGGATCGACGGCAGTTCATCGAACCCGATCAGCCCGGCGCTGGCCGTCATGACCCGGCCTCAGGCGAAAAGAATGGACGACAGGCGGCGACGCCCGTCCATCGCCAGGGGGTCCTCGAAGCCGAGCACGTCGAACAGTTTAACCAACTGCTTGCGGGCCGCCTCATCGTTCCATTTGCGCTCGCGCTTCACGATCTCCAGCAGGTGATCGATGGCCTCGCCATTGCGGCCGGCGGCATGGAGCGCGACCGCCAGGTCGAAGCGGGCGGCATGATCGGCCGGATCGGCCTCGACCGCCGCCAGCAGGGGCGCCAGATCGCCGACATTGGCCGCCTCATGGGCCAGCGCCAGGGCCGAGCGGGCGCTGGCCACCTCGGCATCGTTTTCCTTTTCTTCCGGGATCGCGGCGAGGAATTCCTCGGCCTCGTCCAGGCTGCCGCGCGCCACCGCGATCTTGGCCAGGCCGGCCAGGGCACCGTGATGGCGCTCCTCGGCCTGCAGCACTTCGGCATAGGCGGCTTCCGCCTCGTCCAGCCGGCCCTCGGCAACGGCGGTGCGGGCGAAGTCCAGCACGTCCTCGACCGGGGAGGTGCCGCCCGACATTTTCACCAGGCGCTCGACGAAAGCCTTCACCTGGCTGTCCGGCACGGCGCCCTGGAAACCGTCGACCGGCTGGCCCTGGAAGAAGGCATAGACGGCGGGAATGGACTGGATGCGCATCTGCTGCGCGATCTCGGGGTTCTGGTCGACGTCGATCTTGGCCATGCGGACGGCGCCGCCCGCCGCCAGCACGGCCTTTTCAAGCACCGGGCCCAATTGCCGGCAGGGCCCGCACCAGGGCGCCCAGAAATCGACGATGACCGGGACCTGGCGCGACGCCTCAATCACATCCTGGCGGAAATTGGCGAGGTTGACGTCCTTGATCAGATCGGCAGCGGCCGGCGCCGCGCCCTTGAGACCACCCGACGGGGCCTGACCGATTAGGGTTTCCATCTTCTGTTCCGTCCGTAGGTCGCCTTGACCATGCTTGCAGTGATTCCGACCATCAATAGGCGGCGGCGCGGCCAAAGGCACGCGCTTTCGCATTACCCCATAGATGGGTCGGGCGCCAGATCCTGCAAGGTATCGGACGGGGCCGCCGTCATGCCCCCGCCTTGGCCGCCGCCCGTGCCGCCGTCACGGCGGCAATGTCGACCAGGATCGGCGGATGCTTCACCGCCGCCAGGAAGCGCTCGAAATCGGCCCGGGCGATGGCCGTGGTGCGGTCGTTCCGCAAGGGATGGAAATTCAGCGGATCGAAGGCCATCAGGCCGCTGTCCAGCACCAGGCGCACGTCCGCCGCGGTCTCATTCGCCAGGGTGAAGGGGGTGACCGAACCTGGGGTGACGCCCAGCACCGCCAGCAGGGCCTCGGCACTGCCGAACGAGAGCCGGGGCGCGCCCAGATGCTTTTCGAGCGCGCTGAGGTCGACCCGCACCGTCTCCTCGGCCACCACCAGCCAGAAGCCGCCCTTCTTGTCCTTCAGGAACAGATTCTTGGCATGGCCGCCGGGCAATTGCCCGCGCAGGGCCTGGGCCTCTTCGACGGTATGGGCCGGCTCATGGGCTACGGTCCTATGGGCGATGCCCAGCTGATCGAGCCGGGCGAAAAGGTCGAGATCGGTCATCGGCATGGTCCCCTGTCATAACCGAAAGCCGGCCCCTTGCCCATGACGGAGGCGACACACCAAAGGCCACGAAAAACATGCTTGCAAAGCGCATCCGCCTCAGTATAGTGCCGGCCTCGACGTGAAGCCGGTGTTGCCAGCAACCCCGCGCATTACACGACGGCGCCAGAGCGGGCGTAGCTCAGGGGTAGAGCACAACCTTGCCAAGGTTGGGGTCGAGGGTTCGAATCCCTTCGCCCGCTCCAGTCTTCCGGTCCCTATCCCGGCCGAAGACGGACCAGACAGCGCCACCGAAACGCCAGAGCGGGCGTAGCTCAGGGGTAGAGCACAACCTTGCCAAGGTTGGGGTCGAGGGTTCGAATCCCTTCGCCCGCTCCAGTGTATCCAAGGGTTTCCGCGCCTTCTCTGCTAGCCGGTTGGTACGCAACTGCCACGCACAGCGTTAGTAGACTAGGTGCTACCGAGGGCCGTGCTGCTACACGGCCCTCATCTAGCGCCCGATGAATGAATCGCTTGCGCGAGGGCGTGAACTCTACCGCCCCAGCGCCAAAATTCCCCCCATTAATCATATCCGGGCACCAAGGGGCGTTTCATCGCCCCCCTGATTCTCTGAAAAACGTCCTCGATCGCGTCCGCCACCGGCTGCAAGGTGGGCAGGCGACGGTGGATGTAGCGCGACGAACAATTTGAGCGCAGGCGCGGAACAATTTGAGAGCAGCGCCCGACCGACATTGGCGGGCGCCGAGGGCCGCTTCAGGGCTATTCACGGTGTCAACGAGCAAGGGTCAGGTCGGTGAGGAGATGATCAGTTCCTGCGCGCGTTTGGGGCGGGCGGCGCCATAGGTCACCTCCACTTGCTCCATCTGCGCCCAGGCGAAGAGGGCCCGGACCTCCGGGACGTCATTGAGCGAAAGGATGAAGGCCCCTCGAAGGGTCTGCAGGCAGGCTTCGAGGCGAGTGAAATCGCCCCGGGTAAAGCCGCCGCCATAGTCCCCCTCGCACCCCCAATAGGGCGGATCGACATAAAACAGGGTGTCGGGCCGGTCGTAGCGGCGGATGAAAGCCTCGAAATCCTGCCGCTCGATCGTGACGCGGGCCAGGCGCCGATGGCATTGCAACACATGGCGGCGCAGCGACAGCGGGGCTTTGCCCCGGGCGGTGGCAGGGTTGGATATAAAGCTGGTCCCGGACGGGTCGGCGCGGAAAACCGCTGACTGTATACGCCAGAACCGGGCGGCGCGCTCGATGTCAGTCAAAGCCCCGGCCGGCGTCTTAACCAGGCGCTCGAAATCCTCGCGAGCATGGAGCGCGAACCGCAGCTCGGCCAGGAGGGCCCGGGGATGGCGTTGCACGACGCGGAACAGGTTGATGATGTCACCGCTCATGTCATTGATCGCCTCGACCGGCGCCGGCACCTGCCGGCGCAGGATGATCCCGCCCGCGCCGGCGAACGGCTCGGCGTAGCAGCGATGGGGTCGGGCGGAGATCATGGCCAGCAGGCGGGAAGCGAGCTGGGTCTTACCGCCGAGGTATGGGACGAGCCCGCGAGGGACAGTCATGGTCGAAATCCGGCGCTCGCGGGCGCTCAGGCGGGGGGCTCTCGGCCCTAAATAATGTGACCGTGCCGCAACGCCGGCACTTGATCTGGATGCCTGCCAGGGCGGCATCGGACGCCGCCCTGAACAGAAGAACATTACACGAACACCGTATTGCTCGCACGCGCGAATCGCCTCACCATAGCCCCCGCCTCGTCGACGAGGTGGCGGGACTGGAACGGCCGGCCGGCCGGGATGGTGAGGGGCGCGCCCCCTCGGTTCGGGGCGCGGTAACGCCCCGGCCCCCGCCAATCCTGTGGCGGGCCAGTAACAAAGATAAACTGATGGGTTGAGCCCTGTCACAGCGTGATGCCGTAACGGGCCGCGAAGAGCCTCAGAAAATCCTCCCTCCGGCGCACGGCCGACGAAGACGTGTTGAGGCTGGACATTGGACCCGAGACCACAGCCGCCGCCTCGATCAACCCGCCAAAAGAAAGGTTGGTCCCCGCCCCGCCCAAGAAGAGCCCAGGAACCGGAATACGCTCTTCTTCCGCGCCGGAGGATTGGGTTTTATGGGTCAGCCCCGAGCCTACATAGACGCGCCCGTCTTCGGACCGTTGGCCAAACCATATAAGCGAGCGGGCGAGCGGAGGAATGAAGTTATCGCCGGCCGTAGAAATGCCGCCGTCGCCATCGTTGCGTATCCGTGCGTTCATCACAGCGCCGGGCGCGGTCTGTTCGAGCCAAGTCCGCATCCAATTGGTTTCAGACGAGGTCGTCTGCGCCAACACCTTGGCCGTGTTGGCGCTGCCATCAGGCGGCGTCACGATCATCGCGATCATGTATTCGTTAGGCAACGTGTACGCCGGCACATGGATCCGGGCCGACGAAGCCGGCGGGATCGAGAAAGCCAGATCCCCCCGACCGCTGCCGCCCGGAACCATGGTGATGTCGTAGGCAAGCGCTGCCCGGCCGGCGATGCGGTCGCGCAAACCGAGCGTGGCGCCCGGCGTAGTCACGCTTTTACCGTCAAGCCAGAGCTCGACACCGTCGAAGTTGGCGAGCGCCAAATCCTCGGGCCAAATGTCCAGGTAGAGGCCGCCCGACGCGCCGTTGGCCGGTAGAACGAAAGAGTTTCCGCGAGTTTTGGTGATCGGCATGTGAAACCTCTATGATTATAAGACGGTTACGGGGAAACGCTGCTGAGGGGCCCAGGAAAACAGGGGGCGGCCAGTGCTGTGAGAAAACCCAAAGGGGGCTGGTCGTCTTATGCAATGGCGATTGCCCCAAAAGGCGCCGATGCCCCATCGGCCGTATTCCGGGTAATGCTTGGCGCCTCGGGACCCAAGAAACACGACCTCGTCAATCCCCGAAGGATCGGACGCCAATGTCAGGCGCATCGACTGGCCCGAAAGGCTGACCGATTGGAGCGTGATGTAGTTCACCCCGTTGGAATAGCTGACGCCATAATTGCCAGGATCCGTAACGCCCCATGTATCGAAAATAACCGGCTGATTGAACTCAACGTCAACGACCCGTCCTCGCCGCACGGCGCTTGTGATCATCGGATGGGCGCAGGCGCCGGTATCGTGCATTTGGACCATGATCCGCCCCGCCATCTCGCCGGCGTGCCGATAAAACCGGGATTTATGGTGGACCTGCGCGAGGTCGTCCTGCTCTGACCACATGGACGGGATGATTGCCGCGAAGCGCGATTTGTCGCGCACCCATTCCTCTGTGGCCATGCACGGCTCGTGGTAGCGGCTATCACCGCTTTCGGCACGCGTCGCTGCCACCTGCATGAACACGATGGGGATGCGGCGCGTCTGGCCGGTTAAAGACGTAAGTTCGTCAGTGCGGGAGCGGATCAATTCGAGCTGCTCGAGCCAATATTCCTTAGTGTCGGTGTCGTGTGCCTCGCCCGAGTTCCAGATCAGGCCCTCGATGACCGGCACCAACCCGAGCGCGGCGGCCTGGGCTACGGCGGCGGTCACCATCGACCGAAGATTGGTCCAGGCGGGGGCATAGCTGGTCGCGTCGCCAACAAGGTACGGTACCGACCGCCCCGCGATCGCATGGCCTTGGACCAGCACCTTGTCGCGCAGCCCATAAGCTAGCGCAACAGCCTCGCCGGCACCGAGGTCATGTCCTTCGTAATCTCTCGGCTGGTCTTCGATTCCGGAGAATTTTGCCCCTACGAAGGAGGCATACATTGAGGGGCTCGCGACGTATTCCCAGGTGTGCGACGCGCCGGGGACGTAGCCCCGCAGCCCTCCGTTCCACATCCAAACGTGATCGGGCAGGGCCGGCTGCGGTGTCAGGATTTCATCGCGGCCGCCAAGGCCGTTGCTCTGACCATGCGTGATTACAATCCGAAGAAACTGAGGGGCGCTGGCCGAGATAGACCGCCGCTGGAACTCCATGCCGCCCACCGGATAACGCGGATCAGGCCCCATCGCCTTGAGCAGTGTTGGGCCAAGAGCCATGAGCGGGGTTATATCGCCGGTCTGCGACAGTGTGACCTGCCGCGTTTCGGTCGCGAAAGTCACGGGGTCCAAAGCGGTGATGCAACCCTGCTTGTACCCCAAGCTGTTGACGCTGGATCCGACTGGCTGGCCAATAGCTGCGGGATCGTACGGCACCCCATCGTGGCTTCCCCTCACAATGCCGCCCGCCGCATTGCGCTCAATCGATGACCAGCCGGCCGTGACAGGTGCCGCCACCGCTGCGGGCCGGGCAAAGCGTCCCTCGATACCCTCGGGTGTCATCGCCAAATGCACCCGCCCCTCCTCGTCCATGACGATCGGGGAGACACCGCCTGTGACGGGGGCCTTGACGCTGACCGGCCGGGCAAAGCGCCCCTCGATACCCTCGGGCGTCATCGCCAAATGCACCCGCCCCTCCTCGTCCATGACGATCGGGGAGATACCGCCTGTGACGGGGGCCTTGACGCTGACCGGACGCGCAAATTTCCCCTCAATACCATCCGGAGAAATCCACAGGTGCACGCGTCCCTCGTCGTCCATGACGAGTGGGCGAAGGCTCCCAAAGCCTGGTGCGCGAGCAGCAGCCGTGAGCATTGTTTTAACGAGGCGATCTGCGACCAAGGCAGCGCCTGATGCCGGCGTCAGGGCGGAGGATGTGTCCACACCCTCGACGGCGGCTGCACTGCTGGCCGCCGGTACGCCGATCGTCGGGCTCGCTCCGAGGGTACCTGATGTCGTCGCCAAGCCCGTCGCGACAATAGCTGTCGATTTATCGGCTTTGCCGCTGATCGCCGTACCTATCCGATCTGCGACCAAGGCAGCGCCTGATGCCGGCGTCAGGGCGGAGGATGTGTCCACGCCCACGACGGCGGCGGCACTGCTGGCCGCCGGTACGCCGATCGTCGGGCTCGCCCCGAGGGTACCTGATGTCGTCGCCAAGCCCGTCGCGACAATAATTGTCGATTTGTCCGCCTTACCATCGAGGGCCTCGATTTTGGGCAGGCGGGCGATCAATGTGCCAGCCACCCCACCGGTCACACGGCGGTAGATGCGGGCCCATTCGCCGGGCACCGAAGACAGGGCGGCGTAAAGATTTCCATCGGCGGTTGCTGCGCGGCCGCTCGGCTCATCATCATGCGGCCAGCCGCCCAGTGTGGCGACCTGCTGACCAAAGGCACGGGCAGCCAAATCCAAGAAGGTGGAAAAAGGGAGCCTGCCAAGGTCCACAGCGCCGTCAGCGATTACAGTGTTGCCGAGGATTTCGGTGAGTTCGGTCGCTAGGGGTATTTCGGTAGTTGGGATGCCAGAAACAGCCATCAGCTTGCCTCCACAATTGTAACGGCGTCGCTCAGCGTGGCGGCACCAGACGAGTTGTTGATCGTGATCGAAATGGATAGGTAACGAGCTGAGACCGCGCCCAGCGGTGAGGCGGCCCCCATGGTCGGGAAGGCCGCAGCCAGCGCGGTGGACATTTCGATCGAGACGGTCCCGGCCGCGCCATAGGGCGTGACCGAAACCGTGACATCCATATCCGCGCCCAGATCGATCAGCGGCAGGGTGTAAATGAGGGCGGAAGGCAGGCCAGGTGCTGTCGCCACCAGGCCGCCGGCGGTGACTGAGGCGCCTGCGATTGTGCCAGGCCAGCCGAGGCCGGCCTCCACCCGCTGCAGGATCATGCCGGCGTAGGCGGGCCCCAAATCCACCTCGACCAGGCGCGGATTGGCGCTGACCTGGCGGGTGGTATCGACGGCTACGATGCCAATTGTGTGAGCCCCGGCCGTTGGAGGTACACCGGCCTCCCAGGGCGAGGCCAGCAGCACGGCGCTGTGCACGGGCACCAGGTCATCCCAACTCCACCCGGCGCCCGGCCTCGACCGGACCTGGAAGCCCAGCAAGTCGGAGGGAGCGGGCGCGGCCAACGACCAGGTGAAACGCCGGGTACCGCTGGAAGGCAACGAAATTACGGAGAAGGAGGCAACATCGGGGGGCAAATCATCTCGCGCCTGGACGATGTGGCTGCGCCAATCGGTCCAGGCGGAATATTTGCCGTAGAGGCTGCGGGCGCGCGCCCTGACGGAAAGCGCCGTGCCGGCGGGAAAGCCGATGCGGCGGGCCTTGCCGGTCGCAGCCAGCACCTGGTCGGTGCCAAGACCCAGTGGCGGCACGCTGTCGCGCCGCCACTCGACCTCGTAGATGTCGGCCGGCGCGCCGGTGCCGGAGCCAGCCGAAATCGTCACAACCACCGGCAGCTGGACTGAGCCATCATCCAGCGACTGCATGACCGGCGTGCCGGATGCTATCCCGAGGATGACCGGCAGTGATGGTGGCAGGTCGGCAATTGGCGACGGCGCCACCGCATCAGGAATGAAGGGCGGTGGGGCCGCCGAATCGTCCTCGCTGATTTCGGGGGCGTGGGCGACCAGCGTCAGGCGGGCGGAATCTCCGTCGCCGGCCACGACGCTCTTCACGATCAGCTCAAGCGCCTCCTGTTCCGCCCGGCCGAACATGAAAAGATCGCCCGCCGCCGGAGGAGCTTCGGCGTCCACCAGGAACACGAGGGTGGACCGGCCGGGCCTGGTCACGATCTGGCGTGTCGCGGACTCCCAATTCGAGCGGCGCCAGCGCAGGCCGTAGTTTTGGCCCGCAACCATTGTTACGGGCTCGTCCAAGTGGATCGCGGGGCCGCTGACGCTCTTGATGCGGCCAGAGGTGTGATCGCGGTCGAGCAGCCAATGCGAGGCGTAGACCAACTGGCCCGGGCGATATCGCAGCTCTTCCCAATCCAGGACACGGCTGAATTCTTCGCTTCGGGCCGCGATTTCGCGGAAACGCCGCCGAGCGGATTTCCAGATCCGGTCGGCCTGGCATTCGCCCGGAAACTCCAGTCGTTCGAATTTCTGAGCCGGCCCAAGAAGATCCGGACGCGTCACCAAGCGCTCAGTTTGTTTCCAATCCTGATTTTCGTCCACGAACCTCACGAGGAAGGCATCGGGAATATCCGGAAAAAGCACCGTGCCGGCGAAATCCCGGCTGTTGCGAGTGCCGATATGCCCGAAGGCAAGATCCTGCGGGCGATCGATGACGATCTGGCGGCGGCCATTCCACGGACGGAATGTTGCGCGGCCGGCGGCCGCGATATCGCCAAAAACATCCTCGACCGAAGAATCGAAGTCGTGGACCCGGTCATAGGTAAAACCGTTGGCGCGACACCAGGCGTCGAACTCGATAAGGGAGGCTTCATCGATCTCGTCGCTGGCCAGCGGGTTGCCGTTTTCGTGGCTCATGGCGACGCGGCGCAGGTGCGCGGCGGGCCAGCGTGTCGGGCGCGTGATCCAGGTAGAGGTGGCGGCGTCCCAATCAGGGGCGATTGAGGTGCCAACGCCCGAGAAACCGTCGACCTGGCCGTTGAGCTGCCCGGTCGCCTTGATTCTCAAGGCGACGAGGGTCATTGGATAGTCCGCCAGCACCGACGCATAGGGCCGGAAGGCGCGCAGGGCGGACCAGCTGATCAGGTCATAGTCCCGTGTACTCGTCCGGTCGGCCGAGACGCGCGAGATCCGCACGTCATAGGTCGCAGGCCCATCAACGGCGATCCACCGCTTGCTCACGCGGAAGGCCTCGCCTTTGGCGTCCTGCACGGTGAGGGTCTCGACGTCGATCCAGCTGGCGCCGCCGACTTTGCGATACTCGATCTTGACGTCAACTGATAAGGCTTCGCGGTTCCCCCCATCACTGAAGTGGAAGAGGCCCCTGGGGAAAGCAATGTCGACCGACAGCTCTATGGCGTCGGTCGCTGATGTCCGGATTACCGGGCCCGCGTCATGCGTTATCTCTACCGGGTCGCTTGCATCTTCAATGACCGCCCCGGGAAAGAGCGATGGAATTCCCCCGATAAGGTGGTTTTCAACAACCTGAAACTCAACGTCGCTGAAATCCGACAGGAGGGTCGAGCCGATTTTCCACTGGTCGGGCTCCCACTCGACCGGACCGATCATCCCGTAAAGTTCGCGGACGTATTGATCGTCGCCCGCCGCCTCCGTCATGGGATAAGTGACACGCGGCAGCGGGACCCGATGGCGGCCGAGCAGGGCTGGTACAACGCCCCAGGGGCTGAAGGGGTTTTGGGTGCCGGCTATCGAGTAGGTCTGCGAAGCCTGACGGCCCGAACCAAGCGTTGGGGCCCGCGCCGGCACGAGTGCGTTGACCAGCATTGTGCCGGCGATAACTAGGCCGGCCTGAACGATGGCGGTGGCAGCGCCGGCGCCCACGGCGGCAGTCAGAAAGGCTGGCGCTAGATAGGGCGCCGCTATCGCGGCAACGACAATTACCGCAAGAAGCAGGACAGTCCGCAGCACGTCGCCGCCGCCCGGCGGAATACGGATGTCGACGATTGTGCCCTCGTGGGGATAGACCCGGTGCCACCAGTGCCTCGGCACTTGGACGGCCTCCCCGGTGCCATCACCCCGGAAAATCCAGACCTCGGCACGGTCGAGTTGGCGAGCGTCGGCGTCCGGCAGGACGCGGGCGATGATCGCGGCAATGGATTCGTCCGGCGCGCTGGTCTGGACCATTCGGTCACTCGGATCCCAGCGGGTCGAGGCGATGACGACAGCGCCTTCAGCCATTCTGGCCGCCCATGCTGTCGTGCCGATACGTCCCGCGCAGTAATTCGCGCCAAGGGGCATGGGCGTAATCGTCAAGCCCTGAAACCGTGCCCGGCCGAATGTGAAGGAAAAGGCATGCCGCCGGGTCAACGACGATACCAATATGATCGTCGATGCCGCCTGCCCCGAAGATCAGCAGATCGAAGGCTTGCGCCGCCGATACGGGCCGCCAGGGCCAATCCCCGGCCGCATGGCCCAGTGCCGCTGCGACGGACGCCCGATCACGGGGGCTTCGAATGGCCTTCGAAGCCTCGTCGTAGATGGGAAAATCATTGATGGCCAGCTCGTCCGAGTAGACCAGCCGGGCAAGGCCGACACAGCAGCAGCCGGCCAGGGATGACGCCCGCCACCGATAGCGGATCCCGATGTAGCGGTTTGACCAGGCCGGGGTCATCGGAACATCCCCGGAAAATGGGAGGGAATGAAGCGCCGCGCCGGCCAGGGCTCGCGGTTTAGGACAGCCCCTGACAGCGTCAGGGTGATGGATGATCCGTCCCAGGGGGCAGCCGTGACATAAAGCCCCTCGGTAGTGTGCACGACAACGTCCGGCGCCGCTAGCTGGACGACTTCGAACCGGCACCTTGTCCTGGGCTGGACCGACCGCAGCATTGACAAGGTGCTGTTATCGATCATGTCGAGCCGCAATTGCGCGGGGGCGCCGGCGACCGGGCGCTTGTAGGATAGTGGCAGGTACATCCACTGGCGCCCCCTGGAGATCAGGGTGTAGACCAGTTCTCCGTCGACAATGGTCCGTCGGGCCGGGCGGTTGGTTACGCGCAGCCACTCATCCTCCGGCAGCCCCGGCCGCCAAAGCGTGACCAGCAGCGCCGGGGCTTGGCCTGCGGACTCCTCTGCAGCCTCTGCGCGGGCTTCGAGGCTTGCCCAGTCCGGATGAGCGCTCATGGCATGATCTCCAGGGCAAGGCCGAGCCGCCAGTTGGGACCGCCCAAGTGACGGCGAGTGGGACGACGATCGCGGGAAAATCGGACAAGCCACCAGCGACGCATGAGGATCTGGGCGCCGCCTGCCGTTAGCAGCGGATGGCCGCCGCTCGTGCACAGGCCCAGCCCGTCGTATTCT
>Ga0209066_10004874_pt1 | contig 14390 bp, 11 predicted proteins | sample All_14_2_FD_187198 | JGI IMG/M metagenome (GOLD analysis project Ga0209066, IMG submission 187198) | Freshwater microbial communities in response to fracking from Pennsylvania, USA - Allegheny Zone_MetaG_DW_15 (SPAdes) (version 2) ...
TGGGCGAGACGGCGGGCGACGTCGAGAAGGCGGTCGACTGGCTGCGCACCAAGGGTCTGTCGGCGGCCTCCAAGAAGGCCGGCCGCGTCGCGGCCGAAGGCCTCGTCGGCGTGGCCGCGGAAGGGACGCGCGGCGCCGTCGTCGAAGTGAATGCCGAGACCGATTTCGTCGGCCGCAACGAGCAGTTCCAGAAGTTCGTCGGCGCCGCGACCAAGCTGGCGCTCGAGCATGGCGGAGACCTCGCCAAGGTCGCGGCATCGCCGTTCCCGGGCACGGGCCGTGACGTTCAGGGCGAGCTCACCAACCTGATCGCCACGATCGGCGAGAACATGAGCCTGCGTCGCGCCGCGTCGCTGTCGGTGTCCGACGGCGTGGTGGTGGCCTACACGCACAACGCCGTGGCGCCGGATCTGGGCAAGATCGGCGTGCTGATCGCGCTGGAGTCCACCGGCGACAAGGCCAAGCTCGGCGGGCTCGCCAAGCAGCTCGCCATGCACGTCGCGGCGACCAACCCGCAGTCGCTCACCGTGGCCGACCTCGACCAGGCAGCGATCGAGCGCGAGCGCGCGGTACTCGCCGAGAAGGCCGGCCAGCAGGGCAAGACGGCCGAGATCGTCGCCAAGATGGTCGAGGGCGGCCTGCGCAAGTTCCACCAGGAAGTGGTGCTGCTCGAACAGGCCTTTGTGATCGATGGCAAGACCAAGGTCTCCAAGGTGGTCGAGGATGCCGCCAAGCAGGTCGGCGCGCCGGTCCGCCTGGTGGGCTTCCTGCGCTTCGCCCTGGGCGAGGGCATCGAGAAGAAGAACGAGGACTTCGCGGCCGAGGTGGCTGCCCAGCTCAAGAAGTAGTATTGAACTCCACCGGCGCGCGGACTGGGTCCGCGCGCCCAAGAGCAACCAATCAGAGGCATCTGATGCCGTCGGGCCCCCAATATCGCCGCGTCCTTCTCAAGCTCTCTGGCGAAGGGCTCATGGGGAATCGAGAATACGGTCTCGACCCCGACATGGTGAGCATGGTCGCACAGGAAGTGAAGGCCGTGCACGACATGGGCGTGCAGGTCTGCCTGGTGATCGGCGGCGGCAACATCTTCCGCGGTGTGTCCGGTGCAGCCTCGGGCATGGACCGGGCCAGCGGCGACTACATGGGCATGCTGGCGACGGTGATCAATTCGCTGGCCATGCAGAGCGCGCTGGAGCGTCAGGGCCTGCAGACGCGCGTCCAGTCCGCGATCCCCATGACCACCGTGTGCGAGCCCTACATTCGGCGCCGCGCCGTGCGCCACATGGAGAAGGGGCGGGTCGTGATCTTCGCGGCCGGCACCGGCAATCCCTTCTTCACGACGGACACCGCGGCAGCCCTGCGCGCCGCCGAGATGGGCGCGGATGCGCTGCTGAAGGGCACCCAGGTCGACGGCGTCTATTCGGCCGACCCGCTCAAGGACAAGAACGCCGAGCGCTACGATACGCTCACCTATCTGGAAGTACTGGCCCGTGACCTGCAGGTCATGGACGCTTCGGCCATCTCGCTCGCCCGCGAGAACCGCATTCCGATCATCGTCTTCGACATCCACAAGCCCGGCGCGTTCGCATCGGCGATGCGCGGCGAGGGGACCTTCACGATCATCAAGAACGAGGCCTGAACATGTCTGCCGACCTCAACGAGCTCGAGAAGCGCATGCATGGCGCCATGGATGCGCTGAAGAAGGAATTTGCGGGTCTGCGCACGGGCCGCGCGTCGGTGAACCTGCTCGATCCCGTGATGGTCGAAGCCTACGGCCAGCGCATGCCGCTGAACCAGGTCGGCACCGTCAGCGCGCCGGAGCCGCGCCTCCTCACCGTCAGCGTGTGGGATAAGGGGCTCGTGACCCCGACCGCCAAGGCGATCCGCGAGGCCGGCCTCGGCCTCAACCCCTCTCCGGACGGCCAGATGATCCGCATTCCGATCCCTGAGCTGACCACGGAACGGCGCAACGAACTCGCCAAGCTGGCGCACAAGTATGCCGAGCAGGGCAAGGTCGCCGTTCGCAACGTCCGGCGCGACGGGATGGATTCGCTCAAGAAGGCCGAGAAGGATCACAAGATCTCGGAAGACGAGCATCGCCAGAAGGCCGACGAGGTGCAGAAGCTGACCGACCGATTCGTGAAGCTGGTCGACGACGCGCTTGCCCATAAGGAAAAAGAGATCAAGACGGTCTGATGCCCACGGCGCCGCTGCCCGCCAATCCCGACGCCGGGGCGGGCCCCCGGCATGTTGCCATCATCATGGATGGCAACGGCCGATGGGCGAAGGCGCGCGGTTTGCCCCGGGTGGCGGGACATCGCCGGGGAGCCGATGCAGTGCGCCGGGTCGTGCGCGGCGCCGGCGAGCTGGGCATACCCGTCCTGACGATGTTCGCCTTCTCGACCGAGAACTGGGCGCGGCCGGCGGACGAGGTGGCCGATCTCATGGGCCTGCTGCGTCATTATCTGCGCAGCGAACTGGACGAGCTGCGCAAGAACGGCGCCAGGCTCCGGGTCATCGGCAACCGCGAAGGATTGGCCCCCGATATCGTGCGCGACATCGCCGAAGCCGAGAGCATGACGGCGGGCAACACGCGGATCGACGTCAACATCTGCATCAACTACGGCGCGCGCGACGAGATCCTGCGGGCGACGCGACGTCTGGCGAAGCGTGTGGCGGCCGGCGAGATCACGGCGGACGCCATCGATCAGGCAGCCTTCGAGCGTGAGCTCCTGACGGCAGGCGTGCCCGATCCGGACCTGCTCATCCGCACGAGCGGCGAGCAGAGAATCAGCAATTTCCTGCTCTGGCAGTGTGCATACTCGGAGCTGGTTTTCGTCGACACGCTATGGCCGGACTTCGGCAAGGAACACCTGGAACGCGCCATCTTGGAGTTCCGCGGGCGTGAGCGGCGTTATGGCGGCATCGGAAAGTAAGGCCCCGGCGCGCGGCGGGCGCTTCGGCGGCCTGCTGCTGCGGGCGGTCTCGGCCGTCGTGCTTGGACCGTTGCTGCTCGCCGCGGTCTGGTTCGGCTTCCCCTGGATCGACCTCGTGGCGGCGATCGCGGCGCCGATCATGATCCTCGAATGGTGCCGCCTGACCCGGGGCGCGCCGGTCCTGCGCATCCTCGCCTGCCTCTACGGGCTGGCGGCGCTGGTCGCGCTGCTATGGCTGCGCCATCAGCCGGGCTCGGGTCGGGAAACCATCCTCTGGGTACTCGCCTGCATCTGGGCCACCGACATCGGCGCCTACTTCGTGGGGCGCACGGCGGGTGGCGCCAAGCTCGCGCCGAGCATCAGCCCGGGCAAGACCTGGTCTGGATTGATCGGCGGGATGGCCTGGGCGGCCGTCGCGAGTGCGGCGGTCGGTTACGCTTTCGGGCTGGGCGAGACCGTTCATCTCGCGATCGCCGGCGCGGCCCTCGCGGTCGTCGGGCAGGCGGGCGATCTGCTCGAATCCGCCGCGAAGCGCCGAGCCGGCGTCAAGGACAGCGGCCGGCTCATTCCGGGTCACGGAGGCCTACTCGACCGCATCGACGGCCTCATGGCCGTCCTCGTGGCGGTGGCGATCGCCCGTCTGGTTGCCGGCGGCGCGTGGCCCTGGACATGAGAAAATGGGTCCCGCCATCGACTGAAGACCCGCGTCGCGTCACGATCCTGGGCTCGACCGGCTCGGTCGGGCAGAGCACCGTCGACCTCATCGCGCGCGACCCGGCCCGCTATCGTGTCGAAGCGCTGGTTGCCCGTCGTTCTGTCGAATTGCTCGCGGAGCAGGCGAGGCGTCTGCGTGCGCGGCTTGCCGTGGTCGCCGATCCCGCCCAGTTCCGCTCCCTCAAGGAGGCGCTCGCCGGAACGTCGATCGAAGTCGCGGCCGGCCCCGAGGCGGTCGTGGAGGCGGCTTCACGCCCGGCCGAATGGGTGATGGCCGCCGTGGTCGGTTTCGCCGGTCTCGCACCAACCCTTGCGGCGGCGCGGCGCGGGGCCATGGTGGCGCTGGCAAACAAGGAGGCGCTGGTCTGTGCCGGACGCCTCCTGATGGATGCGATCGAGCACTCGGGTGGCGTCCTGCTGCCGGTGGATTCCGAGCACAACGCGATCTTCCAGGTCTTCGAGCCCGACCAGCACCGCGCGGTCGACCGGCTCATCCTGACCGCGTCGGGCGGCCCGTTCCGCAACTGGTCGCTGGCCGATATGGCCGAAGTGACCCCGGAACAGGCGCTGGCCCATCCCAATTGGGACATGGGCGCCAAGATCTCCATCGATTCAGCCACCATGATGAACAAGGGACTCGAGCTCATCGAGGCTCAGCTCCTGTTCGGGCTTCCGGAGAAGCAGGTCGACGTCGTCGTTCATCCGCAATCGGTGATCCATTCGATGGTCGCCTACTGCGACGGATCGGTGCTGGCGCAGCTCGGGACCGCGGACATGCGCATCCCGATCAGCCACACGCTGGGCTGGCCCACGCGCATCGACGGTCCGGCGGCGAAGCTCGATTTCATGGAGATTCCGGCGCTCACCTTCGAGCGGCCCGATTCCGGCCGCTTTCCCGCTCTAAGGCTGGCACGCGAGGCTCTGGTGACGGGCGGCTACGCTCCGATCGTGCTCAATGCGGCGAACGAAGCCGCAGTGGCGGCTTTCCTCGCGCGGCGGATCCGCTTCCTCGACATCGCCCGGATCGTCGAGGACGTGATGGCGGGATGGAACGGTCTTTCGGACGCGGTCGACGGCTTGCAGCAGGTCGAGGCGGCCGATCTGGAGGCGCGGAGGCTGGCGGAGGAGATCTGCCGGACGAGACTGCAGAGTGGTTGAAGTGTCGTGAGAATTGAGGTCGAGTAGCGCATGCAGAGCATGGTCAGCCTGTTTACGACGTATCTGCCGTACTTCGTCCTCGTATTGACGCTTCTCGTCTTCGTTCACGAATACGGTCATTACTGGGTCGGACGTCGCTTCGGCATCCATGCGGAAGTCTTCTCGATCGGCTTCGGTCCCGAGATCTTCGGTTGGACCGATCGCAATGGCACCCGATGGAAGGTTTCGGCGATCCCGCTCGGCGGCTACGTCAAGTTCCTCGGCGACAGCGACGCCACGAGTGCCACTCCGACCGACGAGCCTCTGTCCCCTGGTGACCGGCGGAGGGCCTTCTTCAGCCAGCCACTCTATGCCCGCGCTGCCGTGGTGCTGGGTGGCCCGGTCGCCAATCTCCTTTTCGCCTTCCTGCTGCTGACCGGCGTCTACTTCTTCGCCGGCGAGCCCTACACGCCGGCAACGGTCGCCGTTCAGGCCGACGGCCCGGCCGCCCGAGCCGGCCTGCGTTCGGGCGATCAGATTGTCCGTCTGGCCGACAAGCGGGTCGACCGCTACGAGGACATCCAGGAGTCCCAGTTCCTCTACTGGGCCCAGCCGATGCCGGTCGAGTATCGTCGCGGCAACCAGCTGCTGCGCGGCGAGATCCAGCCGCAATACTGTGAGCGCACCGACCGCTACAACAATACGCTGCGTTATGGCGACCTCGGGATCGATCAGTACATCCGACCCGTCGTCGGCGGCTTCACGGCCAACAGCCCGGCCGAGGCGGCCGGGCTCAAGGTGGGCGATCTTCTGGTGGCGATCGACGGCAAGCCCGTCGACTATTTCTCGCGGATCCCGGAACTGATCGGCAGCCGCGGCGGCGAGCCGGTGACCATCAAGTACGAGCGCGACGGGCACTTCGGAGAGACGACGGTCGTTCCGCTCGTCGACAAGGTGGTCGACTGTGCCGGCAAGGAACAGATCGTCGGCCGCCTGCGGATCCGTCCGGCGGCGGTGACGGAACTCCGTGACCATGGCGTGATCGGCGCCATGGGGGCGGGGGTGCGCGCCGTCTGGGGAATGACGTCGATGTTCTACACATCGATGGGACAGATCCTGACTGCGGCGCGACCTGTGGATGAATTGGGGGGGCCGATCCGGATCGCGAAGGCGGCGGGCGAGGCTTCGTATGCCGGCTGGGCCGGCATCCTCAACCTGGTCATCGCCTTGTCCGTCGTACTGGGAATCTTCAACCTGCTTCCGGTGCCCATGCTCGATGGCGGTCATCTGGCCATGTATGCTTACGAAGCGGTGCGCGGTAAGCCTCTCAGCCTGCGTGCCCAGGAGATCGGGTTGAAGCTCGGATTTGCACTCGTGATCGGCATGGCGCTGATCGCAACTTTCAATGACATCAGGCTTTTGCTGCGCTGAGTTGATGCGTTGGCGCGACTTCGGGACGGGGGACAAAAGGGGTGGCTTAGTCCCCCCCGCCGGTCTAGAAAGCTGCGTTCACGTCTTTGACCATCGGCAGGTCTGACTGGCGCCGGGGGTAAGTTTGATCGTTCGTTGGGCCGTACTGGCCGTCTTTGCAATCCTGGCCTTCACCGCCCCGGCCCACGCGCAGCGTGGCGCTGCCGTAGGCGGTGCGATTTCCGGGATTCAGATCCAAGGTAATGTGCGCTCCGAGCCGGAGACGATTCGCTCGTACCTCCAGCTCAAGGTGGGCGAGCCATTCGACGCGGCCGCGGCCGATCGCTCGCTCAAGGCGCTGTTCGCGACGGGCTTGTTTTCCGACGTCGTGATCGAGATGCAGGGCACGACCCTGGTCGTGAAGGTCTCGGAGAATCCGATCATCAATCGCGTCGCCTTCGAGGGAAACAAGAAGATCGACGACGACAAGCTGCGCGACGAAGTGCAGTCCAAGCCCCGACAGGTGTTCACCCGCGCGCGCGCCCAGGCGGACGTCGACCGGATCCTGACCATCTATCGTCGCAGCGGCCGATACAACGCCTCGGTCGAGCCGAAGATCATCAGGCTCGAGCAGGGGCGCGTCGACGTCGTCTTCGAGATCAACGAAGGCGATGTCACGGGCGTGAAGCGCATCAGCTTCGTCGGCAACGAGGCGTTCGGCGACGGCACGCTGCGCGGCAAGATCCGCACGACCGAGAGCGCCTGGTGGCGCTTCCTGACCTCGGACGACCGTTTCGATCCCGACCGGCTGAACCTCGACCGCGAGCTTCTGCGCAAGTTCTATCTCTCCGAGGGCTATGCCGATTTCCGGGTCGTCTCGGCCGTGGCCGAACTCGCCCCCAATCGCGAGGGGTTCTTCATCACCTTCACGATCAACGAGGGCGAGCGTTACAAGTTCGGCAAGGTCGACGTCACCAGCCGATTCCAGGGCCTCAACGTCGATGTGCTGAAGACCTTCCTCACCATTGCCGAGGGCGACTGGTACGACGCCAACGAAGTCGAGAAGTCTGTCTCGAACATCTCGGAGGCGGTCGGATCGCTGGGCTACGCCTTCGTCGACGTTCGGCCGAACATCCGGCGCAACCGCGACAACAATACGGTCGATGTGACCTTCGACGTGCAGGAGGGGCCGCGCGTCTACGTCGAACGCATCAATATCTCGGGCAACACGCGCACGCTCGACAAGGTGATCCGGCGCGAGTTCCGTCTGGCCGAAGGCGACGCCTTCAGCACCGCCAAGGTTCGCCGCAGCGAGCAGCGCCTGCGCAACCTCGGCTTCTTCGAGAAGGTCGACATTGCTGCCGCACCGGGTTCGGCTCCGGACAAGACCAACCTGGAGGTTCAGGTCGTCGAGCAGAGCACGGGTGAAATCTCGCTCGGCGCCGGCTATTCGACCACGGCCGGCATCGTCGGCGACATCTCGGTCAAGGAACGCAACCTGCTCGGCAAGGGCCAGGAAGCGCGTGTCGGCCTGTCGATCGGCACCCTGAGCACATCGATCGACCTCGGCTTCACCGAGCCGTACTTCATGGATCGTCAGCTCTCGGCCGGCTTCGACATCTTCCGGACGTCGAACGATCGCCAGAGCGTCGCGAGCTACAGCGACCGCAGCGTGGGCTTCGCTCTCCGCGCCGGGTGGGCTTACTCCGAAGAAATCCGGCAGCTGGTTCGCTACACGCTGCGACAGACCGACATCTACAACGTCCAGCCCTGGGCTTCCTACGTCATCCAGGACAACCAGGGCACGCAGGTCGTGTCCGAACTGTCGGAAACGCTCATCTGGGACACCCGCGACCAGCGCCTGAACACCACCAAGGGGTGGATGGTCCGCAATTCGATCGCAGCGGCGGGGCTGATCGGTACCGAACAGTACCTCCGCACCACCGCAGACGCTGTCTACTACCGGTCGTTGTTCGAGGATGTGGTGCTGTCGGTCGGCGGTTCGGCGGGCCTGATCTATCCGATCAACAACTCATATATCCGGCTGAACAACCTGTTCTTCATCGGCGGCGATTCGCTCCGTGGCTTCGCGGTCGGCGGCATCGGCCCGCGCGACGCGAACACCACAGACTCCCTCGGTGGCCAGTTCTACTACACCGGCACGACCGAGCTTTCCTACCCGCTGCCCATGGTTCCCAAGGAAGTGGGATTGCTGGGCAAGGCTTTCGTCGACGTCGGATCGCTGTGGGGCGTTCAGTCCCAGACCTTCGGCCTGACGTCCGTGCTGACCAGCCAGCTGCTGCGCGTCTCGACCGGCGTGGGTGTCCAGTGGATCTCGCCGTTCGGCCCCATCCGGATCGACTATGCGATCCCTCTGCAATATGAGTCTTGGGACAAGCAGCAGGCCGTGCGATTCAGCTTCGGCACGCGGTTCTGAGCGGAGAGGCCACGGTCATGAACGTCCAGATCGAGAACAGCAGCCCCGCCGCGGCGACCTCAGTCGACATCAAGCGGATTCTGGAGATGATCCCGCACCGCTATCCGATGCTGATGGTCGACCGCGTGATCGACATGCAGCTCGACCAGAGCGCGGTGGGCATCAAGAACGTCACCATCAACGAACCCTTCTTCCAGGGGCATTTCCCCTCCGAACCGGTCATGCCAGGTGTCCTGGTCGTGGAAGCGATGGCGCAGACGGCCTGCGTCCTCGTCGTCTCGACCTTCGGATCGCAGTCGGAAGGGAAGCTCGTTTATTTCATGTCGATCGACGGCGTGAGGTTCCGCCGTCCGGTCGTACCGGGTGACCGTCTGGAACTGCACGTCACCAAGGTGCAGAGCCGCGCCAACGTCTGGAAGTTTTCGGGCAAGGCGATCGTCGATGGCAAGGTGGCCGCGGAAGCGACGTTCGCCGCCATGATCCGCGACCGCTGAACCGCCGAAGAGCAGGGAGGGGACGATGCCCGATACCCAGTCGAATTTCCGCATGCTGCACACGATGATCCGGGTCCTGGATCTCGATAAGTCGCTGGCCTTCTACACCGGCGCACTCGGCATGAAGCTCCTGCGCAGGCGCGACGTGCCGGACGGCAAGTACAGCCTGGCCTTCGTCGGTTATGGCGACGAGCCGGAGCACTGCGTCGTCGAGCTGACCCATAATTGGGATCAGGAGAAGCCCTACGAAATCGGCACCGGATTCGGCCATCTCGCGATCGGCGTGCCCGACGTCTACAAGCTTTGCGAGGACGTCACGAAAGCGGGCGGCAAGGTCACGCGCCCGGCCGGCCCGGTGAAATTCGGAACCACCGTCATCGCCTTCGTGGAAGATCCCGACGGCTACAAGATCGAGCTGATCGAGCGCAAGGCCTGATAAGGCTGAGCGAAGCTCAGCCCGCGGAGCGGTAGGACATTGCCTTTGGCAATGTCCGAGAGCGTCGAAGGCAGACCCCACGAACCTCGAGTGATCTCGAACTCACGCAAAAGGCCCGCATCGCGGGCCTTTGATCGTTCGAGGTGGTCGATCCTATAGAAACCGCCAGTTCGCGGCCACCAAGGCCAGTAGCGCGCCCGCGAACCCTGCAACGAGCAGCCATGTCCGAACGCCTCGGCGGGGCCGGAAATTGTCGTTGGCAGGACGGCCCACCCGCACGATGCGCGGTTGGGCCTTCGGTGTCTGGGTGGCCGCCCAGGATGTTTCCCCCTGGCGCGGCCCGAACGATGATCTTGCCATGTGCTTCTCGCTTCCCTCCCGGACAGCGATTTCAGCCCCGCATGTGAAGCGGCTTGTACGGGCGCTCGGTCTGGCCGTTGTAGAGCTGACGCGGACGGCCAATCTTCTGGTCCGGATCCTCGATCATCTCGTTCCACTGGGAAATCCAGCCGACCGTTCGAGCCACCGCGAAGAGAACGGTGAACATCGAGGTCGGGATGCCGATCGCGCGGAAAATGATGCCCGAGTAGAAGTCGACGTTCGGATAGAGCTTCTTGGAGACGAAGTAGTCGTCCTTGAGGGCGATCTGCTCCATTTCCATGGCCAGCTCGAGCAGCGGATCGTGGGTGATACCCAGCGAGGTCAGGACCTCGTGGCAGGTCTGGCGCATGACCTTGGCGCGCGGATCGTAGTTCTTGTAGACGCGGTGACCGAAGCCCATGAGGCGGGTGTGGTCGGCCTTGTCCTTCACGCGCGACAGGAAGCCCGGGATGTTCTGCTTGCCGCCGATCTCGTGCAGCATGTTGATGACGGCCTCGTTGGCGCCGCCATGGCTGGGGCCCCACAGGGAGGCGATGCCGGCCGCGATGCAGGCGAACGGGTTTGCGCCGGAGGAGCCCGCGAGACGGACCGTCGAGGTCGAGGCATTCTGCTCATGGTCCGCGTGCAGCATCAGGATGCGGTCCATCGCCTTCTCGACGATCGGATTGACCTCGTACTCCTCGGCCGGGACCGAGAACATCATGCGCAGGAAGTTGGCGGCGTAGGAGAGGTCGTTGCGCGGATAAACGAACGGCTGACCGACCGAATACTTGTACGCCATCGCCGCGATGGTCGGCATCTTGGCGACCAGGCGGTAGGATGCCACCATCCGCTGGTGCGGATCGTGGATGTCGAGCGAGTCGTGGTAGAAGGCGGAGAGGGCGCCGACGACACCGCAGCAGATCGCCATCGGATGGGCGTCTCGGCGGAAGCCGCGATAGAACTGGCTCAGCTGCTCATGAACCATCGTGTGGTTCGTGATGTCCTTCACGAACTTGTCCTTCTGCGCCTTGTTCGGCAGATCACCCTTCATCAGGAGATAGGCGACTTCCATGAAGTCGCTCTGCTCGGCGAGTTCGGCAATGTTGTAGCCGCGATGGAGCAGCAGGCCTTCGTCACCGTCGATGTAGGTGATCTTCGAACCGCACGAGCCGGTCGAGGTGAAGCCCGGATCGTAGGTGAACATGCCGGATTCGCCGTAGAACTTGCGAACGTCCACCAGGCGCGGTCCGAGGGTGCCGTGGATGATCGGCATCTCGTAGGTTTTGCCGGTTTCGTTATCGGTCAGCGTCGCGGTCGATTTGGCCATCGGGTGAACTCTTTTCCAGGCTCGATTCAAGCAAGGCGCGCACACCCGCCGGGGTGCCGTTCGCCGGTTCGGCGGCACCCTAACAAGCCCCTAAAGAAGGCGCAATTGAACAGCCGGCCGACTATTTCGCGGCGTGCAGAAAACGCACGATTCGCCCGTCCATCACGGCGAGTGAAAGGCCTATCAGGAGCATGCCGACGAAGTGCCGGGGGGCCAGTCTTTCGCCCAGCACCAAGGCCCCCAGCAGGATCGCGGTGACCGGTACCAGGAATGTGACAAGCAGGAGATTGGTTGCGCCAGCGGCGGCAAGTATGCGGAAATACAGGACATATGCGAGGGCGGTCGAGAGCAGCGCGAGCCCGCCGAGCGCCGCGGTCGTTGTCACGGCCGGTGCGGCGGGGAGCATCCAAGGCTGGTCCACCAACAGCATGATCGGCAGAATCAACAATGCACTCGCGGTGACCTGACCGGCGGCCGCATCGAGAGGCGCGACGCCCATCCGGCCGAAGCGGCGTCCATAGACACCGGCGACGGCATAGGAGAGGGCGGCGCCCAGACAGGCGATCTGGCCGGCCATCCCCCGGCCGCTGCCGATCGCGTCCGCACCCAGCAACACCGCGACACCGCCCCATCCGATTGCCAGCGCACCCAGCTTGAGCCCGCCGATGCGTTCGTCCCGGGTGGCGACGTGCGCAACGAGCAGGGTGAAGAGCGGTGTCGTGGCATTGAGGATCGAGGCGAGACCCGAGGCGATCTGTGTCTGGCCCCAGAAGATGAGACCGAACGGCACCAGATTGTTCAGGATTCCCATCACGGCATAACTGCGGATCGGAGCACCGGCGCGGAACAGGGGCCTGCCGGCAGCGACCAGAACGAGATTGAGAGCGAGCGCGGCCAGCGCCACACGGCAGAACACCACCGTGAGGGGCGCCAGCTCGGCGAGAGCCACTTTGGCGAAGAAGAAGGAGCCTCCCCACAGGCCGGATAGCGACAGCAACCAGAACCAGACGCGCGCGCTCATGGCTGGAACCTGAACGTATCGCGCGGACCGATCTATCCGGCTGCGGACGGCAATTGCGCTCCGTTCCGCGGCAGTATCACTCCTAACTCTGGACCTGCACCTTTGCCCAACTGTCCCGCAGCTCGATCGTGCGGTTGAACACCAGCGCCGTCGACCGGCTGGCGAGGTCCGGGCAGAAATAGCCCAGCCGCTCGAACTGCACGGCTTGCCCTTCAGGGATCTCCGCCAAGGAGGGCTCGAGCAGCGCGCCCGACAGGACTTCGAGCGAGTCCGGATTGAGGTCGGCGTCGAGATCGCCATCGACGCCCGGGTCAGGGCGATTGAAGAGCGTGCCGTACAATCGGACTTCGGCGGGAAGGGCATCCCGGGCGGACACCCAGTGCAGGGTGGCCTTCACCTTTCGACCGTCCGCCGCGTTGCCGCCACGGCTCGCTGGATCGTAGGTGCAGCGGAGTTCGACCACATTGCCGTCCGCGTCCTTGATCACCTCGCGGCAGGTGACGAGATAGGCGTAGCGCAGCCTGACCTCTCGCCCCACCGCCAGCCGGAAGAACTTGTTCGACGGATTCTCCATGAAGTCGTCGCGCTCGACGAAGATCTCCCGGCCGAAGCGAAGGGGACGCGTACCGGCGGCCGGGTCCCCCGGATGGTTGACGGCCTCCAGCTCTTCGACGTGGTCCTCGGGAAAGTTCTCGATCACGAGCTTGAGCGGGCGCAGGACCGCCATGCGCCGCTGCGCTACCTGATTGAGCTGGTCGCGGATCGCGTGATCGAGCATGGCGAGATCGACGACGCTGTTGGCCTTGGACATGCCGATGCGCCGAACGAAGTCGCGGATCGCCTTCGGCGGTACGCCGCGGCGTCGCAGGCCTGCGAGGGTCGGCATGCGCGGATCGTCCCAGCCGCTCACGATGCCGCGCCGGACCAGATCGGTCAGGTGGCGCTTGGAAAGGACCGTGTAGCCGATATTGAGGCGGGCGAATTCAGTCTGTCGCGGCCGCGCCGGCACCGGCAAATGGTCGAGGAACCAGTCGTAGAGAGGGCGATGGTCGGCGAATTCCAGGGTGCAAAGCGAGTGCGTGACATGCTCCAGGGCGTCGGACTGGCCATGGGCGAAATCGTAGGTCGGGTAGATGCACCACTCGGTGCCGGTGCGCGGGTGAGTGGCGTGCAGGATGCGATACAGCACAGGGTCGCGCAGGTTCATGTTGCCGGACGCAAGGTCGATCTTCGCGCGCAGCACGCAGGCGCCGTTGGGAAACTTGCCGGCGCGCATATCGCGAAACAGGCCGAGATTCGTCTCCACCGATCGGTCGCGGTCCGGCGAGGCGCGTCCCGGTTCGGTCAGCGTGCCCCGCATGGTCCGCATCTCGTCGGGCGGCGTGTCGTCGACATAGGCGAGGCCGGCACGGATCAGGTGCTCGGCCCAGTCGTACAGCGTCTGGAAATAGTCCGACGCATGGTACAGATGTTCGCCCCAGTCGAAGCCGAGCCAATGGACGTCCCGCTTGATGGCGTCGATGTACTCCTGCTCCTCCTTCACGGGGTTGGTATCGTCGAAGCGAAGGTGGCAGCGGCCGCCGGTTTCGGTCGCAAGTCCGAAGTTCAGGCAGATCGACTTCGCGTGGCCGAGATGCAGGTAGCCGTTCGGCTCCGGCGGAAAGCGGGTAACGATGCTCTGTACTTTTCCGCTGGCGAGATCCGACTGAATCAGGTCGCGAATGAAATCCCGCGCCTCTTCGGTCGCAGCGGCCTCCGGCATCGGCTTCTTGTCATCCATTACCTGTCTCCCGTTCAAGCGGCGGCCGCCAGCAAACGAACCTTGCTCTCGGCGGGCCCCAGCACGGCGAGCACTTCGAAGATACCGGGCGAGGCGGTCGACCCGGTCAGCGCGACGCGGAGCGGCTGAGCGACCTGGCCGAGCTTCAGCCCGTTCGCCTCGGCGAACTCGCGTACGGCTTCTTCAAGCGCCTTTTCGCTCCAGTCGCTCGCCCGCGGCTCCAGCGCCGGCGCGAGCTTCGCGATCACGGCGCGGGCGTCTGGTGTCAGCAGCGCGCGGGCCTTGTCGTCGGCGATCGGCGGCGCACCGGCGCGGGCGTAGAAGGCGAGACTGTC
>Ga0209066_10004875_pt1 | contig 14389 bp, 14 predicted proteins | sample All_14_2_FD_187198 | JGI IMG/M metagenome (GOLD analysis project Ga0209066, IMG submission 187198) | Freshwater microbial communities in response to fracking from Pennsylvania, USA - Allegheny Zone_MetaG_DW_15 (SPAdes) (version 2) ...
CAGGGCGGCAAGGGCGGCGGTGGCGACGGGCCAGAAGAACATGATGCGTCCGAAGATCGTTGCGGATGCGTCATGCCTAGGGGGCGGTTCGCAAAGATTTGGTTAACGCAGCGTTAGGCATGCGCGTCGCCAAGGGGCCGGTGCCGGGGAAGGTGGCCCTTGCACGCGGGATCGCCGGGTGCAAATGGTGAACAGACATACAGGGCCGTGGGATTCGACGGGTGGCGATTTACGACGATCAATCCGGGGACGGGCGCTATTCCGCAGACGAGCGGCGCGAGATCGACCGGCGTCGGGACCGGTTGCTGGCGTCGCTGGCGCTGATCGGCGGCGTGGGGCTGGTGCTGGGCCTGCCTTTCGCCCTGCAGGCGGGGGCGCAGTTCTTCCTGCCGCTGACGGCGGCCATCGTCATCGCCATTGCGCTGGTGCCGCTGCTGGAGTGGCTGGAGCGGCACCGTGTGCCGTCGGCGCTGGCGGCGCTGATCGCGGTCATAATTTTCCTGATCGTCGCCAATACCGCGCTGGTGCTGATCGTGGTGCCGGCGACCGACTGGTTCCGCCTGCTGCCGCAGCGCATTCCGCACATCCAGGCGAATCTGGCGCCGCTGATCGACTATTATTCGCAGCTCCAGCGCTTTGTGGACGAGACGGTGCAGATGCTGGTGTCCGGCCCGGTGGCGGCGGCGCAGACGGCGGCGGTGGAAGCGCCGCGATCGTTGCTGCAGCTGGCGGCGACATCCGCGCCATCGGCCATCATCCAGATGCTGTTCGCGCTGCTGGTGATCTATTATTTTCTCGCCGGGTGGACGCGCCTGCGCAAGCGGACGATCAGCAGCCGGGGCAGCTTTGACGGCGCGCTGACGATCGCACGGGTGATCCAGAATGTGGTCGACGCGACATCATCCTATGTGCTGACGATTGCGACCATCAACCTGAGCCTGGGCCTTGCCATCGCCATAGCGCTGTCGCTGATCGGCATGCCTTCGCCCATGATGTGGGGCGGCATCGTCGCGCTGCTGAACTTCATTCCCTATTTCGGCCCGATCCTGGCGGCGACGCTGCTGGGGCTGGGCGGATTGATGGTGTTCGACGATGTGTGGGTGGCGCTGACGCCCGCCGCCGTGCAGATCGGCTTTCATCTGGTGGAGGCGAACGTCATCACGCCGCTGGTGCTGGGACGGCGGCTGACGATGAATCCGCTGCTGATTCTCGTCTCGCTGACGTTCTGGGGATGGGTATGGGGCACGCCCGGCGCGCTGCTGGCGGTGCCGCTGCTCATCATATTGCAGACGATCATTTCGGCCGCGGGCAAGCCGGATATCGCGGGTTTCCTGTTTGAAGCGGGCACGTTGACGACCGATCGACGCCATGAAGGGAACGATAATGGCGGATAGCGAAAAGGGGGTGTTGACAGGGCCATCGCCCTCTTATACCTGCGCCGCTCCACACCGTACGCGGGTGTAGCTCAGTTGGTTAGAGCGCCGGCCTGTCACGCCGGAGGTCGCGGGTTCGAGCCCCGTCACTCGCGCCATTTTCCTTAAGAAAATAGGCGCATTGCGCGATATTCATGCCGCTTTAGCGCAGGCTGCGGCCCGGTGTAGGCGCAGTCTGCGCTTGTTCAGCGGCTGGCGCAAAGGCCGGTCATGCCGGCGACAGAGCCTCCGCAGCCTTGCGAGAGCGTTGAGTGCGAAGAGCGGCGCCAACGCCGGCAATTCCCAGCAACATCATCGCCCAAGTCGCAGGCTCTGGAACGCCCGACACCGCGCCCAGGGTGAAGGTCGTTATCAGGCCGCCTTCAAAGCCAAAGCCAAAGTCATGGACGCGGCTGAACATATCATTCTCCACCAGATCGTTGGACAGGAACATGCCTGCAAATTCCACACCGCTGGGAATGCCGGATGTGTTCACATTCAGCAGAAGATTTCCTGCGGACGGATCGTAATTGAAATCACTGAACGAGAATATCAGGCTGTTTCCGACAATCTGCCCCGCGAGCGTCCCGCTGAAAATCGTGGTATTGTCGCTGCCCAGGTTGCTCGCAAAGTTTGAGCTGAGGCCATTTACCGTCTTGGATGTTGTCGACAGGCTCAAGCTATAGGTGCCTGTCGATGCCGTTCCGCTGGCGAGCGCGAAGGAGATGGCGCTGATCGCCACGGTATCCGATCCGAAGGCGGTTGAACTGTAAACCTGCTGATATGTGGTAGGGTTGGCATCAAACGTCCCGCCAAAGGGGAAGGCGTTCACCGTTGCGGGCGTGCCGATGACAAGTTCTGCCGCCATTGCATAGTTCGGAATTGCGATCGCCAGTATACAAGTAAAAATCTTTGCGTAACGCATTACGAATCCCCTTTGCGCAGTCGATCAGGCTGTCATGGTAGCCAATTTGCGGCGTGGATAAATCATTTCAGCCAGATTATATTCGAATGTGTCGGCCAGATCCCATCCGGCAAATGCTTTTCATGCGACGGAGTATTGCAGACGGCGATAACTCTATGGGATAACCTGCTTTTCCTTGTTGGTGCCAGATCGTTCACTACCTGGAGCTGGTCGGCTCGATCATAGGAAAAGAATGCAATGGCACAGCAGGTGTTCGCACTCTGATGGCGCTAGGGAAGTCACGAAAGCGAAATGACGGCGTGGCGCCGGCAAGCGTGTTCGCTTGATCGATCAAATGTTCCGACAATTTAACAAGGCTGTTTAGCGCGAGCGGGATTGATTTGATACGAAAACGCCGTCTCCTGCGCTTGGCAGGAAACGGCGGATTTCCTTGGTCGGGACGAGAGGATTCGAACCTCCGACCCCCACACCCCCAGTTTGAAAATCGGGGCGTTAGCATAGGTTTGTGCAAGCTAGAGCAGGTGCATAAACCCAAGGAAATTAGCCGTTTGTTGATGCTGGGCGGTTAGTGTAAGTTAGCGCAAGTTTGCACCGCGCTCTTACATGGCTCTTACACGAGGTTTCAATGCCCAAGATTGCCCTCACCAAGCAGAACATCGACCGGAAGATAAAGGAGCACCCCGGAGGCACCGTCATCTATGTCGATACGCGCACCAAGGGCTTCGGCCTGCGGGTCACCGCCACGGGCGCTGCCAGCTTCATCATGCAGGGCACGGTGAAGGGGCAGAAGAAAGAGAGGCGCGTTACCATTGGGTCATATGGCGCATGGACAGTCGATCAGGCCCGGCGCCGTGCCGAGGAGATTGGGCACCAGCTTGAAGATGGCATAGACCCGGTGGAGGAGCGAAAGCAGAGCGAGGCTGCCAAGGTGACGCTGCGGCAGGTTGCGGACGCATATTTCGCTCGACCGGGCATGTTGAAAGAGAGCACCCGCGCTGAAATGGACCGGCATGTGACGCAGGTGTTTGAGGCGTGGCAAGAGCGGGCAATCACGAGCATTACGCCTGCGGAATGCCGGAAGCGTTACAGCGAAATGGCGACCAAGGGATTGCGCGGGAAGGGGCCAGCGCCGGTGCAGGCGCAGGCGTCGATGATTACGTTGCGGACGCTCATCAATTTCGCGCGAGACGAGTATGTCCTAGCGAATGGCAAACCCATCATCGAGGCGAACCCCACGGCAATCCTCAAGAAAGAGCTGGGCAGGGAGCCGACCGAGCGCACCCGCCAGATTGACCGTCGCCAGATTGGTGCCGCGTGGAACGCGCTCCTGATGGCGCAGACCATGGCTCGGAACGACGATGCCCGTGCCGGAGCGGATTTGGTGATGTTTCTTCTGTTGACGGGTGCTCGCCGGAATGAGGGTGCGATGCTCACTTGGGATCGCGTTCACCTTTCCGACGACCCGACGGATTGCTGGTGGCATCTGCCCAATCCGAAGAACAACAATCCCATTTGGCTCCCGCTCAGCAGTCAGGCAGCGGCGCTGCTCCGGTCGCGGAAGCCCGATGAGGATGACCACGGTGCCAGCCCGTATGTGTTTCCGACGCGCAGTAAGCTCGGCCATGTCAGGGACACCCGTGCCCCGCTTGAGCAGGTCAGCGCCGCAATCGGGATGGAGCGGCTTTCCGCGCATGATCTTCGCCGGACATTCGTGACTTTGGGGGTGAAGGCTTGCCGACTTGACCTTGCCAAGCTGGAACTTCTCACGAACCACGTGCCGCAAGGTATCACCGCCAAGCATTATCTCGAAACGTCCGACCTGAAAGATTACTACCCCGAAGTTCAGGCGATCAGCGACTATATCGAGGGTGAGGCGCGGCTGGCTGTGGCGAAGGCAAGTGGCGAGAACGTGGTGGCGCTGCCCCAGCGAGCGTGACGCACTGCATTTCGCGGCTGCGCCGGGGTAGCAGGGGCGGCACCAGCGCGCCGCCGGGTAAGGGGCGGCAGGGCGGCGATCGCGCCCCACGCGGCCCCACAGCGAAGGTCGGCCCCGCCATCCAAAATCGCACCGTTCAGGCAAAATCGGTCGAGAGGGCCGACCATCTCAAAATCGCCCGACCCCGGCTTAGAGATTGAAAAAATCTCGGCGGACTTTGCGACCTGATGCGATCCCGGTTCGGGACAACGAACTTTGCATTTTATCCAACATTGGCCTGTTACCTTATGCTAACAAGCTACGCATAGCGCCGCAGACGGGGCGCTCTAATCTACTGTCTGCGCATCGGTTGGAGTAAGGCGCAAGCCCCAGGACACCGACATTCTGCCAGAGGGTGTTCCTCTGGTGCTGATGACCACAGCTTAATTCACCCTAGTCGGCGGTCGAGGACCGCGCTGGGTAAGCTGCGAGTCATCAACATGGCTAACACTGCCAAAGTTCTCAACAATGAAGCCGCTGCGGCGCTGCTCGGTGTCACGCCCGGAACGCTCAAGTTCTGGCGCTGTAAGGGCAAAGGTCCGCGCTATATCAAGCTGGGCAGTTCGCCCCGTGCCGGTGTCGCTTATGACCCGGCAGAGGTGGAGGCGTGGAAAGCGGCGCGCACATTCGCGTCCACCAGCGCCGCGACTGTGAGCCACCCCGGCGATGCGTAAGGCACCAGCCGCGAAAAGCGGCCGGATGCCCAGCAACACCCGACCGCCTCATCCGAAAGTCCCCAATCCTCGTCGAAAGACCAGCGACATGCACAAAATACACGGCCTCGCCGTAGGTCTACAACCCCGGCACTTTTCCGGTAAAATTCACCCTCGCGTTAAAAAAGGCCCGATGGATTGGGGCGCGTGCAAAATCCCCTCCTACCCCCACCGGCAGGAGGCGCGTCATGTCTGATGACTATGAGCGCGACGTTGTTGATGCTTTCCTTGCTCAAAAGCCTGCACCAACGCCACCCCCGCTGCCCGTTGACACGCCACCAGCGCCACCGACTCAATGCGCAGACGGTGCATTTCCCTTGCCTCCGGGTAAAGTCGGTGAGCTTGCCCAATACATCTTTGGACAAGCCATGCGCCCGGTCCCGGAGGTTGCCACGGTGGCAGCGTTGGGAATCATGGCAGGGCTGGCGGGCCAGCAGTGGATTACGTTCACGGACACCGGCCTCAATCTTTATATCGTGCTGGTCGCGCGGTCTGGTGTGGGTAAGGAGGCCATGCACGATGGCATCAGCGAAATCCGATATGCGATGGCGGAACAATATCCCGCGTCCAGCAACTATTTCGACTTTACGGAATACGCTTCTGGACCCGCACTCACCAAAGCCTGCGCGGTCAATTGGTGCTTTCTGAACATCAGCAGCGAGTTGGGCCACCGCTTCAGGGCAATGGCGAATGCCAAAGATGGTCCAATGACAACTCTGCGGAAGACGCTGAACCAACTCTATATGAAGTCCGCGCCGCGCTCCATGATGGGGGGCATCGGTTACAGCTCGCAAGAGAATAACGTCGAACCGTCAGGCGGGGTGGCCTATAGCCTTTTGGGCGAAACGACGCCGCGCACCTTCTACGAGTCCATCACCGATTCAATGATGGAAGATGGCCTTATGTCCCGCTTCCTCGTCATTCAGTATGACGGGAAGCGACCGCCGGAAAATGCCATGCGGCAAACGACACCTCCAAAGGAGGTTGTCGATTGGCTGTCACGTATCGCCCGTCATGGCGAATTGCTGCGCAGCCAGAACAAGCATATGCCTGTCCCCGCTCTGCCAGATGCCAAGCAAGCTCTCGATGCGTTCCGCGATGAATGCGACCGGAAGATCGACGCGGCAGACGACGACGAATGGATTGTTCAGCTTTGGAACCGGGCGCACATTAAAGTGCTCAGGGTAGCCACGCTGCTAGCGGTTGGCGACCAGCCTTACGGCCCCAAGGTGACGCTCGAACAGGTGGAGTGGGCAATCGCGCTCGTCCGGCACGGCAACGCCGAATTTCTCAAGCGGATTGGTCTTGGCGAGGTTGGTGAAGGCAGCGACGGCGGGCGCGAGGCAAAGATGCTCGACATCTGCCGCGAGTTTATCAGGCCGGGCGCGAAGATGCCCAAGGGGCTGAAGAATGGCGAAGCAATGCGCCAGAACGGTATCGTGCCACGTCTCTACCTCCAAACCCGAACCCAGCGCGTTGCCGCATTCGACAAGCATAAGCTGGGCGCAAAGGCGGCACTGGACCTTGCGATCAACACCGCCATCGCCAACGGCTGGATTATGGAGGTGAAGAAGGACAAGCTGGTCGAGATCTACGACTTCCACGGCAGGGCTTATCGCGTGCTCAATCTCCCCAAATAACCACGCTGGGGCGCTAATGCGGCCACTTGCATTAGCGTCCCAAGCGTTCCCAGCCGTTGGAGCGGCGCTATCTTTAGCGGGCATTAGTGCCGCGACGCTAATGCTGCAAACCCGCGAAAATGCTCACTTAATATACCATATTACACACAACTTTAGTGCTTTAGCGTAGAGGGTGTGTAGCTGGTCAATTCAGAGCATTTCATGGGTATAGGGACAGGGGACGGCGCTAATGCGCTAATGCGCTAATGCGCCGTCCGTCACGGGCCGGGCTGTCGCTATTGGAACTTGCGGCGCATGAAGACCTTAACGTCATCGGTCGTCAGCTTGAACCATTCGCCGTTTGCGCGCCGGTCTGCAAAGCGCCGATGCCAGTATGCTTCAATACCCGGTGGATCGTCAGTGGTTATGGCGTGGATGAGCGTTGCGGCATCGGGGAGCGCAATTCGTATCTCCTTCACGCGCCGTTCCAGTTCGTCGCTCCTGCCAACCTTGTAAAAGTCGCCCGACTTGATGAGGTAGACATGCCCGTCCACCTGTTTCGCTCCGCTAACCGGCGTCTGCTGACGCGGACGGGAGCGGTTGGGAAGCATACGCCGGACATCGGCATACTCCGGTGCATCGCCTACGAAAGCGCGGATCGCATCCACCATGTCATCCTGACGACCGAGGTTGCCCCGAATCGTCTTAGGTGCGGGAATGGATGGAGCGGACGCCCTGAGCATCGAAATCTCGTCGTTGGTCGGGAAGTGTCCGTAATGGCGTGCTGCGGCAATGATACCAATGATGATTGAGTTCGCGTCGGACTTGCCCGTCCAAGTGTTTGGCTGGAAGCCGGCCTCTATAAGTGCGTCTCCCACCGCGCCCAATACTTGCCCCGCCACTTCGTCTCGGTGATCCCGGTGGCAGAAACGAACGCCTGATTGCCCGGTGCTTGCCCGCCGTTGAGTGCGGCCAGCCTTTTAATCTCATTGATGATGTGTTCGCGCATGGTGGCACCATAGCTTGCCTTGCAGCTTGCCGCCAGTGGTCACCACATGCAGCGAGCAGCGCCGGGGCTGGGGCGCGAAAGCACCGCGCTCGTCGCTAGGGGTGCGGCCATGCGCTGCCGTGCCTGTGCGGGCCTTACAGCGCACCGCGCCAGCGTGGTCATCACGCCCAAATCGTCGGCAAGCAAACATGCTGTTTGAACGCCGACCGTTCGCGGAACTACGGAACTCATTGAAATTGTTAGAGCATATTGCGGAACTACAGCGCGAATAGCTACCGTGTAAGGGCAGTGTATGTTTTATCCGAAAGTGTAGTTCGATATGGCCGATGAAATTGACACCCGCGTCACCCCGTCTTTTCATCCTGAGACGGTGCAGGCGATTGCGGAATACGACGACGACACTTCAAGCATTCTTGCCGGGACCGTTTCCGCGTTCAACGAAGCCTACATCGCAGTCGGGCGCGTCCACGACGCCAGCGCCGCGTCCAAGACCAACCCGGCATGGAACGAAGCGGCGGCGCTCATCCACACGGCGGATTTCGCGGACAAGCTGACCCTACAGCTTGCCAAGCGATTCGACAGTGCCACCGCGAACCTGAACCGTGTGATTGAGGGGCTTGAGACGGAACTGTCTCAGCCCATTGAGGGGAAGGGCGTGGGCGCGATGGCGGGCGAGATCAGGGCGTATGTCCATTCGCTGCCGGATGGGCAGCAGATGAGCTTCATCCGCAACGCAATCGAGGCGGGCGACGAACGCACCGTTGGCGCTTGCCTCGGCGGGCCAGCTTATCTGTGCGGTATCACGCCGGAGGTCCAGAAGGTTTTGCTGAAGCTCTACCACGAGAAGGCGAACCCTCGTGCCGCCAAGCAACTGCGGGCCGCGAAGGCGGGTCTTGAACTGATCGGTGAGCGCGGCGGCCTCGTCTTTGGTGAGATGGAGAAGGCGGTCGGGGCGAAACAAGCAAAAGTGCAGAAACTTCGCGCAGCAAAGGCGGCGGCTGAAAAGTCGTTCGTCGTCTGATCCTTGTTCTAATCAAATCGAGGCATCCGATGACTGAACAGATTGCACCGCCTTGGGGAACGGACTGGAAGCCCACGCCTCAACCCATCCCATCCGAACCGCGTGGTCCGGGCAACCCGGCATGGGTGAAGAATGGTCCATCTCCCAACCCGAAGGGACGACCGGCGGGCGTGCCTGACAAACGGTTGCTGGCCACACAGGCGGCGCTGGACGAGATGCGCAACATCGTTGCGATGCTGGTCGGTCGCGCCCTTGAGGGCGATACGAACGCCGCGTCCATCGTGCTGTCGAAGGTGCTGCCCTCGGTGAAGGCGCAGGCAGAGAAGGTGAACTTCGAGTTCGACGCCACCGCACCGATCAGCGAGCAGGTCGCCCAGGTGCTCGACGCCGTTGCCGCTGGCGCGGTCGCGCCCGATGTCGGCAGGCTCATCATCGACAGCATCAAATCGCTCGCGGACGTGCGCGCCAGCGAGGAGCTGGAAGCCCGGATCGCCGCTCTTGAGGAGGCCCGCGATGCCCGAGCGTAAAACGGAATTATTTGCACATTTTTTGCGAACGGGCCGAGTGCGACCGGCCTTGCTGAAAATCCCATCATAGGGGTAGGGGCATGACGATCATCAACACCGAACGAAACCGCGTCCACGCCCATGCCATTGGCGATGACGATGTGTTCGTGCGCATCTCGCTCTTGGGATACGACGAAGCGGGAGCGCGGGTAGTGCGCCACCTGCGATACGAACCCATCACCGAATATCAGGCAGCGGTGGATTGGGCGGTCAGCATGGCGGACGTTATGGCGCACCCCATCCATGTCGTTCCCCTCAACGGCGATGACATGCGCGAGCCAAGCCGCTTTCTGCCCATCTGTGAAGCGGTCGCCCGCATGACCGATCAGGAGCGCGGCGAGATGCGGCGGGGCATCGTGCAGAGCATGTGCGAGGTGATGCGCGATTGCGACGACTGGCGGGTCCGCGCCGACGCTTACGACATTCTGCGCCAATTGAAGGTGACATATGAAAGCTGACATTTCGTTGGCGGAGCGCCGCCGTATTGAACGCGAGCAGTGGGCGGAGATTCGCGCCATGCTGGCACCGCGCCACTTCGCTGCAATGCACGAGCAGATGGCAATCGACGCTACGCTGGCACGGTTGGAGCTTGAAGCCCTCATTGAAGCCGCGCCTGCCATTTATGCCGCGATGGGGCGCACGGCGGTTTCCGTGCCTGCACCTGTGGTCATGCCAGAAGCTGAACCCGCTCCACCGCCTACGCCTGTGCCGCTGGTGGCTCGCCCCGGTGCGCCGGACCTACCCTTTGACCTTCGCTACCATCTCGGCTTGCGATAACCACAATGGCAGGCATCCGCGCCCTTCAACGCCGCATCAAGCGGATAGAGGAAGCGGAGAAGCCGAGACCATCCCCATTCACGCTCTTGTTCGGGTCGTTTGACGCTTGGGTTGAGCACGAGGTGCTCCCCGGCATTCAGAGCGGGGCGCTGGACCGGCGGGACATGGTGGCGGTCGTTGCTGCCCTGCGAGCATGGGAGCGCGACGGGACATGGAGCGACGCATATGCACGCTGACGGTGAACCCGCGTGGCTGGTAGCATGGCGCGAGCGCGACCATCAGCCGCAAACCCCCAAGCAACCCAAGCCGCGCAGGCCCGCACCGCCGCGTGACGGGCCCTATACCCCGCTCCGCATGAAGGGGCAGGCTGCCGCTATTGGTATCATCGAGCCGGACGCTTGGCCGTTTGACGGGTGCGTGCGCCGCGAGCCGGTCACGGACATGGATATTCCGGGCCGTGTGGTTAGGAAGGTAGGCTGGCACCGCTGCCTCAAGTGTCGCCGTCCATTTTTCTCAGAGGACGTGCTGCGCCTGCGGCTGTGCAGCGGCGCGGACGGGTGCAGGGGAGACGAGGACCGATTTACGAGATGAGTTAGCGCGGGAGTTCCATCTTGCTTGCCGCGCCGGGGTTAAGGCCACCGACCCCCGCCATAAACATCGGGGCCAGCAGCGGGGACGGGTCTCCTCCCGCCTGACGCTGTCAGCACCCTGCGCCTTCGGGCGTGGGGTGCTGCTATGAGTGCGGCGATTCAGGGCAACTCTTACATGCCCCTTACACGGCGCTCGCACAGCAAAACGGGCAGCTTTCGCTGCCTGCTAAGTGCTTGTAAAAGCTGGTAAAATTGGTCGGGACGAGAGGATTCGAACCTCCGACCCCCACACCCCCAGTGTGATGCGCTACCAGGCTGCGCTACGTCCCGACCGGAGCGGGGCATTTAGGCGGATGCTTTCCAACTTGCAAGCGGGTTGGCGATGCCCTGCGCACATAAGATCCGTTCGTCCCGGACCGGCCGGAGGCGCATTCTTCTCAGGAAGAAAAGCATGGCGCTTCGACGGGTTCGGGGCGGAGGGCATATAGCCAGCCGGGAACCGCATCGCTGTTGCCCCGGGCGCGGCGCTGTGGTAGCCGCCCGCCCTTGTCCCGAGGGGTGTGGTAAAGCGGCGGTGAACGCCGCGCCCATGCCATTCTCGCCTGTTCGTCCCTGGAACGCGAAAGTCCATCGATGCTCATTTCCCCCGCTATGGCCCAGACTGCTGGCGGCGCTGCTTCCAGCGCCGGTTTTATCGTTAATGTCCTGCCGCTCGTGGCGATCTTTGCCGTCTTCTATTTCCTGCTGATCCGTCCGCAGCAGAAGCGGATGAAGGAACATCAGAACAAGGTCGCCGGTGTGAAGAAGGGCGATCAGGTGGTGACGGGCGGTGGCCTGGTGGGCAAGGTGGTGCGTGTCGATGACGTCTATGCCGATGTCGAGCTGGCCCCGAACGTCAAGGTGAAGGCCGTCAAGTCGACCCTGACCGACGTGATCGACCCGACCGCGGCCAAGCCCGCCAACGACTGAACGGGTCGCCCAAGATGCTCAACTTTTCCCGCTGGGCCGTCGCCGGCATCCTCCTGCCGCTGCTGATCGGCATATTGTGCGCGGTCCCCAGCTTCCTGCCCGACAGGGTGGTGGAAAAGCTGCCGGCGGCGCTGCACACGCGCATCAACCTGGGCCTTGACCTTTCGGGCGGCAGCTACCTGCTGCTGGAGGCGAGCACCGCCGACGTCGCCAAGCAGCGCCTGACCAACATGGAGGATCAGGTTCGCACGGAAATGCGCCGGCAGGACCCGCGCATCGCCATCGGCGACATATCCAGCCGCGACGGCAAGCTGAGCTTCATGGTGCGCGACCCCGCCCAGGTGGACGCCGCCGTCGAGCGCATCCGCCCGCTGACGCAGGGCGCGGGCATGACCGGCCAGCGCGATTTCAACGTCGAGGTGGTGAACAGCCAGACCATCGTCGTCACGCCGACCGAGGCGGGCATCGCCAATTCGGTCGACAGCGCCATGGCCGTCGCCACCGAAGTCATCCGCAAGCGCATCGACGAGATGGGCACGCGCGAACCGACCGTCATCCGCCAGGGCGCCAACCGTATCGTCGTGCAGGTGCCCGGCCTGCAGAATCCCAAGGCGCTGAAGGACCTGCTCGGCAAGACCGCCAAGCTGGAATTCAAGCTGGTCGACACGACCGCCGACCCGGCCGAAGTGGCCAAGGGCCGCGCGCCGGTGGGCAGCGAAGTGCTGCCCTATCCGACCAATCCGGGCGGCATTCCGTTCATTGCGGTCAAGCGGCAGGTGATGGTTTCCGGCGACGAGCTGTCGGACGCCAGCCAGGCCTATGACCAGCAGAACAACCAGCCGGTCGTCACCATCCGCTTCAACAGCGCGGGCGGCACCAAGTTCGGCCGCGTGACATCCGAGAACGTCAATCGCCCGTTCGCGATGATTCTGGACGGACAGGTATTGTCCGCGCCGAACATCAACGAGCCGATCCTGGGCGGCACCGCGCAGGTCAGCGGCAACTTCACCGTCGAAAGCGCCAACCAGCTCGCCATCGCGTTGCGGTCCGGCAAGTTGCCCGTGACGATGAAGGTGGTGCAGGAATCGACCGTCAGCCCGGAACTGGGCGCGGATTCGATCAAGGCGGGCCTGTCCGCTTCGGTCATCGCCGTCGTCGCCGTCGCGATCTTCATGTTCCTGAGCTATGGCCGCTGGGGTTTCTACGCGAACCTGGCCGTGACCATCAACGTGCTGGTGATCCTGGGCGTGATGGGCATGCTGAACGCCACGCTGACCCTGCCGGGCATCGCCGGCTTCGTGTTGACCATCGGTACGGCGGTGGACGCCAACGTGCTGATCTATGAACGCATCCGCGAGGAATTGCGACGCGGGCGCGGCGTCGTGCAGGCGATCCAGTTCGGGTACAAGGAAGCCAGCCGCACCATCTTTGAAGCGAACGTGACGCACGCCATCGCCGGCGGCATCATGCTGGTGCTGGGCTCCGGCCCGGTCAAGGGCTTTGCCATCGTGCTGCTGATCGGCATCGCCACCAGCGTGTTTACGGCCGTGACCTTCACGCGCCTGCTCGCCGCCAACTGGGTGCGGCGCAAGCGGCCGACCGAAATCAAGATGGGGCCGCTGCGGGTTGTGCCCGACAACACGAACATCGGTTTCGTGCGCGTACGCCATATCGCCTTCGTCATGACGGCGGCGCTGACGGTCGCGGCGGTGGTCGCCGTGTTCATCCACGGCCTCAATCTGGGCGTCGACTTCAAGGGCGGCGTGGCGATCGAGGAGAAGTTCGCTTCCGCGCCGCAACTGGACAAGATCCGGTCGACGGTGAACGGCCTTGGCGTGGGCGACGCGACGCTGCAGCAGCTGGGCGGGCAGAACACCGTGACCATCCGCCTGCCGGCGCCCGAATCCACCGACGAAGGCGCGACCGACAAGATGGTGGAGACGGTGAAGTCCGCGCTGGCGAAGGAGTTCCCCGGCGCGACCTTCAGCAACTATTCCACCGTGTCCGGCAAGGTTTCGGGCGAGCTGATCCAGAACGGCGTGCTGGCTGTGGTGCTGGCGATCATCGGCATCGCGATGTTCTCGTGGTTCCGTTACGAATGGCAGTTCGGCGTTTCGACCGCCGTCGCCATCGTCCACGACGTGCTGATGACGCTGGGCTTCTTCGCCATTACGGGGCTGGAGTTCGACCTGAACATCGTGGCCGCCGTGCTGACGATCATCGGCTATTCGATCAACGACAAGATGGTGATCGACGACCGCATCCGCGAGAATATGCGCAAGTACCGCAAGATGGACATGAAGGCGCTGATCGACCTTTCCGTCAACGAGACGCTGCCGCGTACCGTGATGACGTCCGTCACCGTGCTGCTGGCGCTGGGCGCGCTGCTGTTGCTGGGCGGCCATGTGCTGCGCGGCTTTACGGCGGCGATGGTGCTGGGCATCATCGTTGGCACCTACTCGTCGGTCTATGTGTCGTCCTCGCTGCTCATCACGCTGGGGCTGAAGCCCGAGCCTGAAGGCAAGAAGGCCAAGGGCGTGGCCGCGCAGGCCGAGCGCGTGGGCCCCAAGGACGGAGCCGTTCCCTGAGCGAGTGGAAGCCCGAGGGACGCGGGCGCAGCGGCATAGAGCTGCACCGCGACCCCGATGGGCTGGGGCCGATCGTCACCGGCTTTTCCGGGCGCGGCTTTCGCGTGCGCGACGCGGTGTTTCCCGACGGGCTGTTGCTGACGCCGCTAGCGGCGATGGCGTGGGACGATACGCCCGCTGCTATCGAGGGTTTGGGCGAGGCGCATATCGCGCCGCTGCTGGCGC
>Ga0209066_10004877_pt1 | contig 14385 bp, 11 predicted proteins | sample All_14_2_FD_187198 | JGI IMG/M metagenome (GOLD analysis project Ga0209066, IMG submission 187198) | Freshwater microbial communities in response to fracking from Pennsylvania, USA - Allegheny Zone_MetaG_DW_15 (SPAdes) (version 2) ...
GGCGTAGGCGTAGGCGTAGGCGTAGGCGTAGGCGTAGGCGTAGGCGTAGGCGTAGGCGTAGGCGTAGGCGTAGAATTGACGCCGCTGCCCCCACCGCCGCAAGCCCCCAAAGTAGCGCCTGCCGTTACAAGCAGCGTACAGGCCGTTGCGCGAAACACATAGGATTTGATCATTTCAAGCTACGTCCCGACACGCGCCAATATTCATTGGATATAAACCGTAATCCGAAACGATATCGTTAACGGCCGACTTGTCCTGCGCAGCCTGTGCCGATAGGCCGCAGCGATGCCCTCTGGCTCCACCATCCACCCCGCCTGGCACCATGTCGAAGCATGGATCTTCGACCTGGATAATACGCTGTACCCGGCAAAGACGGATCTGTTCGGCCTGATCGATGTGAAGATGGGCGCATTCATCCAGGCGTTGCTGGGATGCGACCCGATCGAAGCGCGAGCGACGCAGAAGCGCTTCTTCCTGGAGCACGGCACAACGCTGTCCGGCCTTATGTCCCATTATGGGACAGATCCGTATCAATTCCTTGATTTTGTTCATGATATTTCGCTCGATCGGCTGGAAGTCGACGCCGATCTGAACCGCAGGATCGCGGCTTTACCGGGCCGCCGGCTAATCTTCACCAATGGCGATGCACCCTATGCGCGGCGCGTACTCGATCGCTTGGGGCTGGCGGATGCGTTCGAGCTGATCCACGACATCCACGCGTGCCAGTACATCCCCAAGCCCGATCCATCCGGTTATACGGTGCTGTGCGACACCCATGGCCTGAACCCCTTGCGTTCCGCCTTTTTCGAGGACATGGCGCGCAACCTGAAGCCGGCGAAAGCGATCGGCATGACGACCATTTGGGTGAACAATGGATCGGAAGCGGGGCATGTCGGCGCCGATCCCGATTTCATCGATCACGAGACCGACCATCTTTCGCCGTTCCTGGCGCACATCACCGGAGCCTGACATGACCGAACAGCTTGCCGCCATCATCGACGCCGCCTGGGACGATCGCGCCAATGTGAGCCTGTCGACCACCGGCGAAGTGCGCGAGGCCGTGACCGAAGCGCTCAACATGCTCGACAGCGGTATGGGCCGCGTGGCCGAGCCGGCCGGCGATGGCTGGAAAGTCAACCAGTGGCTGAAGAAGGCGGTGCTGCTGTCGTTCCGCCTGAACGACAATGTGCTGACGCCGGGCGGACCGGGCGCGGGCTTCTGGTGGGACAAGGTGCCGTCGAAGTTCGCCGGATGGGGCGAAGCGGAATTCCGCGCCGCGGGTTTCCGCGCCGTGCCGGGCAGCTTCGCGCGGCATGGCGCACATATCGCGAAGAATGTGATCCTGATGCCCAGCTTCGTGAACATCGGCGCGTTCGTCGACGAAGGCACGATGGTCGACACATGGGTGACGGTCGGCAGCTGCGCGCAAGTGGGCAAGAATGTGCACCTGTCCGGCGGCGTGGGCCTGGGCGGCGTGCTGGAGCCGCTGCAGGCGGACCCGGTGATCATCGAGGATGACTGCTTCATCGGGGCGCGGTCCGAAGTGGTGGAAGGCGTGCGCGTGGGCAAGGGATCGGTCCTGTCGATGGGCGTGTTCATCACCAGCACGACCAAGATCGTCGATCGCACGACGGGCGAGATCTTCATCGGCGAAGTGCCGCCCTATTCCGTGGTCGTGCCCGGCAGCCTGCCCGGCAAGCCGCTGCCCGACGGTACTCCGGGGCCGAACCTGTCCTGCGCCGTGATCGTCAAGCGCGTGGACGCCCAGACGCGGTCCAAGACGGCAATCAACGACCTGCTGCGCGATTAAGGCACGCCTGTTGGACGCCGCATGCGGGGTACACGGCTGCGGCGTCGCGAATGCGAAAGGAAAATCGGTCGGCGCGTCCTCGCCTCGGGCACCCGGGGCTCGACGACTTTGGTAACGATGAAGTCGCGTCGAGACTTCTGGTTGATATCGCGCCGGGCCCTGCTGTGGTTGGAGGCACTTTCGCGGTTTGCCGCGACACGGACAGGTAAATCCCATCACCGGAGCGGGAGCCTCACTCCCTTCGCCTGATGGACGGCGCGCCGCCCGGCGATCCGGCCTCCAGAACCACCCCCGTGCACGACGTCCCCGACAGGGAAGATGGCACGATATCGGCTATGCTACGGACATCCGCTTTGTTCCCGGATGGCTCCGCACCGACCGACCCGCCAGTGCGCAATGCGCCCGGCGGCATTCCACCTCCAGTCCCGCCCTGGCCATCGGCGATCGTGAAGGCGTAACGCCTGTGGCATTTTCGGATGCCTGTAGGACAGCGGAAAATGCCACAGGCGCAGGGATGACGAAAAGAGGGAGGCTTTACGCGGCGTTCGCGACTGCCGTTTCCAGCGCGAGGCGGGCGATCGCTTCCGGCAAAGCAAGCGTCGTAATGGCGCGATCGCAGGCGGCGCGGGCAGAATGAATAATGGGCGCGGCTTCAGGTGACTGGCCAAAGGCATGGCCGCCGGCGGCGCAAAGGACGGCAAGGCCGGCCGCACCGTCATGAGCAACGCCCTGCAGCATGATGGCCCGCGCCTGCCCCCGCGCCTTCGCCAGCGATCCGAACAACCGATCAGCGGAAGGACGCGCGCCATTAACCGGGTCACTCTCCACAAACTGCACGACACCCCCCGGCCAGCGATCAATGACGACGTGACGGTTTGGGTCAGCCGCGATCAGCACAGTGCCGCTGACGAGCGGCGCACCATGCCGAGCCATCTTCACCTGCGGACGGATCGCTTCGGCAAGGCGTGCGGCAAATGGCAAGGCGACGCCTTCATCCATGTCCAGCACAACCAGAGTCGGCGGACAAAAATTGGGGAATACAGACAAGAGTTCGATTGTCGCATCCATCGCCTGCATGCTGCCTGCAATGGCGATGATGCGTCCATCCGGCATGTAATCGCGCCATTCATCGACAGGCGCATCCTCCGCAGGCGCAGAAGGCACGTCAAACGGCGCTTTGGCCGCTGTCAGCACGGCCTGGCACAGACTTTCGGCGAACTGGTCGAATTCGCCGGGTGTCACACGCTGGGGCTTGGGGAAGCAGGCCACGGCGCCGATATCGAGCGCCTGTTTGGAGATATCGCTGCCCTTTTGTGTCTGACCGGAGAGCATGACAACGCGCAACGGCGTGGTCTTCATCAACTCCTCCAGAAACTCGAGCCCGTTCTTGCCCGGCATTTCGACATCGAGCGTGATAACGGTGGGGCGTAAACGGGCGATCATCTCCCGCGCTTCGTCCGCACCGTTCGCCGCCCCGACCACTGCAAGGTCACGATGCGCGTCCAGCGCACGCGAGAACAACGCGCGCATGGTGATGGAATCATCGACGACCAGAACCTTCGTTACCACGCAATACTCCGTCCGGTCGTCTGACCCGAGGGCCGTTGCACAACACTGCGCGACGGACCAAGCGAGCGCCGCGACCATGCGTCCCCCCGGTCCTTGATCTTGCGGCCATCCCCCAACCCGCGTCGTGCTTTAGTAAGCTTTTGATCGCGCAACACTTCCATAAGGTAAACACCCGGTTGTTCGCGTAACGATATGCGACGAAATGCGTGCACTGGACGGCGGAACATTGCTTTCGCGCGACAAGCCCCTAATTCCCTGCCCATGCCCCCCGACACAGCCGACGCACAGCCCGTTCCGCCCATGTGGTCAACGCTGCGGCGTTTCCTCATCTATCTGTGGCCCAACGATTCGCGCGAGTTGCGCGTGCGCGTGGTGCTGGCGATGGTTTTCGTGCTGGCGGCAAAGGCCGTGGGCCTGTCCATGTCGTTCCTCTACAAGGCGGCGGTCGACCGGATGGCACCCGGCATGGAGCCGGCCGTCGGCCTCGCGATCGGGCTGGTCATTGCCTATGCCGGCGCGCGCTTCGCGTCGGCGGCGTTCGACAATATCCGCAACGTCATTTTCGAACGGGTGGGGCAGGAAGCCGGGCGGCGGCTGTCCGAACAGGTGTTCCGGCACCTGCACCGGCTGTCGCTGCGCTTTCACCTCAATCGCAAGACCGGCGGCGTCACCAAGGTGGTGGAACGCGGGACCAAGAGCATCGACACGATGCTGTATTTCCTGCTGTTCAACATCGCGCCGACCGTGGTGGAGCTGGCCGCGGTGTGCATCATCTTCCAGCTGAAGTTCGGCTTCGGCATGGTCGCGATCACGCTGGCGATGGTGGGCCTGTACATCTGGTTCACGCAGACGGTGACGGAATGGCGCAACGCGCTGCGCCGCGAAATGGTGGACATGGACACCAATGCGGTCGCGCATGCCGTCGACAGCCTGCTGAATTTCGAGACGGTGAAATATTTCGGCGCGGAGGAGCGCGAGGCGGCGCGCTATGGCGACGCGATGCGCCGCTATGCCGGCGCGGCCGTGCGCAGCGAAAATTCGCTGGCGTGGCTGAACATCGGCCAGGGCCTGATCACCAACCTGATGATGGGCGGGGCCATGGCCTATACCGTGTGGGGGTGGAGCAAGGGCCAGTTCACGACCGGCGACGTGGTGCAGGTGAATACGCTGCTGGCGCAGCTGTTCCGGCCGCTCGACATGCTGGGCATGGTCTATCGCACCATCCGCCAGGGCCTGATCGACATGGAAGCGATGTTCCGGCTGGTCGATACGCCGCAGGAAATCGTGGACCGGCCCGCCGCGCCGCTGCTGGCAGTGAGCGACGGGGCGGTGACGTTCGATAATGTGGTGTTCGGATATGATCCCGAGCGCGTGATCCTGAAAGGCGTGAGCTTTGCGATCCCACCGGGGGGCACGCTGGCGATCGTGGGGCCTTCGGGTGCGGGCAAATCGACCATCGCGCGGCTGCTGTTCCGCTTCTACGACGTCACCAGCGGGCGCGTGACGATCGACGGGCAGGATGTGCGCGACGTGGCGCAGGATTCACTGCGCGCCGCGATCGGCATCGTGCCGCAGGACATGGTGCTGTTCAACGATACGATCGGCTACAACATCGCCTATGGCCGCGAAGGCGCGACGCGCGGCGAGATCGAAGCGGCGGCGAAAGGCGCAGCGATCCACGACTCCATCCTGACCCTGCCCGACGGATATGACACGCGCGTGGGCGAGCGCGGGCTGAAGCTATCAGGCGGCGAGAAACAGCGGGTGGCGATCGCGCGGACGCTGCTGAAAGATCCGCCGATCCTGATCCTGGACGAAGCGACCAGCGCACTCGACAGCCGCACCGAAGCGGCGATCCAGCAGGTGCTGACGCAGATTTCGGCGAAGCGCACGACGATCATGGTGGCGCACCGGCTGTCGACCGTCGTGGAGGCCGACGCGATCCTGGTGCTGGATCAGGGGCAGGTGGTGGAAAGCGGCACGCACGCGAGCCTGCTGGCGCTGGGCGGCCTCTATGCGACGATGTGGATGCGGCAGGCGGCGGAGCGGAAGACGGAAGGCCCGCGACTGGATGATGTGTTGGCGTGAGGGGTTAGTGGTCGTTCCCATATAAGCCATGCTTCATTTCCCGCAGGCGCCTCGTGATATTGAAGCCAAGCAGGGCAATGAAGAGCCAGGGTAGTTTCAAAAGCACGCCGATGAGCAGAACGAAAACTATGCTGCCGGCCAGATCATTAGGTAGGGTTCCTAAGATCGCGACAAACACAACGATCATTGGAAAGCTGGACCATGCTCGTATCGACCATGACCGAAGAGAAGATCGCTTCAGAAAACCCAGACCAATGCTAACAATCAAGCATACGCAAGCCCAACATGCATATGCGGTTGCGAGATCGGCTGGGTACATTGTGCGATAATACTACATGAGGCTTCCTGCCGCTACGGTCTTCGGCTTACCCGTCATCCCGAACTTGATCCGGGATCCCGCTGCCTGATCCAAGATTAGCGGGCCCCGGATCAAGTCCGGGGCGACGGCCATGGCATTGGTTCCGCCCCCAATCCCGATCCGGACCACCCCTTCTCCCCTCCCCGCTGGCAACCCGCACTCTTCCTGCTATGCAGTCCGCCTGATGACGCTCGATCCGCTATTGTTGTTGCAGGCCTATGCCATCGGGGTGTTCCCCATGTCGGACGATCGGGACGCGCAGGACATTTACTGGGTGGAGCCCAAGAAGCGCGCGATCATGCCGCTCGACGGCTTTCATCTGTCGCGGAGCCTGGCCAAAACGATCAAGCGCGAGCGGTTTCGCGTGACCACCGACCAAGCGTTTGCCGATGTGGTGGCGCTGTGCGCGCAGTCCACCGAAGACCGGCCGACCACCTGGATCAACGGCGCGATCGAAAATGCCTATGGCGCGCTGCACGATATCGGCTTTGCGCATTCGGTCGAATGCTGGGAGGGCGAAGAGCTGGTCGGGGGCCTCTATGGCGTGACGCTGGGCCGTGCCTATTTCGGCGAAAGCATGTTTTCGCGCCGCACGGACGCGTCGAAAGTGGCGCTGGCGTGGCTGGTGGCGCGGCTCAAGATGGCGGGGTTCACGCTGCTCGACTGCCAGTTCATGACCGAGCATCTGCAGTCGATGGGCGCGACCGAGATCTTACAGAACGACTATCTGGCGTTGCTGGGCGATGCGGTGGCCGACGTACCACTGGGTTTTGGCCGTTCGGTGCTGGAAGCTGGCGCAGGTTCGGCGGCATCCGTCGCGTTTCCGCCCGAGCCGGACGCCGACGCGCCCTTCGCACCCAGTTTCAGCGTGTCGTCGCCCGTTTCCGGCCATTCCATCGTGCAGCTTTTGACCCAGACATCATAGATCGGGTGTTGAACGACGTTGCGGTCCGGCCGTTCCCTGAACAGCCAGCCAGAGAAATTGCGCCGCCACTTGCCGTCGGCCGGGCTGCGCACGTCCAATTGCACGAATGCGCCGGTTTCCGGAATATTCTCCCATGGCGCGGTCTTTTCGCAGGCGCGCAGACGAACGATGGCGTCGCCCACGCGCAGCGCCTGACCCGGCTTCATCGTTAGATCGCGGGTGAGGCCATTGCGCTTGTTCAGCAGGCCGATCACGGCCACGCGTTCGGCCATCGGCGTTCCCAGCAAGGTCTCGGATCCGGCGGAAGCTGCGATTCGCGTGCTACGCACGGCGACTGGCCCTGCCTGATTGCCGTCCGGAAGCTGATCCGCATCACCGCCGCAGGCGGACAGAAGCAGCAGCGCCGAAACCCCCGCAAGGGGACGCATCATGACCCTTCGGGGCTCCACGCTTCATAGTCGCCCGTCGCCATGGCGCGGCGACCGCCACGCTCGATCGCGCCGCTGGGACGATAGGCTTCGGCCGTGCCGGTCAGGTTCGGCGTAAAATCCTTCTCGAAGATGCGCGGCGGGGGCAGGCAGCTTTCCGGCGCGCCTTCGATCGAATGATGCAGCCAGCCATGCCATTCGGCCGGCACGCGGCTGGCGTCGTTCGATCCGTTGTAGATCACCCAGCGGCGCGGGCGGCCCATGACGTCGACGCCGCCTTCATAATACACATTGCCGGCATGATCCTCGCCAGCCTTGGTGCCCTTGCGCGACGTGTAGAGGCTGGTGCCAATCGTGGCGCCGTCCCACCAGGTGAAGATCTTGCCGAGGATTCCCATGGTTCCGGCGCTTAGCCTTTCCGGCGGGGGATTGGCAAGGTGGATTGCTGGGGAATCATGGCTTCGGGCAAAAGGTCGCCGGACCAGGCTTTGCGCAATCGCCCCATTGCACGGTGTCGCCTTCCGCGATTCCCAGTTCCGCCGCGCGGCCGCCACGCAGTTCCACTACTCCGGCGACGGGAACGCCGGCGGATACAGGTTCGCGGACATAGGGCTGGCGATTGGCGGCGAGGAAAACGATGGTTCCGTCAGTGCGCACGAACAGCATGTCGAGCGGGACCCAGGTATCCTTCATCCAGAAGCTGGCCGTGCGGGGCGGGCTCATGGGAAAGACCATGCCGCCATCGGCGGGAATGTCCTTACGGAACATCAGGCCCTTTGCCTGCTCCTCCTGTGTGACGGCGACTTCCATGGCGAAGCGGTGCTGCTTGCCGTTGGCGGTGATGACGAGAGGGATCATGGCCGGGGCAGCGGCGGCAGGCGCAGCGGCTGTCGCATTGCCTTCATCCTTGATCGAGCAGGCGGACAGAAGCATCGCCCCAAGCGCGACGGACAGGAATTTCATGCATCAGGCTCCGGCGTTTCGCCCGGCGCGGCCGAGACCCAGGCGCGCGCGGTGGCGAAGTCATGGCCCGCGCGCAGGAAGGCCGCAAGCTGCTTTTCCCGCGTGTCGCGATCGGCAGGCTCGGCTGCGAAGGGGCCAATGCGCTTGCGCCTGGCGAACGCATGCGCGGCCTCCCACCGACCGTCGCGCGCTGCCATTTCCGCGCCTGCACGGTCGTTATCCTCAACTCCGGCCGCACGCAGGGTCTCCGACACGCGGCGCACACCATAGCCCCGCCGGCCAAGCGATCCGCCTTTCATCGCGGCAAAGGCCGCGTCATCGACATAGCGCAGTTCGGCGAAGCGATGGACCAGTCCATCGACGTCGGCAGGTCTTTCACCGCTCCAGCCGCGCTCCATCAGCTTGCGACCAAGATAGGCGCGCAACTTGGCCCGGGTGGTGGCGTACCGGCCGACATAGCGCAGCCCCAGCTCGCTCAAACGCGCTTCATCCAGTGGCGGAAGAGGCTTTTTGGGGGAATTCCGGGTCACGCGCCATGTTTGTGCCACAGTCGGGTCCGAATTTGAACGCGCCTTGCAGTCTAGAAGCGCAGGCTGGAGTGCAGTAAGCGATGCGCGGAACGGCCAGACCGTTCGCGGTCGCTGTATAATAGTCGCATCGGATGAAGCCAGTATGACGAGTTCGCACATCGAACTTTCGCCAACACCCACGCAGGACGTCCTGCCGCGCCGTTTTTCCGACTTCGCCACACTGGGCGAAGCGTTGGACTATGCCGCCGGCGGCATGCGCGGCCTGAATTTCCACGATCCGCGCGGGCAGCTGGCGCGCGCCTATCCCTTTTCCGAATTGCGCAAGGATGCGATCGACAGCGCCTATCGCCTGATCGCGCATGGCGTCCGGCCGCAGGATCGCATCGCGCTGGTCGCGGAGACTGGCGCGGAATTCGCGCAGTTGTTCTTCGGCATCGTATATGCTGGCGCATGGCCCGTTCCCCTGCCGCTGCCCACCAGCTTCGGCGGTAAGGAAAGCTATATCGACCAGCTTACGGTGCAGTTGAAAAGCTGTGATCCGACGATGCTGTTTTTCCCGTCGGAACTGACCGAAATGGCGGAAGCCGCCGCCATCGGCTGCGGCGTCGAGCCGATGGCGTTCGAGACGTTTTTGCAACGGCCTGCCCAGCAATGCCCGTTGCCGCAGGCGGCGAGCGACGATATTTGCTACCTGCAATATTCCAGCGGATCGACGCGCTTCCCGCACGGCGTCGCCGTCACCCACCATGCGCTGCTGAGCAACCTGTCGGCCCACAGCCACGGCATGGAGTTGGTCGAGACGGACCGCTGCATCAGCTGGTTGCCCTGGTATCATGATATGGGCCTGGTTGGCTGCTTCCTGTCCGTCGTCGCCAATCAGGTGTCGACCGATTACCTGAAGACCGAGGATTTTGCGCGCCGCCCGATGGCGTGGCTGGACCTGATCACGCGCAACGACGGCACATCGATCAGCTATTCGCCAACTTTCGGTTACGATATCTGCGCGCGCCGCATGTCGAGCCAGACCAAGGCATCGGACCGATTCGACCTGTCGCGCTGGCGACTGGCCGGCAACGGCGCCGACATGATTCGCCCCGATGTGATGCAAAGCTTTGTCGACGCGTTCGGTGAAGCCGGCTTTAAGCCCAGCGCATTCCTGCCGAGCTACGGCCTTGCCGAAGCGACACTGGCCGTCACCATCATGCCACCGGGCGAAGGCATCGTCGTCGAACTGGTCGAGGAAACCGACCTGTCGGGGGGCGAAGGCCATGAAGGCCGTCCGCAGCGCTTTCGCGCGATCGTGAATTGCGGGAAGCCGGCGAAGGACATGGTCGTGGAAATCCGCGACGAAGACGGGTCCCTGCTGGGCGAGCGCCAGATTGGCAAGGTGTGGACCACTGGTCCCAGCCTGATGGTCGGCTATTTCCGCGATCAGGAAGCGACGGACGCGTGCATGGCCGACGGATGGCTGGACACGGGAGATATGGGATACCTCAGCGACGGCTATCTCTACATCGTCGGCCGCGCCAAGGACATGATCATCATCAACGGCAAGAATCACTGGCCGCAAGACATCGAATGGGCCGTGGAGCAGTTGCCGGGTTTCAAGCAGGGTGACATCGCCGCTTTCGCCATCACGACGCCGGGTGGCGAGGAAGCGCCCGCCGTGCTGGTGCATTGCCGCACATCCGACAATGAGGAACGTTCGCGCCTGCGCGACCAGATTCGTGAGCGCGTGCGCGCCATCACCGGCATGAACTGCGTCGTGGAACTGGTACCGCCGCGCACGCTGCCGCGCACCAGCTCTGGCAAGCTCAGCCGATCGAAGGCGCGTAACTTGTATCTTTCAGGACAGATACGGCCTTACGACATCGCTGCCTGACCTGCTTTACAATTAGCGATTCGTCGCAAAATGTTGGGCAGGGTTACGGGTTGCTAACCCAACACATCGTACAGACACGATGTGAGCGCGGAAAACAGCCATTCTACACCGGCCGTTGCACCAAAAGTGCCCTTGTGGGCGCTGATGGGCATCGGCACGCCAAAGACCGTCGATGCCGACCGCCTCTATCGGGCGCAGCTATGGTCGGCGGACAAGCAATTTCTATTGCGCGGCTGTTTCAGCCTGCTCGCCATACTGTTCGTATGGGCGGTATTCTACCCGACACGCGCAGCATTGCCCTTAGCCCTTTGGACGGGCGCGGCGCTCGTCATGACTTACATACCGCTACGCGCCAGTCGCGCGCGTATAAAGACGGACTATGTTGGCCTGTCCGCCGGGTCGATCCGATGGAATGGGTTCGGCGCCGCCTTGCAAGGCACCCTGTGGGCACTGCTGCTGGTTCTTTATGGACCAACAGCGCCAGCCGCGCAGATCATGGGCATATGGACGCTCACCAGTTGCCTGCTGGTAGGCGCCGCCGTCGCCTTTTCTTCACTGCCGCTTGCAACACTGGGCCTGTTGCTGCCGATCGGCAGTGCCAGCGTGCTGCTGTTTTCTTCAGCCAATTCCAATCTGTTGGCATCTCTGGTCGGCGGATACGTGATGGTGCTGATCATCGCGAGCCTCAAACACGCCCGCGATTTCGGCAGTCAGTTAAGCGCAACCACCGAACTGGCGGAAAAGAGCGCCGTGGTCAGCCTGTTGCTGCGCGAATATGAGGAAAGCGCCGCTGACTGGCTCTGGCAGACAGACGCGGCCCGGCGAATCAATGGCGTGTCCCCGCGTTTGGCTGAAATGCTGGGCGTCGCCACGGATGCTCTGGAAGGGAAGCCTATCGTTCAGATATTGGCGGGAAGTTCCTGGGATTCTGGAACCTTTGCGCCGGCGCTCCATGATCTGGCCGAACGGCTAAAGCGGCGGGAAAGTTTTACGAATATCGTCATCCCTGTAGAAATTGGTGGGCGGTTGCGGTGGTGGGAGCTTTCAGCATCGCCGCGCGTGGATGAAAAGGGCGTTTTCCAAGGTTTTCGCGGCGTCGGATCAGATGTGACGGCGCAGCGTGAATCCGCTGACAAGATCGCCCAGCTGGCACGATTCGATCCGCTGACCAACCTGCCCAATCGATTGCAACTGGCCGAAGCGCTGGGACAGGCGATCGAGAGCGTCGAAAAGTGGCATACGCGCTGTGCCTTCCTGATGGTCGATCTCGACCGCTTCAAGGCCGTAAACGACACGCTGGGACACCAAATCGGTGACGCTCTGCTGGAACAGGTCGCCACGCGACTGCGCGACGTATGCGGCGATGCGGGCATGTGTGGCCGCATTGGCGGCGACGAATTCGCCGTCGTCATCCGTGAAATCGGGGACACGCTTCATGTCGAACAGCTGGCGGTCGCCATCATCAACCACCTGTCGCAGCCCTATGAGGTTGAAAACAACCTGCTGTACATCGGCGCCAGCGTGGGGTCGGCCATCGGCCCGAAGGACGGGCGCACTGCCGAAACCCTGATCCGCAGCGCGGATCTTGCGCTCTATCGGTCCAAGGAAGAGGGTGGCGGCAAGCATTTCCGGTACGAACCGCAACTGCATGTTCATGCCGAGGAGCGCCGGACACTGGAAATCGCGCTACGCCAGGCGCTGGAGCGTGACCAACTGCATCTGGCCTACCAGCCGGTCGTCAATACCCGGACGGGCGCTATCGATGGATTCGAAGCGCTGGTCCGATGGACGCATCCCGAAATGGGGCCGATCTCGCCCGCGCGCTTCGTACCGGTGGCAGAGGACGCGCGCCTGATCGGTCCGATCGGTGAATGGGTGTTGCGCACTGCATGCGAAGAAGCGATGCGCTGGCCACGCGACGTACGCGTCGCAGTGAACGTATCGGCCGAGCAACTGGGCAACCCGAGCTTTGTGGCAACCGTCGTGTCGGCCTTGGCACAAAGCGGTTTGCCCGCGCACCGGCTGGAGCTCGAAGTCACCGAAAGCGTGTTCATGCGCGAAGGTAATGGCGCGGCACAAGTGCTGGAACAATTGATCGGCCTAGGCATACGATTGTCGCTGGATGATTTCGGCACAGGCTATTCGTCGCTGGGCTATCTGAGCCGCACCAAGTTCAGCACCATCAAGATCGACCGCAGTTTCGTGGTCGGCGCCGCGCGCGACAATCCCGAGAGCCTGGCTATCATCCGCGCCGTAGTGGCGCTGGCCGAAAGCCTGGGCATGACGACCACGGCAGAAGGCGTGGAAACGGAAGTCGAAGTCGAACTGGTCAATCGCCTCGGCTGCAACAAGATCCAGGGCTTTTACTACGGCAGACCAATGCCCGCCGAAGAAGCGCGTATCCTGTTCGGACGCGGCAAGGTCAGCGCGGTAGCGTAAGCGTCTTGCACGCCCAGGAACCAGGCGCGCGGAGCAGCCTACCGTTCCCGCGTGGCGCTGAATTTCACGTCTGGATTGCGTTCCTGCTGGTAGCCGACATCCCACACGCTTTTCGCCATGAAGACGAGATTACCGTCGCGGTCCTTGGCCATGTTGGAGCGGTTGAAATCGACCAAGCCCTTGATCGCCGCGTCGCTGCCGCTGATCCAGCGGGCAGTGTCGAAGGGTGAAGGCTCCAGCATCGCCTCCACCTTATACTCAGCCTCAAGCCGGGAAATCAGCACTTCAAGCTGAAGCTGGCCGACGACGCCGACGACCCACTGGCTACCGATTTCGGGATAGAAGACCTGGATGACGCCTTCTTCGGACAGGTCGTCCAACGCCTTGCGCAGTTGCTTGGTCTTGGTCGGATCCTTGAGCGCCACGCGGCGCAGGATTTCCGGGGCGAAATTGGGCAGGCCGGTGAAGCGTACGCCCGGCTTTTCACTGAGCGTGTCGCCCACCCGCAACGTGCCGTGGTTGGGGATGCCGATAATGTCGCCCGGAAAGGCTTCGTCGGCGATTTCGCGGTCCTGTGCGAAGAAGAGGATCGGCGAGTGGACCGCGATCGGCTTGCCGCTGCCTGACGGCGTCAGCTTCATGCCGCGCCGGAACTTGCCCGAACAGAGCCGCATGAACGCGATGCGGTCGCGGTGCTGCGGGTCCATGTTGGCCTGCACCTTGAAGATGAAGCCCGTGACTTCGCTGTTTTCCGGCTCGACTGGGGCAGGTTCGGCGGGTTGCGCGCGCGGCGGCGGGGCATGGGCGGCAAGCGCGTCGATCAGTTCGGTGACGCCGAACAGCTTCAGCGCGGAGCCGAAATAGACCGGCGTCAGATCGCCGTGGCGATAGGCGGCAAGGTCGAATTCGGCATAGCCGCCGACGGCGAGTTCAGCCTCTTCGCGCAGTTTCGCGAGGCCATCGGCCGACAGATGCTGGGCGAGCGCGTCGTCGTCCAGCCCCTCGACGAAGGCTTCCTTGCCCTCAAACTCCTTCGACGCGCCGCTCGGCTGGCGCAGGCGGTTCTTCGCGAAGTCATAAATGCCTTCGAACGTGCCGCCCATGCCGACGGGCCAGCTCATGGGGCAGACGTCCAGCGCCAGCGCGTCCGCCACTTCATCGAGCAGTGCGAAGGTGTCGCGACCTTCGCGGTCGACCTTGTTGACGAAGGTGATGATGGGCACATTACGCAGGCGGCAGACTTCGAATAGCTTGCGCGTCTGCGGCTCGATGCCCTTGGCCGCGTCGATCACCATCACGGCGGAATCGACGGCGGTCAGCGTGCGGTAGGTATCTTCCGAGAAATCCTCATGCCCCGGCGTGTCGAGCAGGTTGAAGGTGATACCGTCCCGCT
>Ga0209066_10004878_pt1 | contig 14383 bp, 10 predicted proteins | sample All_14_2_FD_187198 | JGI IMG/M metagenome (GOLD analysis project Ga0209066, IMG submission 187198) | Freshwater microbial communities in response to fracking from Pennsylvania, USA - Allegheny Zone_MetaG_DW_15 (SPAdes) (version 2) ...
CGGATGGACCGATCCATACGCGGGAATCGGCGATGGTCCCGTTTAACACGAGAGCACCCTCCTCGATCGAGGTAGTGCCCGTGTAAGCGTTCGTGTTGTTCAACGTCAGAGTTGAGGTTCCAGATCGTTTCTCAATCACAGCCGGTCCTTCGATCCCCTCGCCCGAGAACGTGTAATTCCGCGAACCCGTCACGGCGACCTTGAGGGGGTGAACCACGGAAGAGATCGTCACGTTCGTCGTTCCCTCGTCCGCCGCATCCGTGAAGGACGCGAAGTTGCCATCTGAATACAGGACGTTGCCTATCCAATTCGGCGTCGTCGTATCCCATACGTTATTGCTCGCGTCACCTTTCCAGGCGACCTCCCCAGTGGCGAGTTGCAATACGAGACTGTCCGACTTTTCGGTCAGGAGAGCGGAGGAGGGGAACCCGGCCCCCAGTGTAAACGTCCCGGCCCCTGACTTGGAGGTGTAGCGGATAAGCGTGTACTCCACTCCTGCAGTCAGATTTGCGAGCGCCTCCGCCGAAATTGACACACCCACGCCTCCGGATACCGTTACGTTTCCCGTCAGAATCAACGGATGGATATCTGCGCTATCCGTGAGAACCCGATAATTCGCTCCGCTTTCGAACGTGACGTTGCCGACCGTACCTGTGCCTGCAAGCGTGGCGCCCGATTTCACGGTCGTCTTTTTCATTGAGGCGTAATTGCCGTTCAGGATCAGCGTCCCCCCCAAGATGGTGACATCGCCGGTTGAACTGGATGTCGAGCCGCCCGCAAACTCCCATGTGCCTGCGCCGGACTTGTTCAACCACGTCGAAGCTGTTGTCATATTCCCGAGAAACACGCCGTTCCCCGCTCCGCCAAACGTCACCAGGGTGCCCCGATTGGACAATGGATTGGAAAACTCGGATCCTGTCACGGTATTCAGATTCCCGCCCAAGGTGAGCAGTGTGTCCGCCACCAGATTCTCGAACGTGCCGGCTGTCTCATAATACCGAGGCCCACGGACGGTCAGGTTTCCGTCGATGCGGGTGTCCTGACCAGCATTCATACTTAACTTTCCGGGCGTTTGGTATAAGTTCTGCCCAAGCAGGATGCCGGCGGCAGATCCTCCGTATGCCTCCAGACTGTCCACCTTAAGCGTGCCTTCGCTGATTGTATGCGTGAACGTTGAGGAGGTAAACGCGTTCGCGGCGGAACGAAGCCAAATCAAAGCGTTGCCGTTCGGACGGCTCACCCCCGCGAAGTTCGTCACCGCACCCACGAAGGTGAGTGTGCTGGCATACTGATCGCATGACTGTAACAGACCGCCGTTGCCTCTTACTGTTCCATTGAACGTCAGGTGGTGGTTGTTCGCGGTATAGGTTCCGAGTTTCGAATTATTAGGCAATCTGATGTCCAGCTCCAGAATATCGGTGATGGAAGAAGAAGCTTTCGCTACACCGATTGCGGGGTTGCCGGTTGCGAAAGCGGGATACTCAGATGCGACACAGCCTGTCAGGACAATCTCGTTGCCAGATACCGTAAACGGAGCGGAAGCGGTTGTGTAGTTGTTGGAGAAGACGAGCATCTTGAATGAGGTTGTCTCGGGGGGATAGTCATTTGTCACAGATGTGCGCGTCGAGCCCGCGAAGACGAGGTAATCGCCCGAGACCGGCGCGACCTTGTCCGACCAATTTTCTTTTGTGGAAAGATACGCGTCATCGCCGCCGCCATCCCAGATCTTGATCGCGGCAAAACTGTTCACGGCGATGGCCGCGAACAACACGGAACCCCATTTTTTCACCACCATTGGATTTTCCCTTTCCTGTTATTCCACAAACCCGATTACCCGAAATTCATTCCCACTATGTAGAAGGGGACACACCGCGTCAATTCGAAAAAGTCCGTGCCCGATCAGAAACCCTTATGCGTGGACCCGCCCGCCGACGGCTCCCCCTCCGCCGCGTCATAGGAGCGCAGAATGTCGCTGCGGGTATAGTGCTGGAAAAGCACCCGGCTGTCGGCCGGGTAGTACGGCAGCACGTCCGAATATCCGGGCACGACCACCTCCACGACCGGAAAGCCGATCTCCGGCCCAGTGAAATCGATCACATAGCACTCTTTCCCAAGCTGCGCAAAGATCTCCTTCGCCTTGGCAATGTCCTGCAGACAATCGTCAAACGCCTCGCCTTTCTGAAACGGCACGACCGGCCCCTCTTTGAGAAACCCGGCCGTGACCTGCGGCACAAAGCCGAACATGAAGGCGGAAAGGAAGTTGTCCCCGTCATCCGGAATGCATTTGAGGGCGCGGAGGTCATATTTCAGCACCCGCTCCTGGTCCGCTTTGTTCCCGTCGATGAATTCGTCCCGCATGCGCCCCTGGGCATATTCCGTAAACACCCGGATCAGCGCCTCCTCCAGGTTGAAGCCCGAGCCGACCTTGAAGAAGTGATGGAACTGATAGCTCTCCGGGATGTTCGGATCCCAGAAGTAGGCGCCCACACACGGCAGCGCGCCGCCGAACGTCAAATCCTTGAGGTACACCTCGATCCCTTGCCTTTTGACGAACGCCATCTGCTCGCGCACCACAGGGTGCTCGACCGTGTCCGGATCGATCGTCGGCATGACGAGTTTCTGCTTGAGGACCGTGATGTGGACCCGCCGCTCGAAAACCTCTTCGATCGCATGGACGATCGCCTCTTCGCGGCGGTTGCCGGCCGCCATGCCGCTGGGCCCCCCGATCCGGCGCACAAACTCGATGGGAAGCTTGGCCGTCTTCCCCGTCATCAGCGAGACCCCGTCAACCCAGAACATCGCGAGGTCTGATTGCTTGATGCTCTCGATGACCTTTTCCGACACCGCGACATGGGGAATCATCTCTTCGATCCCGACGGCGTGGGGAATGGTTTTCTGATGCCCCACCGTATACCCCTGCAGCTCCGTGTGGGATTTGGCTCCCGCCCACTCCGCACATTCGGCCAGCGCGCCGGCCTTGGCCTGCAAGGGCGTGATCCCCTTACCCATGGAGCGGAACTCCAGGTCATCTATATACAGGGCCGCCCAGTAGAGCCGGTCAGAGACCCGGGTCTCGAAAAGCCGGTAGTCGTACTTGGACCCAATGACCGCCTCAAGGCGCTGAACCGTCTCCTCAAGCGGCACACAGCGTCCGAACGCCAGCTTTTTGCAGCTTTCCAATTTCATACGGCACCCTCCGCCTCACCGGACCGGCAACCTCATCAGCGAGGCTTGGGCAAGACACTCCAATGATTCCCGTCCGACAGCACAATGATGTTCGCTCCCAAAAAGACAAGATACCCGTTGTTCACCTCTCGGCCCAACTGACGATGGAGGGACATCCCCGTATCGGTTTTAAGCTCGACCGTATCCGTGAGCCCGGAAACCATCCGGACAGCCCGCAGCTGAAGCCCGTCGGCATACGGCCGCTTCAGCGCTTTCTTCAGGTCGGAGTCCGCGCCCAACAGCCCAGACTCCAGCACATACCGGTGCGCGGCCATCCCCTCGATCGCGCTCGCGAGCCGGTAAGACCACGGCTTTCCCCAGCGGTCGGCCATGGGCGGCAGCGGCACGTTTTTGAGGGTTTTCAGAGCCTCCAGCGAAGCGGGAAACTCGATGTCCCGCAGATAGATCTTCTTCAGCGCAAGCGCGACCTGCTCCCGGTCCAGCCGGGTCAGCCAGCTCCGCGCCATCTTGTCGCCCGCTTTCTGAATGACCGTCGCAGGCTCCTTCGCGACCAGCATCGACTCGAACAGTTGGACCGCCGCGCCGGTGTTCCCCGTCTTCAGGTAATGCCACGCCGCAAACCCCGACACCACCACCACGAAAGGATCCTTCGGCGCGCCGGCCGTAAACTCCTTGCAGGCCTCGAGGCTCTCGGCCGCCTCGAACGCGCTGTTCGTGCCGGCACACCACACTTTCCAAAGGCCTCGCTCGTCAGGTTTAACGGATTGCCCCCGGCAAACCAGCGTGAAGGCCAGAAAAAACGCCACGCTCCCGATACCTTTAAATGTCACATCCATTCCTGCAGCTCTCGCCCTTTCTTGCGTAAACTAAAAGTGTATTAACACGTTTTTAATATATAACTTCCCTTGGTTTTTGTCACCTCTCTTTGCGGCGCAACGCACGCGCAAAACGCCCTGCCCCTTCCACACCCGCCGCCGGTTGTGCTATCCTCACCGTCATCCGTTAGGAGATGTCTCATGACCGACACCGCTTTCGCCCCCGCCTATTTTGAAAAGAACCGCCAAGCCATTCTCGACGACTGGTTCGCGCTGCTGCGCCTGCCGACGGTCGGCACCGACCCCAGACACCTCGGCGACTGCGCCCGCGCCGCCGCCTGGCTGAAGAAGTTTCTCCGGCCGCTCGGGTTCGACGTCGACATCCTCACGCCCGACAGCGGCCTGCCCGTGCCCGTCCTCTTTGCCGAACGTGCCGGCACCGGCGCCACCACCGTGCTTTTCTACGGCCACTACGACGTGCAGCCCGAGGACCCCCTCGACGGCTGGCAGACGCCGCCCTTCGAGCCCACCCTCGTCAACGGGCGCGTCTACGCCCGCGGCGCGCAGGACAACAAAGGCCAGGTCTTCGGCTTCCTCCAGGGCCTCAAGGCGCTGATCGAGGCCGGCGCGGCCCTGCCCACGATCAAACTCGTGCTCGAAGGCCAGGAAGAGAGCGGCAGCGCCGCGCTCACCGCGCTCGCGCCGCACATGCGCCAGCGCCTGCATGCCGACGTCCTGATGGTCAGCGACACCTCCTGCGGCCCGGCGAACCAGCCCGCCATCATCGCGGGCCTGCGCGGCGTCCAGCACTTCACCGTCACCCTCAAAGGCCCGGCCTACGACCTCCACTCCGGCGTCCACGGCGGCGTGGCCCCGAACCCCGCGCAGGGCCTGGCGCGGCTGCTCGCCTCGCTGCACCATGCGGACGGCTCGATCGCGGTGGCGGGCTTCGGCGACCGCGTGCGCCCCCCCTCCGCGGAGGAGCTCGGTTTTGCCCGGCAGGCAGCCCAATCGCCGGAACGTTACGAGGCCGAGATCGGGTGCCCCCCTGCAGGCGGCGCGCAGGCGCTCGACGCGGTCGTGCGCGGCAGCTTCGAGCCCACCATCGAGATCAACGGCATCCACAGCGGGTATGGCGGGCCGGGCTCTAAGACCGTGATCCCGTGCACCGCGCTGGCCAAGATCAGCATGCGGCTCGTGCCCGACCAGCGCCCGGCCGAAACGCTCGCCGCCGTGCAGAAACACCTCGAGGGACACTGCCCGCGCGGCATGACCGTCGCCGTCTCGGAAGCCTGTTGCGGCGCGCCCGGTTTCCGTCTTCCGTTGCACTCGCCCATCTTCCGGCTCGCCGCCGACGTGCTGCAAAACATGGACGCGCGCGGCGCGCTCTACCGCTGGGAAGGCGCTTCGATCCCGATCGTCGCGCTGCTGCAGCAGGTCTCGGGCGCCGCCCCTCTGCTGGTCGGCTTCGGCCGCGAGGAGGACAAGATCCACTGCCCCAACGAGTCCTTCGGCCTCGACCAGTTCGTGAGCGCGATGACCTGGTCCTCCCTGATGCTCAGTTCGCTCGCCGGCTGAAATACGCACTTGCGTTCGCGCACCTTTAAACGGCATAATGCGGCCTGTTTTCGGGCGGTTATCTCAGTTGGTTAGAGAGTCTGGTTTACACCCAGAATGTCGGGGGTTCGAGTCCCTCACCGCCCACCAGCTTTTTAAGCTAAAGGTTCTCTTCGCCACGCTATCTCAAATGGCACTTCCATGTCCGCACCGCTTCTAGAGGTCGAGAACCTGGCCGTCACTTTCCGCCAGGAAGGCGTCGAGACGACGCCCGTGCGCTCCGTCTCTCTCGCCGTCCGCGCGGGCGAGCGCGTCGCCGTGGTCGGCGAAAGCGGCTGCGGCAAGAGCCTCACCGCGCTGGCCTTCACACGCCTCTCTCCCACAGACCGGGCCCGCCTTTCCGGCCGCGTGCTGTTCGAAGGCACGGACACCCTCGCGCTGGATCACGCCGGCCTGACCCGCGTGCGCGGGCACGGCATCGCCTACGTCTTTCAAGACCCGTCGGCCAGCCTGAACCCCGTCATGCGCGTGCGCGACCAGATCGCGGAGTGCCTGACCGGTCTGCGCCGCGCCGACCGGCTCGCGGCAACCGTCCGCCTGCTGACGCAGACCGGCCTGCCCGATCCCGCGCGCGCCGCGCACGCTTTCCCCTGTGAGCTCAGCGGCGGCCAGCAGCAGCGCGTGATGCTGGCCATGGCGCTCGCCGCGCAGCCCAAGCTGCTCGTGGCGGACGAGCCGACCACCGCGCTCGACGTGACCACGCAGCGCCATGTGCTCGACCTGATCGATTCCCTCGCAGACGCCTACCAGATGGCCGTCCTGCTCATCACCCATAACCTCGGGATCGTGGCCGGCCGCATGTCGCGCGTCTACGTCATGTATGCGGGCAAGGTCGTCGAAAACGGAGCCGTCGCGGAGGTGCTGTCTCAGCCGCGCCACCCCTACACGCGCGGGCTGCTCGCAGCCGTCCCCAGGCTCGACGCGCCGCGCGACACCCCGCTGCAGGACATCCCCGGCACCGTCCCCTCACCCGACGCCTGGCCCGCAGGGTGCGCGTTCGCGCCGCGCTGTTCTCTCGCGCAGCCCCGCTGCCACGCGACCCCGCCGCCCGAGGCCGGTCCGGAGGGCCGGCGTTGCCCGTGCTGGCTGGAGGGCGACACATGCTGCTGACCGTCCAAGAACTCCGCGTCACCTACCGCACGCCCGGACAGAAGCCGGTCGAGGCCGTGCGCGGCGTGTCGTTCAGCGTCGATGCCGGCGGCTCGCTCGGCATCGTCGGCGAAAGCGGCTGCGGCAAATCCTCGCTCGCAAAAGCCCTCATCGGGCTCCAGCCGACCGCGTCAGGCTCGCTGCGCTTCGAGGGACAGGAGCTCGCGGGCATGGACAGCCCCGCCCGCGCGCGCTACCGCCGCGCCGTCCAAATGGTCTTCCAGGATGCGGTCGGCTCCCTCAACCCGCGCATGACCGTGCGCCAGACGCTGGACGAAGTCCTGCGCGTCCACAGCATGCTTCCCGTCAGCCGCATCGGCGACCGCATCCGCGAACTTCTGGACCGCGTCGGCCTGCCGGAGACCGTGCTCGACGCCTACCCGCGCGAGATCAGCGGCGGGCAGTGCCAGCGCGTCAGTTTCGCGCGCTGCCTCGCGCTCGAACCCCGCCTGCTCATCGCCGACGAGCCGGTCAGCGCTTTGGACGTTTCGGTGCAGGCCCGTATCCTGAACCTCCTTCGCACCCTTCAGAGAGAGCTGAATCTGGCCGTCATCCTGATTTCGCACGACCTGGCGGTGGTGCGCAACATCTGCGACCGCGTGGCCGTCATGCACGCCGGCGAATTTGTCGAATGCGGCCCAGCGGCCGAGGTGCTCGATGCGCCGCAGCACCCCTACACCCGCGAACTGCTGTCTGCCGTCCCGGACGTTGCCCGCGAATTGCGACTCAAAGTCCCCTCCTCATGACCCGCAACCCGTAACCTGTAACGTGTAACCTGTAACCTGTAACTTATTACCTGTAACCTCGCACCTGAAACCATGAAGTCCCCCCTCATCCTCGGTTCCGCCTCGCCCCGACGCCAAAAAATCCTGCGCGCGTTAGGCTGCGCCTTCACCGTATCCACGGCCGACACGGCTGAGATCCACGATGCTTCCGACCCCGTCTACACGGTGGTGACCAACGCGCTGGAGAAGTACCGCGCCTGCCGCGCGCGCCACCCGGAGGCCGCGCTCATCACGGCCGACACCCTGGTCTGGTTCGAGGGACGCCTCATCGGAAAACCGGCCGACCTCGACGAGGCCGCACAATTTCTGCGCGCGTTCTCGGGACGCACGCAGATCGTCTACACCGGCCTCGCGCTCGGGCTGCCGCACGCGGAGCCGGACATCCGCGTGGAGGCCTCTTCCGTGAGTTTCAAGATCCTCTCGGAAGCGACGATCAGCGCCTACCTGGAAAAAACGCGCCCGCTCGACCGCGCGGGCGCGTATGACATCGACGAGAACGGCGACCTGCTGATCGCCGGCCACAGCGGCTCCTACACCAACATCATGGGCCTGCCTGACGCGCCGGTGCGCGACTGGCTCGCCGCACACGCCCTTATGTGAGCGCGACGGCTTCGATCTCGACCCGCGCGCATTTGGGCAGGCGGGCGACCTGCACGGTCGACCGCGCGGGCGTGTGGCCCGCGAACATCTCGGCGTAGACTTTGTTGACGGCCGGAAAATCGCCGATGTCGGTCAGAAAGACGGTCGTCTTGACAACCCGGTCCAGTCCCGACCCCGCCGCCTCCAGCACCGCGCGTAAATTCAGCAGCACCTGCATGGTCTGCTCTGCGGCGCCCACCACTTCGATCGCCCCTGACGCGGGGTTGATCGGAAGCTGCCCCGCACAGTAAACCACGCCGTTGGCCTCAACTGCCTGCGCGTAGGGGCCGATCGCCTCCGGGGCCTTATCGGTCGCAATCATTTTCATTCACGCCCTCCCTGATTATGCCTTCGTTCACGGCGCTGTCACGCCGAGGCGCAACACCGGAAGAATTTCCTGCCGCAAGGTCGTGTCCAGATCGAACAGCGCATACCCCGGACACCCCGCACGCCGCGACGCCTGAATCTGGTCGATCACCTGTGCCGCGTCCAGCCGGCTCTCCGCCGCGGTCACCCCGATTCCCGGCAGCACCTTGAGCGCCTGCTTGCGCGTGCGCGTCTGCTGCGTCAGCCACTCGTTGAACCGCACGAGGTCTTCCGTGTAGTTCATCGGCGCCACGTAATCCACCAGGCCGATGTTGACCCACGACTCCCAGTCCTGGCCCACCGCGTCCAGACACGAGGGGTACTTGCCGAAAACCGCCGCCGTCAAGAGCTTGCCCGGCGCGTCCCGCTTGAGCGTCCGCCGCGCCGCCTGCACAAAATCGGTGACCTGCTCCGCGCGCCAGCGGATGAAGGCCGCACGCAGCGCCCCGCTCTTCACGTCCTCGGGCCAGTCCGCCGCGCGCCGGCCCGTCGCCCTCTCGAAGCGCGCCTTGACCGTCGGGCCCAGGCTCGACGCATAGTCGGGGTAGCGCACGAAGTCGATGTGGACGCCGTCCGTCTTGTACCCCACCGCCAGTTCTCGCACGGCCTTGACCAGATAGTCGCGCGCCTCCGGCACCGCCGGATCAACCCATGCGCGCGGCGAGCCATCCGCCTGCGTCAGCAGCCACCCGCGCTGACGGAAAATTTCCAGCCGTTCCGCCGTCGCCCCCTCGGTCGAGAAACAGAGGATCCACGCGTGAACCCGCAGGCCCATAGGCTTGGCTGCGGCCACGCAGGCCGCCAGTTGGTCGCCCTGTTCCTCAAAAACGCGCGAGCGCGGCAGCACGCCGCTCGCATAGTGGGCAAAGGCCGCACCCGCCACGTTCACGTAAAGGTCGGAAAAACCCGCGTCCTTCAGCACCCGGCAGGTCCGGCCCCAATCCCCCGGATAAAGCCCCATACCCGAATGCTCCCACACCGCGCGGATCTCGCCTTTGCGCACGGGCTGCGCCGCTCCGTACGCCTCATACATCCGCGACCGCAGCTCCTGCGCGGCCAGCCAAGCCTCATACCCTTTGCCCGCCGCAAGCAGCCCCGACGCCGCGCGCTCGCTTTTCAGCGCTCCCTGGGCAGCAGCCGCCGCCCGGGCCCGCCGCACAGGGTCGGCGACCTGGCCCGCCAGCGCCACCATGCCCGCCGCTCCCTGTGCCCCGCCGACCGACCGCGCCTCGTGCAGCACGCGCGCCGCCGCCGGACGCCACAAGGCGGGCTCGTGTGCCGCCGCCAGCGCCAAGAGCAAGCGCCCCTTGGCCTCCGCGTCGCCGTCCGCCAGCAGGACATGGGTCATCCAGTACCCCGCCGGCGAGACGAGCCAGGCGGCTTCCTCCGTCGGCCGTCCCTGACGGTCATGCCACCACGCCAGTACCTGCGAGCGCCCCGCCAGCGGCCGCACGACGAAAAGATTTTGCGAGGTCTGAAGAATCGAATCCGGGGCACCGCGCGGACGCGTGTCGGCAAACCGCATCGACGACCAGCGCCCGTCGGTCGTTCCCTTCTGGTAGCCCACCGTCTGCACGCCCATCAGCGCCGCCAGCGCAGGAGACGACGAATAGCAGACGATCAGCTTGCCGCCGCGGCCCGAGAACGCCGTCAGCGCGGCGATCTGGCCGGCGGTCGGCTGCGCCACATAAACCAGCACCGCGACCTTCTTGCCCGCCAGCGACGCGCTCAGGTCCCGGTCATCCGTCAGGAGCGCGTCCACGCCGGCCTCGCGGTACCACCGCTCCACATGCCGCGCCAACGCCCCCGCGAAGCGGCGCTCGCCGGCCGCCACCGAGTCATGTCCCTGCACCACCGCCACCGGCGCGGCCCGTGCCGCCATGGACGCGCACACCAAGAAAACGGTCAGCCTTTTTGTCATTCGCCTCCAAAAAAAAGACGGCGCTCAGCGCCGTCCGTCAAAGCGGATGCTGGCCGAGCGGCCGTGGGCATCGAGGCCTTCGACTTCCGCAAAGGTCTCGATCGTGCGGCGCGTTTCAGCCAAATCCGCCTGCGTAAACTCGACAAAGCTGTGGCGGCGCCGGAAATCGTCGGCCGTCAGCCCGTTGAACATCCGCGCCGCGCCGCCCGTGGGCAACACATGACTCGGTCCCGCGACAAAATCGCCCGCCGCTTCGGGCGTCCACGAGCCGATAAACACCGCGCCCGCCGCGCGCACATCGTTCAGCTTCGATCGCGCGTCGCGCGTCATGATCTCGAAATGCTCGGGCGCGAAGCGGTTCACCAACTCCATGCCCTGCCGCAGGTCAGGCACGACCGCCAGCAGGATGCCGCCCTGCTCGAGCACGCGCTCCACTAGAGCCGCCCGCGACAGCTTCGGCGTCTGCCAGGCGATCTCGTCGCACACCGCCTCGGCCAGCGCTTGCGAGTCGGTCACCAGCAGCGCCTTCTCGTGCCCGCTGCCGTGCTCGGCCTGCGACAGCAGGTCCGCCGCCACCCACGCGGGGTCGGCGGAGTCATCGGCCAGCACGGCGATCTCGCTCGGCCCGGCCACCTGGTCGATGGCGACGTGCCCGTAAACTTGCCGTTTCGCGGCCGTCACATACGCGTTGCCCGGGCCCGCGATCTTCTGGACCGGCGTCACGCTCTGTGTGCCGAACGCCATCAGGCCGATGGACTGGATGCCGCCGACCTTGTATATCTCGGTGGCGCCCGCAAGCTTGAGCGCATAGAGCAAGACCGGGTTGATCACCTTGTCCTTGCCGCACGGGGTGCAGGCCACGATCTCCTTGACTCCCGCCACATGGGCAAGGGTCGCGGTCATCACCGCCGTCGAAGCCAGCGGCGCGGTGCCGCCGGGAACATACACGCCGACGCGATCCATGGGCGAGTAGAACTCTCCCGTGTAGCCGCCCTGCGGCGTGCGCATGTGCCACGGCTCGCGCAAACCCGCCTCGGCATAGCGCCGGACGCGCGCGTGCGCTTCCTTGACGGCGCGCTTGATCCGCAGGGGAACGGCTTTGGCGGCCGCGTCAAGCTCGCCTTTCGAAACCCGCAGCCCGGACACCGTCAGCGAGGCGCCGTCAAAACGCCGCGCGGCGTCAATGACCGCCGCGTCGCCGCGCGCCCGGATGTCGGCCAGCACCGCAGAAGCAGCCGCCTCCGCCTCCGGCGCAAACGCGGGCCGCGCCAAGAAGGCATCCACACCCGCATTCGGTTTCTTGACCGCCCATCTCTCTATCTTCGCTAACATGGGAGCTCCGCTTGTCGACAACTTCGACGGAATGATGGAATACTGGAAGCGTGGAATAATGGGATTGGGAACAGGAGACTTGCAAAACCCCTCGTCAACAAACGGCTCGGCACAGCCTCGCCCTCCAAATTCGGGCATAACGGCGGATTCTTTCATGGAGGGCGAACCTGGGGTGAGCCGAAGAGGGGTTCTGCAAGCGCCTCCTAATCTCTTCGCCAAGGCTTCCGGAGCTTCAGTGCGCGGCCTTCTTCTCGTCTTTCTTCTCGTCAGGCTTCTTCTCGTCGGCTTTCTTTTCGTCCGCCTTCTTCTCGTCTTTCTTGGCCTCAGCCTTCTTCTCGTCCTTCTTCGGCTCCTCCTTCGCGGACTCTGCAGCAGCAAACCCGATAGCCGGCACGTCGCGTTTGAGCTTGTCGCCCATCCGCTTGCTGATCATCGTATAAGCGTCCTCGAACGCGCTGATCTTCGCATCCGCCTTCGCGATGTCCTCGTCCTTCATCGCCTTCTGCTTCTTGGACTCCTTATCCATCTCCTCAATCAGCTTGTCGTTCATCCGCTCCTCAAGCTGCGCCTTTTTCTTGTCGGCCTTCTCGCGGTCAGCGAACTCCATCGGGCTTTTCTTTGCAGAACGCGGCTTGATGCGCCCCCCTTGGAAAGGCAGCTTGTTCTCTTTGTTGGACTCCCACTCTTTCTTGCATTCGGCGACCGACGCCGCGAACACCGCGGTCTCCTCTTTGATCGCCTGCGCCAGCGCGGTGAACTCCTCGCGGTTCATCACCTCGAACCCGACCTGTCCCCGCATGTCCGTGATCTGAACCACGTTCACCTTTTCAGCCTGCGCCACACCGGCCAGCCCCAGCAGGGCAAGCGCCAAACATGTCATCCTGTTCATCAGACACCTCCTTGTTAGAAACCGTCCAGCCCAACGCTAGTGTGTGCCCTGCCCCGGCACCCACTCCTCAGAGAAACGGGGCTTGCGCGCCGCGGCGGGATGCGTCCCCGGTCCAGCAGGCGTACTCGGCGCGGCCGCCTTCGGCACAGGCGCCGCAATCAACGGGAGCGGAGCCTTCGGAGCCGGCGCGGCCACCGCCGGAACCGGCGGCGTCACGGGGACGTCGGGTTTGACCGCTGCCGCAGCCGGCGTCTCGGGAACGGGGGCCGCCGCGGGCGCAGGACGCGACTCGCGGGAAGGTTCTTCGCCCTGCTGGTGAGCGCCATGCCGGGGGTGGGGGCTGCTATGTGCCTCGGGCCTCGGCTCCCGGCTCGCGGGAGCAGGGGACGGCTCACGGTGTCCCTGCGGCTTGGGCGGCAATTTTGCCAGCAGCGGATCATCGTGCTGCAGAACCGTGCACTTGAGCTCTTCGCCGATGTACTTCTCGATGTCGGGGATAATGAACGACTCGTCCTCGTCCGCAAACGAGATCGCCGTACCGCTCGCGCCCGCGCGCCCGGTCCGGCCGATGCGGTGCACGTAGTCCTCGGGCTCGTACGGGAAGTCGAAGTTGATGACGAAGCCGATGTCGTCCACATGCAGGCCGCGCCCGGCCACGTCGGTCGCCACGACGATGCGCACTTTGCCCTCGCGGAAATCCTCCAGCACGCGCAGCCGCCGGTTCTGGTTGACGTCGCCGCTCAGCATCTCGCACCGGATGCCCCGGCGCGACAGGCTGTCCGCCACATCCTCGGTCGTGTTGCGGCGGTTGCAGAAGATCAGCATCCGCGAGTCCGGATACTGCTGGATCTGGTTGTAGAGCACCGTGAACTTCTCGTTCGCCGTCACCACGTAGACGATCTGCTTTACGGTCTTGGTCGTGACTTGCTCCGATTCGATCTCGACGCGCTCAGGCGCCTCCATCCACTGCGAGGCCAGCCGCATCACGTCGTCCGTCAGCGTGGCGCTGTACAGCATCGTGCAGCGCTTGTCTTTCGGCGGCAGGCGGCTGATGATCGACCGCACATCCGGAATGAACCCCATGTCCAACATGCGGTCCGCCTCATCGATCACCAGCGTGTCGACCTTCGAGAGGTCAATCACGCGCGACCGCACGAAATCGAGCAGCCGTCCCGGCGTGGCCACCATCAGATCGACCGGCGCGTCCATGACTTCGCGCTTCTGCCGCTCGTAATCCATGCCGCCGTAAACGGCCAGCGAGCGCAGCCCGCAATACGTGCCGAGCGCGGCCGCGTCTTTGCAGATCTGAATCACCAGCTCGCGTGTCGGCGCGATGACCAGCGCGCGCGGCGCGCCGCCCTTTTCCTGCCGCGCCTCGGGGCTGCGGAGGTAGCGCGTCAGAATCGCCACCAGAAACGCGGCGGTCTTGCCCGTGCCGGTCTGAGCCTTGCCCGTCACATTCTTTCCAGCCAGCGCGTACTCCAGGCTCGCCGACTGAATCGGCGTGCAGTACTGGAACCCCATGTCCGCCACGGCGTGCAAGAGCTCCGTCGGCAGGTCAAAGTCCTGAAAGCGTTTCTTCCCTTCGGCGGGCGGCACCTGGTACTGGTCGACCGTCCAGTTGGCATGCTCTGCCCGCCGCGCGGCCTGCTCGGTGTCCGCCACCGCCCCTCCCGGCCGCCGC
>Ga0209066_10004880_pt1 | contig 14379 bp, 4 predicted proteins | sample All_14_2_FD_187198 | JGI IMG/M metagenome (GOLD analysis project Ga0209066, IMG submission 187198) | Freshwater microbial communities in response to fracking from Pennsylvania, USA - Allegheny Zone_MetaG_DW_15 (SPAdes) (version 2) ...
CCATTTCTATCCTATAGCCAGCAAGTAATTCAAACGGATACAATTAATTTATTAAACAATCATTCAACAGCTTGGCGAACGTATTTTGAAAATGATCAAGTTTTAATTGAGTATAAAACAACCGATTGTGATCCTGCAATGGGTTATGACTTCGAACAAGTCATATTAAGATTTGTCAATAAAACAACCACTAAAATAGATCTTGATTGGCACATTCATTTGTACTATGACAAGAAATGCTTGACATGTAATTATCCAATGGAATATGCACGAACAATACGATTGGGAGCAAACGAATCAATTGAAGGCAATTGTGATAGAGAAACTATTGATGAATTGAAATTGTTTTCAAAATTTAATGATGTCAATTATTCTGCAGGGGCCAAATTAACCGCATTCCAATTAATGACTCTTACTATTACTGCACTCGAGTAAATCCAATTTGACAAACGGCCATTAAATATTTTTAAATTATAGGGTATAACCACTACACTGAAATGAAAAATAAAAATCAAATAATATCTATGCTCGCGTTTTTAACGGCGAACATTCTCACTCTTTTACGAACACCATTACTATACTTAAAAGTAAGTATAGTTGCAATACTACTTGTTCTTTCTAGCTATAACGCACGAGTTTACGGACAATGTAATGGAGGTTCTGCTTTCGCTTCTACAACTGCTCCTACTTCAGGAACTGTTACAGTGAGTACATGTAATTATTTTGGAGAATATAATACTGTTAACGGTGTTATTTCTGGTAATACATATACCTCTACCATAAATGTCGCTGGTGGTTGTATTACTGTTCATACCGGATCTTCAAGTGGACCAATCGTTGCGTGGGGGACGACTCCTTTAACATGGACAGCAACTTCTAATGGTACTTATTATATATTGTACAGTTCAAGTTGCGCAGGTTGTGGTACTGATATTTCATGTCATACAACCACACTTGCTTTTGTAAGTTCTAGTGGTACTTGTACTGATGGCATTCAAAATCAAGGTGAAACAGGGATAGATTGTGGTGGTCCTTGTGTAGCTTGTCCAAACTGCTACAATGGAATCATGGATGGTAATGAAACGGGAATAGATTGTGGTCCAAGTTGTCCACTACCTTGTCATTGCTCCGATGGTGTTTTAAATGGTAACGAAACAGATATAGATTGTGGCGGTTCATGCCCCGCATGTCCAGTACCTTGCGATATTCAATTAACTTATACAACTACACCTGCAGCTTTAACATGTACTGGAGGTCAGATTTCATTGACAGCAGTTGGGCAAGGTGAATATAACCAAGCCATGAACAATAATTTCAATGGAGGAAGTTTAGGTCCGGGTTGGATTGCTACTGGCGGTCAGTCAGTTGGAACTCTTTGTGGTCCCAGTTTAGATGGTTCGCCTTATTATTGGGCTTCTACTGCAGGAACAGGTGTACCTCAGTTAACTACTGCTGTATTAGATGTTACATGTGGAGGTACCATTTCATTTGATATGGATTACGCTACTCAGGGAGGTGCAGTGCCTTGTGAAGGACCAGATTTACCGAATGAAGGTGTAACTTTTCAGTATTCGACTAATGGCGGTGCTACCTGGACGGTTATTCAATATTGGGATCCACTTGGTGGTTACAATGCTGGTATGACTAGTTGGAATACATACTCATTTACAATTCCACCTGCAGCAATGGGACCAAATACTCAGTTTCAATGGATTCAGTTGGCATCTTCAGGATCATGTTGTGACAACTGGGGTATAGACAATGTTCAAATTACTTCTCTTGTTAATTGTAACCCTTATTGGTACGATTATTCTTTTTTACCGCCTTCAAGTGATAATCCAAATCAAACTACAACAATCACTTCTACAACAACTTACAACGTAACTTATACGAATGGAGTAGACGCATGTAGTACTTCTGTGACTGTTGTTGTACCTCCTGGAACAACCGCAAATGCAGGTCCTGATGTCGTAAGATGCTCAGGTGGTCCAGGTGTTGTAATTGGAGCAAATCCAGTTACTCCTGACAATGGTGCAACATATTCATGGAGTGCTGGTGCTGGTTCAGGAACAATTGACTTAGTACCTGCTGGTGGAACAACAACTGGTCAAGTAACCGTTTCTCCTACAGTAACTACTACTTATACTTTAACAGTTACATTTAACGGTTGTACTGCTACAGATCAAGTAACAGTTGTAGTTGACAACCCTCCTACAGCATCTAATCCAGCGCCATTATCAGTTGCTTGTACTTCAAATATTCCTGCTCCTGATATTACAGTTGTGACTACCGAAGCCGATGATTTTACGATCCCACCAACAGTTACTTGGATTAGTGATGTATCTAACGGCGGCACGTGTCCAAATATTGTGACAAGAACCTATCGAGTGACAGATGCTTGTGGAAACTTTGTAAACGTTACGCAAACAATAACTGCAGGTGCGACATCAACTGTTACTATGCCTGCGAATGGCACTGCAACAGTAGCTTGTCCTTCTGCAACCAATACTGCTCCAACACCGCCTGTGGTTGTGGATCAATGTGGTAGAACGCTTACCGTTTCTGCTCCCGTTGTTTCCGCAATTCCAACATGTGCAGGAACGAGAACTTACACCTATACTTACACCAATTGCTTAGGTGGTACTTATACATGGACATATACTTATACTGTTAGTCCACCCGTTGTTGTAATGCCTGCGAATGGTGCTTCAACCGTTGCTTGTCCTTCAGCGACAAATACTGCCCCAACAGCTCCAACAGTTGTTGATAACTGTGGAAGAACGTTGACCGTATCAGCCCCAGTTATTTCTGCAATTCTTACTTGTGCAGGTACAAGAACTTATACATATACATATACCAATTGTGCTGGTACTACTTATCCTTGGGTATATACTTACACAGTTAGTAACCCCACGGTTGTAATGCCTGCAAATGGTTCTTCAACTGTGGCTTGTCCTGCTTTAGCTGTTACTCCAACGACCCCAACGGTACTTGATAACTGTGGTAGAACACTTACTGTGTCTGCTCCTGTAATCTCTGCAGCACCTACTTGCTCTGGAACTCAAACTTATACCTATACTTATACTAGCTGTTCTGGAACTACTTATCCTTGGGTGTATACGTATACTATTAGTGCTCCTACAGTAACTATGCCTGCAAACGGTTCATCAACTGTTGCTTGTCCTGCTTTAGCTGTTGCTCCAACGACCCCAACGGTACTTGACAACTGTGGTAGAACACTTACTGTTTCTGCTCCTGTAATCTCTGCAGCACCTACTTGCTCAGGTACACAAACATACACTTACACATATACTAGTTGTTCTGGAACTACGTACCCTTGGGTGTATACTTATACTATTAGTGCTCCAACGGTGACTATGCCTGCAAACGGTTCATCGACTGTTGCTTGTCCTTCTGCTGCTGTAGCACCAACCGCTCCAACTGTATTGGATAACTGTGGTAGAACACTTACTGTGTCTGCTCCTGTTATTTCTGCTGCCGTTACTTGTTCAGGTACTCAAACTTATACGTATACTTATACTAGCTGTTCTGGAACGACTTATCCTTGGGTTTACACATATACAATTAGTGCTCCTACGGTAACTATGCCTGCAAACGGTTCATCAACTGTTGCTTGTCCTGCCTTAGCAGTTGCTCCAACGGCACCAACAGTTCTTGATAACTGTGGTAGAACGCTTACAGTATCTGCTCCTGTAATCTCTGCAGCAGTTACTTGTTCAGGAACTCAAACTTACACGTATACTTATACTAGCTGTTCAGGAACTACCTATCCTTGGGTGTACACTTATACCATCAGTGCACCAACTGTTGTAATGCCTGCAAACGGTTCATCAACTGTTGCTTGTCCAAGTGCAGTAGTTGCTCCAACAGCACCAACTGTTCTTGATAACTGTGGTAGAACGCTTACTGTGTCTGCTCCTGTTATCTCTGCAGCAGTTACTTGTTCAGGTACTCAAACTTACACTTATACTTATACGAGCTGTTCAGGTACTACATATCCTTGGGTTTACACGTATACGATAAGTCCACCAGTTGTTGTGATGCCTGCAAACGGTGCCTCTAGTGTGAATTGTGCAACATTGGCGGTTGCACCAACTGCTCCAACAGTTGTAGATAACTGTGGTAGAACACTTACTGTGTCTGCTCCTGTTATTTCTGCTTTACCTGCATGTACAGGAACTCAAACGTACACTTATACTTATACAGATTGTGCTGGAACTACTTATCCATGGGTTTACACATACACAATTAATGATAACGTTTTACCTACTGCTTCTAATCCAGCAGATATTTCTGTAGCTGGTGGAGTTGCTCCTGCACCCGATGTTACGTTGGTTACGGATGAGGCGGACAACTGTTCAACTCCAACTGTTCTCTGGGTAAGTGATGTTTCAGATGGTGGAAACTGTCCAGAAACTGTAGTTAGAACATATAGTGTAACCGACGCATGTGGAAATCAAATTCTGGTTACTCAAACTATAACAATTGGTGATGCTATTTTACCTACAGCTTCCAACCCTGCATCAGTAACAGTTGAGTGTATCGCAAACGTTCCTGCTCAAAACCCGTTAGTTGTAACAGATGAAGCTGATAACGGTGCTACACCATTAGTAACTTGGGAGTCAGATGTATCTAACGGTGCTACTTGTCCAGAAATAATTACTAGAACTTATAGAGTTACCGATGACTGTGGGAACTTTATTTTTGTTACACAAACCATAACTGTAGATGATGTCACTGCTCCAGTATTTGCTGCTGCTCCGACTGCTGTAACTGTTGCTTGTGCTGCTGATGTGCCTGCTATGACAAACCTTGGATACACTGACAACTGTGATCCTGCTGGTTCGGTTGCTGGTACTGATGTATCTGATGGTAATACGTGTCCTGAGACGATTACTCGTACTTGGACATTCACTGATGCGTGTGGCAACAACGTAACGACTTCACAAACAATCACTGTTCACGATTTAGTGGCACCAGTATTCGCTGCGGCTCCTGCTGCTGTGACTGTTGCTTGTGCTGCTGATGTACCTGCAATGACAAACCTTGGATACACTGACAACTGTGACCCTGCTGGTTCTGTTGCAGGTACTGATGTTTCTGATGGTGGTACTTGTCCTGAAACAATTACACGTACTTGGACCTTCACTGATCTTTGCGGTAATACTTCTTCAACAACTCAAACAATTACAGTTCACGATTTAGTAGCTCCAGTTTTCGCTGCTGCTCCTGCTGCCGTGACAGTTGAATGTTTAGCAGATGTGCCAGCTATGACAAACCTTGGGTACACTGACAACTGTGATCCTGCCGGATCGGTTGCTGGGACTGATGGTGCGTTAGTTGGAGGTGCTTGTGGTGGTACAATCACGCGTACTTGGACTTTCACTGATCTTTGTGGTAACACGTCAACAACAACACAAACTATTACTATTGACGATAATACTTTACCTACTGCTTCTAATCCTGCAACGACAACAGTTCCTGGTGGACCTGCTCCAGCAGTAGATGTGACAGTAGTAATTGATGAGGCAGACAACTGTTCTGTCCCTGTAGTTGCTTTCGTTAGTGAATCAACTGATGGTGCTGCTTGTCCTGAAACAATTACACGTATTTACTCTGTAACGGATGCTTGTGGAAACACAATCAACGTAACTCATACTATTCTTATTACCGATCCATTCCCACCGACAGCTTCGAACCCTGCTCCTATTACAGTAGAGTGTATCGCTGATGTTCCTGCACAAGATGTTACAGTTGTAACGGATGAAGCAGATAACCAAGGCGTACCTGTTGTTGCTTGGGTAAGTGATGTATCTGATAATGGTTCTTGTCCTGAAATTATTACTCGTACGTATTCTGTAACAGATGTTTGTGCGAGTGTGATTTTTGTGACGCAAACAATAACAGTTTTAGATATCACTGCTCCAGTATTTGCTGCTGCTCCGGCTGCTGTAACTGTTGCTTGTGCTGCTGATGTGCCTGCTATGACAAACCTTGGATACACTGACAACTGTGATCCTGCTGGTTCGGTTGCTGGTACTGATGTATCTGATGGTAATACGTGTCCTGAGACGATTACTCGTACTTGGACATTCACTGATGCGTGTGGCAACAACGTAACGACTTCACAAACAATCACTGTTCACGATTTAGTGGCACCAGTATTCGCTGCGGCTCCTGCTGCTGTGACTGTTGCTTGTGCTGCTGATGTACCTGCAATGACAAACCTTGGATACACTGACAACTGTGACCCTGCTGGTTCTGTTGCAGGTACTGATGTTTCTGATGGTGGTACTTGTCCTGAAACAATTACACGTACTTGGACCTTCACTGATCTTTGCGGTAATACTTCTTCAACAACTCAAACAATTACAGTTCACGATTTAGTAGCTCCAGTTTTCGCTGCTGCTCCTGCTGCCGTGACAGTTGAATGTTTAGCAGATGTGCCAGCTATGACAAACCTTGGGTACACTGACAACTGTGATCCTGCCGGATCGGTTGCTGGGACTGATGGTGCGTTAGTTGGAGGTGCTTGTGGTGGTACAATCACGCGTACTTGGACTTTCACTGATCTTTGTGGTAACACGTCAACAACAACACAAACTATTACTATTGACGATAATACTTTACCTACTGCTTCTAATCCTGCAACGACAACAGTTCCTGGTGGACCTGCTCCAGCAGTAGATGTGACAGTAGTAATTGATGAGGCGGACAACTGTTCTGTCCCTGTAGTTGCTTTCGTTAGTGAATCAACTGATGGTGCTGCTTGTCCTGAAACAATTACGCGTATCTACTCTGTTACTGATGCTTGTGGAAACACAATCAACGTAACTCATACTATTCTTATTACCGATCCAATTATGCCAACGGCATCTAACCCGGCTCCTGTTACTGTAGAATGTATTTTTGATGTTCCAGCAACAGACATAACTGTTGTAACAGACGAAGCGGATAACCAAGGCGTACCAGTTGTTGCTTGGGTAAGTGATGTGTCTAACGGTGCTACTTGTCCTGAAATTATTACACGTACGTATTCTGTAACGGATGTGTGTAACAATGAAAATTTAGTTACACAAACAATCACAGTAAATGATATCACTGCTCCTACTGCATCAAATCCAGTAGCGGTGAATGTGGAATGTATTTTTGATGTTCCAGCAGCTGACATAACGGTTGTAACTGATGAAGCAGACAATTGTACTGCGGCACCTATTGTAGCTTTTGTAAGTGATTTGTCTGATGGTAATACTTGTCCTGAAACGATTACTCGTACATATTCTATTACAGATGACTGTGGCAACCAGACTTTGGTAACACAAACAATCGTTGTAAACGATGTGACTGCGCCTACTGCTTCAAATCCAGTAGCTGTGAATGTGGAATGTATCTTTGATGTTCCTGCAACTGATATTACGGTTGTAACGGATGAAGCTGACAATTGTACTGCTGCACCAGTTGTTGCTTGGGTAAGTGATCTATCTGATGGCAATACTTGTCCTGAAACAATTACTAGAACGTATTCAGTGACGGATGACTGTGGAAATGTGACAAATGTGACTCAAACTATCATTGTAAATGATGTTACGAATCCAACGGCTTCTAATCCAACAGATATTACTGTTCCAGGTGGACCAGCTCCTGCTCCAGATGTTACAGTTGTGACAGATGAAGCAGATAACTGCACTGCTGCTCCTGCAGTTGTTTGGGTAAGTGATGTATCAGACAACCAACCTTGTCCAGAGACAATTACACGAACTTATTCTGTAACGGATGATTGTGGAAACACAATAACAGTAACTCAATTAATCTATATTACCGATCCAATTATGCCAACGGCATCTAATCCTGCTCCTGTTACTGTAGAATGTATTTTTGATGTTCCAGCAACAGACATAACTGTTGTAACAGATGAAGCTGATAACCAAGGTGTACCTGTTGTTGCTTGGGTAAGTGATGTGTCTAACGGTGCTACTTGTCCTGAAATTATTACACGTACGTATTCTGTAACGGATGTTTGTAACAATGAAATTTTAGTTACACAAACAATCACAGTAAATGATATCACTGCTCCTACTGCATCAAATCCAGTAGCGGTGAATGTGGAATGTATTTTTGATGTTCCAGCAGCTGACATAACGGTTGTAACTGATGAAGCAGACAATTGTACTGCGGCACCTATTGTAGCTTTTGTAAGTGATTTGTCTGATGGTAATACTTGTCCTGAAACGATTACTCGTACATATTCTATTACAGATGACTGTGGCAACCAGACTTTGGTAACACAAACAATCGTTGTAAACGATGTGACTGCGCCTACTGCTTCAAATCCAGTAGCTGTGAATGTGGAATGTATCTTTGATGTTCCTGCAACTGATATTACGGTTGTAACGGATGAAGCTGACAATTGTACTGCTGCACCAGTTGTTGCTTGGGTAAGTGATCTATCTGATGGCAATACTTGTCCTGAAACAATTACTAGAACGTATTCAGTGACGGATGACTGTGGAAATGTGACAAATGTGACTCAAACTATCATTGTAAATGATGTTACGAATCCAACGGCTTCTAATCCAACAGATATTACTGTTCCAGGTGGACCAGCTCCTGCTCCAGATGTTACAGTTGTGACGGATGAAGCCGATAACTGTACTGCTGCTCCTGCAGTTGTTTGGGTAAGTGACGTATCAGACAACCAACCTTGTCCAGAGACAATTACACGAACGTATTCTGTAACGGATGATTGTGGAAACACAATAACAGTGACACAATTAATCTATATTACCGATCCAATTATGCCAACGGCATCTAACCCTGCTCCTGTTACTGTAGAATGTATTTTTGATGTTCCAGCAACAGACATAACTGTTGTAACAGACGAAGCGGATAACCAAGGAACAACTGTTGTTGCTTGGGTAAGTGATGTGTCTAACGGTGCTACTTGTCCTGAAATTATTACACGTACTTACTCTGTTACGGATGTGTGTAACAATCAAATCTTAGTGACTCAAACAATCACAGTAAATGATATCACTGCACCTACTGCTTCAAATCCAGTAGCGGTGAATGTGGAATGTATTTTTGATGTTCCAGCAGCTGACATAACGGTTGTAACTGATGAAGCAGACAATTGTACTGCTGCTCCTGTGGTTGCTTTTGTAAGTGACTTGTCTGATGGTAATACTTGTCCTGAAACAATTACACGTACGTACTCAATTACAGATAATTGCGGTAACCAGACCTTGGTAACTCAAACAATCGTTGTAAACGATGTGACTGCGCCTACAGCTTCAAATCCAGTAGCTGTGAATGTGGAATGTATCTTCGATGTTCCTGCAACTGATATTACAGTTGTAACGGATGAAGCTGACAATTGTACTGCTGCACCAGTTGTTGCTTGGGTAAGTGACCTATCAGATGGCAATACTTGTCCTGAAACAATTACAAGAACTTATTCAGTGACGGATGATTGTGGAAATGTGACAAATGTGACTCAAACTATCATTGTAAATGATGTTACGAATCCAACAGCTTCTAATCCTATTGGTGTAACGGTTGAACTTGCTTCACAAGTACCAGCAGCTGATATTACAGTTGTTACGAATGAAGCCGATAACTGCACGGCAGCTCCTATTGTTGCTTGGGTAAGTGATGTTTCTGACAATGGATCATGCCCTGAAATCATTACACGTACTTATTCAGTGACAGACGACTGTGGAAATTCAATAAATGTGACTCAAACGATTACAATTAGCGATATCACCAATCCTACTGCAACGAATCCAGCAACAGTAAATGTTGAGTGTATTTTTGATGTTCCTGCAACAGACATAACTGTTGTAACAGATGAAGCAGACAATAGTGGAATCACTACTGTAGCATTTGTTGGTGATGTATCTGATGGTAACACTTGTCCAGAAACAATAACAAGAACATATTCAGTAACAGATGACTGTGGTAATCAAATCACCGTAAATCAAACGATTATTGTGAATGATGTAACAGCTCCGACAGGAACAGCTCCAGCAAACGTGACTGTTGAATGTATTGATGATGTGCCTCCAGTTCCATTAACTGTTTCATTCGTGATAACAGATGCAATGGACAATTGCACAGCGGTTCCTACATTGGATTGGGTTGGAGATGTATCAGATGGTAATACATGTCCTGAAACAATCACTAGAACTTTCTCAATAACTGATGATTGTGGTAATCAGACCTTAGTTGATCAATTAATCATTGTAAATGATGTTACTCCACCAACAGCTTCTAACCCTGTCACAGTAAATGTTGAATGTATTTTTGACGTTCCAGCTACTGATATTACAGTTGTAACCAATGAAGCTGATAACTGTACAGCTGCGCCGCTTGTTGCTTGGGTAAGTGATGTGTCAGATAACGGGACATGTCCAGAAACAATTACAAGAACTTATTCTGTGACGGATGATTGTGGAAACCAACTATTAGTAACACAAACAATCATTGTAAATGACGTTACCAATCCTACTGCTTCTAATCCAGCAGCAATAAGTGTGGTAAGTGCGGCGACTGTTCCTGTACCAGATCCTGCTGTAGTCATTGATGAAGCAGATAATTGTACAGCAAATCCAATAGTTACTTGGATTAGTGATGTATCAGACGGTAATGTTTGTAACAATGAACAAATCACTCGTACATATAGCGTGACAGACGATTGTGGAAATAGCATTACAGTGACACAATTAATCACGATTACTGCTATCTACCCTACTATTACTGCTGGAGTAGACCAAACAGTTTGTGAAAATGAATCAGTTACACTTACAGGAACATTTAGTCCAGCTACGACTGTAATTTCATGGACTGCGCCTGTTGTTGATGGTGTAGCATTTGTACCTCCAGTTGGAACAAATACGTATACATTGACAGCTAACAATTACAATTGTATCACAACAGACGACGTCATAGTAGTTGTTAATCCACTTCCAGTGGTAAGTTTTACCCCAGATGTTAATATGGGATGTGAGCCAGTAAGTGTGGTGTTTACCAATACTTCAACTTCTGGAGTTGCTCTTAATGATTGTGTGTGGACAATGGGAGATGGTACAATTCTTAATGGTTGTGGTAACATGAATTATACATTTAATAATCCAGGCTTATACACGGTTGGATTGACAACAACTGATGCAAATGGTTGTACGAATTCAGTTTCCTACCCGAATTTAATTTATGTTGAGGGTTATCCTGTTGCTGACTTCACAGCTTCAGAGTACACCTTAAACAATTTGTTAATTGAAACGGAAGTTGACTTTACGAACCAATCATCAGGTGCAGTTACCTACTTATGGGAATTCGGTGATGGAGGAACATCAGTTGCAACAGATCCTAGTCACTTATTTGAAACAGAATTAGCAGGAAGCTATACGGTAATGTTAGTTGCGTATTCTGGATTGGGTTGTGCAGACACAACTTATCAATCATTTAATGTTACTGAAGAATTGATTTTCTATGTTCCGAATACATTTACACCGGACGGAGATATGTTTAACAATACTTTCCAACCAGTGTTCACATCAGGTTTTGATCCATACAACTTTACGATGCTAATATTTAATCGTTGGGGAGAAATCATATTTGAAACACATGATGCTTCAATCGGTTGGGATGGAACATACAATGGTGAATATGCTCAAGATGGAACATACACTTGGAAAATTGATTTCAAATCACGAATCAATGATAAGAAATATGTCAAAGTAGGTCATGTAAATATGATTAGATAAATAAATTATAAATTAAAAAAGCGATCAGAAATGGTCGCTTTTTTTGTTTCAAATCATTTGTCATATTGCTCTGTGTTCTAAAAGAAATTAAGATTAGTCAATATAACTTACGATGAACAATTGGAAAAATAATTAAAATTGATTGTCTCAGATTACCAAACAGTACTTTTCTGTCTCAGGTAAAAGTCAAGTATAACCATTGCTGCCATTGCTTCAACAATTGGGACAGCTCTTGGCACAACACATGGATCGTGTCTACCCTTCCCTTTCAATTCAGTCTTTTCACCTTTGGAGTTAATTGATTCCTGAGATTTTACGATTGTTGCAACAGGCTTAAATGCTACTCTAAATTCAATTGGCATTCCATTTGAAATTCCACCTTGAATTCCACCACTGTTATTAGAAATTGTCGAACCATCCGAATTGAATAAATCGTTATGGTCTGAACCTCGCATTTCTGAAGATGCAAAACCACTTCCAAATTCCACACCTTTCACTGCGTTAATTGAAAACATAGCCTTACCTAATTCTGCATGCAGTTTATCAAAAACAGGTTCTCCTAATCCTACAGGAACGTTAACAATCATACAGCGTATACAACCACCGATTGTATCTCCATCTTTTCGTATGTCGCGAATTAAATGCTCCATTCGCTCAGCTGTGTCTTTATCAGGACATCGAACCGGATTTGCTTCTATAGCTTCCAATAAAAAGAAGGAAGAATCTTGCAATCTTATATGCCCCACTTGATCTACATAGGTAGAAAATTCAACACCAATAGTATCTAATAATTGTTTTGCAATTGCCCCTGCAACAACTCTGCATGCAGTTTCGCGAGCGCTTGACCTTCCTCCTCCTCTATGGTCACGAATTCCATATTTTTGATCATAACTATAATCAGCATGTGATGGACGATAAACATCTGTCAAATGATCATAATCATTCGAATGCTGATCTTCATTTGGAATAAGAAATCCAATTGGTGTCCCGGTAGTTTTACCATTCAATAAACCAGATAAGAACTGAACAGTGTCTGATTCCTTTCTCTGCGTGACGATTGAAGATTGCCCTGGCTTTCTTCGATCAAGTTCAGATTGTATTTTATCTAAATCAAGATTGAAATTAGACGGCACACCATCAATAATTCCTCCAATTGCAGAACCATGTGATTCTCCAAATGTCGTTAATTTGAAAATTGTACCAAACGTAGATCCTGCTGCCATAATTCAAATATAATGGACAATTAACAATTAGCAATACTTAAAATCTTTTCAATCGGGTAAATGTTTATCTTAGGAGGAATAATAGTTGAACGAAACTTAACTTAAAGGATAGAATCATGCAAATAAATGAAGATAAATTGGAGGCATTTTGGCAATGGTTTGTAAAGAATTCAGCAGTTATCAAACAAGTGATTGAACAGAATGACACTAGCCGCAGTGAACGAATTGTTGAAGAACTGAATAATTTTATTCTCGACTTTGGGATGTTTACATGGGATATTGGTCAGAATGAAGACAATGTCTGGTTTTTCTTGATATCTCCTAATGGTGATCCTGAACTTTTGTTAATGAGCCAACGAATTATGGAAGATGCTCCATCGCACTTAGATTGGCTTTTTCTGTCAAGCAGACCTTCTAAATCATGGGATCGTCAATTTAGCATATACAATAATGAAATGGACCTAGTTCACATTGATGGATCTTATTGGTCCTATTTAGCATTTGAAGAAGATAATGGCCAAATTGAATTAGTATTTGAAGCACAAAATATTGCCCATTTAGATGAAGAAACAGCAGAATTTGCGGTGAATCAATTTCTGGTTAATGAACTAGGAGAGAAAGATCGAATTCTTAAAATTTCAACTGTATCTGTCGTACGAATTATCGATGAAGAGGATCTAGAAGATAAGTATCCGATTCATGTTTTACGTTCTCATTTAGGTTTGGAATAGATTTTAATTAACAAATCTCATCCCAAGTTTGAATACCATTTGGTTGAATGGAAGTTTAGCACTAAATGATTCACTACCCAATTGAATCGTATTACCAAACTGATCTTCGGTAGAGGCCTTAAAATTAAAGGTGCCTTGGTCTGTATATTTAAATACTTCAATACCACCGTAGAAAATTTCTCCACCAATTGTAAAACCAAATGACTTCATCCATGCAAACGATAATTCATCTCTTGTTATGCTTTCATTAACATCTGATGATGAAGGAGATTTAAAGGTCCACCAAAATTTGCACCTGCGTCAAATTTATAATAAAAGGAAAGGTGAAAATCTGAACCACTAATAGGTTTGATGTTAATTAATGGTCCTACACCTGCTCCAAATCTACCAAAAGGCACATAAGAATATGTATCATATGGATCATTTAAATCTTCATAAGTAAAAGGCGTAAGACCTACTTGACCTCCTATTTTAAAACCAAAATCTATAAAACCTGGCAAAATTTCATTTAAGGGATTCACACCTAAAACTCCTCCAAATGAAATATCAAAACCATAATGTGCTCCAATTCCATAGAATCCTTTATAGTCTTGTGAATATAAACTACCAGCAGTTGGTTTAGAATTCATTCTTCCTCTAGGG
>Ga0209066_10004882_pt1 | contig 14373 bp, 15 predicted proteins | sample All_14_2_FD_187198 | JGI IMG/M metagenome (GOLD analysis project Ga0209066, IMG submission 187198) | Freshwater microbial communities in response to fracking from Pennsylvania, USA - Allegheny Zone_MetaG_DW_15 (SPAdes) (version 2) ...
CGCGTGCCGGGCCCAGTGTGAGGTGCGGAAGTTCCAACGTGGAGCGCAACGAACGGCGCTCCGCGTCGACGATCCAGCGCGCCATTCGGCTGATGCGCTGCTCGTTGGGCAGGCCATGCAGTTGAGACCAGCGCAGGTGCACGTCGCCCAGCGTCGGAGTTTCGTATTCGCGCACCACGGCATGTCCGATTTGCGCACTGCGTTTCCAGGCAATCAGACGCCAGGGATCACCACGCTGATAGTCGCGCAGGCCATGCACATCCTCGCTGGGACCGCGCTGACGGCGCGGCGGACCGACCACGCCGTCGAGTGGCAGTGGCGGTGCGTTCGCCTCCAGCGCCGGGTAAACCAGACAACGGGCGGAAGGATGCAGCCAGCTCCAGATGCGGAAAACGCCCAGCGGATGCCGGGTCGACAATCCCAGTCGTGGCAGGCTCTGCCAGCCGCGCCGTAGCGCGTTTTGCTGAATCTCGACCTGGGTCTGGCTATCCAGAACCTCAAACGGAAACTCGCGCGCATCGAGACGCAGACGCAGGCCGCGTCTTGCCCGCTCGCCGTGACTGCGCCACTGCAGCCGCCAGCGGATCGATTCTCCGGCGTGGACCGACTCGGCACTGACGTCGTCCAGTTGCAATCCGAGCAGCGCCAGCCATCCCGACAGCAGGGCGGTGTGCATGACCGATGCCATCAGAAAGGTCAGCATCAAGGCGGGATTGTTGTTGTAGTTCAATGCACCGAGCAACATGCCGAACAGCAGGACGCTGAGAAAAAGACCGTAGCGGGTCGGCAGTACATACAGGCGTCGCCGATGAATGCGGATCGGCAGGGATTCTTCCGCGCGCAGGCGGGTCAGCGATGGCAGACGCTTCTCGGCCCATTCGGAGAGCTTGCGCCATGCGGTCTGCAGTGTCGTTTGCATCAGTCCACGGCGACCATCGACAGAATCTTCCGCGCCAGCGCATCGCGGTCTCCGGCCTCGGTCTGGGTTACCAGTCGATGACTGGCTACCGCAGGAAAAACGTACTGGACATCGTCCGGCAGCACATGCAGCCGCCCGCGCAGCAGAGCCATGGCACGCGCGACCTGCAGCAGGGCCAGCCCGGCGCGTGGCGACAATCCGGCCTGCACGCCGGGATGACGACGACTTTCGGCCAGCAATCGCTGCACGTAGGCAATCAGCTCGGCACTGGCATGGATGGCCATCGCGCGTTGTCGCAGTGCCAGCACATCCTGCGTGCTGAAGACGGCCTGCGTGTGCGCAATCAGTTGGCGACGGTCTTCGCCCGCCAGCATGGCGCGTTCGGCAGCGGCGTCTGGGTAGCCCATCGACAGACGCAGCAGGAAGCGATCAAGTTGCGAGTCCGGCAGCGCAAAGGTGCCTGCGAGGTCGACCGGGTTCTGGGTGGCAATCACGAAGAACGGATCGGGCAGCGCATGGCTGTGACTGTCGATGCTGACCTGTTGCTCCGCCATCGCTTCGAGCAAGGCGCTTTGCGTGCGCGGCGGTGCGCGATTGATCTCGTCCGCCAGCAGCAATTGGGTGAAAACCGGGCCCGGATGAAAACGGAAGTTCTGTGCGTTGGCCTCGTAGACCGACACGCCGAGAATGTCCGACGGCAGCAGGTCGGCGGTGAACTGTAGGCGCTGAAAGCTCAGTCCCAGGGTGGCCGCCATGGCGCGTGCCAGGGTGGTCTTGCCGAGTCCCGGCAAATCTTCGATTAACAGATGACCGCCAGCCAGCACGCAGGCAAACGCCAGTTCAATTTCTTTCGGCTTGCCTAGAACCAGCGCGTTGACCTGCTCGATCGCGCGTTGCAGCGCGTGCGACAGCGAATCGGTCGAGGCAGCGGTTTTCGCATCAGGTAGCATCGCACTCATCATGAGTTCCATTCATCAGGCAAACGCGTGTCCCGCAGTCTAGCAATCCCGACCCGAGTCCCCGCGCATCATGCCGACGGCGATGTCGGCAATGAGTGACTGGCGTCGCGTCTTTCTGCTGGTCTGGCTGGTCAGCGCGGCACTGCGACTGGCATGGGTGCTGAGTGTTCCCGTGTTCGGCGACGAAGCCTTCTACGCGTGGGAGGCACGCGAGCTGGCCTGGGCGTATTCCGATCTGCCCGGACTGACGGCCTGGTTGATAGCGCTGGGAACGGCCCTGTTTGGAAAGACGCTGCTGGGGCTGCGCATTGGCGCGCTGTTGCTCGGTCTTGCCTTGCCGTGGGTGGTGCTGCGGATTGCCGACGCACTGGGGCGACCGGACCTTCGTTATCCGTCGGGCGTGCTGGCCGTGCTGCTTCCCCTGTTGTTGGGCAACGGTGTGCTGGCCTTGCCTGAGCCCTCGTTGTTGCTTGCCGCGATGCTGGCGCTGTGGGGTGGGCTGCAACTGTTGCGCGATCGCCATCTCGCGGCCTTGGCCGTTTTTACGGCGGGATTGGTGCTGGGTGCGTTTTCGCACTATCGATTCGCTGCGGTGCTGCTGGCTGGCGCGGTTGGCATGCTGGCGAGTGCGCAGGGACGAGCCCTACTGCGCTGGCCGCCATTCTGGGTGGCCCTGGCCTTGGGCGCGGCGGCGTGGCTGCCCTTGTGGTGGGTCAATGCGGATCAATCTGGCGCGGGTCTGCGGTTCCAGTTGGTTGAACGGCATCCGTGGCGCTGGCATTGGGATGGATTGTGGTATCCGTTCATCCAGGCCGTGGTGACGACCCCGTTGGTCTGGGCGGGACTGTGGCTTGCCCTGGGGCGCGAGCGCTGGCGTGATCGAAGTCCAGCCCATCGTCTGATGGTGGCGGCGGCATTGATTCCCATGGCGGGCTACGGATTGCTGGGAATGGTTGCCGACAATGAGCGCGTGTCTTTTCACTGGCCATTGGTTGGATACCTGGCGGCGTTGCCCCTGTTTGCCGCGCAACTGGCTCAGTGGTCGGCGCGCTGGCGACGCGTGGCCTGGTCGAGCGTCTGCGCTGGAGCGCTGCTGGTCGCTGCCTGGATGACGGCCCTGGGGTCCCAACAAGGTCGCGAACAGTTCGCGCGCTGGGGAACGCTGGCCGACAATTTTTCGGGTTGGACGGAAGTGGCCTCATGGGTTTCGACCACCAGCGACGCGGATACCAAGCCTGTGCGTCTGGTTGCAGACAATTTCATGCTGGCGGCCCAGTTGGGCTGGGTCTTGCCGAATTCGCAGCCGTTGTGGGTGCTGAATCATCCGCTCAACCATAAGCACGGGCGTAGCGCGCAACTGCGAACCTGGGGCGTCGACGACGTGGCCTTGAACGCGTTGCCCGCATCGGAGACGCGGTTGATCGTCGAGGAAACCGCACTCAAGCTCAAGGATCGCCTCGCTTGGCAGCATCGTCTGTGTGATGCCTTTCCGGGTCTGCAATGGATCGATGAACGCCAGGTAGATCGCGCGCGCAAGCGGTTTCTGATGTTCCGCTGGGTTCCCGGCGCAGCGGAAAATTGCTCATTCGCGCCACTGCTCTACGTCGATCAGGACAGCGGTCAGCCGGATGGACCGATGCGACTTCGGGGTTGGGCGATTGCCGACGGTGTCGGTGTGCAAGGTGTTGCGCTGATGCGCGGCGAACAAGTGATTGCGGAGGCGCGCTACGGCAGTTTGCTGGAAGGAGTGCGTGCGCAGTGGCCGTATTCCACCGATCCGATGCATCCCCATGTGGGCTTTGAGCTGGAGGTGCCGACTGGGATGGACGTGGACGATGCGGCCTTGCGGCTGCGCGTCACAACGCGTAGCGGCCGTCACCGGGACTTTTCCCTGCGCGGATGACAGGGCAGGTGTTGCCTCAGTTGGACGGCACCGCGCGACGCAGGCTGGCGGGTTCGCGCGCTGCCTGTTCAATCGCCGGTTCCGTCAACTGCCGCAGTTCCTCGCCCGCCATTTCCAGCCTGAGCAATTGCGCGGCTACCGGTTGACGCGCACGTTCCAGCGCCGCCACGGCTTTCTGCAGGTCGGCAAGGCTTGCCGCCGAGGCGTGGCGAGAGATCCACAATCGATGTTCCAGCAAGTCGCGCAACGCGTTCTGCACGCCTTGCGGGTTCTGCAGTGAAGCCTGCGCCTCACCATTGATGTCGGAAGGTAGGCGGTCGACCAACGCCTGCATGGCGACCATCTGATCGCGCGTTCGATGCAGCAGTTGTTCGAACTCGTCGGCTGCCTGCAGCAAGCTCAGCAACGCTCTTTGTCGACGCGCCAAGCGGATGAAGGGAATGCTGGCGGCCAGCATGACCACCGACAGCGCAAACACGACAGCAAGCAGGACCGTCAAAGGAACCTCGAACGATGGATGACAGACAGGAGCGCGCGCCACATTTTCATTGCGATGGATGACGCTCGGCCGGATTGACGATAGCAGGTATTCACTCGTATCATGCCGCGCTTATGTCTACAAGCCTGCCAGATGCGGTTGATGTGACTCGCATGGTGTCAGGGCGACGTTCGTTCGAAGGCGAGCTGCCGCTGGCGCGTTTTGCGCGGCTGCGGGAGTCGCTGGTCAGCAGTGATGGACAGTGTGCCTACCGGCTTGAGTTCGGTACCGATGCGCTGGGAATTCAGTACCTGCAGATCAACGCGACAGCAACGGTGATGCTTCAGTGTCAGCGCACACTGGAACCTTTTCCGTTGCCGCTGGCGGTCGAGCAGCGGCTGGGTTTCATCCGGCGCGAAGCCGATGAATCCGGATTGCCCGACGAGTACGAGCCGCTGCTGATGCCGGAAGACCGGCAACTGCACTTGGCGGAACTGATCGAGGATGAGCTGATTCTGTCCTTGCCCTTGGTTCCGGTCAGTGCCGGGGTTGAGCAAGTGGACTCAGAGGAAGACGCCGTCGTGTATTCGACGGGTGAAGTGGATATGGGCGAGAGCAATCCTGCGTCGTCCAGGCAAGCGTTTGCGGCGTTGGCCGCACTCAAGAAAACACCGAGTTAGTTGGAGAAGCCCAATGGCCGTTCAGAAAAGCCGCAAGACCCCCTCACGCCGTGGCATGCGCCGTTCGCATGACGCCCTGACCGCCAAGCAGTTGGCGACCGATCCGACCACCGGTGAAACCCACCTGCGTCACCACATCACCAAAGACGGCTACTATCGTGGTCGCAAGGTGATCGAAGTGAAGTCAGCTGCGGTTGACGTCGAGTAATCTGCCGGGAGCGCGGCGCGCTCCACACCGTTCTTCGACGGCAGGGTAGTTGAGACGGCGGGCTTCGAGGCCCGCCGTTTTCATTTCAGCGAGCGTGCAGCCATAGCACGCCATTCAACGGGAGTTCGTCATGATCTATTCGCGCATCCTGGGCACCGGCAGCTACCTGCCGGAACGCGTGTTGACCAACGCCGAGTTGGAAGCCCGTGTGCAGACCACGGACGAATGGATTCGTGAACGAACCGGTATACGCCAACGCCACATCGCTGCTGAAGGTGAAACCACCTGCGATATCTCCTACCACGCCGCGCTGAAGGCGCTGGAGGCGGCGGGTGTGCAAGGCAATGAAATCGACCTGGTCATCCTCGGCACCACCACACCCGACATCGTGTTTCCTTCCACGGCCTGCCTGCTGCAGCACCGCATCGGTGCCAACGGCTGCCCGGCCTTCGATGTCAACGCCGCCTGTTCCGGCTTCATGTATGCCCTGGGAATTGCCGACAAGTTCATCCGCAGCGGCGCAGCGAAGAAAGCGCTGGTGGTTGGCGCGGAAACGATCTCGCGCGTGGTGGACTGGAATGACCGCACGACCTGCGTCCTGTTCGGCGATGGCGCGGGTGCCGTGGTGCTCGGCGCCTCGGAAGAACAGGGAATCCTCGGAACCCACATGCACGCCGACGGCGGGCACCGTGAACTGCTCTACACGCCGGTGGGCATTTCTGCGGGATTTACCGACGGGCCGAATCATGGGATGGCCATCCACATGGCGGGCAACGAAGTCTTCAAGGTCGCCGTCAAGACCTTGGACGCCGTCGTCGAGGAAACCCTGACAACGCATGGCATCGACAAATCCCAGCTCGACTGGTTGATTCCGCATCAGGCCAATCTGCGCATCATCACCGCAACCGCCAAGCGTCTCGACATGCCGATGGATCGGGTCATCGTGACGGTGGATCGCCACGGCAATACCTCGGCGGCGTCGGTGCCTCTGGCCTTGGATGAGGCAGTCCGATCCGGCCGCGTCAAGCGTGGCGAACTGGTGTTGATGGAAGCCTTCGGTGGCGGCTTCACCTGGGCCTCGGCGCTGATGCGCTACTGAGCCGAGTGCGCGTTTTCGCCTACAAGGTGTTGCCGCAATCGGATTGGAATGCGGCCTGTGCCGAAGGGCGCTTCGCGGGATCGCCAGTCGACCTTCTCGATGGCTATATCCACCTGTCAACGCGTGAGACCTTGCCCGAGACGCTTCGCAAATATTTCGCCGGGCAGACCGATCTTTGTCTGATCGAGTTCGATACCGCCGAACTCGGCGACTCGTTGCGCTGGGAGCCCGCCCGTGGCGGCCAGTTGTTCCCGCACCTGTACACCCCCTTGCGAACGGATCTGGCGCGGCGTGCGTGGCTGTTGCGATGGGGTGGCGACGCGGGTTTTGCACTTCCGGAAGCGCTGCGCGCTGGCTAAGTGCATCGCAGCATGAATACGTAGTTGGTAAGTCAGAGCGCTATTGCTCAGGTTCAAAGGCATTGCATACGCCGCGGTACAGACGGTTTTGACACCCCTCCGCTATCATGCGCGGCCCTTGAATGTGAAAGGTGTCGCCTGGTGTCGAACGCAGTTGCGCTGGTGTTTCCCGGTCAGGGTTCGCAGTCGATGGGCATGCTGTCCGAGTTGGCGGTGGACTTCCCCCAGGTTCGTGATTGTTTTGCCGAGGCTTCCGAGGGTGCCGGGGTCGATCTCTGGGCACTGAGTCAGGAGGGTCCGGAAGCGCAACTCAACCAGACTGAATTCACCCAGCCCGCGTTGTTGGCGGCCGGCGTTGCGGTTTGGCGGGTTTGGCAGGCGTTGAATGGACAGGCCACGCTGGCGTTGGCCGGGCACAGTCTGGGCGAATACGCGGCGTTGGTGGCGGCCGGGGCCTTGAGTCTCGCCGACGGCGCGGCGCTGGTGCGTGAGCGGGGTCGATTGATGCAGCAGGCGGTGCCCGCGGGTGTCGGGTCGATGGCGGCGGTTCTGGGTGCCGACGACGCGGTGGTGGAATCGGTGTGTGCCAAGGTGTCGACCGATGCCAGCGTCGTGGTGCCTGCAAATTACAACTCACCGGGTCAGATCGTGATCGGTGGCCATGCGGCGGCGGTGGAGGCGGCAATCGCCGAGCTGGCGGCGCAGGGCGTGCGCAAGGCGGTGAAACTGGCGGTCAGCGTGCCCTCGCATACGCCCTTGATGCGTGACGCGGCAGAACGTCTTGCGGAGGCGATCAGCAACAAATCGTGGGCGGCGCCGACCATTCCCGTCGTGCAAAACGTCGATGCGCGCGTGGAAGCGGATCTCGATGCCATTCGTCAGGCCTTGGTGCGCCAGTTGTTCCTGCCGGTGCAGTGGACGCGCTGCGTGCAGGCACTGGCGGGCTTGGGCGTAACGCGCGTGGCCGAGTGCGGCCCCGGCAAGGTGCTGTCGGGCTTGAACAAGCGCATTGACAAGCAATTGGATGTGCGTGCCTTGGCCTTGCCTGCCGATCTGGCGGCGACCGTCGCTGACTGGTCCTGAGCAGCGCTACGGGCTTTCCCATCAACCACCATTTGGATGCAGACATGAGCGGATTGTTGAGCGGTGAAATCGCCTTGGTGACCGGTGCCAGTCGCGGCATCGGCGCGGCGATTGCCGACGAGTTGGCCAACCTGGGCGCGACCGTGATCGGTACGGCGACCTCGGCCTCGGGGGCGGCGGCGATTGCCGAACGCCTGGCGAACCGGGGCGGCAGTGGTCGCGAGTTGAATGTCACCGATGCGGGCGCAGTCGAGGCGCTGATCGACAGCATCAACAAGGAGATCGGCCAGCTCAGCATCCTCGTCAACAATGCCGGGATCACCCGCGACCAACTGTTGATGCGGATGAAGGATGACGATTGGGACGCGGTGATCAACACCAACCTCAGCTCGATCTTCCGCACCAGCAAGGCTGTGCTGCGCGGCATGATGAAGGCGCGCAAGGGACGTATCGTCAACATCGCTTCGGTGATTGGTTTGACGGGCAACCCCGGTCAGGCCAACTATGCGGCCGCCAAGGCGGGCATCATCGGTTTCAGCAAATCGATGGCGCGCGAAGTCGGCAGTCGGGGAATCACCGTCAACGTGGTCGCGCCGGGGTTCATCGATACCGACATGACACGCGAGTTGCCGGAAGCCAGTCGCGAAGCGTTGCTGGGACAAATTGCGCTGGGGCGGCTGGGCGAGCCGGCAGACATCGCACGCGCGGTGGCCTTTCTGGTTGGACCTGCGGCGGCCTATATCACCGGCGAGACTCTGCACGTCAACGGTGGCATGTACATGCCCTGAGGGGCAGAATCACAAGCTGGCGTGGCGCAAGCCAGCCCGTCGCCTTGCAGGTAGTGCGATTCGACGGTTCACTCTACAATGCGTCCAAGTTTTCCCGGAGGTACTTACCCATGAGCAGCATCGAAGACCGCGTCAAGAAGATCGTTGTGGAACAGTTGGGCGTCAAGGAAGAAGAAGTCACGGCCAACGCGTCTTTCGTGGACGATCTGGGCGCGGATTCGCTCGACACCGTTGAGCTGGTGATGGCGCTGGAAGAAGAGTTCGAGTGCGAAATCCCGGACGAAGATGCCGAAAAGATCACCAGCGTGCAGCAGGCGATCGATTACGTGAAGGCCCACGTCAAGGCCTGAGCCTGACGCGAGTCGCCAATCCCGCCGTTCGTTGCGCGGGTTGGATCACAGAGCTCGCCGCCCGTGCGGCGGGCTCTGTTTGTTTGTGGACCTGGATGACCTGTACCTGTCATCCGGCGCACTGAATATGCAGATCGCCCGATTCGGGTCGTGAAGGAGTCGAAGATGAGCAAGCGTCGTGTCGTGGTGACGGGCATGGGGATCGTCTCGCCGGTTGGCAATGATCTGGACTCGGCCTGGGACAGCATCGTCAACGGGCGCAGTGGCATCGCTCCGGTGCGCTCCTTCGATACCACCGGTTATTCGACGACGATTGCGGGCGAAGTGCAGAACTTCGATCCGACGGCCTGGATTCCGCCCAAGGAAGCCAAGCGCATGGACCCGTTCATCCACTATGGCGTCAGTGCAGGTCTGATGGCGCTCAAGGATTCCGGGCTGGCGGTGACCGAGGCCAACGCCGAGCGCATCGGTGTGCTGATCGGCTCGGGCATCGGCGGCATCGTCGGTATCGAGGAGACCACGGCGCGTCTGCTCGACGGCGGTCCGCGCAAGGTGTCGCCGTTTTATGTGCCCAGCACGATCATCAACATGGTCGCGGGGCAACTCAGCATTCTGGCCGGATTGAAAGGCCCCAATTTTTCTGCGGTGTCGGCCTGCGCCACCTCCAATCACTCGATTGGCATGGCGATGCGCATGATCCAGCACGGCGATGCGGATGTGATGATCGCGGGCGGTGCCGAGAAGGGCAGTTCGCCGACCTCGATGGCCGGTTTTTGCTCGATGAAGGCGATGTCGACACGCAATCACGAACCGGCCAAGGCCTCGCGGCCTTGGGACGTCGAGCGCGACGGATTCGTCATGGGCGACGGCGCGGGCGTTCTGCTGCTGGAAGAGTACGAACACGCCAAGGCGCGTGGCGCGCGAATCTACTGTGAACTGGCCGGTTTTGGTGCCAGCGCGGATGCCAGTCACATGACCGCGCCCGCCGAGGATGGCGAAGGTGCCGCGCGCTGCATGGTGGCGGCGATGCGGGACGCCGGATTGAACCCCGAGCAGATCGGATATCTGAACGCGCATGGCACCTCGACGCCGCTCGGTGACCTGGCCGAGACACTCGCAATGAAACGGGCGATGGGTGAACACGCCTATCGCATGATGGTCAGCTCCACCAAGTCGATGACCGGTCATTTGCTGGGTGCCGCAGGTGGTGTGGAAGCCATCTTCTCGGTGCTGGCCCTGCATCATGGCGTGATTCCGCCGACCATCAACCTGGATAAGCCGGGCGAAGGCTGCGATCTTGACTACGTGCCGCATAGCGCGCGGCAACACCGCGTGGACGCCGTGATGTCGAATGGTTTTGGCTTTGGCGGCACCAACGGCACGCTGATCTTCCGCCGCGTTTGAGCGGACCGCGCCGCGTCCTGCCGCGAATGACGACGACGGATTTCGAACGGCTGGATGTGCCCTTGCAGGCGGCAGACCTGTTGCGCCTGCATCGACGCTATCCGAAGCGCTATCCCTGTCTGCTGGAGAGCGCTGCGCTTGGTGGCAAGGCGCGCTACGACCTGTTGTTGGGGTTTCCGCAATCCGGCTTGCGGCTGGATTTGGATGGCCTGACCCGTGACTTCGATGGGGTGGTGCATTCAGGCCGGTTTCTGGACGTGCTGGACCGCCAGTGGCAGGCAACACGCGTGCCGCAGGCGTCAGCGATGCCCTACATCGGTGGCTGGGCGCTGTATCTGGGTTACGAATTGCTGGCGCAGATCGAACCCCGCGTTGCCACGCGTCCCGCACCGGCAGAACTGCCCGTCGCCCTCGCGCTGCGCTGTCCCGTGGCACTTATTCATGATCGTGCGAACGGTTCGATCTGCGCGGTGCTGGAGGCAAACGCGGCGCAAGCCGATTGGCGGCGTCAACTTGGCGAGGATATCGCCGCGTTGACCGATCCGGACGTTTCCGAACCGACGGACGCGTTGCCGGACCTGCGCATCGACGAAGACGATCCCGAGCCTTTTCTGCGTGGCGTGCGCCGCATTCATGAGTACCTTCGCGCAGGTGATGTTTTCCAGGTCAATCTGTCGCGCGGTTGGCAGGCAAGTGCGCGAGAACCCCTGTCGCACGATGTCGTCTATGCTGCCTTGCGGCGTGCCAATCCCGCGCCCTTTGCGGGCCTTCTGGCGTGGGACGACTGGGCGATTCTCAGCTCGTCGCCGGAGCGCTTGATTTCGGTGCGCGATGGTCTGGCGGAAACCCGCCCCATCGCCGGAACCCGCCCCCGACGTCCGAACGATCCCGCCGATGATGTGAGCCGTCTTGCCGAACTGATCGGGCATCCGAAAGAGCGTGCGGAGCATGTGATGCTGATCGATCTGGAGCGCAACGATCTTGGGCGTGTTTGCGTACCTGGCAGCGTGCAGGTCGACGAGCTGATGGCGCTGGAAAGTTACGCCCATGTCCATCACATCGTGTCGAACGTGCGCGGGCGGTTGCGGCCCGAGGTGTCGCCTGGACAGGCGATCGCGGCGACCTTTCCCGGCGGCACCATCACCGGCTGTCCGAAGGTTCGCTGCATGCAGATCATTCACGAGCTGGAGTCGGTTGGCCGCGGGCCCTACACCGGTGCGCTGGGCTATCTCGACCGGCGCGGCGATCTCGACTTGAATATCCTCATCCGCACCTTGTGGATGCGCGACAATAGGCTGCACTTTCGCGCCGGTGCCGGTGTGGTGATCGATTCCGACCCGGTCGCCGAACTGGCGGAGACGCGCGCCAAGGCGCGCGGGCTGTTGCGGGCGCTGGGAGTGCAGGCGGTGTGATGCGGTGCCATCGTTCCCGATGGGGATGGCGTCGGCTCGGATGCAGAAGTCGCAGGAGAGAGCAGGGATGAATCTGGGCGTGTTGATCGATGGCGAGAACGGCAGTCGCCTCGATGCCAGCAACCGTGGTCTGAACTACGGCGACGGCTTGTTCGAAACGCTCCTGATCGAGAACGGCGAACCGATCTGGTGGGGCGAGCACTTTGCTCGTCTGCGGCGTGGCACGCAGGCCTTGGGCATGCAGCTGCCGGACCCCGACGGCCTGTTGCGCGAGATCTGTGAACTGGCGCAGGGACATCAACGCGCAGTCCTCAAACTGGTGCTGGTTCGCGAGGGCTCGGGACGCGGCTACGCGCCGAACGCCGGTGCGCGCAGTCAGCGCATTCTCAGCCTGCATCCCGCGCCAGTCCTGCCGATTGCGCACTATCGCGAGGGCATCGAAGCCCGTTGGTGCAGTCTGCGCTGGTCGCAGCAGCCCAGGTTGGCTGGCATCAAACACCTGAACCGGCTGGAGAACGTCCTCGCCAAGGCCGAGTGCGATCAGGCGGGCGTGTCCGAGGGACTGGTTTGTGACAGCAGCGGTCAGGTTGTCAGCGCGACCAGTGCCAATGTGTTCATTCAACGACGCGGCAAATTGTTCACCCCGCCACTGCGGGAATCCGGCATCGCGGGCGTCTGCCGAGACTGGTTGCTGTCGCGCATGAATGTGGAAATCCGCGAGCTGTATCCCTTGGAAGTGCTGCGCGCCGACGCCGTGCTGCTGACCAACTGCGTGCGCGGCATCGTCCCGGTGACGCGGCTGGATGAGCGCCGCTTCCGCGTCACCCCCTTGCTCGCCGGACTGATGGCGCAGCTTTGGCACGAAGTGCCCGCCCTCGCGCCGCAGCCAGAGGCTAGTGAATGAGGTGGCTGCGCGGCTTGTTGTGGCTGCTGGCGACGGGCCTCGTGCTTGCGGGTGCGGCGGGTTTCGTGGTCTGGCAGGACTATCGGCAATTTGTCGACAGGCCGCTGCGCAGTTTGTCGGAGCCGATTGAGTTCGAGTTGCCCAAAGGCGCTTCGCTGCGGCGCAGTCTGGGCGTTCTCCGCTCGGCGGGTATTCGCGAAGGGCACGATCTGTACTGGCGTTTTCTGGCGCACGAGCTGGGTGTGCAATCGCGGCTCAAGGCGGGCGAGTATCGGCTTGCCGCCGAGCTCACGCCGGGCGCGGTGTTGCAGCAACTGGCCGATGGCAAGGTCATCCAGCGCAAATTTACCGTGATCGAAGGCTGGAACTTCCGCGAACTGCGCGCCGCGCTGGCCCAACTGGATGCGGTTCAACACACCCTGGGCGCAGCGAGTGAGGCGGAAATCATGCAGGAGTTGGGGCGCGCGGGCGTCGCCGCCGAAGGTCGCTTTCTGCCGGAGACCTATCACTACACCCGCAATACCACCGATATCGCCTTGCTTCGCCGTGCCATGCAGTCCATGGACCAAGCATTGGCCGAGGCCTGGGAAACACGTCAGCCGGGATTGCCGCTGCGCAACCCGGACGAGGCGCTGATCCTGGCGTCGATCATCGAAAAGGAGACCGGCCAGCATGGCGAGCGTGCCGAGATTGCGGGTGTCTTCGTGCGCCGTCTGCAGATCGGCATGCGCTTGCAGACCGATCCCACCGTCATCTACGGGCTTGGTGCGAACTTTGATGGCAACCTCACCCGCGCCCATTTGCAAACCGATACCGCGTGGAATACCTACACCCGCGATGGCCTGCCACCAACGCCGATCGCCATGCCGGGACGCGCCGCGCTGCGGGCCGCAGTGCAACCAGCGGCGGGCAAGGCGCTGTATTTCGTGGCGCGCGGTGATGGCAGCCATGCGTTTTCCAACACGCTGAGCGAGCACAACCGGGCGGTTCAGCAGTACCAGTTGAGGCGGCGATGAAGCACTCGATGCGCGGCGGTGCGCTGATCAGTTTCGAGGGCGGCGAAGGGGCAGGCAAGTCCACCGTCATTGCCGCCGCCGTGGCCATGCTGCAGTCGAGCGGACTGCGCCTTTGCCAAGTGCGTGAGCCGGGCGGCACGCTGATCGGCGAATCGATCCGCGAGGTGCTGCTGAAGCCGGAGCATCGCAGTTTGTGCGCGGAAACCGAACTGCTGTTGATGATGGCCTCGCGGGCGCAACTGGTGCGCGAACGCATCCTGCCCGCACTGGCGCAAGGCGAATGGGTGATTGCGGATCGCTTCACCGATGCCAGTTTTGCCTATCAGGGTGGCGGACGCGGGATCGACAGCGGGCGAATTGCCGAACTGGAACGCTGGGTGGCAACGCGGCAGCCGGATCTGAGCTTCCTGCTCGATCTGCCGGTGAGCGAGGGCCTCAAGCGCGCCAGTGGACGCGGTGCGCCGGACCGCATCGAAGCGGAGCCGGAAACCTTCTTCGACCGCGTGCGCGTTGCCTATCGTCAGCGCGCGGCGGCCGATCCGGCGCGCTGGTGCATCATCGACGCCTCGCAGTCTGCGGAACAAGTGGCCGCGCAAGTGAATGCCGCGCTGATGCGCTTCGTTTCGAACTGGCGTGGAGTCCCAGCATGCACTTGAACTCGCCGTGGCAGCAGCAGTGCTTCGAACGCGTTTTACAGGTGCTGGACAGCGGCCGCCTGGCGCATGGCTTGCTGATTTGTGGGCCGGAACGCTTGGGCAAGCATGCCTTGATGCAGGCCATCACAGCGCGCCTGCTGTGTACCGACGCGCGG